>JAAUYK010047980.1_pt1 | contig 14418 bp, 13 predicted proteins | sample 7278021 | NCBI WGS metagenome assembly JAAUYK01 (sample SAMN14350223, study PRJNA611818) | marine sediment metagenome | isolation source: surface marine sediment (1.8m) | place: French Polynesia: Moorea | collected 2018-08
CGATGCTCGCAGGAGCTGCGTCATCTCCTGCGCGAGCGCGGAGAGGTCGATCCGTTGGATGCAGAAACGCGTCTTGCCCGCGTAGGCGAGAAGCTGGTGGGTGAGTTCTGCCGCGCGTTTCGCCGAGAGCTGGATCTCCTCGAGATAGCCGCGGCTCTCTTCGTCCGCTCGCAGTCGCATCAGGGCCAGGTCGGCGTTGCCGAGCACCCCGGCCAGGAGGTTGTTGAAGTCGTGCGCGATACCGCCCGCCAGGACGCCCAGGCTCTCGAGCTTCTGCGCCTGGCGTACCTTGTCCTCGAGCCGGCGCTGTCGTTCCTCGGCGCATTTGCGCTCCGTGATGTCGGTGTGCGCCCCCACGATGCGCAGCGGGGTGCCAGCCGCGTCGCGCTCGACGACCGTGCCGCGCGCCAGGAACCAGCGCCATCCTCCGGACGGGGTGCGGAGCCGAAGCTCGTACGCGTAGGACTGCTCGCTGTTCCGCAGGAGCTCCCCGAGGAACTCCAGGAAGCGCACCCGGTCGTCGGGGTGGACGAGCTCCAGAACCGCTGCGGGCGTCGGCTGGAAATCGCCTGGTGCGAGGCCGAGGGAGGCGTACCACTCCGGGCTCAGCAACAGCTCCTTGCGCGCGACGTTCCAGTCCCAGCCGCCGTCGCTCACCGCATCCAGCATGAGTCGCAGGCGCTCCTCGCTCTCGCTCAGCGCCGACTCCGCGCGCTTGCGCTGGTCCACCTCCTGGGCGAGGTCCTCGTTGGTGGCGGCCAGCTCCGCGGTGCGCTGGGCAACCCGGTCCTCCAGCCTCTCGCGCGCCTCGTGCAGCTCCCGCGTGCGCTGTGCCACGAGCTGCTCGACGTGCCGAGCTCGGCCGGCGAGCAGCGCGAAGAAGGTGGTGAAGCCCACCGTCGCCAACAGACCGACCAGCAGGCCCTGCAGGGGGCCCCAAGTCCGTTCGGCGGCCAGCATGCCGGCGCCCGGCGAGAAGCGCAGCTCCCAGGTACGCCCTCCGTTCTCGAAGCGGGAGACCCGTTCGAAGAACGAGGTGTCGAGCCGTCCGGGCTCGAGTCGCGGCAGGCGGCCGGGTTCCGCATCGGGACTGCTGCGCACGTACAGCTCCTGGCTCGCCTGCGGATCGGTGACATCGAGCACCCGGAGCCCCATCTGCTCTTCGAAGCCGCGGAGGGCGGTTTCGACGATCTCTCCGGTGCGGAACACGGCGACCGCGAAGCCCTCCAGGCTCTCGCGCCGCTGCGACGTCGAGTCGAGCGGAGCCCCCCGCCGGTACAGCGGGTGGAAGGCCAGGAAACCCCGTAGGTCTTCCTCGTCCTGGACCAGGTCGATTCCGGCCGTGAGGCTCACCTCGCCCGTGTCGGCGGCGCGCTCCAGCGCTGCGCGCCGCCGGGGCTCCGATCCCACGTCGAAGCCGAGCGCCGCCTCGTGCCGCGGTAACGGCTCTATGTAGCGGACGACGTAGTGGACGGCTCGCTCGCTGGCCGCGCGCAGCGAGCCCGCGGCTCTCTCGGTGATCCGGTAGCCCTCGAGGCCTTGAGCGCGCGCCGCGGCCTCGTGGGCCGCGCGCTGCGCTGACGGCACGCGCGGGTTCCAGCTCACGGCCCAGAGTCCTGGCTGCCCCGCGAGGGTGAGGTGCGCCACAGCCCGGAAATCGTCCGGGCTCACCTCGTCGGAACCGGCAAAGAGTGCCGCCACCTCCTTCGTGGCGCGCAACGCGTCCTCGAGGCTGTGCTTCACAGCAAGCGCGTACTCGGTGGCGTGTAGCTCCAGGTGCGCGGCGATGGTGTGCTCTTCCGCCACCACCAGCGCGCGCCAGGCGGTGACGCTCGCCACCAGGCCCAGCACCGCAACCATCCAGGACCCGATCCAACGCCGTCGCGCCGCTTCCCTCACGAGAGACGCCCCCCCGAGCGACACCGCGAAGATAACGAAATGCGTGCGGGCCGTCGGCAGCCGCTGCGAAGCCAGGGACGGATCGTGGACGTCGGTCAGCCGGCTCCTGCGGATCGGTCGGACCACCGATCCTGCGTCGAATCCGGGTCGGGCGCTGCGGCTTCGTCCGCCTACGGTCGCTCTAGCCTGAGATCGCCCAGGGATTGGTCATGACCCGGGCTTCTCGGACCACGAAGGACCCCTCGTTCGCCCATCCGCCGTTCCGGGTGGATCGGTATCGGGGGGTCAGCTCACTGCTCCTGCCCCTCGAAGTCGAACTCGAAGTCGAAGTCGCGCGCCAGCAGCTGCGTGGCGATGCCGGGCGCGGCCTCGGTGGTTGCGGAAGCGCTCGTCGCGCGGGAGCTCCGGGCGCTCCAGGGCCGCGCACAGGGCCCGGAACAGCTTGTTGCTGGCGGTCGAGACCACCACCCAGTCGTCGCGTGGTGGGGAACGGGTCGGTGTCTGCGGCTGGTCAACCGACCCGGGAATACGCCCTCCGCCGAGGGGGCGGAGAGGCACCTGGCGGAGCTGTTCCCGATGCTCCTGCGTCGCTCTCGCCAGGTGGTCGTGCGAGCCGACGCCGCGTTCTGCAACCAGAAGATCTTCGACGTCGGCGACGCGGACGGGCAGTTCTTTGCGGTGGTCCCCGCGGCCCAGAACCCCGTGCGGATCGCGGCAAGCCACCGTACGGCGCCCACGATCCTGCACGCCCGCGCACGGCTCCAGAGCTGACTCGGGCGAAGCCGCCCTTCCTCATCGCGCCACGCGTGCGTCCGCAAACCGCTCACCGGCGCGGCAGCGCGTCTGCGCCGCCGCTCCATCGTGACCGACGACGGAGCGTGCCGGCAATTGCCCCGTTCAGCCGGCCGATCCGGCCCGAAGCGCACTTCCACGGCCGTGCAGGTCGATCCCTCGACGCGGAGCGCCATCGTGGCGGGACACCGCCTGGAAGTCTCGCCCCGCGAGTTCGACCTGCTCGAGACACTCGTCTCGCGCGCGGGTCGCGTGGTGCGCCGCGGCGAGCTGCTTCGGCGGATCTGCCGCGGCCCGGAGCCCGGCAGCGAGCGCGTCGTCGACGCCCACAGCAAGAGCATCCGACGCAAGCTGGGCGACTCCCGGGGCTGCATCGAGACCGTGCGGGGGGTCGGCTACCGATTCTCCGACACGGCTCGAGCCCATCCCGGGCGGCCAGAAGGCCCTCCGCTCGACTCGTTGGGCCTTCTCGGCGTCGCCTGCGGCCGCGTCCGCCAACGGCGCACGCCCGTCCGTCGGGCCGTGGCCGGAATTCACGGTGCTGTCACATCGCCGTCACGTTCGTGAACCACGATGCCGCGCTTCGGACTCGGCCCACGAGGCCATCACCCGACCCGTCGCCCCGCGCGGCGCGGTCGACGACGAGGAGACGCGCGTTTGAAGGCGACAGCTCGCTGCCTTCGGGCAGGAATCATTGCTGCGGCCCTGCTGCTCCACGGCCTGGCGGCGACGGCAGCGGACAAGGAGCTGCTGGACATCCTGCTGGAGAACGGGGTGCTCACCCGGGAGCAGTACGAAGAGCTGCTGGAGAAGGAGAAGCTCGAGAAGGAGGACGTGCTGGCGGAGGAGAAGCCCGAGAAGGAGGACGTGCTGGCGGAGGAGAGCTCCGAGAAGGAGGATGGGCGAGACATCGAGGTCACCCTCGACCGGAAGGGCCTCCGGGTCCGGACCACCGAGGGTCAGTACAAGTTCAAGCTCGGCGGTCGGATCCATGCCGACGCGAGCGGCCACCGAGGCTCACTCGCCAACGAGGCCACCAACGGGGCGGAGATCCGTCGGGCCCGCTTCGACATGGAGGCCACCTTCTACGAGGACTTCTTCTGGAAGGGCGAGGTGGACTTCGCGGACAACGACGTCTCGGTGAAGGACTTCTTCCTCGGCTACATGGGCTTCGACTGGGGCACGATCCTCGCGGGGCAACAGAAGCAGCCCTTCAGCCTCGCCGTCGAGATGAGCTCCAACGACATCCCCTTCGTCGAGCGGGGGACCGATACGGACCTGATCATACCCTTCATCGATCGCGCCATCGGCGTCCGCACCGACCTGCACGGAGACCACTGGCACCTGGCCACGGGCTTCTACGGCCAGTCGACGGGCAACAACAACGACAAGGAGGGCACCTGGGGTCACTCCTCGCGCCTCTCCTGGGCCCCGATCCGGGAGGAAGATCGCGTCCTCCACCTGGGCGTACGCGGGGCCTACCGGGACCCGCCGGACAACGAGGTGCGGATCCGTTCCGAGACGACTCACGCCTCCAACCTGTTCACCGTCGACACGGGCCTGCTCAGGGGGGTCCAGGACACCTTCATGACCGGGCCCGAGGCCGCGCTGGCGGTGGGGCCCTTCTCCATCGGAGGCGAGTACAACCACCTGTTCCTGCGCCGGAGGGACGGGGAGAACGTGGACTTCAGGAGCTGGCACGTGGAGGCGGCCTGGTCGCTCACCGGCGAGTCCCGGGCGCCAACCTATACGATGAAGACCGGCGAGTTCAAGCGCCTGGTGCCGGCCAGGAACATCAGCCTCAGGGGTGGCGGCTGGGGCGCCTGGGAGCTGGCCGCTCGCTGGGCCGCCATCAACCTCGACGACCGCGACGTCAACGGCGGCCGTCAGGGCGTACTCACGGCCGGCGTCAACTGGTACCTGAATCCGGTGATGCGCATGCTGTTCCACTGGTCGAAGATCCTCGACAAGAACGACGTGAACAGCAGCGCCGAGAACCTCGACATCTTCCAGGTCCGCGCCCAGATCGCCTTCTGACGCGGCTCCCCTCGACGCTGCGTCGCGGCTCGGGATCCGAGGCCGGCCGCGGCGCGGTCGTCGACCCGCGCGCCTTCAGCTCGGAGTCGGCCGACCACAGCGAGCGGTCGCGGGATCGATCAGCCGAAGCGACCGGTGATGTAGTCCTGGGTCCGCTTGTCCTTGGGTGCGGTGAAGATCTGGTCCGTCGACCCTCGCTCGACGACCTCGCCGAGGTGAAAGAACGCCGTTTCCTGGGAGACCCGGGCGGCCTGCTGCATCGAATGGGTGACGATGACGATGGTGTAGCGCTCGCGCAGCTCGTCCAGCAGCTCCTCGATCCGGGCCGTCGCGATCGGGTCGAGCGCCGAGCACGGCTCGTCCATCAGGATCACCTCGGGATCGACCGCGATGGCGCGCGCGATGCACAGGCGTTGCTGCTGACCGCCCGAGAGGCTGGTCCCCGGGTCGCCCAGGCGGTCGCGCACCTCGTTCAGGAGCCCGGCCCGCTCGAGGCTGCGGTGCACGAGCGCCGCCTCCTCCTCGCGGTGGCGGACCTGGCCGTGGATGCGAGGCCCGTAGGCGACGTTGTCGTAGATCGCCTTGGGGAACGGATTCGGCTTCTGGAAGACCATGCCGACCCGAGCCCGAAGCTGCACCACGTCGAGGTCGTCGGCGTAGACGTCCTTGCCGTCCAGGGTGATCTTCCCGGTCACCCGACAGCCGTCGATCACGTCGTTCATGCGGTTGAGGCAGCGGATGTAGGTCGACTTGCCGCAGCCGGAAGGACCGATCAGGGCGGTGACCTGGTTGCTGCGGATGTCGAGGTTCACGTTGACGAGCGCCTGCTTGTCTCCGTAGAAGACGTTCACATCGCGCGTCGTGATCTTGGTCATGTACATCACTCCGGCGTCTCCTCTACCACCGACGCTCGGTTCGATTGCGGAGCCAGATCGCACCCAGGTTCATCGTGACGAGCAGCCCCAGCAGCACGAGGATCGCCGCGGACGTCTTCTCGACGAACGCTCTCTCCGGGCTGTCGGCCCACAGATAGATCTGCACCGGCAGCACCGCGGACGGGTCCGTGAAGCTTCCGGGGATGTCCACGATGAAGGCCACCATCCCTACCATCAGGAGAGGGGCCGTCTCGCCCAGCGCCCGCGCCATGCCGATGATCGTGCCGGTCAGGATGCCCGGAAGGGCCAGCGGCAGTACGTGGTGGAGTACGACCTCGAGCGGCGATGCCCCGACGCCGAACGCCGCCTCGCGAATCGAGGGCGGCACCGCCATGATCGCCGAGCGCGAGGCAATGATAACGGTGGGAAGCGTCATGAGCGCCAGCACCATTCCGCCCACCAGGGGCGCCGACCTCGGCAGGCCGAACAGCTCGAGGAAGACCGCCAGACCCAGCAGACCGAACACGACCGAAGGTACCGCGGCCATGTTGTTGATGTTGAGCTCGATGAAGTCCGTGATGCGGTTCTTCGGCGCGAACTCCTCCAGCCAGATCGCGGCGGCCACACCGACAGGGAAGCAGAGCGCGAGCGTCACCGCCAGGGTCAGGAGCGATCCGACCAGTGCCCCGCGTATTCCCGCGAGCTCGGGCTCGCGGCTGTCACCACCGGTCCAGAAGCGGCTGTTGAAGACGCTGCGAACCCGCCCGTCGGCCGCGAGTGCGTCGAGCCAGGCGAGCTGCGCGTCGTTGAGCCTCCGCTCCCCCTCGTCGGACTCGGCATCGACTCTTCCCTTGAAGTAGAGCTCGGCGTCGTCGGACAGGGGCAGCTCCATGGTGACCGTCTTTCCCAGGAGCTGCGGCTCCTCGAGCAGGCGCTCACGCGCGTCGAAGCCCGCGCCGATGCTGAGCAGCGAGTACAGCTGTCGCTTCTCCCGCCGACCCGACACGTCGGGGAAGCGCTCGCGCAGGGCGGCGCGCACGACGGCCGCGAAGTTGCCGCCCGGCAGCGACTCCTCCGACCCGTCCACCCCCAGCGTCTCCGGATCGAAGGTGATCGACAGCTCGACCACGGACGATGTGAAGGCACCGGCGGCACGGAAGACCACGGTGGCCAGCAGCACGACGAGCGCCAGCATGGCGACGCCGATCGCTCCGGCACCGAGCCGACGGAAGCGGCGCTCCGCGGCGTAGCGACGCGCGAGTCGCTCGCGGGCCTCGTCCGTCGCGTGCCGACGCGATTCCCCGGGACCGAGGCCGTTCGGTCCGACAGCGGGCTCAGTCATATTTCTCCCGGTAGCGACGGACGACCGTCAGCGCGACGACGTTGAGGACGAGCGTGACGAGGAACAGCAGCAGACCCAGGGCGAAGGCGGCCAGGGTCTTGGCGCTGTCGAACTCCTGGTCGCCCACCAGCAGCGTGACGAGCTGTACGGTGACCGTGGTGACTGCCGCCAACGGGTTGACCGTGAGGTTGGCCGCGAGCCCTGCGGCCATGACCACGATCATCGTCTCACCGATGGCACGCGAGACCGCCAGCAGCACTGCGCCGACGATCCCGGGGAGTGCCGCCGGGAGCACCACCTGTCGGATCGTCTCCGACTTCGTGGCGCCGAGGGCATAGGAGCCATCTCTCAGGGTCTGGGGAACCGCGTTGATCACGTCGTCGGACAGCGACGACACGAACGGAATGATCATCACGCCCATCACCAGTCCGGCTGCGAGCGCGCTCTCCGAGGCGACGTGGAGCCCCAGCGACTCGCCGAGCAAGCGGACCCACGGCGCCACCGACAGCGCGGCGAAGAAGCCGTAGACGACAGTCGGGATACCGGCCAGGATCTCGAGCATCGGCTTGACCCACGCACGGGTGGCGCGGTTGGCGTACTCGGACAGGAACACCGCCGAGAGCAGTCCGACGGGTACGGCCACGGTCATGGCGATACCGGTCACCACCGCCGTGCCGAGAAAGACGGGCACGGCGCCGAAGGCGCCCGAGGAGCCCACCTGGTCGGCCCGCAGGGCCGTCTGTGGACTCCATTGCAGGCCGAACAGGAACTCGCCCGGAGAGACCAGGCGGAAGAAGCGCATGGCCTCGAACAACATCGAGAGCACGATGCCCGCGGTCACGAGGATCGCCAGGGCGGCGCATCCTGCGAGCAGCAGCTCGACCACCCCCTCGACGGAGTTCCGCGCGCGCAGGGTCGGCGTGATCCGGCTCCGCCCCCACACCAGGCCGCCGAGCGCCAGGGAAAGACACGTGCCGAACAGCCCCATGTCGGAGAGCCGGTCGAGGCCGACGAGCTGTCCGGCGACCCGTTCGGCGACCGGGTCGACCGCGCTGCGCGTAGCTACGCCTTCGGCCAGGTTGCGCACGTCGCTCATGAACAGCGACAGCCTCTCGGGCGGCAGCTCCCGAACCTCTGCCGGCAGGCTGCCCCTCACCAGCCACTCGAGCACCGCGCCGTCCCAGGCGACCCAGGCGGCCCAGATCGCGAAGGCGGGGAGCCCACACCACATCGCGACGAAGGCGCCGTAGTGTCCCGGTCGCGAGTGGAGCGTCTGGGGCTCGTCACCGGAAGCGACCAGCGCCTGGCGGCGCCCCAGCTGGAACGCCGCAAGGCTGAGCCCGGCGAGCAGGATGAGGAGCAATCCCGTCATCCGATCACATGTCGAGCAGGGCCAGGGATTCGCCGTCCTCCCGCACTCGCGCGCGCTCGACGGCGGGAAGGGGAATCAGGCCCTTGTCGGCCAGGTAGCCCTCTTCGCCGGCTGCCCGCTCGCTCGTGAACTCGGCGATGTACTCCTCGAGCCCCGGCACCACGCCCACATGGGCCTTCTTGACGTAGAAGTACAGCGAGCGCGACACCCCGTAGTCGCCCGATGCGATGTTCTCGAAGGTCGGCTCGACGCCGTTCACCTTGCTGCCCTGCATCCGGTCCGTGTTCTGGTCGAGGAACGAGAAGCCGAAGATCCCGAGCGCGTCGGGGTTCGCCGTCAGCTTCTGGACGATCAGGTTGTCGTTCTCACCGGCCTCGACGTAGGCTCCATCCTCTCGGATCGCGTGGGCGACTGCCTTGAAGGCCTTCTTGTCGTCGGCCCGCATCTCGGCCAGCATCGGGACGGACTTGGCGCCGCCTTCCATCGCCAACTCCACGAACGCGTCGCGCGTCCCGGACGTCGGCGGCGGACCCAGCACCTCGATCTTCACGTCTGGCAGCGACGGATCGATGTCGCTCCACTTCTGGTTCGGATTCGGCACCAGGTTCCCGTTGAGCGGAACGTCCTTGACCAGGGCCAGGAAGATCTGCTCCTTGGTGAGGTCGTACCGTGCCGCCTTCTTCGAGTTGGCGAGCACGATGCCGTCGAACCCGATCTGGACCTCGACGATCTCCTCGACGCCGTTGGCGGCGCAGGTCTTCACCTCCGACTCCTTGATCCGGCGGGACGAGTTGGTGACGTCCGGGTGCTGGAGCCCGACGCCGTCGCAGAAGAGCTTGAGTCCACCGCCCGAGCCGGTGCTCTCGATGACAGGGGTCTTGAACGAGGTGGTCCTGCCGAACTGCTCGGCCACGGCGGTGGCGAACGGGAACACGGTGGACGAGCCGACGATCCGGATCTGGTCGCGGGCGCTCGCCGGAGCTGCCAGGGCCAGCGAGCCCAGGCCCACGAGCGCCACGATTCTGAGCTTCACGAGACGTCTCCCTTCACTGGTGAACGGGGTCGGTGACGAGCCGGGCGGCGAGAGGCCTTGGAGCCGCTCGGAGCCTCTCGGGAGGATGGGACGATGGGACGATGCCCCGGAGGCCCGGTCGAGTTCGTGGTGATCTCCATCGGCCGCACCCCTCCGGCGCGGGCCGTCGACCGGCCGCTCCGCCGCGCGATCCTACGGCCCGCCCCGGGGTATTCCGTGACGGTCGAGTGACGTTTCGATGACGCCATGGTGTGGTCGTCTCGCTACCATTCTGTCATGGAAACGTCACACACACGAGCTAGTCCTCGCGCACCCCGGAGACCGGTGGGCACGCATCCGCTCGTCTGGACCCCGTGGGCGCCGACGCGGGACGCGCAGGTCGCAGCCCTCGGCCCGGCCCTCGACCCGGAGAAGGAGACCCGGTGACCCGCATCGTCGACCGCGACCTCGATGCCCTTCGAGAGGCAGCTCTTCGAATGGGTAGCCTGGTGGAGCGGATCCTGGCCAAGAGCCTGGACGCGCTCTGGCGCCGGGACGCCGCCGTGGCCGCCGAGGTCGCCGACGACGACCTCGAGATCGACCGGCTCGACCTCGAGGTCGACGATCTGGTGATGCGTGTGCTCGCGCTGCAGGCCCCCGTGGCGAACGACCTGCGCGAGGTGATCGCGATCAAGACGATGGCGACGGACCTCGAGCGCGTCGGCGATATCGCCCGGAACATCGCCAAGAGCGCGATCCGCCTGTCGGAGCGCCCTCCGGTGGACATCCCGCCCAGGCTCGAGAACCTCGCCGAGGAGAGCCGGCGCATGCTTCGCAGGGCGCTCGACTCGTTCGCGGATCAGGATGCCATGGCGGCCCGCCTGGTCCTGGACGACGAGGAGCAGGTCGATGCGGACGAGGACGAGGTGATCCGCCAGGTGATCGAGGAGATCCGCTTCCGTCCCGATGTGTCGCCCCAGAAGGTGGATCTGATCATGGTCGCGAAGAACCTCGAGCGGGTGGGAGACCACGCCACCAACATCGCCGAAGACGTGGTGCTGTGGGCCGAGGCCGAGAACCTGAAGCACCACGGCAAGCTCGAAGGCTGAATCCCTCGCAGCGGGGAGAGCCAGACGATGGAGACGACGTCTAGGCACTCCGAAGGGGGGGTACTCGGCTGTCCCCGTTCCGGGCGAGGGATCCCCGAACCGGGTCGGGAGCGCTGCGCCACGTCCTGATCGTGGAGGACGAGCCGGACATCCGCGAGCTGGGTGTGGTGCGTGCGAGGAGGAGTCGGCCACGACGCTGCGTGACCGTCGCCGCCATCTTGCCGAGCCTCTTCGGGGTCTCCAGAAAGAATGGATGTCCGCGCACTGCGAGGCTCCTCGGGAGGAAGGGCCCACCATCCTTGCCGGATGAGACGCTTCTCAGGCGGGGCTCGGATCCTAGACGATCCCTTCCTCTTCGAGTCGGGCCAGCTCGTCCGCGTCGATCCCGATCTCGGCGTAGACGTCGCGGTTGTGCTGTGCGAGATCCGGAGCCAGCGGCAGGCGGCGCGCTTCCGCGCCCGCGAAGCGCAGCGGGTTGCCGTGGAAGAGCACCTCGCCGAGGCTCGCGTGCGGGTGACGCTCGATCATGTCGCGCGCCAGCAGCTGCGGATCGTCGAGCAGCTCGTCCGGGGCGGACACCCGCGCGCAGGGGACGTCGGCCCCCTGCGGCCCGAGCGCGGCCAGGACCTCGTCGCTGCTGCGATCCGCGACCCACTTCCCCACGATGGCGTTGATCTCGTGGCGATGCCGGGCGCGGCCCCGGTGGTTGCGGAAGCGCTCGTCGCGCGGGAGCTCCGGCCGCCCGATGGCGGCGCACAGGGCCCGGAACAGCTTGTTGCTGGCAGTCGCGACCACCACCCAGCCGTCGCGGGTGGGGAAGGCGTCGTAGGGGGCGGTGAAGGGGTGCTGGTTCCCGACGCGCTCGGCACCCACGCCGAGCCCCGCCCGGATGGTCGCCGCGGAGTCGGTGATGGCGAAGACCGCGTCCTGGTTCGACAGGTCGAGGACGCGGGCCGTGCCCGTGCGCTCCCGCTCGAGCAGGGCCGCGGCCACGCCCAGCGCCAGGTAGAGCCCGCCCACGAAGTCCGCCAGCGCCCCGCCGCCGCGCACCGGCGGTCCGTCGGGAAAGCCGGTCATCGCGAGCAGCCCTCCCGTCGCCTGGGCGACGATGTCGTAGGACGCCTGCCCGGCCCGCGGTCCCGTCGCGCCGAAGCCCGAGAGCGACGCCACCACGCAGTGCGGATTGCGCGACTGGATCACCTGCGGCGAGAGCCCCTGGGCGGCGAGCCAGCCCGACCGGAAGTTCTCCACCACGGCGTCGGCGCGCTCCACCAGCCGCAGGAAGAGCGCGCGGCCCTCCGGCCTGCGCAGGTCCAGGGTGATCGAGCGCTTGCCGCGGTTGGTGTTCTGGAAGGAGAGGGAGGTCTCTCCCTCCGGCGAGGGACCGTGGCGGTAGTCGTCCCCGGTGCGCGGCCGCTCGACCTTGACCACGTCCGCGCCCAGATCGGCCAGCACCGCAGTGGCGAAGGGGCCCGCCACCACGCGCGTCAGGTCGAGGATGCGGAGCCCATCGAGGACCCGCCCCGGCATGCCGCGAGCTCCGTCCCCGCGCGCTACAGCCGGATCACCGCCCAGATCGCGAGCCCACTGCACACGGCGGCGATCGCGTACAGCAGCGATGCGACGGCCGAGTCGCGCGCGCCGCCGCCGAAGTCGATCGAGAGCGAGCGCAGGTGGTGCGCTCCCTTCCACAGCGGCAGCACGATCAGGGCCAGCAGCACCAGGCGGCCCAGGATGTTCGACCCCAGCATGAGGGCGCGCTCGTAGTCGAGGGCGTCCGCGGGAACGAGTCCCAGGGGATGGGCGATGCCGACGACCAGCAGCCAGCCCGTCAGCAGGATGGTGCCGATCAGGATGCCCTGTCCGAAGAGCAGCCAGATCACGGGCTCGAGCTTGAGCAGCAACGTCTTCATCAGAAGATCCCCCCTGCGAGCACGAACGCGAGGCCGCCCGCGATCGCGATCCAGGCGACGTAGAGCATGCCCAGGATGACGGGCTGGGGCGGAGGCTTGGCGGGACCGATCCGCGGCGGCTGGGCCTTCGGGAAGAGCCGGAAGAAGCGCACCGCCACGAACACCACGCACACGAGCGAGAGGACGTGGAAGGCCACGTAGATGGGGTTCTCGAAGCTCGTGATCATCGACTCCCAGCTGCTGCGACCGTCGCCCAGCGCCCAGACGACGCGCAGGATGAGCCCGCCCAGGAGCAGGTAGACGAGGCCGGTGGCGTCGAAGAGCACGTAGGCGAGGTAGCGACCGCTGAAGGGGAACTGGTTGGGCATCCGCGGCGCGGCCGTGCGGGTGCGGCCCGGCCGGTGGGGCTTCATCGCGTCGGGGTGGGCGGCACGTGCCATGGCTAGCTCTGGCCTCCTCTCGGGACGACGAAGCTCGTCGCCCAGTCGATCACCGAGCGGAACTTCGCCTGATTGACGGCGGCGGCCGGGTCGACGTGCTTCGGGCAGACCTCGCTGCACTCGTTCGCGTAGGAGCACGAGAACACGGTGCCCTCGCCGCGGAAGATCTCCTGGCGCTCGCGGTCGCCGTCGTCCCGGGAATCCAGGTTGTAGCGGTGGCCCAGCGCGATGGCCGCGGGCCCCAGGAACTCGGGCTCGTTGGCGACGACCGGGCAGGCGGAGTAGCAGAGCATGCAGTTGATGCACATGCTGAACTGCTTGAACTCCTCGAGCTCCGCCGGAGACTGCCGATTCGTGCCCTCCTCTACGGCCTTCTCCTTGGCCGTGATGATCCAGGGCTTCACGCTCTCGAGCTTGTCCATGAAGCCCTCGAGCTCGACGACCAGGTCGCGCACGATGGGGAAGTTCGCGAGGGGCGCCACCTCGATCGTGTCGCCGTAGCTCTGGATCGAGTCCTTGCAGGTGAGGCTGGGCTTGCCGTTCACCATCATTCCGCAACTCCCGCACACCGCCATCCGGCAGGACCAGCGGTGGGTGAGGCTCGGGTCGACGTGGTCCTTGATGTAGTTGAGAGCGTCCAGGATCTTCCAGTGGGGCTGCACCGGGATCTCGTAGCTCTGCTCCTTCGGCACCTCGTCCTTGTCGGGATCGAAGCGCACGATCACGAAGGTCTTCTTCAGCTCGCTCATCAGTACTTGCGCTCCTCCGGCACCCATGTGCCGAGGGTCACCTCCTTCCTGTCCAGCCGCGGCCCGGACGGGTCGAGGTAGCACAGGGTGTGGTAGAGGAAGTTCTGGTCGTCGCGGTGCGGGAAGTCCTTGCGCGTGTGGGCGCCCCGAGACTCCTGCCGGTGCGCTGCGGAGAGTGCCAGCGACTGCGCGACGAGCAGCATGTTGTGGAGCTCCAGAGCGGCCACGAGCTCCGTGTTGAATACGCGGCTCTGGTCCTCCAGCGAGACCTGCTCGAAGCGCTCCAGCAGCTCGGCGACGGTGCGGACCGTGTCGTCCATCGGGGCCTGCTCGCGGTAGACGCCGCAGCCGGTCTCCATCGAGGCGTTCAGCTCCTGGCGGAGATCCGCCAGCTTCTCCCCGCCCCGCGTGCGCCCGCGGAGCGCGTCGATGCGCCCCGCCTCCTCCTGCGCCTGCTGGACCAGCAGCGCTTCGTTGCCGTCGCCGGCGCCGCGCGCGTACTTGAGGGCCTTCTCGCCCGAGCGGGCTCCGAAGACCAGACACTCGGTGAGCGAGTTCGAGCCCAGGCGGTTCGCGCCGTTGATCGAGACGCAGGCCACCTCGCCCGCCGCATAGAGGCCCGGGAGCGCGGTCGCGCCGTCGATGTCCACGTCCACGCCGCCCATCATGTAGTGGACGACCGGGCGGATCGGGATGGGCTCCTAGACCGGGTCGACGCCCGCGTAGATCTTGCACAGCTCGCGGACCATCGGGAGCCGGGCATTGATCTTGTCCTCGCCCAGGTGGGTGAGATCGAGGTGCACGTGCTCGCCGAAGGGCCCCTTCACGCCGCGGCCCGCCTCGATCTCCCGGATGATCGCGCGGGAGATCATGTCGCG
>JAAUYK010008462.1_pt1 | contig 14413 bp, 10 predicted proteins | sample 7278021 | NCBI WGS metagenome assembly JAAUYK01 (sample SAMN14350223, study PRJNA611818) | marine sediment metagenome | isolation source: surface marine sediment (1.8m) | place: French Polynesia: Moorea | collected 2018-08
CGGGCAGCTTCTGGAATACGTCCCAAGTCTTCTCGAAGAAGTTGCCGCCGCCGCCCTCGATCCCGAAGAGCTTGGGCACCTGGCCGATGATGGTGATCCAGACCAGGCCCTGGATGAAGCCCTTCATCACGGGAGTCGAGATGAAGTTGGCGACCCAGCCCATCCGCAGCAGCCCGAAAAGCAGGAAGAAGACGCCCACCATCACAGCCAGCGCCGCGGTCAGGGCCTCGAAGGGAGCCGAGCCGTGCTTCGCCACGACCGCGCCGATGGTGACCCCGGAGATCAGGGCGGTCGCAGAATCGGGCCCGATGATCATGGTCCGCGAGGTGCCGAAAATCGCATAGGCGATCAGCGGGATCGGCACGGTGTAGAGCCCGATGATGGGATGCACGCCGGCGATCCCCGCATAAGCCATGGCTTCTGGCACCAGGACCGCCCAGACCGTGAGCCCCGCAACGATATCCGGCCGCAGCCAGGAAAGCTGATACTTGGGCAGCCACTCGAGGATCGGCACGTAGCGGGTCAGCAGTGACTTGTGCCCCTGACCGCCGCCGTGTGATTGCTTCGCCGCCATCGCTCGATCCCCCCGCTGCGCCTCGGTTCCTCACTTGCCCAGATCCGCCGTCCCCCGGAATTCCGGCCCGGTCTGGCGCAAGCGTCGTCCTATTGCCCGGTCAGAACTGCGGGCCCCTGAACCCAGGAAGGCCTCGCGCCTCGGGGCTCGCCGCCAGGAACATCGCTTCGTCGATGACCTCCTTGCCGTCGTCGCTGAGCTCGAGCTTGCCATGCTTGTCGACCGCGAAGGCGAAGTCGTCGAAGGTGTGCTTGCCTGCGAGGATGTCGTGGTCCAGCAGGATCCGGGTCCGGAAGAAGTTGGCCCACTTGAACTCCGAGAAGGGCGCGTCGTTCTTCACGTAGCCGTGATGCTCGCGGACGATCCACGCCAGGCTCCGGTAGGGATCGAACCCGAGATCCTTGATGTGGGCGGGCAGCGCTTCCGGCTGCTGCGGACCGCCGCCGGACCGATCGAAGAGGTAGACCCAGTTTTGCTTGTGCATGGTCTTCCAGAAGTAGGCTTCCTCCACGCTGCTTATGTTGGCGATTACATTGACAAAGACGCAGAGGTTCTTGCCGAGGGTTTCGTGCATCGCGTCGTAGAGGCCGCGCACCAGGTGGTGGTGGTCGACCAGAAAGAATTTGCCGCGCCGCACCACGATCGGAATCGGTCGCACCCGGACGTAGTCGTGCAGCTTGCCCGGATCCGCCTCGTACTTCTTGCGCATGCGCCCGGCGCGCACGACGACCTCCGCCTTGCCGACCGCGAACTGCGTGGGCGAGAGGTCTTTGACGTGAAGCTTGTAGTACTCGCCGGCTTTCGCATCCGCTGGACACCAGGCGAGATCAGCGTCGCTCAGTTGCTGGGACACGATCGATCCCCTCCCGAAAACAGACGACGAAAACGGACGGACGCAGACCACGCCCATGCCCCCTCGACCATCTTACCCTTCTTGCCCTCTTTGCCCAGAGGCGACGATCGTGCGACCTCGGGCCGGTCACAGCCCTTCAGCACTGTCAGTGTCGCCCCGGTCGGACTCGCCAAAGGCGGCGGTTGCGGCCTTCGCCGGTGAGGCGCTCCTTTCGGCGCGGCGGAACCTCTCGCAAGGTCGGCGGTTTCGAGCAGGGTGGGCGGCGCGGCGACCCGTCGGAATCACCCTCGGGACAACGGGAGGGTTCACGGGGACTGTTCGATCGCAAAGGACCCCTGATAGACTGCCACCCCCAGCAGGCATTTGCCTGTCGACGTAACGGTTTAGAGGGCTAGGCACGTGCTGTCCCGCCGCGCCAAGGAAGCGATCAAGACGGGGCTCGCCATGACGATCGCCTTCGGCATCGCCTTGGCGATGGACTGGGAGAAGCCCTATTGGTCGGGCTTCGCCGTTGCGATGATCAGCCTGGCGACGGTCGGCCAGTCGCTCAACAAGGGCGCCATGCGGATGCTGGGCACCCTCGTGGCCGCGGTGGTCGCCCTCGGCTTCCTGGCGCTTTTCCCGCAGCAGCGCTGGCTCATGATGGGCGCGCTCTCAGCCTATCTCGGGCTCTGCACCTACATGATCGCCGGTAACTCGCGCGTCTACTTCTGGTTTGTCAGCGCCTTCGTCTGCGTGGTCATCATCGTCAGCAGCGGACCCACCTCTCAGAGCGCTTTTCAGATCGCCATCGAGCGCACCCAGGAGACGGGCCTGGGGATCCTGGTGTACTCGCTGATCGCGGCCTTCCTCTGGCCGCAAAGCAGCCGAGCAGATCTGGAGGCCGCGGGGCGCGAGCTGATCGCCGTCCAGCATCGGCTGTTCCGGGCCTATTACGATCTTGTGCGCGGCCGGGGCAGCGCCGAAACGACCCACGCCGAGCGCATGCAGGAGGTCCGGCTGGCCGGACAGCTGGCCCAGGCGCTGGCTGCCGCCGAGACGGACAGCTACTCGGTCTGGGAGGTACGCCACCACTGGCGCCGATTCCGCGACGACACCACCGCGCTTGGCGAGGCCCTGGAGCACTGGCGGGAGAGCTTCCGCGAGGTCCGGGAGCTCGACGTGGCGAAGCTCCTGCCCACCGCCAGTGCGTTCTGCGACGAGCTGGACAAGCGTTTTTCGGCGATCGCCGCGATCCAGGCGGGCGAGCAGCCCGGCCATGAGCCCCGGGACGTTCCCCTGGAGGTCGATCCAGACGCGCTGTCGGGGCTTTCGCATTTCCAGCTGGCGGCCTTGACGGAAACCAGGACCCAGCTCGCGCGTCTCGAGGCCTTCACCCGGGGACTGTTCGAGACGATCAGGGCCATCGAGAGCTCCGATGTCGTAACCAGAGCGCCGCGGCCTGCGCGGGAAGCCGGCGGCCTGGTAATCGATCCGGACCGCGTCACGGCCGTGCTCCGGGTCGTCGCGACCCAGTGGGTCGCGTTCCTAATCTGGGTCTACGTCGATCCGCCCGGCCACTCGGCTTTCGTGGAGCAGGTGATCATCTACGCACTCGTTTTCGTCATGCTCCGACAGGTGTCCCCGACGATGATGTTACTGCCATTTATGCTTGGAACAGCCTTTACGGGATTCCTCTATGTCTTGGTCATGCCGCAGCTTTCGGGCTACACGGAGCTCGGCCTGATGATCTTCAGCGTGACAGCCGGCATCTACTATCTCTTCTCGGAGCCGCGCCAGGCCTTGGCCAAGATTGGGGCGATCGTTCCCTTCGTCGTGCTTATCTCGGTTCACAACCAACAGACCTACAGCTTCGCGTCCTACGCCAACTCTGCGGCCATGATCATGCTGTCGATTGTTCTGAATATCATCATGGCCTATGTCCCCTTCTCGCCGCGGCCCGAGAAGGTGTTCCTGCGCCTGTTCGGCCGGTTCTTTCGCCAGGTCGATTTCCTTCTGGCGCAAATCGCCATCGACTGGGAAAAGACGGCGGGAGCGTCGGGCCGTCTCAAGGCCACGCTATACAAGAACGATCTCATTGAGCTGTCGCGCAAGCTGGCGGCCCATGCCAAGCAGATCGACAGCCGCAGTTTTCCCGACAATCCGCCGGAGAAGGTGCAGGCGCTGGTCGACAGTATCGGCGCCGTCGCTTTTCGCGTGAAGGAACTTCTCGACGCGCGCAAGGCGCCGCAGGCCGAGTTCGCGGTCCGGGAACTGCTGGACGACCTCAGGGCCTGGCGCCTCGCGATCAAGGAGCAGATCCACCTCTGGGTCGAGGATCCCGAAGCCGCGGCCCGTCAGGCCACCGACTTGCAGGCGCGCCTGAACCAGCGCCTGGAGAAACTGGAAGCGCGGATCGAGAAGACCTTTCAAAAGGCCGGTGAAGGGGACCTCACAGCCGAGGACCACGAGCATCTCTACCGGCTGCTCGGCAGCTTCCGCGGCCTATCCGAGGCGGGGCTGAACTTCGTCGGGATCGCCAGGGGCATCAATTGGGGCCAATGGCGCGAGGCACGGTTCTAGTGTTATGAGAGTGGTTGCGACGGGGTGCGAGGGAGGCAGTTTGTGGGCTTGATACCGAGCGAGGTGGAAATCCTCGGCGTCTACTTTCCGCCGCTGCTGCTCGCCAGCATCCTCGGGTCCTTCGCCGCCGCCGCCACGGCCTACGGCCTGAACCGCTATCGTTTGTCCCGCTTCTTCTACTATCCTCCCCTGGTCTTCCTGGCCTTGGCGGTGATCTACTCGGGACTGATCGGGACCCTTCTCATTCCGGCGTGAGCGCGATGAACACAGCCTACAGAATGCTGATGAGCGGCGCGGTGGTCCTGCTCGCCTTAGCTGTCGTCGGCTACAAGTACTGGGACTATGTCGTCAATCCCTGGACCCGCAACGGTCAGGTGCGGGCCCAGGTCATCCAGATCACGCCGCGCGTCTCCGGACCGATCGACAAGCTGCCGATCGACGACAACCAGTTCGTCAAGACCGACGACCTGCTGTTCGAGATCGATCCGCGCACCTTCGAGGCCGATCTGGCGCTGGCGAGGGCCAAGCTCGACAAGACGCGGGACGACCTAGTGGCCCTGGCCAAGAGCGTCGAGGCGGCCGAGGCGACGGTCGACCAGTACGACGCGCTGATCAAGGCGTCCTCGGCGACGATCCGGCAGACCGAGGCCGAGGTCGAACGCACCGAGCTCGATGTCGAGCGCGCGCGCATCCTGCTGCAGAAGGGCAACGTTACGAAACGCCGCTACGACGAAGCGCTGGCGGACTTTAAGTCCGCCGTCGGCGCGCGGGACAACGCTATAGAGGTGGTCAACCAGTCGCGCGCCCAGAAGCTCCAGGCCGAGGCCGATCTGGCCCAGGCGAAGGCCGACCTCGGGGCGCCGGGCGAGGAGAACGCCCGGCTCAGGGCCGCCAAGGCGGAGGTCCGGACCGCCGAACTGAACCTCGAGTTCACCCAGGTGCGCTCGCCGGTCGACGGCTACGTCACCAACCTGGAGCTGCGGCTCGGCGACCAGGCGGTTATGAACCAGCCCGCCCTGGCGCTGGTCGACGTCAACAGCTACTGGATCCACGGCTTCTTCAAGGAGAGCGCGATCGCGAATATCGTCGAGGGCGACCGCGCGGTCGTCACGCTGATGAGCTATCCCGACAAGCCGATCGAGGGCCGCGTGCACAGCCTCGGCTGGGGCATCGCCCAGGACGACGGCAGCCCCGGGTACGAGCTGCTGCCGAGCATCAGCCCGACCTTCGAGTGGATCCGCTTGGCCCAGCGGGTTCCGGTGCGCATCGTCGTAAACTCCCTGCCCGAAGGGGTCGCGCTGCGGGTCGGGACCACGGCCTCGGTCCTGGTGATGACCGGGACGGCCGGAACCGAGAGCGGGGAACCGGTTCCGCCGGCGCCCAAGCTGCTGCAGTGACGAGAGGCGCTGGACGTCGGCAACAAATCAACGGGAGCGACCGACGCCATGCGGGACTTCATCTTCTTCGCCGGTCATTTCTTTTCGCACCTGCACTTCGTGCGCGGCGTGTTCTTGACCTTGCTGCTGTTTCTCCTGGCCCTTGCGCTGATCATTTCCCTGATTGACGACATTTCTCTGGCCGACGCTCTCTACCTCGTTTTCATCACGGCCTTGACGGTCGGTTACGGCGACTTGACGCCCAGTTCGGGAGCTACCCGGATTGCTTGTGTCTTGGCCGGTTTCGTTGGCGTCATCTTTGTCGGGCTGGTTGTTGCGGCCTCGACACGTGCGTTGCGGGAGGCCTACGAGGAAAAGAAGGCTTTCCTCGAACGGGAGCGGCAAAAGACCGGAAGATCCGACACCTGACCCGCCTGCCGGCCCGGAGTCAGGGCCGGAAGTCCGCGCCGAGAAAGCCCGCGCCCGGGATCTCGATGTCGAACAGGCTGCCGTCGGCGCGAAGGGCGCCGATCGGCGGGCCGGCACCTTCGCAATCCGCGATCACGGCGCCGTCCTCGATCCTTGGCCGGCAGCCCGCGACGGCCTGGTCCAGCCTCAGGTCGCCTCCCTGTTCCGAGGCGAAGAGCTCGGGATTCACGGCGAGCGCGCAAGCCCCCGTCCCGTAGGGAAACCCCGCGAAGGGCCGGTTCACGGCGTCGCGGCAGAAACGGTGGGCCACGTCGCGCGTCTCCAGAGCGCGCTCGTCCGGCTCGGCCGGGCCGGGCCGGGTCGTGAAGCAGTCGGCGACCAGGGCGCCGCCGTCGGCGGTCCAGAACTGCCGCATGGCGACCCGGCCCCGGGTGCGCTTGTTGCCGGCTTCGCAATATTGCACCGGAGCCGGGATCTGCCGGCAATGCCAGGGGCCTTCGAGCCCGCAGCCGCTGAAGGCGATGGCGTTGTTGAAGTGCGACAGCGGCGAGGCGTGCTTCGAGGAGAACAGCGGCGAGCGCGTGCGCCAGGAGTTGTTGAAGATCGAGATCCGGCCGAAGTAGGCGAAGCCGGTCTTGCGCTTGTCTCCGGTCTTCAGGATCACCCCGCGATAGTGGCCCCGGCAGGCGACCGAGGTCGGATCGTAGCTGGTGTCGACCAGCAGGTAGCGCGCTCGGTCGCCGGCCAGCCCATGGAACCGCGGCGAGAGCGACCAGTCGATGTCCTCGCGGCAGTCCTGGCCGGGGATCTGGTCCGGATCGTACCAGCCGAGGTTGCCGAACACGTAGAGCGAGCCACCCAGAACGCCGTCCGTGCTGATCCAGGCGTGGATGTTCTCAAAGCGATTGTGCTTGACCACCCAGCCGTCGGCCCGGGTTTCGGGCTCCACGGCATTGTCGCGTAGGAATCGGAAACGGTTACCGCGAACTTCCACGTTGCGGCCGGTCCCTTGCACCTCTGAGACGATGCGTATGCCGTTGTAGGCCCGCTCGATCAGATTGTTCGCGATCAGAACGTTGCCGGCGATGTTGTAGGCGCCGAAAAGGGCGCCGTTGAGCGGGCGCCAGAGGTGGTGGTGGGTCACACCCCAAGGCACGTCGTCCCAGACGTCGACCGGGCAGGAGAGATCGCGGTGCGGGGCCGCGCAGTCCGTCTCCGGCCGGTAGGCGCCGGGGCTCTGGATCCAATGGGAATCGAGAACGCGGTAAGTGTGTGCGCCCGGTTCCATGCCACTGGTCGCGACCGCGAGCATGCCGAAGGTCGAGCCGTGGATCCGGGCATCGGCCAGCGTGATGTCCCGCGAGTTGACCGCCTTGACCGCCGTAATCCAGCAGTCCTCGAAGGCGAGATCGCGCAGCACCAGGCCGCGCACGTTGGCCATTCGGATGCAGTAGCTGCGCGGCCCGCGTTCGGTCACGCCCTCCAGGCTGTCGTCCCCCTGGCGGAGCGCACGGGTGATCTGCGCGTCCTCGACCAGCGCCAGGCTGGTCATCTCGTAGCGCCGGTCGAAGGCGGCGGCGGGCTCCTCGCCGCCGTCTAGGGGCAGGCCTGCCCGGCAAGCCTCGGCATCGAGCACCCGGTCCGGATCGCAGACGGTGTCGATCAGGTCCAGACCCTTGAACCAGACGAGGTGCCTGCCCTCGCCGCCGCGCTGACCGCGGATCGTCAGCGGCGAATCCCGGCGCCGGATCAGGTTGCCGAGAGGCAGGACGACCTCCCGCTTGGTGCCGACACGATAAAGGGTCTTCTGAAATGGCCGGCTGGTGAGCAGGACAACGTCGTCGATGCGGCCCTCCAGCAGGCCCGGGATCGCGCGCAAGTCGCTGGTCAGCGCATCGGCGCATACGCGGTGCGCGCCAAGGTAGCCGGCGTAGCCCGCCCCGGGGCCGGTGCCGCAGAGCGCTTCGTCACGCTCGAAGGGCGGTTCAGCCAGTCCGTAGGCGAGATGAAGGGTTTCGCTGGCCGTGGCCGGAAGAGTTGCGCAGACGGTCAGGAACAAGGTGAAAGCAGCGCGAAGCATGTTTTTCCTCTGAGGTCCGCCAAGCTTAACGGTCCGCACACATTCTCACACCGCCGAAAACACGGTAGTCTTCGGAAATCAAGACGGAGGCGTGCGGTGCCCTTTCGATTGAACGGTCGAGAACAGAACTCGTTGAAGTGCAGCTTGGCAAGACTTCTCGCTGCTTTAGCGGCGCTTGCCGCTCTCCTCACGCTACCGGCAACAGCGAGCGCACAACTCGAGCTGCGGGCCAACTTCGTCGAGAGCTACTTCCCGGATTTTCCAGTGAAGCGGAAGATGAACCAGCGCTACCGGCCGCGGCTCAACGACCTGCACGAGGTCATTCATGAGCGCATGGAGGCCGGCGAGAACCTGACCTGCTCGGCACAGATCTTCGAGGAGGCCCACTGGCTAGTGAACTACACCGACCGCGCCGAGGACATCGAGCGGCGCATCGCGGACCTCGAGAAGAGCCTGGAGCCCGGCGGCCGGGCGGCGGCCCCTATCCAGGATCCCGCGGACGGCTCCTTCAGCCCCTGTTCGGAGAGCTGGATCTGGCGCTTTCACAACAGCGTCGATCCTCTGAAGGAACTGGCGCAGCTCGGGGAACAGCCCGAGTTCCCGCTCAAGTTCTGGGAGAAGGTGGATACGCCCGAGGAAATCGAGGCGCTGATGCGCGATCTCCTGATATCCGACGCAAGGAGCGACCACAACAAGCGCAAGGAACTCAATCTCGCGATCACTGCGTTGGGACAGCTACTCTGGCTCGACTACACCGTCAGCGTCTTTCCCGATCACCTCGATCGCGACCTGCTTGCGAACACGCTGACGAGGTTCGTCGACGAAGAATGGCAAGATCTGGAGACGGGCTATTGGGGTGCCTGGTATCGCGACGAGGGCGAGATCAAGAAGACCAACGACCTCAGCATCACGTTCCACATCATCTCCTATCGCGGCGGTCAGGTCGGTCTTCTGGAGCAGATCGGTAACACCACCTTCGCCATCCGCACCATCAAGTACCCCTACGGCTGGTCAACGGGCGGCACCCAGAACAACCACCATGCCTACGACGTGGCACGCATTATCAACCTGACCTGGGATCATTTGGACGGGATCGCGCGCGCCTACGCCGGTACGTCCATGTTCCTCATGATGGCGCGTTCACTCGGCCTGTCTATCGACGGGAACGGGCGTTTCGATCCTAGGCCCTACACGACCGTGGCGGAGGCCTACTACTTCGGCATCTCCTTCTTCGAGGAATTGGGCTATTTCGGGAACGAGACCCCGCGCGATCAGACTATCGTCATCAGCGACAGCGACGTCTTGCTCCGGAGAATCGAGGAGCATCTTCTCGCGCTCGATCAGTCGGATCCCTGGGTGGCGGCCTCCAAGCGAAAGCTTGCACGCATCAAGGAAATTAAGGAGTGACCGGCGTTACTGCTTCGCGGTCGATTGCTCTTCGAGCAAGGTCTCCAGGTCGTCGACCCGCTGTTGCAGTTCGACCACACTCGCCGCTACCATTTCCGTATCGATCGCGAGCTGGGCAAGTGCGTAGAGCACCTCCTTTTTGAAAGCGGCTCCGATACCGTCTTCGGCCCAAGGTGCGGACGCTGCGCTCGCTAAAACGAGCCCGAAGACCACGCCGAAGACAAATGTGTGGCCGGCGCGGAAACACCTCTTCAGGTTCATCGTCAAAAACCCTGTCATTCTCATTGCCTCCTGCATTCGGTGCCATTCGCGTCAAATCGATCAACAGGTCCCGGCCTCGCGCCCAACCCGATCTTGAACGCCAGAGTCCTGACGACCGCACCCGCGAGTCAAGGCCTGCGGCTGATCGACACCTTCTCGGTCGATTCCGCATCACGTTTCCAGGCAAAGTGTGTAACACTGGTGTCATCAAGCGTCTCGATAATGAACACAAGAACAATGCTGTCCTGAATCGCGAGGCGTGTGCGATCGTCATGATGGGGGGCGAGCGTTCGATAGATTTGGCTTCTGGGAGGGGGAGGAATGTCACGAGCGACGAGGCGGCTTAGCGCCCTAATGGCGGGCGTCCTGGTTATCGGCACCTGGATTTCCACAGCACAGAGTCAAACCGTGTCGGTCGACGCGGCGACGCTGGAGCAGCTGCAGCAGATCATCCAGCAGCAGCAGAAGCAGCTCGAACAGCAGTTCGAGCAGCTGAAGTCGCAGGCGGGCACGATCAACGCGCTGGAGCAGCGTCTCAACCAGCTTGAAGAGGACTCGCGCGAGACCAAGGCGGCGGCCAAGGAAGCGAAGGAGACCGCCGAGGAGGCTGTCGTCACGATGCAATCCCCCGCGCCCGGCCGCGAGTCGTCTAGGGTGGTCAGTGCAGACAATCCCGACAAGATCAAGCTCGCCATCTCGGGTCAGATCAACCGCGCGATCAACGTCGTGGGCGACGGCCGGGATACCGACGCCTACTTCGTCGACAACGACGTCTCGAACTCGCGGGTTCGCTTCGTCGGCACGGGGAACATCACGCCGGAGACCTTGCTCGGCACGCGCATGGAAATCGCCTTCAGCCCGAACAACTCCTCCGACGTTAGCCAGAGCGAAGAGAGCCCCGACGACTTCATCGATGTGCGCAAGGTCGAGGCCTTCGCGCGCAACGACAGCTACGGCCAGATCCAGTTCGGTAAAGGGCAGGCGGCCGCCGACGATACGGCGGAATTCGACCTGTCCCTGGTCGCGGGCCCGATCATGTACTCCGGCGTCGCGGATATCGTCGGCGGCCTCTTCTTCACCGAGAATGACGAACTGACTGGCATCAGGGTCGACGACGCCTTCTTCAACTTCGACGGCAAACGTCAGGACCGGGTGCGCTACGACTCTCCGGTGATCGGCCCGGGCCTGCAGCTCTCGGGCTCGGCGGGCGACAGTCAGCAATACGACGTCGCGTTGACCTGGGGCGGCGACTACGGGGACTGGAGCGGCGTCGAGGTCGGCCCCTTCACCACCCTGGGCGCGGTGTCGTTCCAGGATCCTGACGCAGATGACGTCGATTGGCGCGTAGCCGGCTCCTTCTCCGGCCTGCACAACCCGACCGGACTCAGCCTGACCGTGTCCGGCGGCATGGACTCCTTCGACGAAGGAGACGACCCCTACAACCTCTACGGCAAGATCGGCTGGGATCAGAGCTTCTTCTCGATCGGCGACACGGGCTTCGGCGTCGATTTCACTTACAGCGAGAACGTTTCAGCCGAGAACGACGAAGGCACTTCCTTCGGCTTCGCCGCCATCCAGCTGCTGGAGGACTACGGGACCGAAATCTACGCGCAGTTCCGCGTCTTCGACCTCGACCGGGATGAGAGCCCGGCCGTGAACGAGATCTATGTCGGCACCGTGGGCACGCGCGTGAAGTTCTGATGCGCCTGATACCCCTTTTTCTGGCCGGCCTTCTGCTCGCAGGTTGCGGGTGGGAGATCAAGCCGGGCGAAGGCTCCAACGCCCGCCGGGAGATCCCTCCCGGCGCCGGGCTCCTCACGGGTGACCAGGGCGAGTTCGTGATCTTCCGCGTCGAGGGCGAGCCGGCCGAAGGCGAGGAGAAGGAAGAAGCCGAGGAGGCGGACTAGCCTGGCATTTGGCCGCTTGATGCCCAGAAACCGATGTCGTTCGGCATTCGGATCGCCGCCGCCCCTGTCCCGGCCGCGCGCGAGGCTCAAGCGCGGTGACGCGCGGCCAGACACTGGCTAACATGGCGCTGCGGCCAAAGGCGCGGCTTCCTGCGCCGGGACCGCTTGAGCGGGGATTCAATCATCATTAGAAGTTGGACATCACAATCATCGAGGATGGGCGCGCCACCCGATCCGCGGGGCTGGTCAGATCGCCATCCCGGGAGACGACGCAATGGGGTTGAGGGCTGAACAGGTCAAGACCGACCTGATCGAAAAGGTGATGGCGCGCGTCGAGCAGCGCGTTGAGGCCGGGCGCACGGATCTGGCCAAGTGCTTCGTCGAGCGCTTCTACGCCAACGTCCCGCCCGATGACATCAAGGACGAGTCGCCGGACAACCTCTACGGCGCCGCCCTGGCCATACTCGGCTTCGCCCAGAAGCGCCAGAAGGCCGAAGCCAAGATCAAGGTCTACAACCCGCGACTCGAGGAGCACGGCTGGAAGTCCGGGCACACCATCGTCGAGATCGTCAACGACGACATGCCCTTTTTGGTCGATTCCGTGGTCTCGCAACTCAATCAGCTGGAGGCCGAGGTTCGGCTGGTCGTTCACCCCGTCCTCGGCATCGCTCGGGATGCGCGGGGCAAGCTGACCGGCCTGCAGGCCAAGGCCGCCAACGGCGTGCTGGCGGAGTCCATCATGCACGTCCAGATCAACGAGCAGCCGGCGGACCGGCACGAAGCGATCCGCGAGGCCCTGGCGGCGGTGCTGCGCGACGTGCGCGCCGCCGTCGAGGACTGGCGCGAGATGCGCGCGCGCTGCCAGGAGGTGATCGCCGATCTGGAGAGCAACCCGCCGGCCTTGCCCGAGGAAGACATCGCTTCGGGCGTCGAGCTGCTGCGCTGGCTCGACGACGATCACTTCACCTTCCTCGGCTACCGGCAGTACAGCTTCGAGGGCGAAGGCGAATCGGCGATCAGCCGGGTGCCCGAGGAAGGCGGTCTCGGCGTCCTGAGGGACCAGAGCGTGCCGGTCTTCGAGGGCATGCGCAATCTCGGCAAGCTGCCGCCCGACGTCAGCGACTTCCTGAAGAAGCCGGAGCTGCTGCGCATCAACAAGACCAACCGGCGCTCCAGCGTGCACCGCCCGGTCCATATGGACGCGATCGCCGTCAAGAACTTCGACAAGAAGGGCAAGGTGACGGGCGAGCGCCTCTTCATCGGCCTCTTCACCTCGGCAGCCTATTCGCGCAATCCCAACGAGATCCCGCTGCTCAAGCAGAAGGTTGCCCGGACCCTGGCGCGCGCCGGCTTCGCGCCCGGGAGCCACGACGGCAAGGCGCTGACCCACATCGTCGACAATTTCCCCCGCGACGAGCTGTTCCAGATAACCGACGACGAGCTGTACCAGACCGCCATGGGGATACTGCACCTGCAGGACCGGCAGCGGGTCGCGCTCTTCGTCCGCCGCGACCCTTTCGAGCGCTTCGTGTCAGCCCTGATCTTCGTGCCGCGGGACCGTTTCGATACCGGACTGCGCCACCGTATCCAGGACATCCTGGCCAAGGCCTACGACGGCGCGCCGGTCGCTTTCTACACCCACCTCTCGGACTCGGCGCTGGCGCGGCTCCACGTCATCATCAAGACCGTGCAGGGCCAGGTGCCGGAGGTCGACGTCCAGGCCCTGGAGCAGCGGATCGTCGAGGCCGCGCGCTCCTGGGTCGATCATCTCGAGGAAGCCCTAATCGAGGCGCGCGGCGAGGAGTTGGGCGTCGCCGCGGCGCGGCGTTTCGCCAAGGCCTTTCCACCCGGCTATACCGACCGCTTCAATGCGCAGAACGCGGTCTTCGACATCGCCCGCATCGGCGAGGCGCTGGAGAGCGGGCGGGTCGCGCTCAACCTCTACCGCCTGATCGAGGCCGAGGAGCACGAGCTGCGCTTCAAGATCTACGTGGCCGGCGATCCCGTCCCGCTCAGCGACATCCTGCCCATGCTCGAGAACATGGGCCTCAAGGTGATCGGCGAGACGCCCTACGAAGTGAAGCTGCCGGACCGCCAGGCGCCGTTCTGGATCTACGACTTCGAGACCGTGACCGACGACGGCTCGGCGGTCGAGCTGGGCCGGGTCAAGGAGGCGTTTCACGACGCCTTCGCCCGGGTCTGGTCCGGCGACATGGAGAACGACGGCTTCAACAAGCTGGTGATCTCGGCCGGCCTCTGCTCGCGCGAGGTCAAGATCCTGCGCGCCTATTGCAAGTACCTGCGCCAGGCACGGATCCCCTTCTCCCAGACCTACATGGAGGACACGCTCAAGCGTAACCCCGACATCACCCGGCGGCTGGTCGACCTCTTCCTGCGCCGCTTCGATCCGGAACTTGCCGCCGCGGCCGACACCGACGCGGTCCAGGACCTGGTCAGCGGGATCAACGTCCTGCTGGAGAACGTCAGCAACCTGGACGAAGACCGCATCATCCGGCGCTTCCTCAACATCATCGACGCTACGCTCCGGACCAACTTCTTCCAGCCAACCGCGGAGGGCGGCGAGAAGAGCTACATCTCCTTCAAGCTCGACTCGCGGAAGATCGACGAGCTGCCCCTGCCGCGGCCCTACCGCGAGATCTTCGTGTACAGCCCCGAGATCGAGGGCGTGCACCTGCGCTTCGGAAAGGTCGCACGCGGCGGGCTCAGATGGTCCGACCGCCGCGAGGACTTCCGCACCGAGATCCTCGGCCTGGTCAAGGCGCAGCAGGTGAAGAACGCGGTCATCGTGCCGGTCGGCTCCAAGGGTGGCTTCGTGGTCAAGCGTCCGCCGCCGCCGGAGGCCGGGCGCGAGGCCTTCCTCGAGGCCGGCATCGCCTGCTACCGGACCTTCATCCGCGGGCTGCTCGACATCACCGACACCCTGAAGGGCCCGGATGTGATTCC
>JAAUYK010037321.1_pt1 | contig 14406 bp, 12 predicted proteins | sample 7278021 | NCBI WGS metagenome assembly JAAUYK01 (sample SAMN14350223, study PRJNA611818) | marine sediment metagenome | isolation source: surface marine sediment (1.8m) | place: French Polynesia: Moorea | collected 2018-08
CCATCCAATCCGTTGATCTGCAGACTTCGCAAGGGAAGATCTTCTTTTCGATCCGCCCTTAAGCGCTTGTTAACTCCGTCCATGAAGCCTTGGCGGCGACGGCAGACGACGGGTGACATTGACAGCACGAGCCAAAAACGGTGCGACGCCGACCAGGGTCTCTCCGCAAGAGCGGTGTAACGGGCCGACGTCGCCGCGTTCGGAGGTCGAACGCACGCCCTGCCATGTCGGCTTGATCATGGATGGCAACGGGCGATGGGCGAAGGCCAGGGGATTGCCCCGTGTCGCCGGTCATCGCCACGGTGTCGAAGCCTTGCGCCGTAGCGTCGACGCAGCGCCCAGGCTTGGATTGCGCTATCTGACCGTATATGGCTTTTCGACGGAGAACTGGCGGCGCCCCTCCGAAGAGGTGGGGCATCTGATGGCTCTGCTACGCCGTTTTCTTCGTAGTGAGATCGCTGACCTGCGCCGGCAGGGCGTGCGGCTTCGTGCTATCGGCGAGCGAAAACGCTTGCCGCTCGAGGTCGTCGAACTCTTGAACGAGGCGGAGGCGGCGACAGCGGGGCAGCGGCGGCTCGATCTGATCATTGCGCTCAGCTACGGCGGCCGGCAGGAATTAGTGTCGGCCGCGCGGCGGCTTATGGCGGCGGCCTTGGCCGGAAAACTCAAGCCCGAGGAGATCGACGAGCCCTGCTTCCGCGGTGCGCTCCAGCTTCCGGATGTACCGGATCCGGAACTCATCATCCGCACCAGCGGCGAGCAACGACTTTCGAACTTCTTGCTGTGGCAGGCAGCCCATAGCGAGCTGGTCTTCGTAGACTGTCTCTGGCCGGACTTCGGTGAGCCACAGCTAGCGGCCGCTCTCGAAGTCTATAGGCAACGCCAACCGGCGCCGGGAGGGCTCAAGGTCGACGACCTCGAGCGGCTTCGAGAGGAGCGGGCGGGCTGAACCATTCGAGGATTTGCGAGGGCACTCTAAGTTACCGATTTAACGAAGAAATCCTGATCAGCCCGGGCCTGTCCGAGGGCCACTGGATTGCGAGCTTCGACCTATGAGCTAGCGAGCAGGTGGCTTGAGTAATTCCATAACCACTGGTGGCATCTCGGGGTGAAAGTGCTGGATGCTCTTCCAGACCAGACCGTACTGGCGATCGATCCAATAATCGTTCTCGAAGCGCCATTTGATCTCTCGGGCCCGGCAGGTCTCCCGAATGTGCCGGGTATCCCATTCAAGTTCGGCAATGACCACAGCCTCAGGGCCGAGATCCTCGAAGCGAGAGCCGATCATAATGCCGTAGCGGTTGGGCTCGTCCAGGTCGAAGAGCCGCCGCATCGTGGCGGCGGACGCCGATTGGACACCGGTGCCAAGCTTGGGCAGAGGATCGTCGTCAAGAAGCCTGCTGCGTCGAAGATTACCGCGCAGTCCTGCCGTCTGAACTAGACGGCCGTCCCGGGTGACAAGGCTTTTGCGGTCTGCGGTAATCCAGTGCTGATCTTTTCCGTTAACTCTTCCAAGAACAATTAGTGATCTTTCCCCCTTGCCGATCTTGGCGGCGATTGAAGCATATGGTATAGAATTGACCTTATCTCGACTTATTGGGGTTCCTTCTTGATCGCCAAAAACCAGCCCTAAGCTTTCGCTCGCGGAATCAACTGTTTCCGAGCAGGCTGAAATTAAGAGGCTCGAAGCGGTCAACAAAGCAAGGCGTCGAGATGGGGAGAAATGGGGGGAATGCGTCATGTTTTCACATGGTCCGAAGTTCTGGCGATCGTCCGAGGGCAGTGGCAAAACCCCGATCGGAAGACTGGCGTTTAGCTTCGCCATATTGGCGGTCTTGCTTCCGCCTGTCGACCATGCGATCGCCCAGTCAATTACTGACGATCTTCGCCGCTTCGACCCTTCACTGCAGCAACGTTTCGGCGGCCCCCAGCAGCCCCTGCTCAACGAGACGACCAGAGAAATCGTCTCGCCGATCGATTCCATGGAGTTGGATGGTCGGATCGGCACACAATACGGCTATCCGATGCCGCCGGAGGCGGCTTCTCGCCTCGAAGAAGACTATGCCGAGCGGATCGCCGTGCAGGCCCCCGAGTTCGGCACAAAGCCGCTGGAGCAGTTCGGCTATGGGCTGCTCGGCAACATGGCGGGCATGCAAGATCCCGGGACGGGCGGCGCGATCAACGACAGCTATCGCCTGGGCATCGGTGACGAGCTCGTCATCACATTCCGCGGCCAGAGCAACGAAAGCTATCGCACCGCGGTCGACCGAGAGGGCCAGATCTTCCTTCCGAACATGCCGCCGGTGCCGGCGGCCGGCCTGAGCTTCGGGCAGTTCCGTGAGGAGCTGGAGCGACAGGCCGAAGCCTCTCTCTTGCGCACGGAGGTCTTCGTTTCCCTGGGCCGGGTTAGGAACTTCCCTGTCATGGTGCTGGGCCAGGTCAGGCAGCCCGGCGTCCACCGCATGACCGGCGTGGCCAGCGTCTTCGATGCCATCGCCTCAGCCGGCGGGGTCCAGAAGTCCGGTTCGATGCGGCACATCCAGCTGATCCGGGGTGGTCGTTCCTTCGGGGTCGACCTTTACGACCTGCTGCTGACCGGACAGCTCGATGACGACCTTGCCTTGATGGAGGGCGACCGGGTCTTCGTGCCGCCGATCGGCAAGACCATCGGAGTCGCGGGCGATGTCCAGCGGCCTGGGATCTACGAGGTCAACGGCCGGGCCGACGACATGAGCGTCGGGGAAGTTGTCGATATGGCCGGCGGCACGCTCCGCCCTTCGGGCTATCGCTACCTCGTCATGACCTCCGATGTGGAGGGCGGCGATACGGTGCTCGAGGTCGACGATCCGCAAAGCGCTCCGGTCCGGCGTGGCGACATGATCCTGGTTGCGAAGATGGGCTATTCCTGGGAGGGCGCGTTCTTCGTCGACGGCCACGTCTCGGTGCCAGGGCCGCGCTCGCTGCGCTGGGATCGCACCGTTGGCAGCGTGGTCAACGCCTCCGACATTCTGAAAGAGAATCCCTATCTCTTGTTCGCTGCTTTGGAGACGACCGACCCCGTGACCAAGGCACGGCACTTGGTGCCTGTGGATCTTGGCCGTGTTGCAGCCGGGCAGTCGGACGTGCCCCTGAAGCCGAACGATCGCCTGATCATCCTCGGAATGGATGACATCCGGTTCCTGTCGTCCGCGGCGGTGCAGGCCGTGATCGAAGGCCAGAACCCCGATGAGGTCATTGCCGGGGAACTGCTCGGTGGCGTTGGCATCAGAGGCGAGGCGGCCGATGGCGGCGGCCTTTCGTCCCGCGAACTTCGGGAGAGCGACCGCAGTGGCTTTGCGCCGTCGGCCCTAGGGCGTGCCGCGAATGCTGACGCAGACCTGGGCCGCGTCGGCCTGGCCCGGCCGGTGGGATTGACACCCGGATCGGCGCTGGCCGGTGAAACCTCGATTTCCGGCCTGGTTGGATGCCGGGGGCTCTACTCGCTGGCCTCTGTGGTGTCCCGCAGCCGTTCCGAGCGCTTCGCCAATGCGCGGCTCTTCCTCAACCCTGAAACCGAAGCCGCAGTCCCGGTGAGCGGACGTTGCCCGGAGGTCTTCGACCGCTATCCGAACCTCCTGCCGTTCGTGCTCGACTACGTCATCGCTGTGCAGGGCGAGGTTCGGATTCCCGGAGTCTATCCGGTCGCGCCCGGGACCTCGGCCGGTGCCGTCGTGCCGGTCGTAGGAGGGCTCACTCCCAATGCCGATTTGGGCCAGATCGAGCTGTCTCGCTTCGAGGTGACAGACGACGGCAGCGGACAAGCATCGGTGCGCAACACCATCGATGCGCGCAAGGAGTCGTTGGCCAGGGTGCCGCTTCATCCCGGAGACATCGTGCGCTTCAACCCGCGCTTTTCGCAGCGCGACTCCGGCAGCGTCTTTCTCTCCGGCGAGTTCAAGCGACCCGGCGTCTACACGATCCGACGGGGCGAGAGGCTCTCTGAGATCGTGAAGCGGGCCGGCGGCCTGACCGCGGAGTCCTATCCCGAAGGCTCTGTCTTCACCCGGACAAGGGTCCAGGAGCAGGAGCAGAAGGCTTTCCAGCGCGCCGCCCTCGACCTGGAGTCGGGCCTCGCGGAGGCCTTGGCCAGCGGCAACATTCAGCAGAAGAGCGATTCCAACCCGCAAGCCGTCGTGCTCGCGGTGCGCGACCTCGCCCAACGGCTCCGTCAAGCCGAACCGGTCGGCCGGGTGGTCGTGGAAGCCGATCCTACGGTGCTGGACTCGCGCCCGGAACTGGACACGATCCTGGAGCCGGGCGATCGATTGCATGTGCCGAAGCGGCCGAACCACGTGACGGTCAGCGGCGAGGTGCTCAATCCAGGAACGATTCAGTTCCGCTCAGGGAAGGCGGCAGACGCCTATATCAAGGCGGCCGGCGGCACCCAGCAGGCCGCCGACGAGGCCCGGGTCTTCGTGGTCTTGCCCAACGGCGAGGCGCAACCGCTCTCGGTCTCGTCTTGGAACTACGACGCGACGCAGATTCCCCCCGGTAGCACCATCGTCGTACCGCGTGATCCGAAACCCTTCGATCTGACGGCGTTCTCGGTGACCGTGGTGGATATCCTGAGCAAGCTGGCAATTTCGGCGGCCTCGCTGGCGGTCATCAACAGGTAGTGCGTTAGAAAAAAAGACAATGAGTTGCGCAGGTAGTGCGTTGAACGGGAAGTATGTGCTCTAGGGGGGACTCTATGGGGGATGGGGGGATCTAGCCTTGGCCTGAGGCTATTTGTACTCAAGGCCTTAGGCGTCACGTTCGTCACTATTGTCGGACTGCATGCGACCTGTCCCAGGGCGGAGCCGATGACGGCCGAGTCCGCACAAGGACAGGATAGCGCGCAGCAGCAGGCGTCACCCTTGGAGTGGCCGGCCGAGGAGCAGGATGCGCTGAGCAACGCGGAGTATCTGGAGTATACGCCTTCGGTGAACGACTTCGGCGGTACCGGGTTGATGCAGATGCCCAACGCCCGCTTCCATCCGGAAGGCGAGATGCACATGGGCGTCTCCTACGTCGATCCCTATACCCGCGGCTTCTTCACCCTCCAGCTCTTCGATTGGCTGGAGGGGACATTCCGATACACGGACGTTAGGAACCGCCTGTACAGCAACGATCGCGACTTCAGCGGCAATCAGAGCTACAAAGACCGCAGCGTCGACCTAAAGATCCTCATGCTGGAAGAGACACAGCACTTTCCGCAGATCGCGATCGGCCTGCGTGACATCGGCGGCACCGATCTCTTCGGCAGCGAATTCTTGGTTGCCAGCCGACGCTACTACAACTGGGACTTTACCCTGGGCGTGGCCTGGGGAAATGCCGGCAGCCGCGGTCACGTCTCCAACCCCTTCGGCCTGATCTCGGACCGCGCCAAGGAACGGGGCGATTCCGGAGGCGCTGGCGGTCTGGGCTTCGACTTCTTCCGGGGTCAGGACATCGCTTTCTTCGGCGGGATCGAGTACGTGGCGCCCATCGACGGTCTCAGGTTCAAACTTGAATACGATAGCAACAGTTACCAAGACGAGCCTCTGGGCAACGAATTCGACGTGGCCCTCCCGCTGAACTTCTCGGCGGCTTACGACGTTTTTCCCTGGTGGCAAGTCTCGGCCGGTCTTGAGCGCGGCAACCAGTTCATGGTCCGCACCAGTCTCAGCGCCAATTTCATGACCGATAAGGGGTTCCCCAAGATCGACCGGCCGGCACCGGAGGTCCGACCGCGGGCAGCCGAGCCCGTCGGCATGGACGGACCCACCGCCGCCCAGCAGGCGATCCTGACCATGCCCGAGGCCGTAGATCGCACCCTGACCGTGGAGCGCCTTTTCAGGGATTTCGAGAAGCTCGGCGTCACGGTTTCCGACATCGAGTACGAGGATGCGGACGCGATCCTGAGAGTTCCGATCGAGGCGCCTCGGCCCAGCGCGTCGGCCCTGGCAACGGCGGCGCTGCAAGTCATCCGCGCCGAGTTGAACGGACCGGTCGAGCGGGTCCGGATCGTCGCGACCAAGGAGGACGAGGACTACTGGGAAATCGTCCTCGAGAAGGAAGACCTCCTGCGCTCGGTCAGTCTGACCGGCAGTCCCATAGCCCTGGTCGAACCCCCGGATCCAAAGTGGCTAGGCCTCTTCCCCGAGCCGGATCCGACCGCCGCCGCCTTTTTCGAGGAGGTCGAGCCGGCCGAACCCAAGGACCGGTTGCGCCGCGTGGCCGAACAGGTCTTTGCGGAGCTGGATCGCCAGGGCTTCCAGGGCGAGCGCTTCGATATGCAGGGCCGGCGGGCGACAGTCCACTTCTCCCAGGATCGCTATCGGAACCCGGCACGGGCGGTGGGGCGTGGCGCGCGGGCCGTTGCCGCCCACGTGCCATCGCACATCGAGGAGATCACAGTGGTTCTGACCGAGCTCGGCGTGCCGGTGAGCCAGACCACGATCATGCGTAGAGACCTCGAAAGAGCACTTCAAAACGCCGGCAGCACCGAGGAGATCTGGCAAAACGCGCTTCTTCAGGCACCGTCGATGGAGGGTGGCGAGCAGGGCATCGAGAACGAAGATCGCTATCCGAAGTTCACCTGGTCGCTCATGCCGAAGATGCGGCAGCAGATCGGTGGGCCGGACGACTTCTTGTTCTACCAGTTTTACGGTCGTGCTTCTGCACAGGTCCAACTTAGTCAGGGCCTTACGGTCAGCGGTGCCGTGGCCAAGGACATCTACAACAACTACGACGACCTCAAGCTCAGATCAGACAGCAAGCTGCATCGCGTGCGCAGCGACATCGCGCGATATCTCAGGCAGAGCGATGTCTGGATCGATGATCTGCATCTCGACTACGTTCAACAGCTGGCACCTGAGGTCTATGGCCGCGCATCGGTCGGTATCTTCGAGCTAATGTTTGCTGGCATCGGCGGCGAGGTCCTCTACCGGCCGCAGGGCAAGCGCTGGGCCGTCGGCCTCGATGTCAACTATGTTAAGCAGCGCGACTTCGACGGCCTGTTCGGCTTTCGGAACTACGACGTGGTGACCGGCCATGTCAGCTACTATCATCGTTTGCCCTGGTACGAAATCCTGGCGACCGTAAGTGCGGGGCGCTACCTCGCAAAGGACTGGGGCGCGACCCTGGAGCTGTCGAGAACCTTCGACAACGGCGTCACCTTTGGAGTCTTTGCCACCAAGACCGACGTCTCGTCCGAGGAATTCGGCGAGGGCCAGTTCGATAAGGGTTTCTTCATCTCGATTCCTCTCGACCTCTTCTTCACCAAGCACACCCGTCAGCACGTCGGCCTGACCTACCGCCCGGTCACGCGGGACGGCGGGCAACGTCTCGCCATTCCGAAGCAGCTCTATGGCCTCACCGAGTCCATGGGTGAGCGCGAGATCATGCGCGGCTGGGACGAGCTGCTCGAATAGGCGAGGGACTTCGCTTGGGCAGCGAGATCCGTCAAGCGGACAAGGGCCCAGGCTGGCATACTCCGGCGAGCGGTTTGGGCCCTGGTGAGCTGGATGGGCTTGCATGTTCACGCATTTCACTCTGGGCACCAACGATCCTCCATGGTTGGAAGCCATCTAAGCGGCGGTCATTCCGCCGCTCGGCCTCAAGCTGTTAAGGTCGGTCGAGGCGGTTTTCGCCTACGGTGTCGAGGAACAGGCGTGCCCCCTGGCTCATGATCAATCCACCCATCGACGGTTTGCCCGCGACTTGGAGCAACGGCTTTTACATCGTCCTTCGCGCTAAGGACCAAGCTCCAATGCGGCCCTTCCACGCGGTCGCCCTCGCAACCGGAGACCGCGACAAGGACGCGCCGGGACGGGGTCCTGCGTATGCACCGAAGTATTTCGCGGCCCACGTTCGAGACCCTGACGGCAACAAGCCGCAATTCGAGATTTTATTTCAACACCTTGGTTAACCGGACGGCAGCCAGGTCGTCGAGCCGGTTCCTAAACCTTAGATCTATTGCGGATATTTCTTGGGTCGAGGCTTGGGCCGTTTGCAGGGAACGGCGACCGCGGCATTTAGGCTCGATTCTCCTTCGTTTAGGGCTTGCGCCATCGCATTCCGGCCCCCACGTTCGCCCAGGACGCCGAAGCTCCATTCGGGAGTAAGCATGGACGCCTTGAAGCGGCCCCGCTTCGCCATATATTTCGCGCCCTCGAAGCAAGATCCGCTTTGGGGACTCGGGTCGTCATGGTTGGGCCGGGACGCTCGCAGCGGCTATGCGGTCAGCCAGCCCGATTTGCTCGACGCGGCCGGCGGGGACTTGGCAGCGATAACCGAAGGACCGCGGTTCTACGGCTTTCACGCAACGCTCAAGGCGCCCTTCTGTCTCAAGAGAGGCCTCTTGCTCGGCGCCTTGGAGGAACGATGTAAACGGCTTGCTGCCGAGATGGAAGCCGTGCCGGAAGTGACGCTGGAAGTTTCCGAGTTGACCGGTTTTCTAGCCCTTATGACCGCCAGCCCTTCGGTGGCGCTGCACAGCTTGGCGGCCGCCTGCGTGGAATCATTCGACGATCTGCGAGAGCCGTTGTCGACAGAAGAAAGACGGCGATATCACGGCCCTGGCCTCACCGAGGTGCAGGCGGCTCTGCTGGACCGCTGGGGCTACCCCTACGTCATGGAAGAGTTCCGCTTCCACATGGCTCTCACATCGCGGCTTTCCGAGCCAAACCGGGGGGAGGTCAAGGCCCTGGCCCGCGATCATTTCGCGGCGGCCCTCGACCAGCCATTAGCGGTGGACGCTATCTCGCTCTTCGCGCAGCCGGATGACGAGACGCCCTTCCGAGAGATCGGCCGCTATTCGCTGGCTCCGACGTGAGTTCTCGGGCCTGCTGCACCTCGCGGCTTTCCTGGCCTTGCCTCGGCTCTTGGCTATGAGTCAATCTTGCACTTAAGTGTCGTATCGTCCTGATCCGGATCGGCATTGGGACAGGGCTCATCAGCACCCGATGTCCCAGCTTACGGCAGGCAGCGATGCGGCGAGACGAGGAGCCAGGATATGGACCCGGTCGACCACTTGATGCAGATCTTTGCCACGGCAGGAGCGCGACGATACGACGGCGAAGAGGTGTCACAACTGGAGCATGCACTTCAGGCCGCCGTCTGGGCCCAGGCGGCGGACGCCGAAGACGGCTTGGTGGCGGCCGCTCTTTTGCACGATGTCGGGCACCTGATTAATCCGGAGCCGGAGGCCGCGACGGCGGAGGCGGTCGACGACCGGCACGAGGCTCAGGGCGCGCTGATGCTCGCAGATTGGTTCCCGCCCGAGGTGACCGAGCCAGTACGCCTTCACGTTGCAGCCAAGCGCTATCTCTGTGCACGCGATCCGGCCTACTTCGATCGCCTTTCTGAGGAATCCAAGCGCAGCTTGGCGCTACAAGGCGGCGCCTTTACCGAACAGGAGGCGGCTGCCTTCATCGCCCAGCCCTTTGCGGAGGCGGCCGTGCGCCTGCGGCGCTGGGACGAAGCAGCGAAGGTGCCGGGGGCCCGGACTCCGGACTTGGAGAGCTTTCGGCCACTGCTAAACGACTTGGTCACCGGACGTCACAACAGCGCTTGATTCTCGTCCGTCGTGCCGGCCTGCGGCCCAGCCTTGCGATTATAAGTCCATAAGACCTATTGGCTAAATGCTGTGGCCGGTTAAAAAATGCTTATAACCTACTGCTTGACAAGGAAGTTATTTGTAGAAAAAATGGAATTGGCAATCTATGGTAGCAATTCCGGGTTGCTTGGCTGGCAGGCAGGGACGAAGACGAAGCGGATTGTCTTCGTAGATGGGGTGCAAACGCCTAGGCTTCTTATCATAGACGACATGCCGGTCTTCTCCGCCTATGTCCGTGATGTAGCGGCCGGGCTCGACTTCGATACGCGGGTCGCGCGACATGCGGATGACTTCCGGGCTTTGCATCGCGATTTCCTTCCTGATGTCGTGAGCTTGGACATGGTCATGCCGCAAGGCGACGGTCTGGAGTTGTTGAACTGGCTTGGCGATCAGGAGTCCCGTGCCTGCGTGCTGATCCTCAGCGGCTACGGATCGAGCGTCATCGACGCGGCGAAACGCCTCGCCGAGGCAAAGGGCCATCGGCGGGTCGAGGCTCTGCGCAAGCCGATCGAGGTGGTCGCTCTTCAATCGGCTCTCATGTCCCTGGCCGCCTAGATCGAATCTTCAGCGATCAGAACTCTATCTCGTCGACGCAGTCGGAGTTCTCGCGCTGAATTTGCTCGCAAGAGGCGTCTTCGAAGGGATTTCCTCGCTGATTTGGAAGTCTCGGTTTTCCGCCCGGGCCCGGAATGGGTAAGATGGCGACGCGAATCGCGAGCCACGGGGCTGGGGAAGGGGGGCTTCCCTTCAGCCGAAGGCCGCCAAGGTCCATTGCCTGTGGTCTTGGTCGGCCTTTGCAAATCTGAGCGAGATCGTAATGCAGGCTCGATGGCGGCCTGAGCCTGGACCCAGGGGTGCAAGGTCTCGTACCCCGAGACAATGAGGTCCGGAATCGGAGATGCCGGAGTCTACGATGGATGACATTACGAGTTGGGGAGACCTGATCGTCGCCCTGCAGGAAGCCCCTAGCGGTGACCGCAAGTTGGATGCCATGGTTGCCTATCACTGCGGTGCGGTCAGTCGGGACGTGCATCAAATGGTACGCCTTCTGATCGACGAAGGGTCCTCCTGGGATCTTGTCTTCGAATTGATGGAGGGCGACATTCCCGCCTTCACCAGTTCGCTGGACGCCAAAGTGCCCGGCGAGAATATCGTCTGCGCGATCTTTTCGACCAAGTACCAGCGGTGGGCCGCCGTCAATCGTGATGAAAATGGCACCGAGGTCCTTGCCTGGGCGGCCGACGAAGTGCTGGCCCGGCGTGTGGCCGGTTTGCAGGCCATCCACGACCAGGCAGTTTCAAAGGAGCGGCGGTCGGAGCTCGGTGGACCGCAGACCCAGGAGGCGCCGAAGGTGCCGCAGCGGCCCCCGTTCCATTTGCCGGAGTTAGGCGGTGCTGACGAAGAGGAGTGGAAGATCCTCTTCTAGGACGTTATCGGGTCGGATGGAGTCGCTTGGCGGTCCGTCTGGTCGAATGTAGCGCCTTGATGACCAGGTGTTGGCGCACGCTCCCGGTCAGACAGGAATGTGCCTGATCGGCACGTGTGCAAGATCAAGACCGGACCGCTCCGAGCGGATCTTGATCTGGATCGACGAATTGGGGCCTGACGGCGCGACGCCGAAATGACTTGGTGAGACGAGTCCCCCGGGCACTGAGCTGGGGGTGTTGACAGGGGGCAAGCGGAAAGCGTGGACGGATCGGTTCTGATACCGGAAGAGCAGGGGCGGCGGCCCTATGCTTTGGTCCTGGGCAACGAGAAAGGCGGCTCTGGGAAGTCGACCACGGCAATGCAGCTCATCGTTGCCTTGCTCCGCTTGGGCTATAGCGTCGGCAGCATCGACCTCGACGCACGTCAAGGCAGTCTGTCGCGCTACCTCGGCCATCGCGAGCGCCATGTCGAGGAGGCCGGGCTCGACCTGCCCCTACCGAACCATTACCGGGTCTTCAGCAGCGAGGAGACCAGTCGGCGCAAGGCCGATGCCCAAGAGCGCGAGCGCCTCCAAGCCGCGTTTGCCGCGCTCTCGGGAAGCGACTTCCTGATTATCGATACACCGGGCAGCGACAGCCACCTGTCAAGGCTCGGACACCTCAATGCAGATACGCTGATCACGCCGGTCAATGACTCCTTTCTCGACCTCGACGTGATCGCCGAGATCGACCGCGGGCGGCGGGAGGTGCTGGGCCCCAGTGTTTACAGCCAGATGGTCTGGGAGCAGAACAACCAGCGGGTTCTGAGCGGCCTACGGCCGATCGACTGGGTGGTCATGCGCAACCGGATGAGCCACATCGAGCCGCGGAACAAGCGCGAGATCGGCGCCCTGTTGCAGAAGCTGGGCCAGCGGATCGGTTTCCGCCTGGCACCCGGCTTCGGCGAGCGGGTCGTCTACCGCGAGCTCTTCTTGAAAGGTATGACGGTACTCGACCTGCCGGCAGGAGAGGGCGCGGAGGCTGTCAACAGTCACCTCGCCGCGCGGCGCGAGGTGGGCGATCTGCTGCGCAGCATCGGCCTTCTACAGAGCCAGCAGGCCTAGATCGAGCGATAGGCGGATTCACGCGTCACAGCGTGCCAGTGCGAAGCGATCAGAATCGAGCCCTCCAGGAGGTGCTCGGTCAGAGGTTTCACCAAGAATCGTTGCGGGTGAGGCGGGTGCGCGAAGACCCGGTCTCGTTGGCTTCCGTGCGCTTCACCACCAGGCACTCCTGCCTCTGCCGACGAAAAGCGGCGCAGTACCGACGGGCGGCGGCCAGGGTCTCGAAGCTGCCGGTGCGGACCCGGAACACGGCCCCGCGCCCGGCCAAATCGGCCTTCTGAAGGGATAGGTCTTGCTGCGCCAAAAGCTCAGGATAGGCCTTGCGCAGGCGCTGCCATTCGGACGCCGCGTCCACGGCGCTCGGCGCCGAGGCCAGCTGAACCACGTAGGGGGCTTTGACCGCCATTTCTTGGGGAGGGGAGCTATCAATCGGCTTTTGCGGCGGCAAAGGGGCGTCAACCCGGGCCTGCCCGGGCTTGATCTCGGGCGCCGGCAGGCGACTTTCCTGATCCAGGGCCGACGAATCACCGGCTTCACCTCCCAAGTCCTCCGCGGCGGGCACCTCGGTCTCCGGCGCCCCGGCGTTCGGCAGGGTCACTGAACCCTCCACGTTCTTCACGACCAGACCGATTTCGCGCGGCCCCTCGGGCAGCGGCTCTTCCGGCAGCAGGACCCACTCACCGAAGGCATCAGCTTTGGCGACGCCGATCGGGGAGTCGTTGTGCAGAACTATCAGCTCGGTGCCGGGAGCCGCAGTGCCGGCGATGACCGCCGAGCCGTCGTCCTCGACCCGCACCACGTCGACCGCGGGCGGAGAGACGTCGCCGTTCCCGGTCGTCGGCGCTCGGGTCTCGCCATCTTCAGTGGCCTTGGGATCGCTTGCAGGGCCGGCAGGCGCTTCGTGCTGGCCCTCGACCGCCGTCACGGCCTCTGGTGCGCTTGTGTCACCGTCCCGGCTTAGCGACGGTGCTGTGCCCTCAGGGCTCGGCAGGGGGTCAGGCCTGTTCGCCAACCAGCTGGCCAGCAGCACACTGACCAGAAAGAGCGAGATGGCGACGACCCCCGTCAAGGTCCTCCGACTAACCGGTCCCCAAGGCGATTGGCTCTGCGGCGCCAGCTGGGCTGCCCCAACCTCGGGCAGCCGAGCCTCCAGGGTCTCAGCCTCGTGGTCCTCGATCTCGGGCGCTTCGGCCTTTGAGGCCTCCTCTCTATCGTCTGGCTCCGACGAGGTGTGCGCTCGGCCTTCGGCACAGCGCAGGATCTCGTCGAGGTCTTCCGAGACCTCGTCCAGCAGCCGGAACTGAAGGACGCTGGCGGCGGGCGCGGCGTTCGCCGACGGTCCCTTGGCCGCGGTCTTGGAACGCTTTGCTTTGCTGCGGCGCCTGCCAATGCGCGCGCCACCGTCTTCGGCGATGGCCGCTCCGGGTCCATCGGCGGCGGACGCTTCGGTCTCAGGCCCGCCGTTGCCGACCGCGGACTCCTTTGGATCACCGGCCTCGCTTGCCACCTCGGGTTTCGCGACCTCGAGGGCGCTCGTCGCGGCTTTCCTATTGCGCGTGCCGTCTGCCGGCGCCGCACCACCCTTGCGGGCAAAGAGGTCACCGGGGAATAGCTCGAGGTTCTGTGGAGTCATCTCTTTGCTGGCCCCGGCCTATTCGGCGGCGAAGATCTCTGCGGCGCCGCTGCGTTTGGGCAGCGGCGGTAACTCGACTGTCGGCACGTCGCCCTCCAGGCGGGCTTCCAGGTAGCGCCAAAGCTCGGCGACCTCACCGGCCGCCCGATGGGCACCTGACAGCTCCATAACCGTGCGTCCGTCGACCATGCTGGCCGCAAAATCGACCCGCTGGTGGATGATCGAGGGCGCGAGCGGCCCGTGTTGGGACAGCACCTGGATCGCCTCGCCGGTGATCTTGGCCCGTGGCGCCGCTCCGTTGACCACGAAGACCAGTGGCTTGCCAAGGTGCTCGACCAGTTTGACGGTGGCTCCGATCGAGCGCAGGTCGTGCGGACTGGGTCGGCTCGGAATCAGCACGAGATCGGCGCAGCGAATGACCTCACCGACGGCGGTATCGAGTGATGGAGGAGTATCGATGAACAGCAAGCGGACCTGGCGTTCGCGCAGCCGCGCAACGGTCTCAGCCAACTCGTCCAGGCTGGTCTGGACGTAGTAGGGCGTTTCCCGCGTCCGCAGGTTCCACCACTTGGCCAGGCTGCCCTGCGGATCGACATCGATCAAGACAACGGGCGCCGTGCCGGC
>JAAUYK010045651.1_pt1 | contig 14404 bp, 11 predicted proteins | sample 7278021 | NCBI WGS metagenome assembly JAAUYK01 (sample SAMN14350223, study PRJNA611818) | marine sediment metagenome | isolation source: surface marine sediment (1.8m) | place: French Polynesia: Moorea | collected 2018-08
CTTAAATTTGCTTGTCGAGTTTAACCAGACGGACGAAGCTAAGGATGCATGCACGCGCCTATCTGAAAGTCGTCGTGCTTCTTGAATGCGTAGAAAGCTGACGTCGATCGATTTTAGAAGAGATTAAATAATGAAATTAGGGCAATTACTTACCTCATCGCCGTTGACTGCTGGCTGTAGCCTCATAGCGCTCGATCCTTGTTGAATTGCTACGAAGATTGCATCATGGAAAATAAGAGTAAGAGGCTACATCAATCTCGCGAATAACGTAATGTGAAAGCTTTTTACTGCAAAATGCGCCTCTCTGTATATTAGTGAGCATTTTAACCCGCGTCAAAGACAGACCCGCTTTTCATCTGCATCTTTCTTTCGCCACAATGGCCCTGCATGGTTTGTCCTCAGTGATATATTGAATGGTCTAATTCCTAAGTCCGCTAGTTTCCTGCTTGATACACGTACCCTTGATGGCCGTCTCCTTTATCAAAGCTCCCAAGCTCACCATGTCAGATCCTTAAGTCCAAGATGAGCATATGACTCATACTAATGCGAACTTTCTTAAGTGAAGTTGAAAATTGACTGCCTGTGTAGTATACGTATGTAGGATCGTTACGTGACCTATGTTCCTACTTTGCAATACTACTACATGCTGTAAATGCCCAGTTTGTGATCTATTCGGGGAGTCTTATGTTCATCTCGACACACTCCGGATTATTTAAATCTTACGTGAGTACTTTCGCTAGGGGGGTATTTCTTCTGAAGAAATTGGCTCAAAAATTACCCCAGTGCTTGGAAACCTCTGTACTGTATTACACTTTATAAGTACTCGATGGGGTTAAGATATATACGTATTATTGGTCAAGAGGAGTCACACTTTGGCAGTTTACATAGAAGAAGATTGCAACGAGCTGCTGCTCGAAATAAGCATTTTTTACCCTGTTACACGTACCTTAAGTCATATGGGATACTGTCGTATGTAGCAGCTTTACAGTTCGTAGTTTCTCTTTTTGCAGTTTTGGTATCTTTTTCCACTTCTCGCTCAACTAGCTCTTCCAACACTATTTACGTAGGTCGACTATCACGTACACTATCTTCTTCATTAGCGACCCCCGGCCGGCCATGCACCGCACGGAACGAATAGGGCTAGCTAGCTAGGTATAGCAGCTAGCTAGCTAGCTCTTGCGGCCTCTTCCTCCGTCCGGACCTCCTCCTCCACTTTCTCCAGAATACCTTGAGCTGACTGTCAGCGTTAGCACATGTGAAGGAAGGAGCGAGCGTAGAGGATCGCGCTGGCGGCACTGCAGGGTTGGCGGGGCGACTAGAAGAGAAGGGAATCCTTCCATACGTCGGAGGAGGAGGAGGAGCGAGCGAGGTGCGCAGCTAGTGGAGTGAGTGAGTACGTGCAGGATCGCTTTCTTCCCACGGCCGGTCGGTCGGCGGGCCAGCAAGGGATATACGTACGTATAGAGGCTATCTGCCAGCCCAACACGTACGTACTTTCGGCCTGGCCCCGTCTCGATCACATGTCGTATGACATACGATCCCTACCTTGATTCACCTCAGCGACCGGGTCAGCCACCGCACTGAATTTAATAGGGCTCAAGTGCCAAGTGTGTAATTTCGCCCATGGTTCTAGCCGAGCACACGGACGTACACAATTAAGACATGGGGTTGCGATGAAGGTTGGGCTTGGAGATGGTGGCAGACAGCCACGCACCACAACCGCTAGATGCCTGACACTAACTGAACGGCTGACTGCGATCGATCGATCCAGCGCACGCGGTAGGTGCCTGTGTGCCTGTGGCAGACGGACGGCACTCACGACGGCAGCGACTGCGTCTGCCGACCGCCACCGGCCGATGCCGAGCCCGAGATCGACGCGCAGCGACGGAGGTAACTTCGCCCGACGGCCCGCCCGCCCGCCCGCGCCTGTCCGAGTTATGTCTGTCCGCGTCGCGTAGCTGGATTCCCTCCGAGTCCAACCAACCGACCGACCAGCCTAGTGTAGTGAGTACCTGAGCTGACGACGAATCTATGTACTAGCGATCTAGCGGGCGAACGCGACGGCTACGCTGGAGGCAGCGAGCGAGCGAGCGAGTGCGTAGGCTACGTGTCTGCCAGCTGCGCTGCCCGCTAGATGCGTGCAGCGGAGTTTCTTCGCTACGACGACGACGATTACGATCCGATCCGAGTTATACTACGTATATCCCCGGACCGACGCACGTACATACGCACCTCGGAAGACAGCGGCCGGTCGGTCGGCCGCGCGCTACTCCCCGTGCCCAAAGAGAATCCCCTAGCTCCCCGTGCAGTGCAGACTATATTCCTTCGCTACGGTCCAGACCTGCGAACTTCGAGGGAGGGAAGGGAGGGAGCGAGCATAAGACAAGTGACGTACGCGCACGGGCACGGGCACGGGCACGTACCGTGTCTGTACTGTACGGCATGATATACATATTCGCCTTACACTCACTCCTAGACCTACGGTTTTGGCGCAAGTAAAACCCTTCTTCCTCTATTGTAAAACAGTGAGCGAGCTCTCGCTCATGAGTGGGACAATGGCAGGCCATACGAATACCCTTGGTAACTCTATCGGACCCAGAGTCGGATCCCATTATATAGAAAGGTTTTGGCCTTCTTTTTCGCGGGCATAGATAGGTACTTTGCGTATTACCTGCGATATGGCCATCAACCAACTCGTACATTGCGCAGTCGACAACGTGGTCGTGGTGTTACTACGCCCGGAAACCATCCAATGCAATTGTTGTCGTCACAGTATATGATTCACAAGCAAGGTACGCGTACGTAGGTAGAGCATGATTCAGACTGAGAAGAGGAGGGAACATTGCAGTGACAGACGAGCTAGGCGCGGCATTGATCGAAGGCAGCTGAATCGCCATGCACTCGCACAGTACTGAAAATAAAACCAGAGTGAAAAAAGAAATTTGCATTTGCTAACTAAATCCCTCTGTTAGTAGTATGTATACCGTAGTACGATGTTGTTGCTCGTTGGACGGCCGGGAATCTACTACCGTAGACGTATATGTATTTGTATTCTTAAACGCAGTTGTACGTATATCAAAAGGGGTTTGTCGACTTCTTTTCGCTGCTCATGGCCTGCCTCACGGTGGCCAAGTCGCCAAGGTCTTCCTTAAGCACCTGCATCAGTGCTTGGATACCATCTTGCTGCTGCCGAAGAACCTCTCTCACGTCTTGCAGAACAAACCCATCCAGTTGGCACTTTTCGCCCGCGCCGTCTGCCCCGCTTCCCCTCAGGGCGACGGTCTGGGATTGAAGACGCACCTGCGAGAGCAGCTCGTTCAGCTTGCCCTTGAATTGAGTCGGCGCGGACATCTGGGACTGCAGCGCCTCCAACAGGATGCCCAGCTTCTCCTCTTCAGGCTGCAAAGGGATGCATGTATGTACGCGTAAAGGAATTACGTAAGTTGTTTCAACCTGAATGGTGAATCCGGTCTTGCGCGTCATCTCCTGCTTTACGATCACGTGGAGGATTCTGTGGCTGAGCGCGATCTGCCTGCGCTTTGCGTCGCGCATCTTGGCCAGGGTGTCCTTGTGACGCTTCTCCAGCTCGGCAATCTCCTCCGCAATGGCGTCCAACCGGCCCTGGTAGGTCTTCGTCTGCTGGTCCTGACACGCAATGCGCTGCTGAAGAGCTTTGAAGCCGATCAACGGCACCGGAATCAGCTTCTTCGGGTCGGGGTTGTCCAACTGGGCTTGCTTCCACAGTCGGGGGTCGATGCCCTTCGGCGGTTTCTCGAGGTACGCCTTCACCTGACTCTCGGAGAAGGACACCTTTGGCGAGACGGACTCTACGCCGAGCTTTTGAAGTTGCTGGGCAGACATGGGCTGCATGAGGAACGCGTGGATCTCGTTGCTCGGCACTCTGCGCTGCTGGCCGCTCTGCTGGTTGAACTCTTGCACGTGGAAGAGAACCTCGGACGTGGCGGCGCCGCAACCGCGAACGCCATCAATCGCCACCTTCACATTGGGGCGGTTCCCAAAAATGCCTGAAACAATAATCAATCGAACTAGCGAACGCTTGTTGATGCCTGACTGATACATAGTACGTATACATGTACGCACAAACTACAGTACATCTATGCATGATGCCTTACCTGAAATCCCGGCGGCGATCTGATCCTTCTGCGGCGCCAACTCTGACTCTTTTCGCCTAATGATTGCGCTGACCATTCCCTGCTCTGGCTTTGCCGACGGCAGCGCGCTGTATCCGATGGTCTTGAACCTGCACAGCGGATTCTGCTCGTCCAGGTCGATGGGCGGCATCGTCTGCGAGTAGACGGCCTTTCCCGAGCCCCACGATGCCTGCATCATGTTCCAGCGGGCGAGGATCGCGTCGCGCTCGTCGCCAAACACGGAACAGTGCAAGACGGCATTGTACAACTGTTCTACGGGGTTGGCGGCAGCAGGGGCGGCGGCGACCAGAGAACCTGAACGAACGAGCGAGCGAACGGACGCATTTAACTTCATTCATTGAAGGGACGGACGTCACAAACAAACCTGCAGCATGTGCACCCAGGGCAGGCTGTTGTCCAAACATGGAGCTTCCAGGTGCTCCGAGGCCGAGGCCAAGGCCGAGCCCGAGTCCGGCCGCCGGCGCAGGCTTGTTCTGGACACCTCCAAAAATTCCTCCTCCGCCGCCAGTTCCGAATGCAGTCGCCGTTCCAGTTCCAGTTCCAGTGGCCGGGGTGCCGAAGCCAACGCTGCCCGGTGCCCCGAAAGTACCTCCAGCGCCGCCTCCAAAGTTGAATGTGGATGAGGTTGTGGCGGTGCCCACAGCCACAGATCCGAACGGAGGAGGCTTCGAAGCGGCGGCGGCGGCGGCGGCAGCGGCGGGCGCGGCGAAGGAAAACGCGGAGGGCTGAGAGGTGGCGGCCGCAGACGCCGCCACACTGGTCGAACCAAAGCCTCCGCCTCCGCCTCCGCCTCCGCCGAAGGAGAAGCCTAAAATTAACGACCGTTCTTTCGTTCGTTCGTGGATTGATTATGGACCAACTTTTCCTGCCACGACCTGTGAGCGAGGTGAGGTCTGCAACGTTTAATTGCCTCATTTACCTGTCGAAGCCGCGCCCGGCGCCGATGCCGCTCCGAATCCTAGAGGAGCCGGAGTGGCGCCCGCCGCGCCGCCCCCAAAGCTGAACGTCATCCAGAAACTGAACCTGAACCTGAACCTGAACCTGAAGAGGAAGAGGAACGAACGAACGATCGATCGATCGAACGGGGAGAAGACCGAAGAGCCGGCCGGCGGCAACGTCGACGTCGGGAGTCGGGATTGGGATTTAGTGAGAGTGCTACCAGCTAGCGACTAGCCGTACGTAGATAATACTAGATATATGTACGTGACTAGCTGACTAGCTATGACAACAAAACAACCCCAAACCTCGACTCGCTCGCTCGCTCGATCGTTCGCGGGTTCAGTGATCTCGGAGCTCGGATCGGACCGCCTTGCCATCCTTGCTTTTTGTCAGAGGCGTGCAAGGAGATGAGATGAGATGAGAACGCGATAGTGAAGCGAATGAAAATAATTAAAAACATACGTATAGTAGGAAGCGTGATCTCAGAACAATATCGTATCGATCGTTAATACTGCACACTGCGGCCGTGAGCGGAATTAAGGCAAGAAATAATAGATTGCAGTTTTTGTACTTCTATGTTTGCGCTGTCGTTGCCATTTCTATGGCGAGTGAGCAAAATTGAGGTGTGGCATCGGCGAAATCTTACTCAATCGCCTATTTTTAAACTATATGTTAGAATACTGCCTCGGAAAAAAGGTCTTCGCTACGACGTGTCCGGCACTGCATTTTTATGCGTAACTTTTTACCGTAAATGTTTTCCTTTGCTAGGATCTTGTTGTGGGGACTCCCCTGATCTTCTCTCAGATCCGTTTCCGTCAACTTACCTTAGGCCGGCCGGCCGGCCACCAGCGGCCGTCGGCAGCCCACCCGCCACCTCCCTGCCTGCTCCCTCGGTGCAGCCTTTGCTCGGCCCATCTGCCCATCTGCCCATCCGGCCATCCATTTCCATTCCATTCCATCCAGCCATTCCTCCTCAAGTCTCACAGGCGGCCGGCTTCAACAGCAGTCAGCACAGCTCTGTCGGTCCATCGAAGACAAGTTCGCGTGTAGCGTCGACTGATCAGCAACGGCGAGAAAAATAGACGAAAATTCGAGTCGACTATTTCACCACCATAATTAACTAGGCTAGCTGCATCGATCGGATTTCAGAGCAGCTCGAATCGAGCAAGGCTGCCAAAGCATCGCATCGCATCGCATCTTTCCGACTGGCTCCGTCATGGCGAAGAAAGTGCGCGATCCGGTGGAGGACGAGAGACCGGACGCCGCCGACGGTGGCGACGACAACGGAGGCGGAGACTCGGACGACGGCGAGATGCCCGACTTCAGCGACGACGAGGATTTCGTGGACGACATCTCTGACGCGGACCTGATGCCCGACCTGATGTCCGCGCGTCCCCGAGAGTCTGACGGCGTGGACAGCGTGATCGTGGTGGACGGCTCGCCCGAGGTGGCCGCAGACCGGGTCGACAAGCTGAAGGGCGTCATCAGGAAGATCTTCAACAAGGTGGGCAACCTGGTCAACGAGCACTACCCGGTGACGGAGGAGGGCAAGACCAAGGGCTACATTTTCCTCGAGTACAGCCACCACCAGAACGCCGTCGAGGCGGTGAAGGCCTTCAACGGGTACAAGCTGGACAAGCAGCACACGTTCGCCGTCAACCTGTTCTCCGACTTCGACAACTACCTGAACATCCCCGACGAGTGGGAGCCGCCCAAGGAGGAGGAGTACAGAGACCAGGGAAACCTGAAGAACTGGCTGCTCGAGCCCGACGCCAACGACCAGTTCAGCCTGGTCTACGAGGGCGGCAATAAGGTCGCCATCTACTCCAACACGAAGCCGGAGCCGACGGAGCTGGAGGGCAGGGCCAGGTGGACCGAGACCTACGTGCGCTGGTCCCCACTCGGAACCTACATGGTCACCTTCCACGGAAAGGGGATCGCACTATGGGGAGGAAAGGATTACCAAAAGGTGACGGACGATCGAATTGCTACTGCTACGTCACGTGACGTCCTATACGCATACTAATACGTGTACAATCTCTGCAGGTCCAAAAGTTCAGCCATGCTGGCGTGCAGTACATCGACTTTTCCCCCTGCGAGCGCTACATTGTCACGTTTGCCCCGAACGTGGACCAGCGTTCCTCCTCCTCTGACCAGCCGTCGGCCATCATCGTGTGGGAGACGAGGACGGGTCTGAAAAAGCGCGCGTTCAACGTCGACGGGCCGCCGATCTGGCCAATCTTCAAGTGGTCCTCGGACGACAAGTACTTTGCCAGGATGTCGGCCGAGTCGACGCTCAGCATCTACGAGACGCCCTCGTTCGGCATGCTGGACAAGAAAAGCATCAAAGTGGCGGGAATGAAGGACTTCTCTTGGTCGCCTACGGAGAACATCCTTGGTAAGTCCGTCCGTCGGAATCTACTAGCCTAGCTTAAGCAAAGTGGATTGATTTCTCTTAACTCTTCCAGCCTACTGGGTTGCCGAGGACAAGGACGTTCCGGCCCGCGTGACTCTGATCGAGGTGCCGTCTCGGAACGAGGTTCGCGTGAAGAATCTGTTCAACGTGGCCGACTGCAAGATGCACTGGCAGAAGAGCGGCGACTTCCTCTGCGTCAAGGTGGACCGGTACAGCAAGCTGCGCAGAGAGAAGGACGACTCGGTGCCCAAGTACGCCGGCATGTATTACAACTTCGAGGTGTTTCACATGCGCGAGAAGCAGATTCCAGTGGACAGCGTGGAGATCAAGGAGCCGGTGCACGCCTTCGCGTGGGAGCCCGTCGGAACCAAGTTCGCCATCATTCACGGAGAAAGCCAGTCGCTCAACGTCAGCTTCTACGGCATCAAGACGGGACAGACGCCGGCGCTGCTGAAAAAGTACGAGCGGAAGACGGCCAACCACATCTTCTGGAGCCCCGCCGGCCAGTTCGTCGTCCTGGCCGGCCTCAAGTACATGAACGGCGTCCACGAATTCATCGACACGTCCGACTTCACGGTGAAGAACAACGGCGAGCACTTCATGTGCACGGACGTCGAGTGGGACCCGACGGGGCGCTACCTCATGACCGGCGTCAGCTGGTGGGGGCACAAGGTGGACAACGCCTACTGGATGTGGTCATTCCAGGGAAAGATTCTGAAGCGCTCCCAGATTGACCGATTCTGCCACTTCCAATGGCGTCCCAGGCCGCCCACTCTCCTGAACAAGAAGCAGATCAAGGAGATCAAGAAGAATCTGAAGAAGTACAGCGAGGAGTTTGACGCCAAGGACCAGATGAGGCAGTCGAAGGCCTCCCAGGAGCTGATCGACAAGAGGAGAGGCGCCTACGAGGCGTTCTCTCGCTACCGAGAGTCGCGCGCCGCCGATCTGGCCTCGCAGAAGGAGAGAAGGATCGCGCTGAGAGAGGGCCAGGACACCGACTCGCAGCAGGCTGACGACAACGACAGGGAGGAGGAGGTCGTCGAATTCCTCGTCAAGGAAGAGGAGACGGTCGTTGAGTGAGCTGCCTGCCCGCTGTACGTACGTGCGTGCTCGATCGATCCAGCTAGTATTCCGCTCTTGCGGCGTCGTTGGTTGGTTGGCTATTCGGAATTGCGAATGCTATACGTATTGAATACAGCAGCCCAATGAAATGAATGTATTTTTGCCAAATCACAGCTCGTCCCTGATTTTCTGCCTCTTCTTTCGCTGACTGGCCAACTTGTTCTCCACAAAGTTCATGATCTCCTCTCCATCGAGGCTGGGCACGTCCTGACTGACGTCTGTGTTGCCGGCAAAGTACCTCACTGTCGGATACGCCCTTATCCCCAGCTGTCGGCAGAGCTGCTGGAAGCGGTCGCAGTTCACCTTGGCGCACTTCACTTGGTCGCGCAGGGAGAGGGCCAGGTCGTCGAAGATGGGAGCGAAGTGCTGGCAGTGCCCGCACCCTACATGAGAATGAAAAAGAGTGAGTGGGCCCTGCCTACATGCCATCTTGGACTTACAGGGAGCGTAGAAGTCGATTAAGTAGGGGAGGTGTCCTTGAGCAACTTTCTGTTTAAAGGTGTATGGGGTGAGCGTCTCGACGACTGACGGCAGGTACTGGACTGCCCATTCTCGCAGAGAGTAGGAGTCCCGATGAAAGCCCTGGTAGGGGTAGTACCTCGACGTGCCCTGCGAGTCGATCGGGTAAAGACGCATCGTCGGGTAGGAGCGGACGACGTTCTCGCGGCAGAGCTCCGGCTCCGCGACGCAGTCCACCTTCGCCACTTTTACCTCGGGGACCTTCTCGAGGAGTTTGGCCAGCTTGGTCCATTCGGGGGCGAGCTGCATGCACGGACCGCACCCTGCAGTTTTAAAAAGTAGAGCACAATGAATGCGATTGAATGCGTGCGCGCCGTTTCAACATTGGACCCGGACTCACAGGGCGCATAAAAGTCGACCAGCCACATCTCGTCCTTGGGCTTGCCCTCCACAAGCGCTTTGAACTGTCGGTAATCCAAGTTTATCACCGACGGTCTGAGAATGTCCATGACAAATTCAGACAAGGCGGAAGACGAATGCTCGCCGTGGTAGGTGAACGGCTTTGACCGGTTGAAGAACATCGTTGTGGGGTAGGACCTACAGAAATCCAATGAGTATGTACGTACGTTTTTTCGTATCATCCACTGACAGGTGGTTAATTGTTCGCCATCATGCATCCCACAGCGATAACCCCGCGACAAGTCGATGGATCATCATGCATTGCATCTAACTACGTACCTAATGTTGTACTGATTGCACAGATGCGGGTAGGCCGTGCAATCGACCGTTCCAAAGACGACGCTTCCGCCAACGTTGATGCTGGCTTTCCGGAACTCGGGAAGTAAGTTCAGGCAGGGGGGACACCAGGGAGCGAAGAAGTCGACGAAGACGCTCTCTCCGCCGTTGATCAGCGACCGCGCCTCCGCCTCCGTCAACGTGCGCATGGTGCGCGCCTGAGAGGAGACGCGAGCGAACTCAATCGCCTCGGGCGCTTCCATGCGGCCGTAGTGGATTTCGTAGGAGCCACCGGGCTTGAACAGGACGTAGGTTGGCTTCTTAATGCCCAGCTGCTTGCACTCCTTGGTCATCCCGGAGGAGGAGCAGTCGACGCGGGCGTATTTGATCTTGGGCAATTGCGCGGGAATCTTTTTCTCATCCAAGCTTGTGCCGTCATCGCCGAACACGAAGTTCACTAGCCAGTTTCGCGGAGTCGGCGCATCTTCGTCGTCCTCGTCCTCGTCCTCATCCTCCAGCCGCAGCCTCATGCTGCTATATTGTTCTTCGTCGAGCTCGGTCACTTGGGGGAGCGATTCGAGCACATCTTTGGCCATGTCCCTCATCAGCTCTTGCTTTTCGAGACGCCTTCCCTCTTTGGAGACGATCTGAGCGGCCTCTTTGTAGAAGAAGACGCCGTCCTCTCCGCCGGTGTGCTCGTCGCACCAGTCGCCGATGGAGCAGTCGGCGATGCCTACATTGAGCAGGCCATGGAGGGTGTGGCCGAGAAGCTTTCGCTGGTACCTCTCCGGGCACTTGAACTCGTCGTCGTCGGAGCAGTAGAGTATGAGCCATGGCTTGTCCGGCGACACCTTCTTCGAGCCTCCGCCGCTGCTGCTGGTCTTCGCCTTGAAGGTGGCCCTGTTCAACCGGATCATGGTGTCGGGAAGCTGGTCGACAATGAACCGCAGCAGCCCCGCCTCCGCCTTCTCCTCCCTGCTCTCGTACTTGACGACGTCTCCGTCGGGGCCGTAGTAGATGAGCGACGGGTAGGCGCGGATGTTCTGCTGCCTGCAGAGCATGAAGTCGTCCGCGCAGTTGACGGCGCCCACCCGGACGACCCCCTCCAGCTGTCTGGCCACCCTCCGCCACGTGGGGGCCAGGTCGTGGCAGTGACTGCACTGCGGGCTGTAGAAGTTGAGGAACCAGTAGCTGTACGCGTCGGTCACGCTGCGCCGGAAGTCGTGATAGCTGAGCGTCGACACCTCGGGGTCGTCGTCGTACAGGCCGAAGTCGTCGTGGTAGTAGCTCCAGGACTGATAGCGCTGATGCCCGCCGCCCTGCGGACCGCCACGATGATGCTGATGGCTTTCGTCGTCCTCCTCCTCGCCAAAGCGATCGTACCTTAATTAAACGGTAATGTACGTGACTCGGTCGATCGGTAGACTATACCATGCAATACTGCAGTTGGACATACGTATACGAAATTCACACGCTACGCTACTACTATGCTTGGACAGTTGTAGACTGAGACGTAATTAAATTGATGAACCTTTTTCGCTTTTCTTCGTCCTTCAGCGTCTCGTAAGCCTTGTTGATCTTGAGAAACTTTTCCTGTGCGTCCTTTTCCTTGCTCTTGTCCGGATGGTGGAGCAGCGCCAGCTTTTTGAACGCCTTTCGAATCTCCCGGTTACTCGCGTCGCGACCAATGCCCAAGATCTGGTAGTAATCGTCTCCACATAGGATGGTCGGTGCCAATGTATGCAGCAAGAGGATCAGCGAAAAAAGCCTCATTTTGAAAAGCCACTCTGTCTGTTCTTCAATCGATACTTCACTCACTGTACGCAATCGCAATTGCCACTTACGCTCTTAACATTTCGTGTACTGTGCGTGCATGGCATGCATGTGCTCACATGAACGAAACGAACGTTCGATCGGCCGCTATTGCATTTGCATTTGCACGGTGCCGCCGCTAGCTACTTTTGCACATTGTGTATGTCACTTCAAGTTATTGGCGTCCGTCCCGGCAGCGGCAGGTGCGCAATGGGTATGCGCATCCCTCGCTCCCCTCGATCGGCGGAGCAGCTACAACTTACAACGACCGAATCTTAGGCAACTGTCATGCAGCTGATTGGGCCAAGTCGACCAAGGATCGAGCTTCCAAGGGCGGCGTTGTTCAGCCGTCGGCCGGCCGGGCGCGGGCGGCCAGGGCGCAATCTCGCTACGAGCCTACGACTGTCACAAGCTAGGCTACGTGTTTCTTCCCCCTCGCCTAAGTCGCCTTGGCTAACCTGGGCAATGTGTGCTCGGCCGACACAACAGCATTGGTAGGGTTGGTGGTGCTTGGTGACTGGTGGCAGTCTCGTAGCAAAGGCCTCAACTACCGAGCCGACCAGAACTACAGGATAATTAGTACTCGCATTGGCTTGTACGTAGTGCGGTGCCTGTCCCTACATACGCACATACTTTTTCCTAGCTCCAGAGCAATTTAAATAGATGTTTGAAGGTCTGCATATACTCTGTACCATTCGAGGACCAATTAACTACGGTGGATCTGACCTGTTGTTATATGCGTCGTTTATTCGAAGTTTATTCACCTGTAGATGTCATGCCGACAGGTCAACGTTAAGCAAGACAACATATTTGGATTTGAACTACAAACGTAGCTAGATCCAGATTTTTAATACAGCTAGCTATCCTCAGAACCCTCCATTTCTGTAGTTGACGCACTCGGGACAGTCGCAGTGATCGGCGTCACCTCCGCAAAAGCCCCACTTTGAGCAGCAAAAGTTATCCGACTTGGCGTCACATTCTGACGGCTCACTGGTTCCGGGGATCTTGAATTCTTGACCGCAACGCCGATCCTTTCGCACTCTCCCCGAGAAGTCGCCTAATTAATATTTATATGCACGACATGATCGTTCGAACGAGACGATCGAGACGTATTGCTGCAAGCATGCTGTACCTGTTTTCTGCTCTTCCGACCTGTAGTCCTTGCATCCCTTGCAGTCGCAGTGGTCCGCCCCGGGGCCGCAGTATCCCCACTTGGAGCAGCATGGATTGTCGCTGGCGGGGTCGCACTCGCTGGCGCCGCTGCCGTCAGGAAGGGGGAACTCGGCGCCGCAGCGGCGGTCTTGACGAACGCGACCAACCAGAAGAGGATTCGCTGCCCACATACGTAGATTAATGCATCCCATCAAACGGAATTAATACACATACGTACATGCATGTAACAAATACAAAGCCTTGCTTTGGTGATGAACTTACCCTTTGGTATGGCACCTCTGTAATCGACGCACCCGATGCAGTCGCAGTGGTCTGGCCCTGGACCGCAGTAGCCGTGCTTGGAACAGCACTGGTTCGCTGTGGCGCCGTCGCATTCAGAAGGTTGGCCGTCTACGTATATGTATGCAAGGCAAGAGTATATACGTACAAATGCGCAGTCGTTCTTACGTGTGTACGTAATTTTCGTATACTACTGTACATACCCCGACGTGCGCCTTGATACGGTTCTGTAGTAGCCGACTTTCCTGTTACCGTAGCGAAACGGTTTTGTAATTTTTGAAGAAATTTCATAAGACAACCCATATTTTTTATTGCAGATTTGGAATCAGCTCGAAAAGGTGCATCGAATGATGTATGAATGATAGAAAAGGGAGGTATGGGTTATCAACCTGTTTTGAGACTGTGGCGAATGGGAGGCCAAAATCAGATGCAAGCGCCAAGCCAGTGGTCTGAGGAGCCCGTTTTGAACCAGTTTTGACTGGACCAAATGCTGGGAGGCTGGAGGCTGTTTGGCTACGGTTATGTCCAGTTAAGCTGTTTTGTAAAGGTTGAATCGGAAGTTTTAGTCTGTTTCAGGAGGTCGGTCTCGCATATAGGCGGAGAGTCGACGCAAAGTGGAGGCATATGCTAAAGAAGTCTGAACCCGAAGGCTATAGACGGGGAGGTTTAGGTGGATCGAGGCTGACTATGTCTCCCCCGATGGTAGGCGAAAAGTCGACGCAAAGTAGAGGCTGCTAAAGGAGTCTGAACCCAAAGGCTATAGCCTGGGAGGTTTACATAGATCGAGGCTGGCTACGTCTCTAATAGCACATGCACCATGACCAGCCTCAAGTTTACTACACATATCAACAAATTCTCCATAGCCAAGTGGCTAAGGCACCGGCCCCAAGTCCCAGAGGTCATGGGTTCGAACCTGGGTGGGGGTGCACTTTTTTTCTTTTTTAAACTGAAAATAATGCGTTTTTAGTTGTTCTCTATGCCTTCTTGATGCACTCTAGTTGTCAAACAAATAGAAATAAATGAATCATTTTATGTAGCACCCCCGCCGTATCGCACATTTACGACGCAAATGCAACCAACCCGCCACTGGCAACACACTTGCAATGATTTTTGTAAGTACCGTTTCAAACCGGTTTCCCTCCAGTTAAGTCCGGCTTCGGCAGCTGCCCGCCTGCCCAGCTGACTAACCCGTTTGGTACCAGGTTTCCCCTCCCAGCGGGTTTCTCAGCATAGGCCAAACTGGACCAAATTATATAGTGAAACAGGCCTGTTTGGATCGGAACCTGCACGTCGGGAC
>JAAUYK010163734.1_pt1 | contig 14396 bp, 6 predicted proteins | sample 7278021 | NCBI WGS metagenome assembly JAAUYK01 (sample SAMN14350223, study PRJNA611818) | marine sediment metagenome | isolation source: surface marine sediment (1.8m) | place: French Polynesia: Moorea | collected 2018-08
CGGCTTTGTCCGGCCGACAGCTGTCCGTCCGTCCGTCCGTCGTCGGTTTCCTGAGACGATCGAATGCTCGAACTCCCCATCCGCCGCCAACGCCGATCGCTGTAGCCAAACCCGGCGCGAAAAAAAGCTTCCTCAAGATGGCTGCGCGGACGCTTGATATGAAGACCATCAAAAAAGCCAACAGAGTGAAAATTCAGCCGCACATAATGGTTCATTGTCAGCGCGCATATTTTTGGCGGCGTGCTTTCGTCCGCGTGGGAAAAAACCACGCGAGGACCATAACTCATATTTTTGAACATTCCCGAGGCCTCTGAAGCTCATCAATGCGTGAGTCGAAATAACCCTGTGCCAAAAACAGGTTCGCTCGCTCGTCGATCGCTGGCTCTGCCCTTCTCCGCTTTGCGGGAAGCTCTCTTCCTCCCTGCCTTCCTTTCCAAGCCTCTCGTTCGGACAAAACAACCAACCGGCCCCGCTGTGCTCGTGCCCGATAGATCGACAACGTACTCTTTGAACCAGTCTCGCGGCGGCGCTCGACTTTGGAAAGGCGTGTACTCTTCAATCGCCTCTGGCTCGATGCCGCCGCCGCTGTAATTGCCGCGGCTATTATTTGGGAATTGACGCGCTCGCTCGGTAGCCAGCTTCTTCTCATGCAGCCTTCTATGCCACTTAATGTGCGTGAAAAAATGCCTACGCTGTTGTTTCAATTACGTGAATCTACTCGTAGCGCCATGGATACACAACATAAATTGACGGACGGCTGCCAAACCGCCGCTCCGACAAATAGGGGACCGTGTCTTAAAAGCCACCCTTTTGGACGGTTCGCTCGCTGCATGGCCAAGTTAGGTATAGGTAGTATACGGAGTGACATAACTTTCGAGTTTGTGGTCGGTGCAATGGCCGAGAGAGCGGCCACCTAATCTGCCCGAGGGAGATCGCAGTACGGAGAGATGGGAGCTAGAGAGACCTTTGGGTTTTTAAACCCGTCCAGACCGACCGCCGGCATAGTTAATCCCTTTTGTCGCCGCCATGGATCGTATTTCGTGGTATGCACTGCGGTTAAATATTGTCAGGCGCGACTAGCGCAGTACAGCCAACAATTAAGTTGCGCAAACAGTTCCGCCAGCAGAATATTTGGGGAATATTTGTCCCTTTTAGTGTGTCGCGATCGACCGATCTTGTTTCACATTGTCCAGTGTGTACATAGTATGAGAAACCAGATTGGGGCTCACAAAGATCAATCTACTTTCCACGTGATTCCGTTGTAGGTTGCGCGTTAGGGCCCATCTGACCGAGATGAGCAATCATTGCAGTGCAACAGTAATTACGTAGAATTGCGTAAAATATTCATTTTTTCATCCCGTTGATCATTATCGGATGCAGGTATTTGCACTCCAATTGCACATCTTCGATTCCCAGTAAATCATCCGTTTGAATAGCTAGATGGACAAATGCCACGCAATCAGAGCTTGCAGTTGAAGAACTAAAGAGAATCCTAGTTTGATATCTGTCATGCACCATGCAGAACTGGCGCTTTAAAGCGAGGTATTCCAATTACTTAGAGCGGCATTATACCCGCCAATCTCCTTTAACCGCGCAACCTCACATTGGAAATTTTACGACGCAAAGAGAATAGTCAGTTAATTACCTGAGGGTCTGATCCTGTATCTGACATTGCAGTTGTTCTCGTCCGACCTGGACGGCGGGTCCTTGGTCTCAACGGTGTCGAGCGCCTTTCGGAGCACGCCCGCGTACCGGTACGGGGCCTCGTTCAGGGACTTCTGCGTCAGGATGAAGCTGCCGGCGATGAACTCGCCCTTCCTCCTCGGGCCCTCCGCCGACGCGGCGACGAACAGCACCGCGAGCAAGAGGGCAGCGGAGGTGTTCATTGTTTTAATTAACCTTCTTTGGTATAATGTTTTTTTTCCGAATCGTCCGGCTCTGCTCTGCAGTTCTGCAGCAGCTCATGATTCTCAAGTTACACCGCTCGATCGATCTTCTCTGAATTTGCACACTCGAGCAGCGCGGCGCACTTCCTCTAGTACGTGCTCGCTCTTTGTGTGTTCGCATTTAACGCAATTGGTCGGGGTCGGTACGTCACGTCAGTCCTCTCCTCACAATAACTCGATCGCAGTTTCTCTTCCTCTCTCGCCTCGCCGGGACAGGCCCGCTAGACTGGACGCTGTTTCCAATGCGAGCGATACGCACTTTTTTTCTCTTTTTTTATCTCGCCGCATCCGCTACGTCGAGTCAGTCGCTCCTCATACGCACTTTAAATGTAGATTAATGTATACGGTCCGTTTCGTGAGCTGGAGATTGCTTTCAGGTGCCTCAAGCCCCTCACATAACTAGTTTGGACGCAGTTAATGAACTCTTCCTTCTGGATGCTCTCGTGTATTAGTCACCATGCACCGCCACGAACAGCCCGATCGAGCTCTGCAGCCTCCACCACTTCCTAGCTATTCTTGGAGTTGGCGAGAGATCGAGCCATGCACCTCCTCCACCTCCACCGCCCCGCTCCTCTCCTAGCTCGCCACTCGATCCGCTCCCGGAGACCACCAGTTCGGGTCTGCCTGCCTGCATGGGGCAGCTGCTAAAGTTGAGGGAGGGAAAGATCGCCGGTGCGGCGTCACAATCCGGCGCCGCCGTCTCTAGAGAGCTACGAGAACATGTTTCCTTGAGCGTTGCCAACAGCCTGCACTTATGTCTCGCTTATGAACGTCGCCTTCTCTCACACAAGGCACTTTAGTGCCTGTTCGAGTCATAGCACTGAGCCTCTTGCAAAATTATGCATAGTTCCTATAACTTAGCAAAGAAATAACGTTGTATGCAGCATAGAAGAGTTTAGCCAAGTATCAATATGGCCACTGTTCCTCTGTGGACAGAGCCAGCGGCGCATGTCGCCGGCCGACGGAGCTAGGAGGCAGCGCCGCTGCTTCGATGACTCGCCCGCCGTGCGCATGCAGAGCGTTCCCGACTTTGGTGCTTTGTCCTGCCGCCACAGCGTCGATCGAGCGCGCGCGTTCGTTCGTTCGTTCTTTCACTAGCCAGCTAGCGACTGCTAGATCCCCCTCCCTCCCCCACTGGTGCTCGTCTAGAACTCTCGCCAAAGTGAAAACCGTCCGGCTATGGAGGAAGTGGCCCTCCACGCACGCACGCTCGCACACACGCCGAGCTATGAATGTGACTGTACCGAGCGATCGAGCGCGGGCCCTCTTCCTCGGAAGGCCTCCTCCAAGCCGACAAACGAACCTACGATCATAATCCTCCGTTGCCGCATTCACAGGGTGCTTTACAACGTAAATGCTCTATGATATGAAAGAGAGACTAGAACACTTGTGTGATACAGGCCAAGACACTGCTTTTGTTTTTCCTTCCATTTTTGTGGCGTACGTAGCAGGTGAAGGACGACACGTCCCGTCGCGTCGGGCGTATTCACGGAATTTCTCCGTCCGACTGGAACAACAATACCACGCACCTAGCGAGGCAGCCGAGATTCGCAGCTTCTTGGCCCATTCAATTCATTCGCCCAGAAATCCAGCCGTGTGGAACCTCTTTTTTTCAACCGATGACTCATGGAAAATAAAGCTTATTTAACTAAGAGCGAGCGATTTCAGTTTTAATCTGTATGACTCAGCTACCACAGATTGCAGACATGGCCTTCCAGGGAAGAATTGTCTTTCGCTGACCATTACATATTTAGTAGGTATTTGCGTCGTGGCACCCAATCCTGTCTGTCTGTCTGTCAGTACAAATCGGAAGTGTCAGCGATCAGACCACCACGCCACCACCTTTATCATCATTCGCTCGGCTTTCTCTTCGCGCTAAATTGACAATCGGGTCAGGCCGGCGCGTGTAATGGCCAGTACGTGCGGACAGTCAGACAGACAGCTCGACATGCAATACGTTGTTTGCGGCGGCGCGACGGGCAAATCGATTGGGGGAAATTACGTGCTTGGGCATTATACGTACTAGACGACAGAACCAATCTATGTTGTTGCACAGATATTAGAACGTATGATAACGGATTAAAAAAATCCCTGAGCCTGAAAAAAAGTTGAGCTTGGTCGTCCTTCAATGTCCTCCCGTTGTCAAGGGCGTCGTCGCGATGAATCCTTGCCTGCCTGCCCGCTCATGTACACCACTCAACACGTTCTCCTATCTGATGGCGGCGATGGCCGGGGCTGAAAATGCGAAAGGCGAAGATGATGCATTGCCAAGATCGAGCGCGGGGCAGTGCAGTGGTTGGTCGGTCGGGACGGCCTAGCCATGCCAACTCTCCGTCTCCGTACTCGTCCGCCGTAGAAGCTGAACCGATCGATCTGGGAGCCAACCGGAAAAACTGGTTAAAAGTAAAGCAGCCAGAGGCGAGTCCTGGAAAAACCATTACATTTGCCCTGTGCTAAGTGATTCGTTCGTACAATGCGAAAAAATGTGATTTCAAGGATTTAACCTTGGTAGACGTAGCGGACTAATAATGTCCAATATGTGTTAGTGGCGGATTCGCGGTATGCATGGTTTGAAAGTAAATAAAATAAATATAATGTGAACGTAGCCGTAACTATTTTTGTACCGATTAACGTCACATAGACACTGCACTATCCGCTTCTTAATGTCTTACCCGTTGCGTTGGGGTTGACAAGCGAGCAAATTACTATTATGGTTCGTATATATCCGTAAATAAACTTACAAGAAGATTTTTTAAGTACGTACTTGACATATATCCAAACTCCTGTTCGTGCTAGTGAATTATATATAGGAAATGACATAATTTTCATGTTAATATCATCACATCATCACATTCTCGAACGGGCGTCAATTACATGGTAATTCAGTGAATAACCATGTACGTCGTATGTAGTGCTGATGTATATGTATACGGCCTCCAGCGGGCAAGAAAACCGGCAGGAGAACTTTGTGACTCAAATTGAGTCATTACTCCAGAGACTCGATCTGAGTCTTCGAGCCGGCCTCAAGCCCACAGGAGGCCCTGAGAGTTCCACCTCTGGCGGGTCGCTGCGAACCGATTGCGAGGCTGCTTTTGGAACTGCTCAGAACCAAGGAGGTTTGGTTTCGGCACGGACAAGGATGGTTTTCATTTTCCGTCCACTGGAAAGCGGTTGGAGGATACGAAGTAAGCACGATTGCGATAAACGTCTCTAGACCAGGACAGCACGTGCTTCCAGCCGACGGCCGCCATCACCGATGTGGTCGCTGCCGGGAAGCACGTCTTCGCTGCCAATCACACGCAGTTGGCGACTGGAGAAACAGCGACTGCTGTCGCTCATTTTATAATCAGCTGGCTCATGAAGTATGTTGCGCCATAGCTAGAAAGCCGGGCATGAAACGTTTCGGCCATTTTCCTATAGCAGAGAGCAGGTACGGATTAGTTCATGCAGTGGTTGCGAGTTAAGTGTAACTTCGTTTCAGTGGCTATCTTGCAACGTGCGCGATTCGAAGGTGTCGGTGCAAGCAGTCAGTATGGTCGAGATAGTTCGATTTAGGCAACTTTACTTCAACTTGTTGCGTAGGCGATATTTTCTTGGCTGGGCTACTGCGGTTCGAGTATTGAAATGTACTATCAGTAACAAGTACGTAGGATACTACTAAGGTAAGGCACATCCTACGTACTACATACGTATAATTTGGCATAACTTTTCCACTGGGATCGGTATATGCACTGCATACATTCATTGCATACAAATGTGTAAAGCAAGTACGTTTTCGTAAGTATGGCAAGGTTTCTGACTTAATAAGCAGGTAGGTGTGTCAAATGAAACAAACGCTAGACGATCTGTCCTGGAATGTTGGGCCCCATGGTGGACGCGCCTGGAATCTCATATGCCACGATTGTCCTCCTCTTGGGCACGGCGAAGAAGAACTGGTTGTTCATGCCGATGTAGACGCTAAGCAGGATGAAGTCGGCGACCACGTCGTACACAAACCCGAGTCCGAAGCGAATACTGATGCGGTAGAATGGGACTCCGATATCAGACAGCAGGATGTAGATTGCCATCTGGGTGCCGATCACGTACACGACGGAGAAGATGCAGACCTTGCCATAGGCGCTGATCAGCCTGGCCGGCTCCACCGCCTGGAAGATGCGCATGCAGCACACGTGGATGGACGCCATGAACATACCGAAGAGGAGGATGAGCAGGCAAATGATTCGGGGCGCGGTAAACAGCATGCCCAGGTACTGCAGGTCGTGCTGCGTCCAGAAGTTGTCCAGCGTGGTGCCAAACAGGTCCTCCTGGAAGTCGAGCAGCAGTTGCTTACGAAGCCCGGTGAGACTGTCCCGCAGCGGCTTCACTATCTTCTCCGTTTCGTTGAAGAACTCGTCCACGGGCTTCATGAGGATGCTCGAGTAGCCGCTTTCGGTCATGGCGTCGCTGAACGAGGTGTACGGGAGGCACTCCTTGCTCGTGTCGTTCTTCACGTCGTGCTTGTCCACGTCGTAGAAGTCGATGCGGTCGAGCACGCGGTCGATCATTCGGCCCATGGTGCCCTTCGGCTCCATTGAGAACTCAAGCTTTGGGTTAACGTTGGCCAGGAATCCGAACCCGCAGGCGGCAGAGCAAAGCAGGATGGGAAGGACCCACGTCCACGGCCCGATTCTCTCCTTCTTGTACTTGAGCTGCGTCCGCTTCTCGATCTTGCTACCGACCGCGGTACGGATCGTGATCAGCTCCCTCTTCTCGAGCTCGTACTTCCAATCTAGCTCCTCGTTCGTGATGTTCTCGTGGTTCTTCCAAGTCTGCCACTTGAGTATGAACGACCGGATGGTGAAGGAGAGGCCGGAGAGCAGGGAGAAAGCGGCCGCCGCCATGTTTAGATTCCACCCCAACTTCCTCTCCACGTGCACCGATGCGATGGGAATGTTGTCGTTGAGCAGCCTGACCACCTCGTCAACCAGCCACGTGTTGATCGTGATGGCCAGGGAGAGCAGGAAGAGCGAGAGCAGCCACGTGTAGAACTGGTCGTCCATGGCCTTCCGCCTCTGCTTGGCAGTGAAGAAGAGCATTCTCTGAGGCCAGAAGGCGGCGAACAGCACGTAGAGGCCGATGACTACGGGAGGCGCGAACGGTAACAACTTCATAAATATCACGGCCACCGTCGACTTGATGGCGAGCTTGGTCGTGCCCAGGGCAAACTTCTGAATGAGCAACACCGCCTTCGCCACCTGCCACACGGTGTTCTTGGACTTTCTCAGTCTGCTGGCCAGGTTGGTGAGAGCGTTTGCGGCTCGGACGCCGTAGTACGCGCTCCTCGTTCCGATGCTGGCCACGCTGCTCGCGCCAGGAAAGAAGCTGGTGAACAGAGTGATGGCCGCCCCGGTGCCCAAGGCCGTGTAAACTTCAGGGCAGTCAAACTTGCGATCGATTGTGTCGATCATCCGCGTCAGCGTGAGCGTGATCGGTTTCACTGCGCTGTAGAAGACCTTCCCGGCCTGGATCGCCTCCTCAATGACTCCCTCGGGCTCGATGTAGAGGTCGTACTGATCAATGAAGAGAGAACAGAGGCCGAGGATGAGGGCGGTCAGGGCGGCGACGCTGCCCACAGTGTCGAAGAAGCGGACCGTCTTCTTGTTGACGCCGCTCTCCTTGATGTTCTTGGTAATAAAGTGCCAGAGAGAGGAGCAGCACGTGTAGACAGGGTAGAGATCGATGCAGGTCTCCAGCAAGGCGAAGAGAAGGAGGAAGGCGATGAGGTAGATCCAGAAGTACGAGGCGACGATCTTGGCCGAGTTGGCGAAGTCCGAGTCTTTTGCATTGGCCTCGATTAGGGCGCGGGTGGCGCTTGACAGGCAGAAGGGAGCGATGAACTTTGCCAGGAAGGGGATCCGGCATCCAACTTTGCACCGAATGGCGCTGTGGTAAATGACGTACACTATCACGCCGACGCTGAGGACGCCGCACGAGACGAACGACGAGATTATCATGGCGAACTCGATGTCGTCGGACGAATTTTTAAGACTGGCGGCGACGGCGTACGAGTGGAGACTCAGGGACAGGATGAAGGTTAGGGTAAATAGGAGCTTCGAGATGACAAAGATGACGATCTTCATGTTCGTCCAGGGCTTACTTTCCCTTCCACGATCACTTTCTTTCTTGCTCAGCTTTCGAGCGAGGTCGTGTCTGCTATCACCGGTACTATTGAATGTCTTCTTGTCTTTTACACTTGGCCTTTTCACCGGAACGCTGTCTACGGTGTCGATATCGTTCTCGGGAAAGAACTTCCCCTCTCCGTTGGAGGTCATTTCGAGCTCTTCCTGGTATGGGGCGGACGCCGGATGCACCTGGATCTCGCTGCTCGCATTGTCGTCTGACAAGGACGACAAAGACGAGGATAGGGCGTTGTCCTTCTTCAGCCACACATCCCCTTTATCCTCGACTCTTTTCATGGAGAACCTGTCGAGCAGCCAGGGCACCCGATGCCAGGGGTAAAGACTGAGGAGTATCCCCAACACGCTTGACCCGACGCTGATCAGAGAGAGGGCAAAGTACCAGGTGTAGTCGTGTGGCGCGAACCTCTCCAGCTTCATGACTCTGCTTGCCCGCAGGCTCAGCGCCGACGACATCACCAGACCGCAGACCACGCGCAATGTCCACCTATGAGGCAAGTTTTAATAGGAGATTGTTGACTTACTAAAAAAGTAATTTCCGTTCTTTATTAATACACTACGCTGCTGAAGCAAGTGCAGGCTGTAATTTTGTCGCCGAGAATATAATGACAGGCCAGGTTAATCTGTTTGCGAAAATTAGTGCTTTGCTCGGAGCCGCTAGGTGATGAATGACGGCGACGGTCTTGGCGGAAAGGCGTGTTATTGTCTGCCTGAGCGAAGGCGAACAGCTACTCAGCCATCTGTGTGCGTTCAGAATATGGCTATGACTGATGGCAAGGGGAAAATTAAATAGCGCATAACTTGCGAGGGAGGGGAAAAAGCGTGTCTGCCGGCATTCGTCATACGGACACGCCGCGCACCCTTGATTTACTTGATTGCCAAGTTCAAATACGAAAGAAAGCTTGATAAACGTGCTCTTGCTGCAGCCAAGGTCAAAAAAACTTCGGCCTGGAAGTCCAGCCACGGTTGGTGATTTGGCATGCGAGTGATTACACTGAAATTGAATACTACCCTGCCCTACCCTTCCTGCGCGCATTTCCTTTTCTTACAATTGCCCCGGGTAAACAATCGATATTTTAATAGCGCCGTTGCCGGCGCTGCTGTCCTAGTAAGTCACGCTTGGCTGCCCACCCGTGGATGAGACTTACTTGCTCGTCATAAAAATATCCTCCTCTGGCTGGCCTTGATCGGGGCACAATAAAAGCGGCAACAGATAATTAATTTCGTACGCACCTGGACGGACAGAGAAAGAAGACGATGGAGGTGGCGTCCGTCTGGCCGTGAGTCAGCTCGCCGTACTCTTTCCACCGGAAGGTGAGAGTCGCCACGCTGTCCACCATGACGACGAGGGCGACGGCGCCCAGGTAGCAGATCTGAACCCAACCCGACCCGTGGTAGACAAAGTCCTGCCACTTGAGGAAGTCTCTGAAAGGCGAGCCGGAAGCAGACATTAGCATGAGAGTTTCTCAGTTTCCGACTGGACGGCGGTCTCAATTAAGCCCTTGTGTTTTGCTGGCGGCGATCAGGGTCTTGGAATAATCCCCTGCCTTACCTTATGCGGCGCTTAGATCAATTGACAAGCCTGGGAAAGTGGAGTGACGAATAAGAATCTGCATCATGGTTGAAAACTGTCATTTTCCCTCGATGATTTAAACGGATACTCTAAACAGGTGACTTCCTTCCTTCCTTCCTCCATGCTAATAATTTTCCAGTATCCGCATGTACGTATGCGTACATACGTTTCCGCCAGCCGGAACCGATAATTTTCTGCGTATACGGTGGAAAGCGTACGTGTCCATACTTAAGGAGGAAATCTTTCACATGCGGGCTCGCTCGCTCCGATGGCTTGTTTCGCGTGTAATCGCGCGATCAAGCCCAGGGAGCGATGCACTTGTATTTTTTGCCATATTGCGTACGCGTACGTGGCCTCTTCCATCTATCATGGCAGCTAGGCTCACCTCTGTCATTCCATTTGTCAAATCTCGATTTCCGCTGCCGCGTTTACCTACCGGCAAGCCGGCTAACTTGGTTCTTTCCTGGGCCAAACTCGCTCTCTCCCTCCTCTTTCTGTTTATTTGCGTGCGCTTGCGTATCTGCGTACGTTTACCGTCTCGTCCGGTCCGACCACGTGCGCTTACGTGTGATTGACGCCGACACTTTTCCCGCGAACCGCAGATTAGTGGCAGTTTAGCGCAGCCGCGAATGTATTCCCGGATGGACACTGCCAGCATTTGATTTTCCCATGCTCTGCAACTACTCTGCTGCGCTATTCGATTGAACAAAGCCATCTGGTAGGTGGCGCATGACCGCTAATGTGTTTATGGCTTTTGCGGCGTACGTCCTGTCAGAGATCGGTACTGAATTTTATGCTACGTACTTCGGTTCCGGCTCCCCCTTTTCCCTCGGCCAGAAGATGGACACGGAGATTCCAAAGGCTACGTTGCACGCGCACACGTAGTTGGCCAGCCGGAGGAAGCCCACCAGGGTGTTCATCTTTGGGTGCGGCTCGAACGAATCCTTCTTCTTCTTCTTTTTCTCCTCCTCTTCCTTCTTCTCCTCATCTTTCTTTTCTTCCTCCTGGGCCAGCTTCGCGTTTCTCTTGATCATGTCGACTTCGTCGTCGCTGAGCGCGGCGTCGTCCGGCTGTCCAAAGTCGTCGTACGTCTCTATCCTGATGTCTCCGGCCGCCGCTTTGACGTCTTTGAAGTCTAGCAGCCTCTGTCTCTCGTGGTCGCTGACCGACACGTCGAGGCTGCTCAGACTGGACGAGTGTCTGCGGCCTCCGCGGCCTCCTCGGCTGGCGTAGGCCGCGTTCAGCCGCTTCCTCATGGCGATCTCGCGGTTGTAGTCGACGTCGCTGTTGGTCGGCGCCGCCGCGGCCACGGCCGACGCCGCCACGTAAGGCGGCGGAAGCGGCTGCTGCTTTTCAGACGACATTTTTTTTCTTGGTACGTTACGCACTACGCACCATCATTTTCACTTATGGCTGGCTGGCGAATCGAGAGCTTGTTTTTTTCTCTTTATCGCGTCCGTCCGGCTAGCTGTCTGTCCGCAGCAGCGAACGGCAGCAACACAATGCCTAAATTCTTCTTCTTCTTCGCGTTTACACTCCGTGATTCAGTGTCGCAAGTGAATGAGATAAGGACGCTAGACTGGGCCGCCGTCGTCCCCGCTTGTGTAACCGAATCCTCCTCCTCCTCCATGATCGAGTTAACTAAACGAACACTTAACGACTAGTTTGTAGCACCACCGCCCGTTTAATTCAGCTTCGAATTAGAATGTCGTCCCGCCCAATCGATGCGCAGTCGCAGAGATGTACACGTACAGCCCCAAATTCCTCGAACACTGTCGCACTCGTGTCGTGGGTCGTCCCGGATGATGCTATTCTCCTCCGTACGTGCAGTCAATCGGTCCGTCCGTCCGTCGGTGGACTGGGCCAGTCAAGAGATCGAGCTGTTGCGGCCCGGGCACGGGCAGGGCGGATTCAATGGGAGCACGGTGACGTCACTTGCCGAGGGGGAACCTGGCCGCCGACATACAGCGGCTGCTGCCGATGGCATACAGGTGTTGCTGTTGTTGCACTCTGCATGGCTTGGAACGGGAGAGAGGAGAGCATATTGGTCTTCCCGCCTGCCCGCCCGCTTGCCTGCCACCACCATGGGAATCTACCTGAGCTGAAGCGTCGCGTACCTATATGTGCTTGCTCATCCCGCTACTGCCGGCTGTAGCATGTGTGCATAGTGTACATACGCTAACGCGGTGATTTGAGCACGGCTACGGGTTATGTAACTAGCACTATTTCTACACGCACGTTATGCTGTCTAGTATATCGTATTTAAGATTCCTTCCGTTAGGACTGTAACTTTAGCTCGCACGAGACGTCGTTGCAAATCGACATTCCTACTCGTATTACCTACTACACAAACAGTGGTCTATAGCTAGCTACTACAGAGTGGACTTCCTGCGCATGCAGATAGCGAAAGGGACAGGAAGCCTATTTACCGTGTGGTCCAAAAGTCGGGAACGATTTTCAAAAATAAACAACCCCAAAAACTAGGAGGAGTTGATCTATAATTGGCATGATGGGCCTACCCTATGTGCATAAACCTATAATTTTTGGTGGTGATCTGTCAACCCTAAGGACAGCAGTGAGGTCACAAGTAGAGGAGGTTGAATATTATTGACCTGGCAACACGTTGTTTGGGGTGACTAAATAAGGTAACTTGCTCTCATCATCATCTTGTGTAAAATTTTGCGTTGTTTCTAAATCTGGTTGAAAATTCTTTTTACGGCCAATATTAAGAAAGTTACAAACAAAAAAAGCACTATATTTGATAATCCGACCAGCACATAGATTATGAAGGACCTTTACAGATGGACCTGGTGCTCCAAAACTACCAATCCAAATCGCACGAAAAAGTATAGGCTTATGGACCTAGGGTAGGCCTATATGTAGTACCAAAATCGTGGAGAAATTCCTTGTAGTTTTGTAGTTGTTTATTTTAAAAACATATTTCCCAACTTTTGGACCAAACTGTACAGTGAGTTACATCACTATAAAGATGCTTCTCCTAACGTGTGAGAATAAGCCACGCATCGATTGTAGCCTAGTGAATTAACACTTGCACCGACTCGTATCTTGCTTTTCACCGCTAAATGCTGTGAGTCATGTCCGTTCGCGTAGGATCGAATGATGGCGCCTATATTGACTCATCCATCGATTGTCCTCAGATCGACAGATCGAATTTTCGAATGCATGGGAAAATTCCCTCGCTCGCACGCACCGGGCACCTGACGCCGCATAACTCGTCGCACTTATTGCCGGCATGCATCCAGCTATATAGCTAACCGCCTTCCGAGTCTTGCAAATAAACGAGCTGCTTGCTTTGCTATTGCTATCCTCCCTTCTCCTCCCTTCTTCCTTCCTCGAGACTCGTGAGTTTCGCCATCCTATCTCAACCGCTCCGGATATGCCCGGAACGCCGCCGGAACGTATTGGACTGGACTACTTAGGGCGTCTTGTCGCTCCTCTCCATTTGTGGACTGAACAGAACGCGACCGAGCCGGTGGGGTGACCCAAAAATACGGACGGACGTTTGGGCGGTGCCATGCGGTGTCGAATTGCTACGGCTCTCTTGCACGAGATCCGCCCACTTAAATTACGCGAGGCTGCTGACTTCTCGAGGATCGAGAGAGGCGAAAAGTTTTCCCCGGGCTGCTTGGGCAGCCGTCCCCGCTGAAATTCCGTCCCCATCAATCCGCCACTGCACTGTCCCTTCGTCCGTCCGCGTCCGTACTCGATGTCGTCAGCCAGTGAGCGAGCGACCGCACATAGGTTGGTTGGCCCCCATTTTGTCCCCGGAATGTTTTCCAGAGCCCGCTTTCGTCCGACCGACCGGCCCCCCAATGTCAGCGTTTCCAATCGGGCACAAGGATAAACAGCTAGCTAGGCCGGTATGGATCGATCGGCATACGTAGTGCTGGCAGACTGACAGCTCGCTCGCTCCGTCGCTCAATCCCTCCATCCGCCGATCGCTCGAATGAGGTGCCGATTCAGTTCACACAGACAGACGGACGCGGACGGACGGTTGGAGGAAATGAAAATGCGGGTTGTCTGGTGTCGCCAGGGATGGCGACCGATTGTTTTAACTGAATGTCGACATTCTAGAACTGAGAAGTCATTGTGCTCCAAAATCTCAAGACTTTCTTTCACCTGCGTACATATAATCATCGACTGAGCGATCGACCGGTCGGTCGCGATCGGCCGAACAAAGAACCACCTACGACGTCGGGCAGAATGAAAAATTAACCTCTCGTCAAAATTCAGGGTCAATTGAATCTCGAAGACATTGAATTATTTCTCGCCCTCGCTGACTCGATCCCGCCGAGGATTTTGTGCTTTTTGCCGGCTGCTATCTGGCCGGAGGGCTCCGTTTCTCATGAACATGCTGCAAGATACCGATTACGCGCTCGCGCGCGCGGATAAATGGGTTACGGGGAAGCAAAAAGCAAATGATTCCTTCCGCCCGGTCGCTCTCCCACGTGGGCTCCAAGTCCGACCCCGAGTTGAACTCTAGCGCAATAGATAATTGGGTCGCTCCGGGCCAATAACGGGCGGAACGGTCCTGATACCGTGGAGCCCTCGGCAAGGGTCTACCGCATTCATGTATGAGCGTAGGTTGCTGCCTTGAATTACGTATTTCACAGTTCAACCAACGCGCTAAGTGGACCGAGGCCGCTATGATGAGAAGTATCGCCCAGCTCTATCTTTGTC
>JAAUYK010010156.1_pt1 | contig 14392 bp, 14 predicted proteins | sample 7278021 | NCBI WGS metagenome assembly JAAUYK01 (sample SAMN14350223, study PRJNA611818) | marine sediment metagenome | isolation source: surface marine sediment (1.8m) | place: French Polynesia: Moorea | collected 2018-08
GTTTAGTTAGCAAAGTGGCAGAAGTGGACTGGGAGCTGGGGAGGGGAGCATCCCACAAAGCGCGCGCCGCGCCGTCTGTCGAGCGAGTTGTGCATGTGCGTCGTACGTCGCTCGCAACGTTGCATTAATTGATATATGTAGTACTACTATTGTTGCGAGGTATAAGAACAGAGGCCGCTCGATCGGACTCGTAACAGTGCTGTAATCCATGACAAGTGCATGTACGTACTGTCAATAATGGGCACATTCCTCGTCCTCTTCTTCTTTTTCTTCTTCAGTAACCCTTTAGCGATCGTCGCGCGTGCGTCGGTCGCCGAGCGTGCTTACACCAAACAGGACACGGTGGCGGCGGGTACAAATACGGTCCGGTACATACGTCGCTTGCAACAAAAAGGGCCTTGCCAGCTCACTCACTCGATCTTGCGTTTGCGTAAGCGGGATTAGGCAGCAGAGGCGACCTTTCAACAACGAACGCGTAGCACGTAGCGGACAAATTCGAGGACTCGCGTGCTTTCCAAGCGGCTAGCTTTCTGCTCCTACCAATTGGCTCGATAATGAATGGAGAGCTGGCCGCCATGCCATGCATCAGGTCTCACAGGTTTTACAGCCCGAAACAATGGGCGGCTTGAGATGGCGTGACCTGACATTTAACACCAAGTCATAAACTCCTTTCTTCTTTCTTTTATTTCGTTTTTTCTCGCCGGCCCTGCAGGTGGTCCGGCCGGCTCTCCTTCCATGCATCTTTTGTTTAACTCAGGCAAACTACTCATATCGATACGTTTGCATGATAAGGTGGAAGTCGACCGACCAGTCCGGTCCGATCCGGAGTACAGCGTACGTGGAATAAAGGGACCCTTTCGGCTCGTTCGCTCATCAAAATGTCACCCAACGAACAATACCCTGTCTGACGGGCGGCGAGTATAATTAAGTGCAGAAGAAAGGCCTTTCCCTTTTTCTTGGCGACTGCGCAATTGGACGTGTTTACCCGGTATTAAAAATCTGGGCTGGGCCAAAAATCCATTTTTCCTCGTTCAGCTAGATTGGATCCTGGTTCATTGCATAGCGCACTTGTTTTGCTCATGAAGAAGAAGATAATGCTGTACGTACACCGGGATGCCCGTCGGAATATTGCCCGACCTGAAAAATGGGACGATTCCCGGCGGCATCCATCCATGATCCATCCGTCTCCCTATTCGAAGGCGTTCCTAGAAGATCATAGATCTCCAAAAATTTAGTTGCGATTGTGACTGACTGATTGCTCGGCAACCGACCGACTGCCTGACTGACTAGCGGAGGAGGATTACCAAAGTTACGTAATGAATTGCACGCCCAGTTGACTCTGGCTGTAGGGCGTTGAATGATGAAGAAGAATACGAGAGAGGCGTAAAGTGCATGCATCAATCCAGCCAGCCCTTTTTCTGCATCTTTCAAAAAGGCCTTTGAATGGCGTGTTGCTAAGCGTACGTCTCTCACTGATTACAGGTCTTCCCGCTGCCGGCACCTTCACCCGTCCGACCTGCCCAAGATGAACCACAGCCTTCCGATGCATCAGTGGCACAACCTGGGCGACCTCAAGTCGGCCATGCGCTCCGCAGCCTTCCTCGCAGCAATCAAGCGCGGCGCAAACTTCATCTTTCAAGCTAATGCAGGTTCGTATTAATATGTAAAAAATCATTTGCAACAGGAAAGTAATCAGAGGCATGCAATTTTAGTGAACGATGGCCGAACCGGGCCTGAATTTCATACTCGAGTTGGTTTAGCTGTTGGTTAGTGGAAAATTTAGCAGTAGGCACGACAATAAGTTTCGTGCCGCCGGCAGCGAAAAGCAGACAGCTAGACAGCAGCGGCCAATAGCCGGCGCGGCGATGCGGTGTTCGATTTTGTCGTTACGCCACCTGGCTCATCCACGCGTTGGTTGACTGGGAGCGAGCTAAAGCCGAATGCAAGTTCGGCGACAGGCAGGCAGGCAAAAAGTACGAACAGTACATACTACGTATGCAGCAGTAAAATGATCTGTACGTAAAGATATACACTCTGCATGTCGCAATGAAGCACCAAGGGGATTGGTATCCAAAAGTAAGGGACACGCTAATTTAACCTTAACTACGTAATCTCTTGCACCTCTCGTCATTATGCCATTTTCCAATGTACGAGTACTGCACAAAGGCAAATTTTAGCGAAATTAACCTTCAACAATCATTGCCTAATTTTGAATTACGCACAACGTTGCAGAGGTGTACTATTTATCTGGAGTGAACGAGACTACGTACAAGTCTGAGCTGAAGCGGCAGCTGCGCAAGATGACGATCGGCATCTCCGTGGGCCTCGTCAAGCAGGCGCTCGTCGACGACAAGGAGAAGTACTTCTTCGACCCCTACGCGCACTTCAGGCCAGACTTCGTCGTTCCCCTGGGGGAGGAAGACATTGTTAACAAGTACAGGATTTGCGAGATTCGGCCGCCGTCCATCGAAAAGGTAAATAGCTAAATACATACTAAAATCCGTACACCATGCATGCATACGTTTGTTTCACTACTGTATTATCTACATTCTAAAGTTCCTCGACACCGACGGATTCTCGATGGACTCTTCTGCGCCGGCGGTGACGCTGCCCGCCAACGAGATCTCCTCTCCGTTCGACTCTCGTAACGCGATGTTCGGCACCGACGTGTTCTGGTCGCTGGTCCCGCTGCCGATGCCCCGGCACTACGAGGCAGAGTACTACGACGACCTCCCCGTCGACGAGGCCGAGCTGGCGAACGAGGTGAGCAGGGAGGAGTACGTCATCAGGTCGGTGGTCGCGCAGGCCGTCATGGCCGAGGTCGCCGGCAGCAGCACAAAGTTCAACGTCGCACAGACACCGACCAGGTAATCGATATATACGAATGGCCACCTCCCTAGTCATGGTAACACGAACTCTGAACAGTGGGCACGTCGCCGAGCTGTCCCGACTGAGCGTCCCCATGACTCACCTGGTGAACTTCACGCGTACGTGGCGCTGTCCACGCGCTTCCCGCACAGCCCTCACCTGCCTCCGGATGCTCGTGGACGACCTCGTAGACAGGGAGATGCTCGGGAGGGAGGCCCTCACAGTGACCGACCTCTGGGTCCGCGACATGGAGGACGTCGGCTACACTGACGTGCCCACGGGATCGCGCTCGCAGATGGGCTTCCTCTCCGGCGGCTCGTCGGGCTCGCCGTGCATCGGCGACGACGGGCTGCAGGGCGTCTACTTCAGCCCTGCGCTGCAGCGAAACTGGGAGCAGCAGAGGAGCAGGGAGTCCAAGTTCATCGACTCCTTCTTGCCGGCCTCCAAGTCGAACTCGGCCTTTGTCAATAAGCAGCTCTCGACGAGGGCCATTGAGCGGCTCTGTCCCACTGTGGATCTTCAAAACCAGGTACACTATTTGGTTGCTAGGACGCGTGAACACAGCATGTGAGATTGACTTATACATATTTTAGAAGTACGACGAGGCTGTTCACGACGGCCTCCTGCTGATTGTGACCTTCAACCGCAAAGAGTACCACAGCATCCCGCTGTTCGAGGTTATATACCGCCACCACTTCAAGAACATCCTCTACTGTGGCGAGCCCGACCCTGTCGTCGACGACTACATGTCGCAGTACCAGGGTCTGCAGGGCTCACACTTCTCCTTCCTGCCGGCGCACTCCAAGACCGGCTACGAGTGTCTGCTCGGCGCCATCGAAATGGGCTACGACGTCCAGGGCTACATGATCGTCACTCAGGACACGCTGGTCAACTCGTGGAACTTCGGCGAGTTGGACCCGTCCACCGTGTGGCACGGAAACGAGCACGTGCTCAACATCAGCAGCGAGAATATCCGCGGACTGGACACCAAGGGCGAGAAGGTGATGAGGAGCACCCACGGAATCCTCCAAGCACTCGAGTTCCTCGAAGACGTGCTTCTTGGCGGCAGCGACGAGGAGGACGACGACCACAGCCACGAGCAGACAGAGGCGGCGCCGAGCCACCATCATCAGAGAAGGTCCTTACCTAGGGCCGAGAGAGACCTCTCCATGGGCGTCTATGACTTTCTCTCCACGGACGAGTCTGTGGACACGGACGAGCAGCTGAGGAGGCAGAGGTCGGAGCAGTTGGACGCGCAGCCGAACCAGGAGTCCGACCTGGCCGTCCAGATGACTAAGATGATCCATCAGCAACCTGGAGAAGAGGTCGTCGACGACGACGACGAGGAGTACGAGGACCACGAGATGATGGACGACGAGAAAATGATGCATGACGACGGCATGAAGTCAATCATGGACGACGAAGGGGAGGACCCGAAGTTGCACGGCACGGAGAAGACCAAGAGACCCATGAATCTGCACCTGTCGCTCTTCGGCGAGGTTATCAGCGGCGGTCTGGTGCCCCCGCGGCCCGTCACGACCTCCTCCTCCGACGGCGACACGATTGCGACATTCCGCGGAGCCGACCCTGCCGCTGCCGCTGCCGCCGCCGAAATCGTCAACGCCACGTTCCACAACAACCGCAATGTGACCGAGCTCCTGTTCCATCCGGCCAACTTCGACGAGGGCGGCAAGAAGGACCTGATGGTGCACTCCGAGGCTGAAGAGGCGATGCCGGTCGACCACTACAGGGCGCTCGTCGATCAGATCAACGGCATCTATCAGCGAATCGGAAAAAAGCTCAGTTCGTGGAGAAACAACGACTCCCAGGAGAAGACGGTCAAGTGCGACGCGTCTGCCAATAAGGAGATTTGCAATTTGGGTAACACTAAAGAAGTGAAGTCATAATTGTTTTCCTAGTCTTTACCTCAATCTCTCTCGTTAGTTGCCGATTTCTTCCTGACTCTTGAGTGGAGCGAGGGAGACGACTTCCATCTCTTCTACGACGATCTTCCGATCTACTACGTGCCCTCCACCTACAAGGACAAGCTCTATCTTATGGCCAATCTCTTTACAAAGTGCGTATACCGTTCGTTTGATATGTAATACGTATTTTGGTTTTCACTTATACGTGTTTGTGTTCAGGTATCAAGTGTCTGACGAGTTGGCCTTCCCGATGCTGCTTCGCGGTCTCTCCCAGGAGAACACCTGGACGGACCTGGTCAGGGCAGAAATGCCGGAGCAGAGGGAGAAGCAGGTCATCGACAAGCCGCAGGTGCGTCCAATTAAGGACTTTGAGAGACATTTTTGCAATGAACAGTTACTGTACGGATTTGTCCGCAGGACTTGCTCGTTTTCGACCACTCGGACGAGGCGCACCGCGTGGAGGTTGCGGCGCTCGAGTCCGCCCACTACATCTATCCCGTCGACATGACCAACGTGCTCAAGAACGAGGACATGAAGAACGTCATCTGCAGGAACTTCTAGAGTGAATGGTCGTATAGCGACCAAGCGGCTCATTGTCAGACATCACGTAGCTTCCCTCCCTCCCTCCCCTGCTGTAATTAAGCAACAAATTATCCTAGGTATAGTAGCTTGTATTATTAGCTCAATTTTAGACAATTCGTACCTAAAGTTAACTTAGACAACGCGCGCGTACGACGTACTTGGAATCTTTAAGTCCCTGGTGACCGAGTTAATTATCCCTTATGGTGTTACTGGTCCAAGCAGCCATGAAAAGAGAGTGATTCGAACTTGTGATACAATTAGAAATTTCGCCGACCGTGCAGTGCGCCTGTATGAGCACAGAAGATCGATACGTATATGCGTTATGCGTAGAATGGATTTAATTGATTGATTCTGAGTGAGTATTTAAGGTAAAGCTATATTCCCCGTACGTACGAGAATTCCGTAAATAGCTTACGCGCAGCGCCAAGAAAGATAAAACTAGGCTTAAGATTTACGTCTGCTGTATTCGCCCAAATATCGAATAATGGACTACGACTAATATGTACAAAATATTCATTCAGTATGCAATTGGCAAATATAAAAGTATTCGATAGATCGTATGAGTGAGAGTGGTCCTTTCATCGTGACTATTTGCTTTCCATTTTTCAATGCGCCCGACTGAAAAATTTGCTGCGTGTCCGTCCGCGTCCGTCCGCCTGTCCGCCCTCGCCTGCCTCGCATTTGAGTAATGGCCGGCGCTTTTAGCGACAATACGTACGCCCTTGACTTCCAAGGCCGGTCGGTCGGTCGACTAAGTCAATAGGGGAAGAGAATGCTCCGCTTTCGGCGGTCCTCAAGAGTCCAAGCGTCAAAGTCGTCGCCGGCGTCTGAAGAGTGATAGTGGGCGGGCGTCATAGAAAATGAGCTTGTTTCCCTTTTACTCGCAACTTTTACCGAATTCGTCGTCCTCCTCGTCGAAGTCTGTGCCCTCGCTGAACTGGTTGTAGTATGGGACGCAGACGTAGAGGAGTCCGAGGATGGGCAGCACCTTGAAGAAGGGCTCCATCGCGAGGCCGAGGAAGTCGGCGAACTCGAGCACGATGAAGCTCACATTGTAGAAGAAGTTCTGCCATTAACGTGGCGGAGAGTGATGTTTGGTATATGTGCCATAAATACTGTCTGCTGTTACGTACCTGCACCCTCGTGGGCCTCGGCTCGTTGTCGCAACTATGGTAGGTCGCCATCACCTCCAGTAGCCTGTATCACAGGCCTGAGTGGCCGGAGTCCCTCGCCACTAAGGTATCATTGCAGGGTGGAACAGACTTTGCAATTTACGGCTAGATCGCTGTCACTGAAATCACAGCAATTTATCCTTCCTCCTCCATTTTCCTTCCTCGCGTATCGGTTCCCTGCATTCACGTACCTGTCTGTCACCGGCTCCTCCTTCGCGCGCGGTCGAAAGCCGCCACCACGAACGAGCGCGAGCGACCGAACCACGCGTGGCTCTCATGCTGTCTCTCGGGAGCGCGGATCGACAGCTAGTAGGGGCCCCGCATTTAGCACAGTCAGTCTTTACAAATGCATTGATTGAAGAAGAGGTGTCAAGGAGAGTATAACCGCCAAAAATGCGTACTATACCTTACTGTGCCTCCCGCATTTAAGTTAACGCGCACGCTAGCTTTCACGAGTGGGCCTTGTGCGTGTGTGTATGCGAGCGCGCGGAGCGACTTCAATAATGCAATATCTTTTGCGCCACCAGCAGCACTACATGCACTGTCGGAGTTTTGCGGCCGGAGAGTCGGACAAAGCAATATTGTACTACGTTTAATGTGCGTCCACCACATAGGACCTACAACCGACCGAAGTACTTACGCGTACGTTCAAGTAGGTCTTGGTGCCTGATCATGAATAATTATTGTGCTAAGTGAAGGTATAAGAGCGTTATATTATACTTGTAATACCTGCCTGCCTTTAATCGCACTGTACTGCGCGTAAATGTGTGTCTAATGTCTGCAATTATTGGCGCCGCGTACGTCGACTGTACAGTACCTATCGTCCACGTAGCTTGCGTACGATTATTGGGTCTCCCGTATGCGGCCGACATAAACCGGGCCGGCAATCGTCACGCGGTCGTTCCACACAGCCTTTCTGTCCCTAGCTCGAGTCAAGCCGTACGGATGAACACGGACAGCAAGACCTGATTTATCGGAGGGAATTGCTGAATTATTTATCGCCGCCGGCCGCGCTTGCCTCAGTTCGGTGCGCTTCTCCATTTCCCTTGTCCTACTAGCGAGTATTGTGTACGTACCTGTTCCAATCCCTTTCCCTTTCAAGAAGAAAACACGTACTACGTATACGCAGGAAAGCAAGAGCCACACGTATTGAAATAACTTTATGGATGTTTGACACATTACTACGTACACATGTACGTTTATACAAACAACACGGCGGCACTAACTGCGCCGCAGGAAATTCAGACTACAATATATAATGCAGTGCCGTTGACTACGCCACTGGAGGGGAACGACTAGCAGTAATGGGGATATCGAGGGGGTCAGTTTGTGAGTATTGATTCATCGCCTAGTACAGTATTAATTGGGCTAGAAGATATAACGTAAATATTACGTGAGGAGATAAGATGACTGGCTTGCCTGCCTTAATTCCGGAGCGGATTTTACTAGTTGTTTCTGCTCGCACGTTGTCGTTCGGTATATGGCAAATTGGTGGAACGAGCGAACGAACGGGCAAACAGAAGTCGGACTAGTCGAGTCGAGCGTTGCCTCCTTACTCTTGAGCATTAATTGGTTAGGTTAATTGGGCTCCGATCATCATCTGGGCGTCTTACTGACCACCCCCTTGGAGCCGTCAGTCAGATGGTACTCGAAGACGGGAGGGTTGCTGTAGAAAAAGTGTCTCTCAGATCTGGATGGCGGGTCTTCTGGCGACGCTGCCGCGGGCCGCTTTTCAACCGAGCCGCCGCCGACGTTCACCATGTTCTCCTGGTCCTTGGCGCTCGTCGTCGTGCTGGGTGGTGAGATCGTCGTTGTCGTCGACGTAGGCGTCGCCTCAGAAGTCTTACTCCTCTCCACTTCCACCTTCATGTCCCTCAATATGGACTCCTTGGCCTCGTAGGGCAAGATCGCGGGAATCGCGCTACTGCCGTCCTCAACGACAACATCGGCCTTGAATTTCGGCGGCTCGGCCAGGCTCTTGTCCACCCTGGGCTTCCTCCGCTTGTCCTTCGGGAGGAAGGTCTGGGCGACGTCGTAGCACTTGCAGATGCAGTAGGAGGGGAAGCGGAACCAGTCGCTGAAGATGCCTCGGCACTCGTTGGAGGGGTCGAACGCGAGCAGCCGGTGGAGGCGGTACTGCTGTTCGCAACGGCAGCCCTTCCGGCACATCATCTCCTCCTCGGGAAACCTGGAAAAACATTCGTTTAATAAATGCGTTCATGCCGTGTTGGTGTACGTTAACTCACTTGCATGTCTCCATATGAATGTACTGCTCGAAGGGGTAGAGGTTGAGCAGCGCCAGCACCTGGTCGCGGGTGTTGTTGGCCCAGTAGGGGGCAAACACCTCCTCCTTGACAGGGCAGGCGTTCCTGCATGTAGCGGCAGATCTGGTATAGTCCAACGTAATTATGTCGCCGATTCACACTTACACAGAGGTGCCCTCGTAGCTCAGCTCTTCGTCAACGAAGCCTTCCCGGCCAGAATCATCGTCTTCTCCTTGGTCCTCGATCTCATCAGCGTCCACTTCGACCTCGACTTCCTCTTCGTACTCCTCGTACTCGAGGTCGTCGGCGTCGTCCGACGAAGTAGGTGATCCAATCAATTTCTGCGCCTCCCCGCTGACATCCGTGGCGGGCACGGAATCCTGCTGCTGCTGCTGTTGTTGCTGTTGCTTTGGCAGCATGTCGCCGACGTACTTCTCCAGGCTCTCGAGGTCTACACTCGCGAGGATCTCGGGAAGACCGGCCACGGACTCCCTGTCCTGAGGTTTCTCAGGTGGTGAGGGGGCTGCAAAGAAGCGGATTAATAACAAAGGCCAAGTAAAGCTTGCGAACGATGAACGTTTGATGGGACTTTGTTCACCATCTTCCCTTCCAGTCTGAACCATGTCCGTAGTTAGTCAGAAATAGCCATGTCCGCGTTAGTCGTTTTAGTCAATCTGCATTGTCCGTGGTATATACGTGGTAGTTCCGGGCCAGTCTTACTTCTGAAGTCTGTCGAGTCGACATAGTTGTTGAAGATGTTCGACAATGTAAAGGTGGCTGGTTTCGACGGCAGCTGAGGCGGCGGCGGCGGCGGTGACAACGTCGTCGCCGTCGTCTGAGAGACGGTCGTCATCGCCATCGTCGTCGTCTCGTCGCCGTCGCCGTCGTCCACGTAGTCTAGGGTCACTGCATCTGTCGTCTGAGGCAGCAGCTCGGGCTCGGCGGTCTCGACTGTGCTCTGGACGGCGGAGGTGACGGTCGTGTTCAAAACTGTCTCCTCGGCTGTCGTCGTCGTAACCGTACTCGTCGTTTCAGTCGATTCGTCGGCATCGTCAGTTAATAAAGTGGTCGTGTCAGAACCTTTCGTCGTAATCGTAGTCAACAGCGAAGACTCAGCGAGAGGAGGAGAGTCAGTTGTGAGTGGGATCGGGATCTCCGTGTCAGAGACAGTTGTTGTCATCATGGTCGAGGTCGTCGGCGTCGTCGTTGTAGTTTTGGCGCCGGAGGCTGAAATGAAGCCCACGTCTCGTCGACATACTAAGCTACACTCATACGGCTGCCTGTAGGACTTGGCCTGCCTGCAATCTGCTCACCAGTCTCGCCATCGAAATCGTGACGCCGTTGGGCTTCTTGCTGTTCTGGCTGCTGCTGTTGCTGCTGCTGCCCTGGCTTTTTCTTCAACTTTTTACGCTTTATGAGAACCTTTTTCTTTGTCTTCGTCGGCGGACGCCGCTTCGCCGCCTCCGCCGGCCCAACAACCTGCACATGTAGAGAACAATTCGTTCTCAAAACGCGGGAGTTGTACGCAGAAACAACGAAGACACTTTCCTGCTTTCTCGCACTCTGCACCGTCGCCAGCCCCGATCCGAGTCGGATGTTGTACTCCAGGCTGGAGAAAATGCCGTGGTCCAGCGGTGACTGAGGTCCGTCGGCAGGTGCCGACGGCGGAGAAGGTTCTGAGCGAAGGCACGTAGAACAAAGAATTAGGTTGGGCACAACCCTACTTACTTATATAAAAAAAGCTTACCCTCACTTTCTTGTGTTGCTGCCTTCGCCATGTTTGACGCCCGCATCTCCCTGTAGACCGAGTTGGACTCCATGTCGCCATAGAGTCTGCGCATCAGGGCGCGGTTCTCCTCCTTGAAGCGCCATATCTGAGCCCTATATGTATGTACGAATGCGTAGTATAATAACGTGGCGAGTAAAAGGACTGAAACCCTGTAAGAGAAACTCACTCCGGGTAGCCCTTTCCCTTGTGCTGGCAATACGACACTTTGCTCATGTCGCACGGGATGTCATCGAGAAGTCGGGCGCTGCGCTTGTTCTCAAAGTAACGGTCGCAGCTCATGTATTCGTCGATCGAGCCGGTGCATGGCCCCAGGAGAAAGAAAAGGCCGCTCTGAAAGAAGGAAAGGAAGTACGTACGTATAATATAGGTAGGCATGAAAGAATAGTTTGCGTTCTTGCTCCTGACTCTATCTTCCCTCTCCGGATCCGCCTAGCAACGAGAAATTCTTTTCGGACAAATGACCGGCCGAGGCGGCTAGCTAGACGCCGCCAGCCAAGTGCACACGCCGCGTCATTACGCTGCTAGGATTGCGTTAAGCAGAAAGAGGAAAAACAAATACTGCATGCATAAAAGTACGTACATTCGCAAAGGATTGAGATATCTCATAATTGATCTAGTGAGCAGTGATGGGTAGAGTATCGAGTTTATATCCGTAGCCGGCCTTTGTGCACGTGGTACAGATCCTCCTCTGTATCCGTATCCTGGTACGTGCTAACAAGGTCGCTTAATGGCTGGGAAGGTGCCACGCACACCGTACGCACACGGTGGACGGACGGACGGACGGACGGATTACGCGCGTACGCACTTCTGCTAGCTGCAGTCTGCACGAGCGGTCGGTCGGTTGGTCGCCCGGCCGGCTCCGCGCCGTACGCATTGCGTAATATTGGGAGCAGCGGCGGGAAATTCAGACGCCTCAGAATTTGCATGGGTACAAAATACAATTTTGATTTGGCTTTTAGATCAGGCGTATGACCCTGCTTGGCTTTTATTGGTATACGGCGACGCTCTTCACCCGCCCGCCCGACCTACCCAACGACCGACCGACCGACCGACCGATGCACTGATAGTGACCTTGACACGGGAAAAGTCAAACAGGATTTGGGGCTCGCTCCAAACCGAACGAGCCTTACTACAACCCCCGCCCGCATGACCGTTCTCGTCCGCTTGCCGACGCCGACGCGAAGCGTGGACGAGCAGCCAGCTTGCCGCCAGAGAATATCCATCGCTAGGATCTGAACTTACGCCCAACTATAAGCAAGCAACTCTCAATATAGTACATACGACGTTTCACTAATCTGTACGAAGGCAAATACACGCACGGCAACTTCGCTCGTTTTACGCATAAAGAAATGGGCGAGATTTTTGCGTCAAATTGTGTCACACTTTTTATTTGCCCAATCGCACTTCATGTTTTATTGTGTCGCGACGTACGATGTCTGCCACCCGCCTGCCCTCCGTTCGCCTCATTGAGACGGTGAAAGTTGACTTCCCTCGCTCGCTCGCTCGTTCGCTCGCCCGCGCCCTTCCGTCCTCCCTCTTCACATCTCAGTCTGTCATCACCTCACTCACTAGCTCGCTCGCTCGCTCGCTCGCTGCAGCTAACCTCAACACTTTGGTCTTGGGCTGGGCGAGCGAGCTGGCGATCGTCAATCCTGGCAGGCTGGTAAGTGGTAACCATGCGCAGCTAGGCGGGCGAACGCGAACGACCGGCTGGCCGACCGACCGACCGACCGACCTAGCGGTGTACGTATGCAAGCAGTTTCCCCTCCCCGGCCAGGTACCGGCAGCGGAGGGAGGGGAGCTATCTGGGCGCCGCACGCGCACGTACGTACAGCAGCAGCGGCCTTCGCTTGTCGGCGGCGCGGCGTCAATGTCCTCTTTTTACGACGGGAAAATATTTAGGACAACATGCATGTCTGAATGAATGAATCAATGGGTGGGACAAACTAAGCATAAGCAAGCAAGGAATTTTGTGTGTAAACTACTTACCCATATATGAAGGCCCCGAAGAGTTGCTGCAGCCATGGTCACTGTTGCTTTCGAGTGTTGTCTTGGAGTCGCTGATTGTAATTGTAGCTAGATGCAGTGCACTACAAATAACCTCGATGTGCCTGCCTGTGACGCTATCCTTAGAGTCACCTGCTTTTCCAGTTGGGAATATATGCGGCTGCCTGCTGGATTGTTGCACGTAGCACGTACGTAATTCAGTCATTCGATAAGCAGCGCAGGTAGGATCAATCAAGGAGGCCTCGCGCAACGGCGCATTCTGTTAGCGGCTACGGGCCAGATTCACCTTACACGGCGTTGAAATCTCCGTGCACGTTGCTTTTCACTCTATCGTTTCCACCTTCTCCGCGTTGGCTCGACCATGCACCTTTACACACGTACACGCACCGAATCCTAAGTACGCACGTCAATCTATCTTGTCGGTCGGTCGGTCGGTCGGTCAGCTGTCGATTCGGCGGGGGCACAGGGAAAACTGCCCTTCCTCCTCAGTGCCAGCGAGCGAGCGAGCGAGCGAATGGTTGCTTGCTACGTGCGAGCCTGCCTTCAGGCCTGCTTAACCTACTACTAGTTTCCCGACCGCGACCGCCGCCATCGTCGCCGCCGCCGAATGCATGCACCCACACTCACCTAGCGACGTATACCTAGCTAGTAAGGTAGATCGGAGGAGGGAGGGAGGAAGGGAGGAAGGGAGAGAGGCGAGAGTTGGAGCACGCTCGCTCGCTCGCTCGCCCGCCCGTTCGGCCAATGGAACTTCCCAAGCTCTGCATGCTATGCTGGCTGGATTGAAAGCGAACGCGACTGGCAGGCAGTTATAGCAGCTAGCACCCGGGGCATGCCGCCCGCCACATATGCAGTGAGGGAACTCGCGTCGCGTCGGTCGAAACGTCGATCAATGAAGCGATCCATCGATCCGGGAGAATTAGACTCCGCTAGATCGCTAGATCGCTGCAAAGACGCAAATAAAAGTGACCGGCCGGCCGCGGCCGCCGCCGGTCAGTCAGCAAATTTGTCAGCAGCGAAAGTTGCCATTATTTGGAAAGTGCGCTTTACGCTTACGAAACTCTTCGACTCAGAAATGTATGCGTCGAGTATACGGTACATATTCAACTTTTATAAATACGAAATAACGTTATATGCATATGGTAGGCAGTCGCGCTTTTTCTCTCTGTCGACTACCCGTAATAGGGGTATTTTTGGTAATGTTTGTAGATGGGTCTTCCTGCGTAGCTCATGCGGACGTTTTTCTTCGCCTGCTTCGACTCCGATGAGACGTGTTGCCGCTGCTGCTGAGAGGGGAGCACAAAGTTGAAGCGCTCGTCACGCTTGTGAGTCTCCAGAAACTGCGACGGGATGGGATCTATTGGAAATACGCATATTTAAGCTAGTAGTAGAAATACGCCTTCCTAATGCAGTATCTTACGTGCTCGTACCTTTTGTAAATCTGATCGGCGCAAACGATGCGCCTGCATGTCCGCCGACTGCTTCCCTCGACTCCTTCGGCCGGCCGGTCAGAGGATCCAAGAGCACCCAGCTGCCGCCGGAGAGGGCCGGACTGAAAGAAAGCATCAAGCTATGGTCCGTCACAAAATTAAGTCATTTAACTTCTAGCACTCACTCTGCGCTCCTCTTCTTCCTTCCATAGTAGGGGTACTTCTTCCTCCACTTGTGCGCCTTCTGGCCGTTGAAGCTGTCCGACGTGTAGGACGAACTCGTCACACTGGGAGTCACGGCCTCACCCTAAACATCACTATACGTAATTAGGCCTCGCACGTACATGTAAAATCA
>JAAUYK010107095.1_pt1 | contig 14389 bp, 15 predicted proteins | sample 7278021 | NCBI WGS metagenome assembly JAAUYK01 (sample SAMN14350223, study PRJNA611818) | marine sediment metagenome | isolation source: surface marine sediment (1.8m) | place: French Polynesia: Moorea | collected 2018-08
CTTACCAGTTCGACATCTTGTCTACCCGGGCGACACTGGACTGGAATGCAACAGGGCTTGATACCGTTGCTGACCGTAAGCAGGCACTGGGTGGCGGTATTCCATCTGACGTTGTACCTATCTTCACCAAGGAAGGTATTGTCGGCATCGTGGGTGTTGAAGGTGGTGCAACCCAGTTGGGTACATTGGCAGGCTTGCCACGCTTCCGAACCTACTGGTACGAAGAAGGCTAGGTTGACCTTAAACAGCCATAACCGAGCCGGGACTGTATCTGCAGTCCCGGCTTTGTATCATACTGCTAGCAATTGCAGTAACATCTAGGGCAAACAAAACGGAGATAAAAACATGGTCAGGCAAAGCAAACAACTGGGGATCACGCTTATCGAGTTGATGATTGTCGTGGCGATAATCGGCATCCTGGGAGGCATTGCCTACCCTGGTTATACAAAATATGTTGAACGCGGCAAACGTTCGGAGGGACGCGCGGCAATCATGGATGCGGCTGCCAGACTGGAGCGTTTTTATTCTGACAATAATCGCTATGCACTAGCCGCAAATACCTTTCCACCTGCAGCAAGCGTAATTACGACTTCTGAAAACGGCCACTACACATTAAGCCTGGTAGCAAGTGGTACGTTTCAAACATACACAATTGTTGCTACACCACAGACATTCAACGATACGCAATGTGGCAATCTACAACTGGAACAGAACGGCACAAAAAGCATAACCGGTAGCGGCTCGGTTGGTGATTGCTGGGGCAGATAACACGACTAGTTAGCACCCATGAAACAGTCTTTATTTACTGTCGCACTGGTTATTGTCGCATCAACGCTTCTTACCGCCTGCTCGGAAGATAAGTCGCAGGCCACGCAAGCGGCCAACGATACTGTCGATGTGAAATCGATAGAAACTGACAGCGTTAAACCAGTTGAACAAGCTTCTCCAATTAACAAACCAGCAACAACGCGGGATGAATCGGAGTTTCAACAGCTATATAGGCTGATTGTTTACGGCCAGGCTAATTTCAACCAGGTTAAAACAGCGCTTAAATCAGACGATGTTGGTGAACTGGTTAATGTTATACATGCGCTGTATTCGATGCGCTGGTTACGCGGTGTCACAAACATGCTGCAAGCAATATGGGAAATGGATCAGAACGCCTACCCTGAATTGAACTGGGATAAGCTGCAGCAGACGCCGGTCAGAATCGCAGTCGCCAGTACCATTAATCGAATTAAAGTGTTTGATACACAGGAGTACCGGGCATTCATCCGCGAGCATAAGTATGACGAGCATGAGTTTCATCGTGCCCAGGTTGTCGTGGCGCTTGGACTAAACCAGGACCCGGTTGATGTTGATTACCTTACCGAAATGGTGAATGGGGATAATATTTACGTCTCGCAAAGTGCGATTACTTCTTTGGCACTCATGAATAACGATCCGGCACGGGATTCACTAATTGAACTGGCTAACAAACACAAAGACACACCGCGAGGCCAGTTAATCATCGAGGTATTGAAAAGAGCCTACGATATGGTGCCCACTGACAAGCCGACGCAGACAGCCGGCTAACTCATCATTACTTGCAGTATTTTTTGATCGCATCTTCGGCGGCTTTCAGTCCAGCCTGACGCTCATCTTCACCGGCTACGCGTACGTTACCGTCTTTATCGACAAGATTGACGCGATTACGCTGGTAACTTACTAAACTCTTGCGCGCAGACTCGCATGCTTGTTTTACCTGGGCCTCATATTCGGCATCGCTAATGGTATCTTCTGCGGCGGTTTCTTCTTTATTTTCTTTCTTACTTGTATTCTGTGAAGCCGGCTTATCCTTGGTTGCTGCAGGAGCCGACGCAGGGCCTGTTTCTACCTCGATAGTTTTCGCTTCGATTTCGCCAGGAGGTGGCGTTTGGGTGTACTGGGTTACCCCGTCTTCATCGACCCATTTATACATTCTTGCCTGTGCACCGAAGACCAGTGACAGGCTCATTACTACTACCAGCGACTGTAACAGTTTGATTTTGTTCATAACGTAAACCCTGATAGGCGACGAGTAATAAATTAGTATACTGATTCATAAAATGAATGTAATCATTTGATTAGACGTCATTTATGCGCTTTAATTCACAATTATCGATTGAATTGCGAGGTTCGTTATGAAATCCGCCCTGACATACACCTTTATCTCACTACTCATGTTGCTGCCATTCAGCGCGAATGCTGGCGTCAAAATTGTTGAATGTCTTGATGCGGACGGTAACCGTACCTTTCAAAAAACCTGCCCTCCCGGCACGACTGAAGTCTCGGCAAAGAGCTTTAGCACCGGTGGCAGCGCTGGCGATGAAAACAAGGTCAGTATTTCTGCGACGCTATACGTGATACCTGAATGTGATTCCTGCGAAGAGGTGAAGGATTTTCTTTCAGCAAGAAATGTGTCGATTACCGAGAAAGACGTCGAGGGTAACCTGGAACTACAAAACGAACTCACAGACATCGCCGGCGGCTTGAAAGTGCCGACGACGATTATCGGTGATGAAGTGCTAACTGGATACAGCCGTAGCAGCTTTCTTGAAGCGCTTGAAAAAGCGGGCTATCGGGAAGACGAAGAGTCCTGAACGCTATCAGGCAGAACGTTTTTCCTGCATTAATTCCCTGGGTAAAGAGAACACTACTTTCTCCTGAATACCCGGCGCTTCCTCGACTAGCTTGGCACCCTTGTCTTTCAAGCGTACAATCACTTCTTCAACCAGTACTTCCGGTGCAGACGCGCCCGCGGTCAGGCCGATATTCTCTTTTCCATCCAGCCATTCGTCTTTAATTTCAGACGCATTGTCGATCAGGTAAGCAGGTACGCCTTTTTTCTGGGAGATTTCCTTCAGACGCGTTGAGTTGGAACTGTTGGGTGAACCCACAACCAGGATCAAGTCGCATTGCGGTACCAGGTTCTTGACCGCATCCTGACGGTTTTGTGTGGCGTAACAAATGTCATCCTTCTTGGGGCCTTCAATATTCGGAAAGCGCTGGCGTAAGGCATCGATGACTTCTGCCGTATCGTCCATCGATAAAGTGGTCTGGGTTACGTAGGCCAGGAAGTCAGGGTTCTGTACTTCCAGTTTCATCACATCTTCTACTGACTCAACCAGGTACATGCCACCCTTGCCACTCTTGGTGCGATACTGACCGACCGTGCCTTCCACTTCCGGGTGACCCTCATGGCCAATTAAAATGCACTCGCGTTCCTCGTCCTGGTACTTCCCGACTTCCATATGCACCTTGGTTACCAGCGGGCAAATGGCATCAAATACTCTCAGTTCTCGGCGCTGAGCTTCCTCGCGTACCGCCTTGGCAACACCGTGCGCACTGAAGATAACTGTTGAATTATCAGGTACCTCATCGAGCTCTTCCACGAATACGGCGCCTTTCTCACGTAATGAGTGGACGACATACTTGTTATGTACGACTTCGTGTCTGACATAGACCGGGGCACCAAATAACTCCAGTGCGCGCTCTACAATTTCTATTGCCCGGTCGACACCGGCACAGAAGCCGCGTGGATTAGCGAGTAAGATTTGCATGAATTAATACCTACAGGTTCAAAATTTGGTCGGATTATAGCAAGTTAGTGACTGTCATTCTCGGGCTGATTTAGCCAAATTGCGTCAATAATCAACATTATCGCGCCAACTGTTATTGCCGAATCAGCAATATTGAACGCGGGCCAATAGTACTTGCTGTAATAGACTTCAATGAAATCAATTACATAGCCGAGATAAATGCGGTCTATGGCATTACCGATAGCACCACCAAGTACCATGGCCAACGCCAGCAGTAACCAGCGCTTACTGGCATCCAGCCCCTTCATCCAGGCCACGATAAAGATGCTGATGCCTATCGCCAGGACAATAAAAAACCAGCGCTGCCAGCCACCGGCATCGCTGAGGAAGCTAAAAGCGGCACCGGTATTGTGCATTAATGTCAGGTTAAAGCCGGGAAATACCGGAACGGCCTGGTATAGAACCAGTGACTGCACGGCAATGAGCTTGGTTAGCTGATCAAGGATGATGACCAGCGCTGAAAGACCAAGCCATTTGTTCATGGTTTGTTTGAACGTCGTCAGGCGTAAAGCCTGATTTCACCCGCGCCCTCAATGTTGTTGATACAGCGACCACACAGTTCAGGATGCGCAGCAAAAGTACCTACGTCTGCACGGTGATGCCAACAGCGCTCGCACTTTTTATGAGGTGATGCAATCGCTTCAATCTTTAACGATGGCAGATCGGTCGCAGTCGCTGAATCACTTGCCTCTTCCAATGGCGCCAGGGTGACGTTGGAGACGATCAAAGCGAAACGCAGTTCTTCACCCAGACCTTCCAATGAGGCCAGCAACTCGGCGTCGCAATAAAGTGTTAATTCTGCACCAAGACTGGCGCGAATCAGTTTTTCAGAACGCTTGGTTTCCAATTCTTTATTGACTGCCGTCTTTACTTGTAACAATTTGCGCCAATAGTCGTCGCCAAAGTCGCTGGCTTCAGGCAGCAGTGCCGGTGTAGCCGCAAACTCGGAAAGGAACACGAACTCTTCGGCTTCACCCGGGATGTTCTCCCAGATTTCATCGGCGGTAAAACTCAGTATTGGTGCCATTAAGCGGGACAGGATACGTAGAATATGCAGCATTGCGGTTTGCGTTGAACGGCGTGCACGACTATCCGCCTGCGTTGTGTACTGGCGATCTTTAATCACGTCCAGGTAAAAACTACTTAGTTCGATAGCGCAGAAGTTATGAAGCTTCTGATAGACCTGATGGAATTCGTAAGACTCATAATGCTCCAGGATTTGCTCCTGCAGTAGCTGCGCCTGACGAACAATCCAATAATCGATGGCCAGCAACTCACTGAACTCGAGGCTGTCACGCTCAGGTTCAAAGCCGTTGAGATTGGCGAGCATAAACCTGGCCGTATTGCGAATACGGCGATAAGTATCGGCCACACGTTTGAATATCTCATCAGAGACCGTCATCTCGCCGCGGTAATCGGTAGCGGCTACCCACAGCCTCAGTACATCGGCGCCGTATTGCTGTGTGACTTTATCCGGCGCTACCGTATTACCAAGGGATTTTGACATCTTGCGGCCATCGGCATCGACAAAGAAGCCATGGGTTAATACCTGCTTGAAAGGGGCACTGCCTTTCATAGCAACAGCCGTTTTCAACGACGACTGAAACCAACCGCGATGCTGATCGGATCCTTCTAAATATAAATCTGCGGGATAACGCAGTTCCGATCTGCTATCAATAACCGAGTAATGGGAAACGCCTGAATCAAACCATACATCCAGCGTATCGGTAACTTTCTCATAAGCGGACGCTTCATCGCCAAGCAGCTCCTGTGGATCCAGTTCGAACCAGGCTTCGATACCTTCCTGCTCGATACGCTGAGCGATCTGCTCAAACAATGATTCGGTGTCAGGATGCAACTGCTGCGTTTCCTTGTGTACGAACAAGGTAATAGGCACACCCCAACTGCGTTGACGCGACACACACCAGTCCGGACTGCCCTTCAGCATCAACTCTATACGCGCCTGACCCCAGTCGGGAATCCACTGCACACCCTGCACCGCATCCAGACACTGACCAAGCAGGTCCCGTTCAGACATACTGATAAACCACTGTGGCGTAGCGCGGTAAATTAATGGTGTCTTGGTACGCCAGCAGTGTGCATAGCTATGTGTGATGACTTCTTCGGCAACCAGCGTCCCCTGCTCTTTCAAGGCGTCGATGATTTGTTCATCAACCTTGTAAACATGGGCACCGGCAAATTTGCCAGCGCCGGCAGTGAACACACCATTTTCATCAACAAGATTCATGGTGCCGATGTTATAGGCGGCGCCGACATGGAAATCGTCCAGGCCATGATCCGGAGCCGTATGTACAGCGCCGGTACCTGCCTCGGTAGTGACGTGATCGCCGAGAATAAGCGGCACATGACGTTCGGCGAAGGGGTGCTGCAGTAACAGATTCTCTAATGCCTTTCCGCTCGCGGTGGCCAGCACTTCGTGTTCGTCGCATTGATAGCGCGCCATAACTGACTCCACCATATCGCTCGCCAGTATGACTATTTCCAAACCATGACCGAGGTCAGCACGCACCGCTGAATACTCAAGCTCTTCGTTAAGAGAGACAGCCTGATTGGACGGTAGTGTCCAGGGAGTCGTCGTCCAGATAACTACCGACAGCGATTCGCTGGCCTCTGCCAATGCGTTGCCGAACGCTGCGTTAAAGTCCTCTCTGCGCAGCACCGGAAAGCGAACGTCGATGGCGAAAGACTGCTTGTCCTTATATTCGACTTCTGCCTCGGCCAATGCCGAAGCACCGACTACACTCCAGTACACCGGTTTGTAGCCCTTCACCAGATGGCCATTAGCGGCGATCTTACCCAGCGCCCTGACAATGTCGGCCTCAGTTTGGAAGTTCATGGTGAGGTAAGGATTGTCCCAGTCGCCCAGCACACCCAGGCGAATAAAACCCTGTTTCTGATTTGCTACCTGCTTACTGGCGTAGTCGCGACAGGCTTTACGAAAATCGGCAAAGCTTACTTTTTGTCCTGCACGGCCCAGTTTTTTTTCCACATTGTGTTCGATCGGCAGACCGTGACAATCCCAACCGGGAATATAGGGCGCATCGTATCCGGCTAGCTGGCGCGACTTAACCACGATGTCTTTCAACGTTTTATTAATGGCGTGCCCCAGGTGCAGGTCGCCGTTGGCGTAAGGAGGCCCATCGTGCAAGATGAACTGCGGTTTACCGGCGTTTTTCGCTTGAATCTGCTGATACAGTCCCGCCTCGGTCCAGCGTTGCAGTCGCTGTGGTTCGCGCTGCGCCAGGTTAGCCTTCATTGGGAAGGCAGTTTCCGGCAAATTTAACGTGTCTTTATATGTCGTCATACTTCTTTATATTGTTGAATGTTGCACGGGATTATTCTTTAAACTTATCCGCGCATCTTTTATATCTCTCTGCATCTGTTCTATCAATTCTTCTTCAGACTCGATATTTCCTTCTCCACGTAACTTTTCCAGGAATTCCACCTGGATCTGTTCACCGTATATATCATGATTAAAATCCAGTATGTGTACTTCCAATATTACCCGAGTACCTTTATATACAGGACGTGAACCTACATATATAACCGCATCAAGCGCCTGTTCATCTACACCGAAAACCCTTCCGGAAAAAATTCCAGACACCGGTGATTGGTAACGCTTGAGCTCAATATTGGCTGTTGCAAATCCCAACTCGCGTCCGCGCTTGTCACCATGGACTACACGTCCACTGATTCGATAAGGTCGACCAAGCATGCGATTGGCTTTTTCAATATCACCTTCAGCCAGTGCCTTCCTGATCAACGTACTACTGATACGTTCGCTATCAATGTTATATGACTGCATCATACTCACTTCAAAGCCATGCTCTAGCCCGGCTGCCTGAAGGCTATGAAAGTCACCTTCGCGGTTTTTAGCAAAGCGAAAATCATCACCGATCATCAACTGTTTAACATGTAGCCCATCGATGAGAATTTGCTGGACGAATCCATCAACTGAAAGATTCGCTATCTCGCGATTAAACTTCAAGCACACAATCCTATCGACACCGTGCTTCTGAAACTCCTGCAGCTTTTCCCTCAGGCGCGTTAACCTTGACGGTGCGCTATCAGGCGCAAAGAACTCTATAGGCTGGGGTTCAAAAATCAATACCGTCGACGGCAAGCCCGAGCTGATTGCATACTCTTTTAACTGGTCCAGAACCGCCTGGTGTCCCAGATGTACACCATCAAAATTACCAATGGTCGCCGCACAGGGCTGACGCTTGTTTGGTAGATTGACTAAACCGCGTATGAATTCCATCGTCAAAGCAAAGAGCTGAATTATACCGATCGCGTCGGTGCTGTCATGTCACGAAGACGGATACCAAAAGCAAACATGATCACGAAATAAATGGACATGCCCGCGATAACCCACAGCGCAAGGTTGCCAATACGTTCCAGTAGCACAAAGTCAAACCAGTTTGTGACCCCGCCGGCACCATACAAAATCACGGCGCCCATAATAATGACACCCGTCAGCACCTTGACCAGGTAGCGTCCCCAGCCCGGGTTCGCGGAATAGACCTTGTCGCGTTTGAGAATGCGATACAGGAGAAAGGCCTGCAGTATGGCTGATAATGAGGTTGCCAATGCCAGCCCCGCGTGTGCCAGCGGAAAAACCAATATCAGGTTAAACACAATATTGGCCAGCATGGCGATAGCGCCAATCTTGACCGGCGTTTTCGTGTCCTGGCGGGAGAAAAAACCACTGGCAAGAATCTTTATACAAATGAACGCCGGCAGCCCAACCGAGTAAGCGATGAGGCTCTGCCTCGCCATTAATACGTCATTGGGCATGAATTCATCATATTGAAACAGGGTTGTTAGTAGCGGGCCCGCTAAAACAGCCAGCCCTACCGCCGCCGGCAAGGCGATGAGAAATACCCAGCGTAATGCCCAATCAAGCATGTTGGAAAAACCCTGACTGGAACCCTGCGCATGTTTTTCGGACAGGTTGGGCAAGATGACGGTAGCCAGGGCTATACCAAACACGCCCAGCGGGAACTCCACCAGGCGGTCGGAGAAATAAAGCCAGGAAATGCTGCCTGTCTGCAGGAAAGACGCGATTAACGTATCCACTAATAAGTTGATTTGCACAATAGATACCGCGAACAGCACCGGCACTAGTAGTTTGATAATGCGCGTGACGCCTTCCCTATCCCGGTTGAAACCCGGAACGGGAAATTTCCTGAGCCTTACCAGGAACGGCAACTGGAAGAGTAATTGTGCAGCCCCGGCTATGAACACGCCCCAGGCCAGCGCAGTAACCGGTTCAGCCATTCGTGGTGATAAAAAAATGGCACAACCAATTAATGACAGATTGAGAATAACAGGCGTAAACGCCGGTACCGCGAATTGCTTATAGGTGTTCAAAATACTGCCAGCAAACGCTGTCAGCGATATAAATAGAATATAAGGAAAGGTAACGCGCAGCATGTCGCTGGCCAGGGCATGCTTGGCATCATCGTCGATAAAACCCGGCGCAAAAATTGAAATCAGTACCGGGCTGATAGCAACACCAATAGCAGAGACGACAAACAATACCAGGCCGAGCGTTGCGGCTGTCTGATCTATCAGCGCTTTTACCTGCTCTTCGCTACGCTGCTCCTTGTATTCTGCAAGCACCGGCACAAAAGCCTGCTGAAAGCCGCCCTCCGCAAACAGCCTGCGCAGGAAATTGGGAATTCGGAACGCTACGATAAACACATCCACTCCCATCCCGGCACCGAACATACGGGCGATGACAATGTCGCGGATCAGGCCAAATACCCGCGAGATCGAGGTCATACCGCCTACGGTAAAAGTGGATTTCAACATTTTTGCTTTCGCAGTCTCCTGTATGCGTTCATTCCCAGTCAAGCTTTAGCCGCTATCCCATTGTTTTATATTGCGATTATCAAGCTTCGCGCTAGCATACCACAGTCTTTCGAAAGCATTGACAAATCGCGGCAATATCCGCATCATACCGCGCCTTTCAAGAACGAAATCAGGAGTTTAGTGTGGCAAACATTGCATCAGCGAAGAAACGCGCAAGACAGGCTGTAAAACTGCGTTCCCACAACGCCAGCCAGCGCTCTTATCTGCGCACCCATATTAAGAAAGTCGTTAATGCCATCGCGGCCAACGACAAGGAAGCAGCGCAGACCGCATACCAGGCAGCCGTGCCTGTAATTGATGCAATGGTTAGCAAGGGCATTATTCACAAGAATAAGGCTGCACGTCATAAATCAAGATTAAACAGCCATCTGAAGGCGCTCTAACTTTCAAACTAAACCGGCAACCGCCGGTTTTTTTATGTACAGGATGTACTGTATGCTGCGGGCGCAGGACGTGCAGGAGCAGCGAATCTACTTCGGACGTAATGTATCCCTGTTTGCAAGAACCGGCGAGGTCCAAAGCGGCACTCAATTTACCAGCAAATTATCCCGGTGAATAAATTCATCTTCATCCAGGCTACCAAGTAAATCCAGGATCTCCTGGCTGGTTTTTCCCATGATGGTTTTTGCCTGGCTCGAATTGTAGTTAGTTAATCCACGGGCTATTTCATTACCGTTCATATCCAGGCAGGCAATCACTTCGCCACGGTTAAATTCACCATTAACCTGCTTGATACCCACTGGTAACAGGCTCTTGTTATTTTCTGTTAACGCTCTCGCTGCCCCGTCATCAACCGACACCGAGCCTTTCATCTTACCCTGACCGGCCAGCCAGAGTCGCCGCGCATTGACCGTAACCTCTTTACCTGTAAATAACGTACCAATCGTTTCTGCCTTGGCTAGACGCAGCATAACGTCTGTTTCATTTCCTGAAGCGATGAGCGTTTGTGTACCTGAATGGGCGGCGATGCGGGCAGCCTTGATTTTGGTACGCATGCCCCCGCGGCCGAGTACACCGCCTTCACCGGCATATGTATCGAGTTCGGCATCATCTACGCTCACTTCATGTAATAGCGTGGCATTCTTGTCCCGGGTTGGATCGGCCGTATACAGTCCATCCTGATCCGTCAGCAATACCAGCACCTCGGCCTCGATCAGGTTCGCAACCATGCCTGCCAGCGTATCGTTATCGCCAAAGCGAATCTCATCTGTCGCGACACTGTCGTTCTCATTAATGATAGGAATGACACCAAGACTAATCAGCGTATTAATACTGGTACGCGCATTGAGATAGCGCTCGCGGTTGGCCACGTCTTCATGGGTTAACAGTATCTGCGCAGTATGCTTACCGTATTTTTGAAAACCGAATTCATAAGCCTGTATTAAGCCCATTTGTCCTACCGCAGCGGCTGCCTGTAATTGATGTACCTGGGTTGGTCGTTGTTTCCAACCAAGACGCGTGATTCCTTCTGCTACGGCACCCGATGAAACAATCACGACTTCTATGCCCTGCTTACCCAGCGCGGCGATTTGTGCAATCCAGCTATCCAGTCGTTCATGCTTTAAACCACAGCCCTTGTCAGTCAATAGCGCACTACCAAGTTTTACTACCCAGCGTTTTGATTGCTTCAGTTTTTCTCTGTTACTACTCACTTTCCTGTTCCTGCAATTCAATCCAGTCATGAATGGCGTAGGTTAACTCCGGACAGCCTGCCCGCGTAATGGCAGATATCCTTTTAATAACACTGTTACTGTCAACTGAAGATCTTATCTCTTCTTCCAGTTCATCGATTAATTCTTCTGGCAAAACATCGCACTTGTTCAATACCAGCCAACGAGGTTTATTATAAAGTGCTTCATCAAACTGTTTCAGCTCTTCAACAATGACGTTGATATTTTTGATTACGTCTTCAGGATCAAGGCTGGCATCGACAATATGTAAAAGCAGGTTTGTTCTGCGCAGATGCTTCAAAAAAGCAATACCCAATCCCGCTCCATCTGATGCGCCTTCAATCAGCCCGGGTATATCAGCAACAACGAAACTCTTATTAGCATCGATGCGTACAACACCGAGACTGGGATACATTGTCGTGAAGGGATAATCGGCCACCTTTGGAGTCGCAGCAGAAACGGCGCGGATGAAACTCGATTTGCCCGCATTAGGCAACCCAAGCAGCCCAACATCTGCCAGTACCTGCAATTCAAGCCGCAGGTTTCTTTCTTCTCCAGGCGAGCCTGGCGTGGTTTTTCTTGGGGCACGATTAACACTGCTTTTGAAACGCGCATTGCCCAAACCATGAAAACCGCCCTGCGCTACCAGTAATGTGTCATCCTTACTCACGAGGTCGCCAATGAGCTCGTCAGTGTCATCATCAAAGACCAGCGTGCCGGAAGGAACATTGATGAAAAGATTATCTGCACTTTTACCAATGCGATCCCGGCCCATACCAGGTTGACCGTTTTTGGCTCTAAACAGGCGCAGGTGTCGGAAATCAACTAGCGTATTCAGTCCTTCATCAACGGCCAGAAAGACACTACCACCGTCGCCACCGTCACCGCCGTCTGGTCCACCTTTGGCGATATATTTTTCACGACGAAAACTCAGACAGCCGTCACCGCCTTTGCCGGCTTCGACTCGAATAGTTGCCTGGTCCACAAATTTCATAAAAACGCTTCCCTTATTCCCGAATTACTTCATTACTTGTCTTTCTGCGGTACTCATTTATTTGTATATAAATTCCGTTCCTCAAAAAACGCGTGTCTCGTACTACGAGAATAATATTGGTTTTTCCATTAATTAGATTGGCGATCCGCTTTGAAAGCAAACTGCCTGATATACGCTTTACCATTAATTGAAAACCAGAACCCGACACATTATAAGCACAAATAAAAAACCCCGCCGATGGCGGGGTTTTTTTAGGTACTTATCAATTTAGACTAGCCCGCGACTACATCCACAAAGGTGCGGTTCTTCGGACCACGCTGGTTGAATTCAACCTTGCCTTCAGCGGTGGCGAAGATGGTGTGGTCATGACCAAGGCCAGTGTTCACACCGGCGTGATACTTGGTGCCACGCTGACGAATAATAATGTTACCAGCCTGGACAGATTCACCACCGTATTTTTTAACGCCAAGGCGTTTGGATTCTGAATCGCGTCCGTTTCGCGTACTACCGCCTGCTTTCTTATGTGCCATCTGCTTACTCCGATTTAATGCTTACTTCGCTGCAATATTGGTAATAGATAATTCTGTATAGCCCTGTCGATGACCCATCTGTTTACGATGGTGCTTGCGGCGACGGAATTTCACAATCTTGATTTTTGGTCCGCGACCGTGACTTTCAACCTTGGCAGTAACCTTGGCGCCATCTACATATGGACTGCCGACAGTTACGTTGTCGCCATCAGCGATCATCAACACTTCTGCAATTTCGACACTGTCACCTTCATCAGAAGCAAGCTTTTCGACTTTTAGCTTATCGCCCTGTTCTACCTTATACTGCTTGCCACCGGACTTGATTACCGCGTACATCGTTGTTTCTCCGTTACTTGCACGACCTGTGCAGGGTTATAAAGGGGGCAGATTCTAAGAAATTCAGCAGGTGGTGACAAGCCAAGAATGATAAAATTATTGAATTCGCAGAGGAATATCAGTCAAAAGCTATATAAAAGACTGATTATCAATACAAATCAATAACATAGGCTGCAAGCATTACCGTGTACCAGGACGAGGCAACTGCCAAGCAAACCACAACAATTGGGATTGACGAGATTCGTGCCCTGATTGCAGACGATATGACCCGGGTTAATGACCTGATCGAGAAAAGTCTGTACTCCGAAGTGGAATTGATAGCCCAGCTCGGCCACTACATTATAAATAGTGGTGGAAAACGGCTTAGACCCGCCCTGGTTTTGCTATCTGCCAGTGTTTTTGGGCACAAGAGCGATAAACAGTACCCTCTGGCGGCCATTATTGAATTTATCCATACGGCGACGTTGCTACATGACGACGTGGTCGACGCATCGCTACTACGCCGAGGCAAGGCGACAGCCAACCAGCGCTGGGGCAATGAAGCCAGTGTCCTGGTCGGTGATTTCGTCTATTCACGTGCTTTTCAGATGATGGTGGGTATTGACTCCATGCGGGTCATGGAAATCCTTTCAGACGCAACGAACACCATCGCTGAGGGTGAAGTGCAGCAATTAATCAATCGTCATGATCCCGAAACGACGAAAGAACGATACCTCGCGGTTATCAGGAACAAGACTGCAAAGTTATTTGAAGCTGCAGCGCAACTTGGCGCGGTCATATCGGAAAGAAGTGCTGAAGAAGAAGCAGCTATGGCCGCCTATGGACGACACCTTGGCACTGCTTTCCAGTTAATCGATGACGTACTCGACTACAGTTCATCCAGTGATGAGCTAGGTAAAAATATTGGCGACGATCTGAGTGAAGGCAAACCGACGTTGCCTTTACTTTATGCCATGTGGAATGGCACTTCCGAGCAGTCTGATATTATCAAGGAAGCGATTGAGCATGGTGGCCTTGAAAATATTGCACGAATCAAAGCGGCGATTGAATCCACCGGCGCCCTCGACTATGCGGCAGGGATAGCCAATGAAGAAGCTGAACTTGCCATCAAGGCATTGGAGAATTTGCCACAGTCGCAGTACCTTGATGCCCTTTATGCCCTGGCCCGTTTTTCAGTAGAGCGCCAGTATTAAAACTGTATAATTTTCATTTTTCGGGGTGTAGCTCAGCCTGGTAGAGCACCACGTTCGGGACGTGGGGGTCGTAGGTTCAAATCCTGTCACCCCGACCAATATCCACACTGATTTTGAATTAATCCCAAACTTAGTCATTCAATTGGAC
>JAAUYK010000977.1_pt1 | contig 14383 bp, 13 predicted proteins | sample 7278021 | NCBI WGS metagenome assembly JAAUYK01 (sample SAMN14350223, study PRJNA611818) | marine sediment metagenome | isolation source: surface marine sediment (1.8m) | place: French Polynesia: Moorea | collected 2018-08
ATAGCTGGTGTCCTTCGGCAAATAAATTCATTCGGCTTTATCTCCGCCTCGTTACCGTCTAGGCCGCCAGCTGTGACCGGCCGGCCGCGGCTGGTCAGCTCCTAAATCTGATATCATTGCATGCGAATGCCGCCGCCGCCGCCACCTCGCACTCACTCTGCTTGCGTGGGCCGGCAGACGGACAGGGACGCCTCGATAAATCGCCATCAGCCAGCTGGCCGAACGCCCTCTGCCCGATGCCAGCCGCCACCCCCGTCGCGATCTGCTTAAATTAGCCGTTTCGCCCTTACTTTTGGTTTCCGCCGTATAGCTATTGCTACACAATCGATTCTTCTCTCTCTCTCTCTCTCTGCTTGCCGACCCAGTTTCATCGAAGTTCGTTCGTTCGCTCGCTCGTACTGCGTTCGTACACTGACGGACGGACGGACGGACGGACGCGGACTGCGACAACGCGTGGGCGAATGCTCGAAAGAGGAGGAGGGCCGCGCCGGCCGCCTTCCTTTTCTTCCACTGCAACTGACATTTAACAAAAACTCCGACGCGCGCGGGAGAGAGGCAAAAGTGAATAATGGCCAGTGCTTAGCGCACTCCAAACGAGCCCCCCGGCCTCCTCATCTCCAGCTTCTAGCTTTGCCTGTTAATTCCAGCGACGCTCGCTCGCTCACTCGCTCTTCCTTTTACTGCTAACACACATGTTGTGTGTCGGACTCACGCCCATTTCTTGACTCGGACGCATTATTCATTCCGTCGGAAAAGGCGAATCCGTGACGTAATGGGCTGCATGCGAGTAAAATAACTGCTACGTGTAGTAGCGTACGCATTGTTGGAAAATTTCCCGTTCACCGATTCGCCCACTTTTTTCCGCATGCGTCACCGATGTCGTGTCGTACGTGTCCTCTCTCCGTGCAAATCCCATACTCAACCTCTGTCGACAATCGTTCCCAACCTGGTCGACTAGCCGGCCCCTTATGGCCCGTGTAAAACCTAATTGGATTCGACGTCTAAATACGGCGCGGCAATGACGCCGGTCCGGGCATGGCTGGCTGAATGCATGGAGGAGGTGATATTGCACACGACATCAGAAGAAAACCAACAAAAAGCCATCATCAATGGGAGGTCCTACAACCTATGTACGTCATCAATACGCAGATGCGCGAGCAGCATAAATGAGGACGCATTATACAAAGAGTTGAGGGGAACTGTCGGTCAAGGAGTTCCTTCCCTCCCCAAATCTTCCCATTATTCGGGACGTACGTTGCCCAGAGTCACTCACCGCGTGCACCGCTATCTGACTCGCTCGTTTCCAGCCAGCGTCACGCTGTCGGCATTTTTCATTTACGTTCCTCGCTCGGGGTCTGCTGCGTTGTCGTGTCAGATGGCCGTTCGTTAACAGTGGCTTTAAAGAGCACTCTGGGTAGGAAAACGAGGCGAGATCGAGGCCGACATAACAGACTCAGCTCGCGATCAGATATGTTCGAGTCTAGTAGATGCTCTCCATCCAGGCGGGGGCCCGGACGGCCCGGCATGCCAAATGATGAAACGGCTGCTCCCGCCGGGTTTAATTGCCGCCCTCCACGGCGCTGGCATTCCCTTCTCTCCCGCATTCCATAAACGGCCACAACGCAACGCGATCCCGATTTTTAATTCGTTATACACAAGACTCTGGCAATCACGTACGGGATCGGGCTAATTACAAGGCCGATGATGATCGCCGGCAAGATGTTTTCTCCTCTGTGCACGAACGAATCGGCCTCGTCGTGACTAAATGTGGCATTGCGATCAGTCTGGTAAGCTTGCCGTGCCGACCGGCCAATCGATCGATCTAACTGCACGCGCGCATACTATATACATGCATATGATCAATCGCAGGCCGCCGATTCGAATTACTCTTTCAGCAGTCTCGAATCACGAGCACGTGTGAGACTGACTGGCTCGATCCGTCGATCACTCGATTGCTCGCTCGCCCGCGGCTTTATTCTTATTTGCTCTCTAAATACGGGCAGCCAAACTAGCCGCACGTTGTTAAGCTCGCTCGCTCTGTCCGTCCGTCCGTCCGTCCGTCACACCATGACGCCTGTGAGTAATTTTTTGCACGGGGAAATTTCGTCCGGAACATAAATCCTATTTAGGGGAACGGACGGACGACGAAGCGTTCGGCGAAGCAAGCGAGTTGGCCGGCCGACCGCAATTCATGATGCCGCCGCCGCCGCCGTCTTAACAAATCGATTCCCATTAGGAGTTAACAGCGGGCGGCGGCGGCGGCGATGCGGAGAGTTGCCACATGAGCCCCCAAACCGCCTCCCGTTGCCTCCGGCTCGGCCCGCCTGTCAACGACGCAAGGCTTCCCGGCAACGCTAGTTCGCCCAACGTCCGCGTACGAACCATAAGCGAGCGAGAGAGCGAGAGAGCGCCAAATGGCCCGTTTGGCAGTGTCGCCGACCAAAAAGAGAAATACGAAGCGTAGCAGGCAGCGGCAGGGAAGTCGAGGAAAGATTTGAATATGTATTCTTCTACTATGGCTGCATGTTCGGTTTCTCCATTCTCAGTAAAGAGAAACGTTTCCCTCCTTCCAAGGCGGCACTTTCTTCCACGAATTAACCCATCTCCTCGTTCGCTGCTCAAGTCCAAAGTGATTCATTGCTTACTTTAAGCTGCGTACGTACGCGCCGGACGGCGGATTTTGAGCGAGGCGGAATCGCCTTTCCCGCCCGGCCGGCCGTCCGCGTCCGTCCGCTCCGTGGGTTCGTTACTTAGTACCGTGGGCATTAGTCTAGCCCATGTTTTCCTCCCTCGAACCCTAGCTCCGCTCGGCCGCCGCATTTGATCGCGCCTATCTGGCCGCTTAGTTAAATCTAATGGTCGCCCATCCGTCCGTCCGTCCGAGCGAGCGAACGAAAGACGCCAGCTGCAGTCGAGGAAATGCAAATTTCCGCCTCTAACAGGCTTCCTTCCTTCCCACGTAAGTCGGAGGTATTTAGCTGAGCCGGTATGCAAATAGCAGCCAGCAGTGACTCGGCGATAAGCAACGTCCCATTGCAGCTAGTGGGACGAACGAACGAACGAATCGAAAAAAGCAGCTGTTGGCCAGACCGTAAAACGTGTTCGCGCGAGTCATTAGGGCTGCTTACGATGATGTGTCGAGAACGCCCCCGACCGACGGACGCGCGTTCTTTACGTGAAAGATGGCAATTCTCTGCTTGATCTCGTGACCTGGCTGCCCGACGCTTTCGCGGCGACCCACGTTGACCTCTCCGATAAAATCCGCGGCGGGCAATGATGATAATCTTTATCTCGGCGATGGCTGCCGAAAAAACGGACAGATAGACAATTTCCTCCACATGTTTACTACGCACGCGCTGCCGGCGAAAAAATGTTACGACGGCGATGGGAATTTTGCATGTCAGGATGGATTGAACGGACGCCGATCCGGACGACGTTTATGGCCACTATACTACTTTGGCTCTTAGCCCCCTTGTTCACGATCGTGTTGTCCAAGATCATAACATGTTTTCTCCCTAATCCCACTGCCTCCAAATTGCTCGATCCCATCGTCTCCTCTTTCGGGCAAATATGCGGAGAGAGGATTTGTCCGAGGGAGATGCGCCATCCAATATATGACAGCGGGGGCATCGGATTTTCTGACCGATCTAGTCCAAATTGCCGTAATGTATCGAAGATCGAATCCATCCGCATACCTCGGATTAACCAGAGGAGGAGGAGGATGGAGCTCGCCGAGTCAGCCACTTAGGCGGAGTTCTACTCCAGCTCTCTCGCTCTCTCGCGACATAATCTTAAAATTCAACAGTCACTGCCGTTCACTTATTTTATGGCCTCCAAATTTGGCCCCGCCGACGAATAGGATGAGGAGGAGGCGGAGGGCATTTTTGCCGCTGCATTGTTCGCTTCGCTCCTTCCAGAGTGCATTTTGCATTTTGATTGTCTTCTTCCTCCCACTGAGAGCGAATACGAGCTCGAGCAAGGCGTTATCGAATCTCGTCTACAGCTTAGGCGAGTATATTTTTTCTTGCCCTCCTGACCGGTCGGGCGAAAAAAGTCGACTTGGACGAGCTCCAATCGGGATTTTTGCGTTGACACTGGCATGGCAGTTGGCGGGCACTAATGCAGACGTGATCTTCCAAAGCGGCCGTTGCCATTGGCTGGCTGCTCCACAAGTGTCACTATCTGACGTCTCCGCGGACGGACGAACGCACCGCGCACGTCTTATATGGACGGTCGATCCATGGCTTCGCGTCTGTCACAAAAGTGTCCGCCCGTCGGTCGGTCAGATGGGTGAGCAAAGTTGACAGAAACGGCTGGCCATGGGTAGTTGTGGTAGTAGTGTTCGAAAGAGATCAGCGGTGGCTGGCTCTAACTTATATGGGATTCTGGAATGACCGCGGCTTCCGTTCATCGAGGAACGCACGCACGCAAGGTGGGCCCCGACGGGCAATTTTCGTTGCGATCCCATCAGAGATAGTGCGTGATGGGCTATTGTTTAGCAGCAGCAGCAGCGGTTTTCTCTGCCATGCCTGCGCATTGTACTGCGTAGCTAGCCACATAATAACGCCTGACCAGCCAGCAAGCGTACGATGCGTGCGTGGGAAGCCTTCAGATGACCGTTTTGTTGCGTCCGTCCGTCGATCCGGCCCGCGCCCCTGATTGTTTTGCAAATAGCGAGCGCCTTTGAAGTTGAACTCCCTCGCCTTCTCGATCCGGGGCGGGTTATAAAATTCTAATAGAGCTTGAAGGAAACTGCAGGAGGATGGAATCGATTGGGCAAAGAGCGTGATTCTCGCCCCTGTTTGACATTCGGACGTGAACCTCTCCTCCCTCCTCCCTTCCTTCAATCATCGGACGATTCCACTTGGCCCGCAGGAGTGTGGGCTCCACCCTTCTAAATGGAATGAGAGTTCTCTGCTGCGTTGAAATCTCCAGCGCCAGAAATTGGCCTCTAGGTAGGAAGACAGGGAGGAAGCCCTGGGCGATGCGAACGAACGAACGAACGAACGTTCGGCGACGGGACAACATCATTTCAGAGCGAACGGTCGGCCGGCCGGCAGTGAGATAAAGCCCGAGTCAGTCATAAAGTGGCCGGCCGCAGAGAAAATTATTTCGCCGCTGCTGTCTTTATGACATCCACCTACTAGCCTTCTAGAGAGAGACATAGGGCACCGACCTGCGCGTAACTCTCCTGCGAGTATTTGCTCGGCCGTTCCGTTTCTGAGCGAACGACGAGAGAGACACTCGACTCGAGAGGCACTCCTCCCTCCCTCGGTCGGTGTCATGCTTGGAATTTCTAGCTTCCAGCTCCGGCCGGCCGTCTTTAGTCATGCAGAGTGTTGCCTTTGCCAAGTGGAGCGATCGGTCGGACGGACGGACGCATGACGGAGCAGAAAGCCGGCCGGCTAGCGGTTTGATAAATTAACGCAATTTTCTTAGCTGCCAATCTAAAATTGCGACCCTCCTGCGTCATTGTGTCCATATGCACGCGAATGCCGATGAGCGTATAATTCAGTTTGTTGAGGAGAGTCCCTACTCGCTGTTCTCCGGCCGGTGGCCCTAGCTCACTTCACTCCCCGGCTGCCATCAGTCCGTCCGTCTATACGTCAGTCAGCGGTCCGGCAGTCTGATTTCAAGACGCCACTTCAAGCTTGGCCGGCCGGGGTGTTGGCTGAGCGTTCGTCCGGTCTCCGCCTTAAACGGAGTACGAAGCTGAATTTTGTGGAAGAACTCGCCTTAGTCATCTCTGCTGCCTTATGCTGGAAGAAGGTCTCCTAAGTGTTCGCCGCGGCCGCATTCTTTCTCTATTTTAAATGCCGCTCTTGCCTGCTGCCGAAAATGCGATCTCGTAGCCGGAGCAGCAGCAGCGAGATGCCTGCCTGCCCTCCATGGCATTCGGACGGCCGGTCGGCCGCGAGATAACGACGGCGACAACTTGAGCATTTCGACTTGAGTGCCGACGCCGCGCCGAACGAGCCAACGGAGAGCTCCGTCCGGTTATTACGCCCCAGCCAGACATTCTTCTATGGCAGAATTGCAGTTGGTTGTCGCTCCAATGAGCGGAAAATGCTCAATAGATTAGCTACACAGACTCGCAGCTAGCGTGACCATTTGGCTCAGTCAGGTATCGGCCCGGCCCTGGTCGGCTTTTTGCTCTGGACGTTATCGACCGGCCGGTCAAAACAATGCCAAACGTTTTTTCATCGCTCGCTCTCCAGCTCCTTTGCTTTTTCCCTCGGCCATCCCTCACCTGACAGCTATAGTACGTAAGGGACGGAGAGACGGAGTAGATACACGTCGCTCACATCGCGCACCATGAGCCTAATGCCGCTGACACAAGACCACATGCCCGGACGGCCGGACGGCCGTGTTCCGCCGCTTGTTCGTTCCCAAATGCACCGGGAGGGAGGGAGGGAGGGAGGGAGGCTCCTTCCTAATCGGGAAGAAGAGGAGCTTTTTGTCTCGAGTACGTAGATGGCCACGCACAGCTCGGACCCAAACTCTTTTTCCTCCTTGCTGCTACGACCACTCCGACCACTGTCTCGTAATCCCGGTCGGATCCACTTCCGCCCAATTTAATCGGCAAATCGAGCATATTGATTCTCTCGGAGCTCTCTTCACATATTCTTCTCTACGAATATGTGCATGCCTGGAAGAGAGGAGGATGGCCGGATCGACAGAGCTATGTATGCAAATCCGGAGAAGATAAGGAGGCTCACCGGCCGCAGCTCACTCACTCCTTTCCCTCCTCCCTCCCCACCAGAGATGGATTGTGTGTCTGATTCTTGTTTGTACTCTGCATGTGCGATCGGGGTGATTGATCCAACTTGAGCTCTGTCTGTCTGTGGTTCTCATACATGGCAAGAGTGAAATGGGAATCGCCAGTCGACCGTAGGTAACCGACTGAGCTATGGATGCCCCAGGATTTCTGGCGCCATCCGTGGCATCGTCGTAGGCCGCTGGCCGATCAAGAAGACGACGGCATGAGTCACTCACTCCGCCACGAATACCGGCTACGGAAGTCGGACAGGCTTCCTTTTTACCAGCCCACTTGCCAAACATGCACGGAATGACAATACCTGGCCGGCTGGCCGGCTTTACGGGGCACCTTAGGTGTATTCATGACTGCGTGTGATTGGATTTCATGTACGAGTAGGTCTATAGCATGGCAGCTACAATTGAAATAGCCTCCTCAGGCAACAGATCTTCGGACATTAAATACAGACGACTTGGAAATCGAAAAAAAAGAGAAGACACTAGCAGGAGAATATAATTTCTTGGAGACCATAATATCGCGCCCGAGTGCGAGAATTGAGAGAGGACTTTGACGATCAAGTGGCAAGATAACGTACGAACGCCCCCTCCTTTCCTTCCTTCGTTCTTCCCACCGCCATATAGTCCGAAAGAGCCATTATCGTCAATTGGCAATTGTTCAGCGCACTTACGCACTCACTCACTCGGTCGGTCGGAGCCAGGCCGGAGAGAAACGGCGGTCGGCCAAAAGAGCACAATCGACCGACCGACCGACAGACCGACAGACGGCCGGCCGGACAAAAAAGCCGTATGCATAATCGAGTTTATCCATAGTGGCGATGTCAGCGCCAATGCTGATTGATGATTGGAGGAGCGGTAGCGGCCGGTGATGCCACCTAATGGAGCATCAAATGGGCAGGTGCGGTGCTGCAGTATTGCAAGCGGGCAAACTGCCATCACGGATCGAGCGGCCCTTTCTCCGGTTGTCGTGACCAATTTCGACCTATGGCCATGCATCGACTTGCGGCAAGGAAAAAAAAGTTTATTCTTGGATTCGTGTGTGCGTTGCAGCACGGGCCTCCCCATCCAGCTCTCTCGCTCTCTCTCTCTCTCTCTCTCTCTCTCTCTCTCTCTCTCTCTCTCCACGTGGGTGTTTTCCATTCCCGAACAATTTGCCAATGTTCGAAGAAGAATGGGGGCCGACCGGAGTTGAGCTAGGGCCGCGCCGCCAATTCTCTCGTCAATTGCCTTTTCTCGTCTTGAGTCTTTTAACCGTTCCTTAACATTTGAATGAACCATATGAGGACACCCTTTGGATCCCCGCTGTCTCTTCCAGTTCAAAGCAGATTTAAAGCGCGCCTCTTAACTGCTCAATCTTCACAGCGGGAGGAGGGAAAAAATGCGTGCAAAAAACGCGGCAATTATACGACAACAGCTCTATAACCGCGTGCTTTGTTGTTCCTGGGAAGAAAAAAGTATACTACGCACGGAGTGAAAAAAAACCTCCGCCGGCTCTAACTAGAATCGCTCATTTTTGCTTCGGACTCCATTCTAAGAAGAGTCGACGGCGCTCGCTTGCTCGCTCTTCCTTTTTGGGTCCTTTTGAAATTCGGCGATCCGTGCGTTGCTTGTACCTCGTACGGAGAGAAAGAGGAGAGGGGGGAGGAAAGAGAAAGACGAGAGAGTTGCGAGCTTTTTTTACAAGCGGGCATCGTTAAAGGCTTCGTCGTGGGTGGCAGAGTCTGTCTAGCTACGAGGCTCGCGTACGCCGCGTGCCCCTTCCCCTTCTCTTTCTCTTCCTTTCTGAAGACCGACCGACCGACCGCCGCGTCGCTGGCTGGCTGGCTAGCTGTTGCTCATTCGCAAATTATTCGCTTGGCAGAGAGCACATAATACGCGATTAATAAGTTAAGAATTTAAGAGTGCAGTAGGGATTCATTGGGAATTCATCCTTTCGAAATTACTTAAAATTGAAAGTTACGTTCACAGCGTTTGGGCACCCGTAGGCGGTAGGCACTGATAAAAAAGCGCCGTATGGAAGATTCCATCCAGCACACGTACGCGTACATTCAGATATGGCGGCAGGTAACCTGAGCGCAGAGACCGAACGTTCTTTCCTTCCTTCCTATTTGAGCCTCTCTGCGATTAGCCGGCCGGTCTGCCAGCGAGCCGTAGACGAAGAATTAAGATGATGCCGTCCGCCGTGGATTTTGTGGCCTCCCTCGCTCCCTCGAAGTTGGAATTAGCCGTCGATGGCCGCTCGCTCATTGTGTGTGGGACAGCCGTTATCAAAACGGAAGATCCAACCGATCGACGAAATATGAAAGTCCGTAAAAACCTGTCGGCCGGCCCAAAATCGATTCGCACGGGGACGTCAGCCGCCAGGCAGGGAGGCGATCTGGAATATATTCCATTAGCCTTCTGTACGTACGTATATTCTGACAGCAGGAATCTCGTTAGCCAAGCGGTGCAATGCAATGCAAGCATGCGCACTGGAAGAGGCTGAATTTGTTAGAGGAACTGAGAGCTCGCCGTTTTGTCATCAGTTGGACTTGGGGGTCTGTCACAATAAGGAATGGCGAGCGAGATTATCTGATTTTCTCGTCCGTAAGGGTTCCCTCTCTCCTTGCGTGGCAGTGGGTCCTCTATTAGCATTGGATGAGGCGGAGGTCGGACTGGTCGGGATGATTTACTGTAAGACTCACTCACGCACCCATTCATATTAACGACTTTTGACCTCCCGAATCTTCCCTCCCTTGTAGCCGCCCGCCCGCCTCCACTTTACCATTCATGGGCTGCTGTAAAAGGACCCTGTAAAATGAGCCGGTGAATAGAGCAGTACGGACGTAAGTATGGTGTGCTCGGATCAGGGATCTCACTTGAGTATATACGTACGTACATGTGAGTTTAGAGCCCGATTTGGGCGCAGAAAGCATAAGAGATTTTGATATGTTCTTCGAATCTACGTACACCCTTCAATAGGAAGAGATTAAATGTCATGGACATGGCGCCATTCTCGTCCTACGTATGTTCAGGAGTGTGCACCTTGATCGACTTCAATCTCTTAAAAGTGCTCGAATCGCGCTGGGGCAAAAAATGGAAGTACGGCGGAATCACCTCTTGCCACCTTACTAAGACCGTTTTGGAAGTTTTTCTAGCTGCCGCCGGCTGGCATCAACCGACTTTAGCAAAAGCAGGTTTGGCAGCGTTGGTGGCATTAGCTAGGACGGCGAGAGAGGCTAGCTGGGCGGCCGTTCCTTCCCTGCTACGTAGTTCCCATATGAAATGGAAGTAGGCAGGGAGGAAGCTAGGAGGCGGCGTGGCCGGCTGCCACGAAGTGGGCCGCCCGCCGCGCCGCGCCGGATGGAGCTAAGAAAACACGCCCACGTGAAATTTTCTATTCAAATCATATCTCCGGCTCACGGCCGGCCGTTGGAAGGAATTAAAACGCGAATCCGGCGACGCGTTCGTTCGAAAATATGTCGATTAAAAATTAATGAAGTTGCTCAACGTGTTCGGCGTAAAATTTCCTGTAGTAGGACGAGAACAACCACTCCTCCGAGCTGCCTGCCATGAATTTTAATGGTCGATTAATTCAAAAACTTCGAGACGAGTTAGGTGGAACAGTCGATATCTTAGCATCCCTGTTGGTGACAAGTCGCATGTACTGCCTCCTAATTCTCCTAAGTGAAATATCTGCATGTACTAAGCAGCACAAACGAGATTCTCCTGGAAAAAATTCTTACCTACGTGACAATTGGTTTATCCTGTTTTAGAGGCGGACCTCCGGCTTCCAATTAGTCGGCGACAAAATTAAATTTAAAGCGACTGCTATACAAGGACGTACAGCATGACGAATGGCCTGTCCCCTGTTGGTAATGAGCTTGCGGAACTGAGACGCGCGGCATGTTGTATCAAATCGCTCGCTAGGAGGAGGAGGAGAAATGGAATTCGGATTCATTGATAGGACGAGCGAGCGAGACCTGTATTTCGGCCAACTCGTTTCGAAGCGGCCGGCGACGCCGCAACCGTCCGTGGTTTAGATTCCTTTGTCTTAATGAGATCAGCCCGGACGCCGCGAAACGGAACGACACGGCTACTTTATTTAGCCGAGCCAGTCGTCCGTTTCTATATAGCTGATATAGGGTCAGTGCTAGATTGCTGAATGCAGAGATTCCCAACCAGTTTGCTGCCGCGGACGGACGAGAGAGTTAGTTATTGCATCGAAAACATAAGCGTCCGTACGCGTCCGTATGCGCCATCTTCTTTCCCTGCTACCTTCCGTAAAAGGCGGCCGAGCCCATCTATTCATCAATTAAGCCTCTCCGCGGGGTTTAAGCCGAGGAAAGCGAACGGCCACTTTTCTGATCCCAATGCCACCGACTGCGACCTGCTGTACCTGCACCCAGCTGGAACTGCAAACGGAAGGAAGGAGGGGAACGCCGATGGACAACTGTATAAGGCTCATCCGAACGGGGGCAGAGCAGGGAGCGTATTTGGAGGTGGAATTGCATCGCGGGGAGTGCAGAATGCGCCGGACGGTAGCCAGAGCGCAATATTACGCGCAGTTGCAGATCTCGGTTATGAGATAATTGGGATGATATCGCGCACCCAGGTCGGATTTAACGCCGTTTCACCCGATTTTGATGTCAGGAGGGCAACGGACAACGGTTTCAGGGTTGCCTGCAGAATAAAATTGACATTTTCTATAGCGGCGACGACGTGCACGGGGCAGAAATTACATAATTATTTGATAGAGATCTGCTATTCTACGACGCAACATGTGTTGGTTGGTACGTTCCCTCCCTCAGGTGATTTCTTGACCCTGGGGCCAAACCAATTTCGTGAGTGTCACGGAAAGCGATTGGTTCCAATTGCCACCGGCGTATACGAGCCATCGTAGACGGGGATCGAATAGCTGGAACCCGGATAAAGTCATATGATGGTTAACAAGGAGCTACGGACATGACAAATGCCGCTGCGCGCTGTGCAATATCCACCCATTGTTCGTCCGTTCGTTTGCAATTGGGGAGGTAAATAAATTGAGGTAAGCCACCTGCCTACTGCCTTTACAGCCAGTCTGATTGATATCGGTCCGCATCTTGGCACAAGAATGGCATACATACTGTAGTATACATGTAGTTGGTACACACACACACCCTGCAGCTTTTCGCTGCTCTTGAAGATAAATCTCGCTGGGAAGGCAGGGAGGGGCCACTACTCCGTTCGCTCGCTCGCTCGCAAAGAGTCGATTTTTTTCGCCCCAGGTCCAAACACGCGTTCGCTTCGTTCGTATGCGGGGATCTCGCAGTTGGTTTGGCGCCGGTCCAATCCTTCTTCGAGATTGCTAGCGGTAGGTCGAGGCGAGCAATGAATGGAGCTAGGAGCAAAGCAGTTGAGTAAAAAAATCGTCCGAATGACATTTCGGCCAGCAAATTGACTCTCGGGGCGTAAGAGCAGCTCTTAATTTTACTGCTGCAGATCCTCCTCCCAGCTCCATCGGGGCCATGAATAATTTCAGAATTAATACCCGTGGCTAGCGCGAAAGGGCATAATATATTTTACTGCTCACGCGCATTCCATTCCCGGCTGGCCGGCCGATATATATAGCGGAGTAGAATATGGCAGACAAACCGGCGACGCCCGTTTTCTGTCTCGGCCATAACGAATTTTGATACTGTCTGACCATAAGGGATCTCCGATTGCGCTTAATAATAATGAGCGTACAGCCCGGGATGGCCACCCTAGCCGCTCCATATGACCTGGTTAATTAACGCACTTGGGTTCCTTCCTTCCTTCCCTCTTTACGGCTTCGGTTGGCCGGGTGGATGCTGCTGCCGCTGCTCCCTCCCTCCCTCGCCATTCAGTCAGTCAGGTGTGCTTCTTCGTATATGGCAATGGATTGGCAGGCGGTGCAGTACGTGGCCTCTACTATATAGGCGTCGATGGCTCGGGGCAACATCAGGATAAGCATGGTGATTTTTTGCCGCTTCCATTGCAAACTATGTAATTCAGGTGTTGGTTGTGGCTACCAGAACTTATCCTATGTCGCCGCGGGTAATGGCTTGAATTTGGCGCGTTTGGCCGTCGGCCATTTCACATTTTTATCCCGCTTAACTAGCGGGTTCTTTTTGCACACACATTAATTACGGACTACGCGAGGCTGTCATTATAGGAAAGTGCATTCCTTTAATCTACACCAACCAAGTTAAACACAGTGCGGAGGTTCCAAGTCGGTCGGTCGGTCGGTCGGTCGCGAACGCGAAGCCACCACCTGGCTGCTGTCCTCTCACTCGCCGCCCGATCCCTGTGATCTTCTCGGCCGGACGCGGACGGGGCGCATCAATCATACAGAATGCATAGATTTTCTTCCCTTCCCTCAGCCAGCTCGATCGACACGTACACGTTCGTTCCTCGCCACCTCTGGCTGGCTGTCAACGCCGACCGGGCGGGGGCACATTTTCACGCCGGTCGGTCGGTCGGCCGGCCATCCATCGATCGTGCAATCCGGCCTCCGTCCGCATTCGCCCCGGGGGAGAAGGCAGGCAGGCAGTACAGCCGGTCGGTCGGTCGATCGGACCAACACACATCACAGCACGCACATTTCTAAGGCCGGTTTCGTGGTGGGAAAGAAAGAAGGAGGGGAGCTATAGCCGTCGAAAATTGGGTCGATCGACCGGTCAGTATACCCGGCATGGCGGTAGTACTCGCGGCCACTCGGCGATCGAGTGAAGACAGCAGCAGCAGCGAATATGTTCTTTAAGAACCCAGCCGGATCGTCAATCGGCAGCGGGCATAAATCGTGAGCGCCTCTCTCGCACCTGCTGCGATGCTCTGCTCTTCATCACGTACGTGGCATCCGGGCATCCATATCGCACTCTCTCCCTCTCGAGTAGACTGACTGACTCGCTAATTATAAATTCACATCACTTTGGTGGCGAAGGAAGGAAGGAAGGAAGGAGAGAAGGGGATCTAGGTGGGCAGACGTACGCATATGAGGCCGGCCGGCCGGCTTCGATCGATCGAGACGAATTTCTGCTGGTTGCCCGCCTGCCCGGCCCGCCCGCCCGGTCCGCCCACATTCCGCGAGGAGAAAGGAAAAGAACTGCTACTATACTTCGGAGCAACTCGATCGCATTGCTTCATTGTCTCTCTCTATAGCCCTTCTTATTGGCCTCCGCGACGCGACCGCTCGCTCATTGGACTGCACGCAGTTTAACCTTTAATTACTCGGAGGGGGCGATTTTTCTTTCTCCGTCCCTTCTCTTCTTTCTTCCCGCCCCCGGAGTAATTGCCTTATATAATCTCGCCAAATTGGGACCGGGCAACAAAAATAGCTCGGTTAATTTGGCAACTGCATGACTGGACTGCGGCCGGGTCAGACTCGTCGGCCGGGCCACTAAACGGCTACTGTTGTCGGTCGGTCGGTCGGAGATGGAAGGAGGTCTTTGCATTCCCCGCATTCAATCGAAGCTAAGCTAGGTAGCCAGCTAAAGTCGGTAAATTCACATGAAATGTCCCGCCGTTTGAAAGGCTGGCTGCGGGCCGGCGCTCTCTCACCCGGCCGCCAGTGCGCTCCCGGCCGCTAGCAAAAGCGCTCCCGCTCGACCGCCGGCCCGTTGAGCGAGCG
>JAAUYK010157987.1_pt1 | contig 14378 bp, 14 predicted proteins | sample 7278021 | NCBI WGS metagenome assembly JAAUYK01 (sample SAMN14350223, study PRJNA611818) | marine sediment metagenome | isolation source: surface marine sediment (1.8m) | place: French Polynesia: Moorea | collected 2018-08
GCGGTGATCGAGACGGCCTGGATCGGATCGCCGATCCGAAATACGGCCGTCTCGATCACCGCGAACCTGCGCGACCATATCTACCAGGAGCTCCAGTTCGCTCTGCGTCAGGTGGTCGGCACCCGGACCCTCGAAGAGGTGCTGGGTGACAAGCAGGGCATCAACGCGGCGATCGCCGAGCGGCTGGTGCCGCAGCTGGCGGCCAACGGCCTGACGGTCACTTCCGTCGGTGTCAAGGACATCATCCTGCCCGGCGACGTGCGGGAGCTGATGAACCGGGTCATCGAGGCGGAGAAGACCGCGCAGGCCAACGTGATCAAGCGCCGGGAGGAGACCGCGGCGACGCGCTCCCTCCTGAACACGGCCAAGCTGATGGAGGACAACCCGATCCTCCTGCGGCTGAAGGAGCTGGAGGCGCTTGAGAAGGTCTCGGAGAAGGTCGGCAACGTCATTGTCGGAAACGGCATGGACGGTGTCCTCGACGACCTTGTCCGGATCAAGCCGCGCACGCGAAAGGAGGACTGAACCGGGGCCGGGACCTTAAGGGTTCCGGCCCCAACTGATTTGGATCGGACCCCATGCGTGTTGACATGTTCAAGGTGACCGTCGAACGCCTGCGGTCTGACACCGGCACCGATTCAACTCAAGACGCCGAAGCGTGCTCCGACGCCTTCGGGGCTTCGACGTCGTCCGTTTCCTCTTCAGTCTCGTAGTCGACCAGCAAGGGGTCGATGGGCATGGTCCCTGGGCTGGCGGCATAGGTCGCCATCTGGCCCTCGTAGTCCGACTCCGGCGCCTCGCGCTGGAACATGCGGACGAAGGCGAAGATGCCGAGGCCGATCATGGCGGCGGCGACGAAGACGAAGAGCCCGCCCGGCCCAAGCTGGTCCATCAGCAAGGAGGCGAAGGGCGAGGCGACGGCCGAGCCCAGGCTGAAGGTCAGGATCAGCGCCGCGGCGGCGGAGACGATGGAATCCTGGGGCAGCCAGTCGTTGGTGTAGGCGATGACGATGGCATAGAGCGGAAAGATCGCGGCGCCGATCACCACCGCGCCCAGCAGCACGCTCTCCCAGGCCAGCGGGCCGGAGAGCGCCAGGCTGGCGAAGACGGCGCAGCCGGCCCCGCCCAGGGTCGCGGCGACCGCGATCACCTTGCGCCGGTCAAAGTGGTCGGACAGCCAGCCGACGGGGAACTGGAAAACCAGACCGGCGAGCAGCGCCGTGGTCATGAAGTAGGAGACCTGGTTCGCGGTCAGGCCGGCGCTGCTTCCGAAGACCGGTGCCAGGCCGACGAAGGCGCCCTGGGCCGAGCCGACGCAAAGGATGCCGACCATGCCGAGCGGGGTCTCCTTGTAGAGCCGCCTGAGGGTGAAGGCGTCGCGCTCGGTGGCCTCCGGGGTCGCTGGCACGCTGGCCCGGGTCATGGTGATCGGCACCAGGGCGAAGGAGACGATCATCGAGGCCAGGATGAAGAGGAGGAAGCCCTGCGCGTCGCCGAGGGTCGCGAGCAAGGGCCCGATCGAGAAGCCGCCGAAGACCGCGACCGCGTAGATCGACAGCAATCGGCCGCGGACCTCGTTGCCGGCCTGGGCGTTCAGCCAGCTCTCGACCACGGTATAGAGGCCGGCGAAGCAGAAGCCGATGACGAAGCGGAAGGCGATCCAGGCCAGCGGCTCGGGCCAGAGGGGATGGGCCAGGACCACGCCCGAGACGGTCGAGGCCAGAGCGGCGAAGGTCCGGATGTGGCCGATCGCGCGGATCACGTTCAAGCAGTAGAGCGAGCCGAACGCGAAGCCCAGGAAGTAGGCGGCGGTGATCGCGCCCATTGCGTAGACCGAGAAGCCCTCCAGGCCGGCGCGCACGCCCAGCACCACGAACTGCAGGCTGTTGCCGGCCAGCAGCAGGGCGAAGCAGACGATCAGGGTCGTCACGTTGAGCAGCAAATGGCGCATCTGGTGGCTCCGGCTCGGCGCAGGTCTTGGGCCAGGGGGCTGAGAAGACCGGAATCGGCGGCCAATCTGCTCCTCCGCGATCAGAAATGCTGTCTTGGGAGCGAAGGCGAACATGCCGTTTTGAGGCAAGTCTCAGGGGCGCGAAAACGGGGCCGAGCCCTGGTTGACTCAGGTCAAGTACACCTTGGCCGGGCGCGGGCTATCTTCCCCTGCTCTGCCGGCTTGCCTATGCTTTTGGCGGAGGGCCGGGGCAGGTGCGCTGCTGCGGCGATCCGGCGCCGAGCCGGTAAGACAAAAAGGACAGGAGGCAGGGGATGAGCCGTTTTGACGAGGTACAGGCACGGTCGCTTTCCGATCCCGAGGGGTTCTGGGGCGAGGCGGCGCAGGGGCTGCACTGGGACAAGCCCTGGGACCGGGTGCTGGACGATTCCAACCCGCCGCTTTACCGCTGGTTCCCGGGCGGCGAGCTCAACACCTGCTACAACGCCCTCGACCGTCACGCCGACGGCGACCGCGGCGAGCAGGCGGCGCTGATCTACGACAGCCCGGTGACCGACACGATCCGCAGCTACACCTATCGCGAGCTACGCGACGTCGTGGCGCACTTTGCAGGGGCCATGGCCGCCCATGGGGTTGGCAAGGGCGACCGGGTCATCGTCTACATGCCCATGGTCCCGGAGGCGGCGATCGCCATGCTGGCCTGCGCCCGCCTGGGCGCGATCCACTCGGTGGTCTTCGGCGGCTTCGCGGCCAGCGAGCTGGCGACCCGGATCGACGACGCCAAGCCCAAGATGATCGTCTCGGCCTCCTGCGGCATCGAACCCGGCCGGGTCGTGGCCTACAAGCCGCTGCTCGACAAGGCGATCGAGCTGGCCGAGCACAAGGTCGAGGCCTGCATCGTCCTGCAGCGGCCGATGGCGCGGGCCGTGCTGATCTCCGGCCGCGACCACGACTGGGAGACGGTCGCGGCGACGGCCGAGCCCCACGACTGCGTACCGGTGCTGGCGACCGATCCGCTTTACATCCTCTACACTTCGGGCACCACGGGTCAGCCCAAGGGCATCGTGCGCGACAACGGCGGGCACGCCGTCGCCCTCCATTGGAGCATGAAGAGCATCTACAACGTCGAGCCGGGCGAGGTCTACTGGGCCGCCTCCGACGTCGGTTGGGTGGTCGGCCACTCCTACATCGTCTATGCGCCGCTGCTGCACGGCAACACGACCGTCATGTACGAGGGCAAGCCGGTCGGCACGCCGGATCCCGGCGCCTTCTGGCGGGTGATCTCCCAGCATGGGATCTCGACCATGTTCACCGCGCCGACCGCCTTTCGCGCGATCCGCCAGCAGGACCCGGAGGGCGAGCACATAGGGCGCTACGACCTTTCGAAGTTCCGGGCCCTGTTCCTGGCAGGGGAGCGTTGCGACCCGGACACCCTGCATTGGGCGGAGGAGAAGCTGAAGGTGCCGGTCATCGATCACTGGTGGCAAACCGAGACCGGCTGGGCGATCGCCGCCAACTGCCTGGGCATCGAGCAGCTTCCGGTGAAGGCCGGCTCGCCAACCCGGGCGGCGCCGGGCTGGGATGTCCGGGTCCTGGATAGCGAAGGACGGCCGGTCGGCCCCGGCGATATCGGCGCCATCGTGGTCAAGCTGCCGATGCCGCCCTCGTCGCTGCCGACCCTGTGGCAGGCCGAGGACCGTTTCCGCCAGGCCTATCTGACCGAGTATCCCGGCCACTATCAGACCGGCGACGCCGGCTACATCGACGAGGACGGCTACATCTTCGTCATGTCGCGAACCGACGACATCATCAACGTCGCCGGGCACCGGCTTTCGACCGGGGCGATGGAGGAGGTCCTGGCCGCCCACCCCGATGTTGCCGAGTGCGCGGTGGTCGGCGTGCACGACAAACTCAAAGGCCAGTTGCCGGTCGGCTTCCTGGTGCTCAAAGCCGGGGCCGAGCGCGAGGACGAGGAGATCGTGAAGGAAGTGGTCCAGATGGTCCGCAACGAGATCGGTCCGGTCGCGGCCTTCAAGTTGGCCACCGTGGTCAAGCGCCTGCCCAAGACCCGCTCCGGCAAGATCCTGCGCGGCACCATGCGCCAGATCGCCGATGGCGAGGACTACAAGGTGCCGGCCACCATCGACGATCCGGTGATTCTCGAGGAGATCACCGATTCCCTGCGCGGCATCGGCTACGGCGACAGCTAAAAAAACGGCGCGTCCTGGAGGGTTGGGGGGAGCGGACGCGCCAAGTTCACAGGGAGTTTCGGGGTCGGTCTGTCGTCAGGCCGCGGCCTCCTCCTGGACCGTCTCGGAAAGCAGCACCGCCAGGGCAACGGCCCAGGCGTTTGCGCGGCAGGGTCGCAGCGCGCCCTCGCCGCCGAGCTTCGCCTGAAGGTCGTGCGCTAGATGCGTCTGGGGCGCCGTGGCTCGGTTGATGCCGCCAGCGCCGCGTGGCAGCTTCTTTCCTGAACAACGGGCTTGAGAAGGGGTTATTCCATGCGCCTCAACGATAAGGTCGCCGTCGTTACCGGCGCGGCGCGGGGCATCGGCCGCGCCTGCGCCCAATGCCTGGCGGCAGAGGGTGCGAAGGTCGTGCTCTCCGACGTCGACGAGGCCGGCGGCGAGGCGGCGGCGGAGGCCTTGCAGGCCGAGGGTGCCGAAGCGCTCTTCGTGCCCTGCGATGTCGGCGACAAGGCGCAGGTCGAGGCCCTGGTCGAGCGCAGCGTCGCCGCCTATGGCGGGATCGACACTGCAGTCGCCAACGCCGGCATCGTCAAGGCGGCCGACTTTCTCGAGATTTCCGAAGCGGATTTCGACGCGGTGATCCGGGTCAACCTCAAGGGTGTCTTTCTCACCGGACAGGCGGTTGCCCGCCAGATGGTCGCCCAGGGCCGGGGCGGGACCATCGTCAACATGTCGTCGGTCAACGCGGTCATGGCGATCCCCTCGATCACGCCCTACGTGGTTGCAAAGGGCGGGGTCAACCAGCTGACCAAGGTCATGGCGCTGTCCCTGGCGGACCACGGCATCCGGGTCAACGCCATCGGCCCCGGCTCGATCGCCACCGAACTGGCCCAGGCCGTGCTCGCCGATCCGGAGAAGCGTCGCGGCGCCCTCTGCCGTACCCCCCTCGGCCGCTTCGGCGAACCGGAGGAGATCGGCAAGGTCGCGGTCTTCCTTGCCTGCGACGATTCCAGTTACATCACCGGCCAAACCCTCTACCCCGACGGCGGCCGATTGGCGCTCAATTACACGGTGCCGGTGAAGGAGTAACGGGTGAGACAATGGTAGGCACCGTGCCGCTCAGCTTCCGCAAGCCAGCCTGTCCTGGCCGGGTTTGACCCGGGCATCCCTGATGCCGGCGGTGCGATGGATGCTCGGATCAAGCTCGGGCATGACAGCGTGGTGTGATCATGGAGCCGTACCGGCTCTCATCCTGGGCTATCTCCATGGCCGCAATCCGACTTCGGGTGCTGCCGGGTGACGACGGAAAGCCAAGGCCTTCCCGCTGCCCCCCTGCGCGCGGCGGGCTGGATGCTCGGGGCGCTGCTGTCCTTTTCCGCCATGGCCGTCGCCGGACGGGAGATCTCGGCGGAGCTCGACACCTTCCAGCTGATGTTCTTTCGCAGCCTGATCGGCCTTGCGATCATCCTGATGATTGCCATGGCGACCGGCGGGTTGGGACAGTTCCGGACCCGGCGTCTGGGATTGCACGCGGGCCGCAACCTCTTCCATTTCGTCGGCCAGTTCGGCTGGTTCTTCGGGGTCGCCACGATCCCGCTGGCCGAGGTCTTCGCGATCGAGTTCACCTCGCCGCTCTGGGTCGCGCTTCTGGCGCCCGTCCTGCTGGGCGAGCGCATGACCCGGGGTCGGATCCTGGCGGTGGTGCTGGGCTTCGCCGGCGCCATGATCGTCATCCGGCCGGGCTTGACCGAGCTCAGCGGCGGGACGGTCGCGGTCCTGATCGCCGCGCTCGGCTTCGCCGGCTCGACCATCGCGACCAAGCATCTGACCGCCAGCGAGACCCCCTTGGCGATCCTGTTCTACATGGCCCTGATCCAGGCGCCCCTCGGCCTTTTGCCTTCGCTCGGCAACCTGCAGATACCCGGCGCCGGCACCTGGGCCTGGTTGCTCGCCGTGACCCTGGCCGGGCTTTCTGCGCACTTCTGCCTGGCCCAGTCCTTTCGCCTAGCCGACGCGACCCTGGTGGTGCCCCTGGACTTCCTGCGCTTGCCTTTGATCGCCTTGGTCGGCATGGCGCTCTACGCCGAGCCGCTGGATCCCTGGATCCTGCTCGGCGGCGCGGTCATCCTGGCCGGCAACTACTGGAACCTGAAGGCGGAGACAGGGCCAAGATCCGCGCCCTAGAATGCCCGCTTCGCCGCCTGCTTCCGGCGGGCCGCCAGGAGAGGTGTCGGGTGTTGTCGAAGTCGTGGGTTCTCTGGCTGTGCCTGCTGGCAGGCCTGGCCCTGGGGCCAGGCTACTTCGTCTACGCCGGTTTCTTCGTCGGCGCCGTGGTCGCGGACCCTGACTGGAGGTTCGCCGAGGCCGGCGCAGGGCTTGACACCGAAGCGACGCCCCGTGTGCTGACGCTCCGCCTGGATCCGGGAATGAATCCGATCGCCGCGGTCGTGAAGCTCCAGGCCCTGGAAAACCTCTCTGGCACGCAGACGCGCGCCACCGAGGTCGCGCTGACCCTGAGCCGTGGCGGCGCGCCGCTCTGGACCGAGGCCGCCAGCTTCACCCAGCCGCGCGTCGCGCAGGACCGGGACGCCAGCCTCGATCCCAGTGCCGCCGTCAAGCGCGACACCTTCCGCACCCTGGTCAAGCGCTTCGAGGTCGAGGCTGCGGATGACTACACCCTGACCTTGGCCTTCGGCGCCCGCAACGAACTCCAAGTGACTGCTCTCGGCTTGGAGTTGCGGCGCAACGCCAGGCCGCCCGATCTTGCGATTCTAAGCTTAGGCGGGATGCTGTTGACGATCTCGCTCGTCGGACTCTGGCTGGCCCGGCGCCAGCGCCGGGCCCGCGGCGCGTGATCAGCCTTCCAGGCCGCCCCAGGTGCCCTTGCTGGTCTTGCAGGCGATGGATTGCACGACATGGGTCCGGCCGCCGGCCAGGACCTTTTGGGTCAGGCGCTTGCAGGGCCGGCCGTCTGGGCCGCGGAAGGCCGAGTTGATGTTGAAGTCTCCGCCGTTGCCGCTCAGCGGGTTGTACCAGGAGGTCTTTCCGCCCTCGGGACGGCTTTCCAGAGCTTCGCCGGCCGCGTCGCGGAAGTGCCGCTGATCCTGGTCGCTGAGCATGGCGTCCACGACGCCGCCGCCGAGGACGTCGCGGAACTCATCCAGCATGGCCCAGCCGGCGTCGCTGTCGGCGTAGACGAGGTCGCCCGCGTTGGCTGCGCCCGTCGACGGTCGGGTCTCCCGGCTCCCGGATTGGCAGGCAGCAAGGCCAGCAAGGATCACGAGCGCGAGCGCGGCGCGGGAGCTTGGCATCTCAGGTTTCTCCCGGCTGGGTCAGCTTTCGAGCGTCGCTTCGCTGTCGGCGCCGGGCTCCGCGGCAACCTCGGGGGCAGCCTCGGCGGCAGGGGGCGCGGCGACCTCCGCCTGCAGCTTGGCCTCCGCCTTGGCGGCCTCCTTCTCGGCGGCCTTGCGGGCGCGCTCGGCGGCGCGCTGCGCCTTCTCGATCACCGCGTTGAGCTCGCCCTGGCCGCAAAGGCCGAGCAGCACCGGGTCGCGCGGCTGGATGTTGGCCATGTTCCAGTGGGTCCGCTCGCGCACCGACTGGATGGTGTTCTTGGTGGTGCCGATCAGCTTGCTGATCTGGGCGTCCGAGACCTCGGGATAGTTGCGCAACAGCCAGGCAACGCCGTTAGGCTTGTCCTGGCGCTTGGCCACCGGCGTATAGCGGGGACCTTTGGTCCGCTTCGCCGGTTGCGGCAGGTCCTGCTTGGCGAGCCGCATGCGCGCAGTTGAATCGGCCTCGCAGCGCTTGATCTCGTCCTTGGTCAACTGGCTGTTTGCGATGGGATCCAGGCCCTGCATCCCGGTCGCGATCTCGCCGTCGGCGATCCCCTGGACCTCCAGATGATGCAGGCCGCAGAATTCCGCGATCTGATCGAAGGTCAGGGCGGTGTTCTCCACCAGCCACACGGCGGTGGCCTTGGGCATAAGCGGCTTGGACATGCTTCCTCCATCGGCAGGCCGGCTCGCGAGCCGAACAAGCCCAGCGGGCCGAATCGCCCGCAGATCACCCTCACGCTAAATGGGGGATAGCCGGAATATAGGCGCCGCAATCGCCCCTGGAAAGCCCGTAGCGCCTCAATCGGCGCTCACTCGCTGAGGGATCATACGGTCAGGACAATCTTCCCAATATGGCTGCTACTCTCCATCAGGCGATGGGCTTCAGCCGCCTCGGTCAGGGGGAAGGTCTTGTACATCACCGGCTTGACGTCGCCGGCTTCGAGCAGCGGCCAGACCTTGTCCTTCAGGCTCTGCGCGATTGCGGCCTTGAAGTCGAAAGGCCGGATGCGCAGGGTCGAGCCGGTAACCGTCAGGCGCTTCAGCATGATCGGCAGGAAATTGACCTCGACCTTGGGGCCGTTCAGGAAGGCGATGAAGACCAGTCGGCCCTCGGGGGCCAGGGCTTTGATATCGCGGGCGATGTAGTCGCCGCCGACCATGTCCAGGATCAGGTTGACGCCTTCGCCGGTCGCCTCGGTCACGACCTCGACGAAGTCCTCCTCGCGGTAGTTGATCGCCCGCTCCGCGCCCAGTTCCTCGCAGGCCCGGCATTTTTCGGCGGAGCCGGCGGTGGCGAAGACTCGTGCCCCGAAGCGCGCGGCCAGTTGGATCGCCGTGGTGCCGATGCCGCTGGAGCCGCCATGAATCAGAAAGCTCTCGCCGGACTGCAGGCCGCCGCGGTCGAAGACATTGGACCAGACAGTGAAGAAGGTCTCCGGCAGGGCCGCGGCCTCGGCCAGACTCATGCCCTTGGGCACCGGCAGGCACTGGCCGATCGGCGCGGTGCAGTACTCGGCATAGCCGCCGCCGGCGACCAGCGCAGTGACCTGGTCGCCGCCGTGCCAGTCGGTGACGCCCGGCCCGGTGGCGACGACCTCGCCGGCCATCTCCAGGCCCGGGATGTCCGTCACCCCCGGCGGCGGGGGATAGCCGCCCTTGCGCTGCAGCACGTCGGGCCGGTTGACGCCGGCGGCCGCGACCTTGATCAGCAGCTCGCCTTCTCCGGGCTGGGGCACCGGACGGGTGCAGGGCACCAGCGCCTCGGGGCCGCCCGGCTCCGGGATTTCGATGGCGGTCATGCTTTCCGGTATCTGGTACATCCTGGTCTCCCCAACGCTGGCGCCCTGCGGCCGATCTAGTATCATGCGGCCAGGGAAGGCAAGCGCAGCATCTTCAAGGGGCCCGATATGGAACTGGAAGATCTTGAACCCAGAACCAAGCAGCCGAAGCCCAAGGACCTGGAGAACCTCGGGGTCGAAGAACTTGAGGAATACCTGGCCAAGCTGGAGGCCGAGGCCGAGCGGGTGAAGGAGAAAATCGCCGCCAAGAAGGCCTATCTCTCGGGCGCGGATTCGCTGTTCAAGAGCTAGACCGGCGTCCGGCGGCTGCGGCCCCGCAGGTATAGCAACCAGCCGAGCGCCCCCAGCGTCAAGACGATCACCAGCCAGCCGACTCGCGGGCTGAAGGGGCAGCGCGCGCCAGGCGGCACGCGCCAGGGCCCGCCTCTGGGCGAGAGTACCACGTGTGCGACAGGCAGTACGTAGAAGCCGATCAGGAACAGCCAGGCAGCGAGCGGGGTCATATCGACGCTCATTCTGAGCGCCCGGACGTGCCGTTTCCAGCAATTAGGCTGGCACATTACGGCTGTTTCGCTTTCTCTTGCCGCCCTTCGCGACTATTTAAGCCTCTGTACGAGGGCTGGAGAAAAGGAGGACGGTATGCTCGAAGGCAAGACGGCTTTGGTGACGGGATCGACCAGCGGCATCGGGCTTGGGGTTGCTCGCGCCTTGGCGGAGCAGGGCAGTAACATCGTGCTCAACGGATTCGGAGACGCCGCCGAGATCGAAAGCCTGCGCCATGAGATCGCCGAGCAGGCGGGAGTAGACGTCCGTTTCTCCGGCGCCGACCTCTCGAAGCCGGACGAGATCGCGGCCATGGTCGAAGAGACCGAGGCGGCCTTCGGCGGGGTCGACATCCTGGTCAACAACGCCGGCATCCAGCACACCGATCCGGTCGAGGCCTTCCCGCCGGAGCGCTGGGACGCGGTCATCGCGATCAACCTGACCGGCGTTTTCCATGCCATTCGCGGGGTCTTGCCGAAGATGCGCGAACGCGACTGGGGCCGGATCATCAACGTCGCCTCGGCCCACGGCCTGGTCGCCTCGGTTAACAAGAGCGCCTACGTCGCCGCCAAGCACGGCGTTGTCGGTCTGACCAAGGTCGTCGCGCTGGAGACGGCCGAAGCCGACATCACCTGCAACGCGATCTGCCCGGGCTGGGTGCTGACCCCGCTGGTTCAGAAGCAGATCGAGGCCAGGGCGGAGAAGGAGGGCATCCCGGTCGAGCAGGCCGAACATGAACTGCTCGCCGAAAAGCAGCCCTCGAAGAAGTTCGCAACGGTCGAACAGATCGGCGCGCTCGCGACCTTCCTCTGCGGCCCGGGCGCGGCCCAGATCACCGGCACGACCCACTCCATCGACGGCGGCTGGACGGCACAGTAGGGACATCTATTGACTGTCAGGCTTCGGCGATCCAGGCCCTGACGATTTCGATGAAGCGCTTCAGGCGTGAGTCCGCCTGCTCGACGGCCGGCAGGTGCACAAATCCGGCATCGGTGCCGGGGAGGTCTCTCGCCGCCAGGTGCGCTGCCGTGAAGAAGACGTGGTTGCAAACGTAGCCGCCGGCATCGCGCGAGAACTCGATCTCTTCGCCGTGTCGGCGGGCGACCTTGGCCATGCGGCCAAGCGGCAAGGTGCTCCAGTAGCCGACGGGCGCCTCGACGACGATGCGCTGCCTGAGGCGGACCTCGCCGTCGTTGTCGGGGGCCGTGGAATCGTTCAGGTTCAGCGCAACTTGCTCGAAGCGCATCCGGGCCGAGCCGTTCGCAAGCCCGAGCATCAGGACCCGGCGCGGCCGCTGGTCTCGAAGCAGGTCGCAGATATTGGCCGCGGCCCGAGAGTAGGAGGTGGGCAGGACGGCCGTGGCGACATCGGCTCCAGCCTGTGCGGCCAGGGCCGTCACGACCAGTTCGGATGCGTTGCTGCTTGCGCCGCCGAAGGGTTCGAAGCCCGTTACAAGTGTCGTCATGGGCGCCATCCTGTCTCCGAGATGCCCGGCTGTGCAAGCTGGGTGGCGGGGCTCATCCAGGATGGCGTGAAACGATCGTGATCTAGTACCAGATCTCCATCCTGAGACCTCTGGCGTCGTGCCGCGGGTCTGCGGGCAGGCGGACCGCGTCGCCCTGGACCATGCGACGGGCGGCGAGTGCGCAGGCCGCGGCGTCGATGATGTCGTCCGGCTGGGCCTGCGCGCGCGGGAAGAGGTCGAGCAGCGGTTCTACGCCCTTCAGACCCGAGGCCGCAAGGAGCTGCAAGCGGGCCTCGCGGCCGTCCGCGCTGCGCTTGCCGGGTAGGGGCTCCCAGTCATTCAAGTGGTGGAAGATCAGCTCCGGATGGGCCTCTCGGACGCGATCCTGGTCGGCGGGGCCAAGCGCCGCGTCCAGCTCGCGGATCTTGGGCAGGATGTTCCAGCTCTGCTTGCTGAGGCCGCAGCTCTCGCGGCGCCGGCCCTCGGCCTGGGCCTCCGCCCAGGAGCCGCACTCCAGCATGTAGCGCCGCGGGGCGGGAAAGACGCTGGACTTCCGGCCGCGCGGAAGCAGCCCTCGGGCCGCGACATCGCAACCGCGGGGTCCGGCATCCGCCAGGCCGATCGGCATGTCGACCGCGACCATCGCGGCGGAGTCCCGCTCGAGGGCCAGTTCCGACCAGTTTGCAGCCAGCCTCGCCTTCAATTCGCCGGATTCCGGCGCCAGGGTTACCGCGACCCAGCCGGCGGGGCAGCCGTCGAGGCCGAGAATCGGCTTTTTTTCCACAGATTTTCCTTCGCTGGGCATATTTGGTTAAGAAATTAACCATTTGTTAGGAACCGCTCACTATTTTGGGCAGTGACGGTATTGGTTCCTGTCCTCCCACGGGAGCCTGGCACGTCGCTCTGACGTGTATCCGTTCCTTGAATGCCTCCCTGTTGACTTGCCGCCCGGCCTTTTTGGCCGGGCGGCCTTGTTTTTTGGCGCGGGTTTTCCCTTATGCCAGAATCCCATCTTGACCGCTTAGGAGGAGCGCCATAGTCTCTCCTCCCACGGCAAGTTGACAGGTCGAGGCTTCAAAGAACAAGGAGGGCGTGAGCCGGCGAGAGCCAGGCTCAAAGCCCTCCAAGTTCTTTTGGGGCCTTAATTTTTTCCGGGTCATCCAGGACTTTCTGCGGCCCCTTCCATAGCGTGCCGGCGGCCGAGCCATGCCTGCGTGCGGGCGCTGGCCAGTGCGGCCGTTTCCTGTAAGGTGGCGCCAGGGGAGATGCGCCATGGCCGATCCGAAATTTCTCAAGTTCGATACCCTGAGCCTGCACGCCGGGCAGCGGCCCGATCCGACCACGGGCTCGCGGGCGGTGCCGATCTACCAGACCACGTCCTACGTGTTCCGCGACACGGACCACGCGGCCGCGCTCTTCAACCTGGAGCGGACCGGTCACATCTATTCCCGGATCTCCAACCCGACCACAGCGGTGCTGGAGGAACGGGTCGCGGCCCTGGAGCAGGGCGTCGGCGCGGTCGCCACGGCCTCCGGCCAGGCGGCCCTGCATCTCGCCATCACGACCCTGACCGGGCAGGGCGGACACATCGTCGCCTCGGCCTCGCTCTATGGCGGCAGCGTTAATCTTCTGGCCCTGACCTTGCCGCGCTTCGGGATCGAGACCACCTTCGTCAAGCCGCGCGACCTCAAGGGCATCGAGGCGGCGATCCGGCCGGAAACCGCCCTGATCTTCGCCGAGACCCTCGGCAACCCGGGCCTCGAGGTCCTCAATATCCCTGCGGTCTCCGAGATCGCCCATCGCGCCGGGCTGCCGCTCCTGATCGACAACACCTTCGCCAGCCCCTACCTCTGCCGGCCCGTCGAGTTTGGCTGTGACCTGGTCATGCACTCGGCGACCAAATGGCTCGGCGGCCATGGCGTCGCGATCGGTGGCGTCGTCGTCGACGGCGGCCGCTTCGACTGGGAGAAGAGCGGGCGCTTCCCGACCCTGACCGAGCCCTACGCCGGCTACCACGGCATCGACTTTGCCGAGGAGTTCGGCCCCCAGGCCTTCTGCATGCGGGCCCGGGCGGAGGGCCTGCGCGACTTCGGCGCCGCCATGAGCCCGGCCAACGCCTTCCACATCCTGCAGGGGGTCGAGACCCTGCCGCTGCGCATGGAGCGCCACGTCGCCAACACCGCCAAGGTGCTGGAGTTCCTGCTCGAGAACGAGGCCGTGGCCTGGGTCCTGCATCCGACCCTGCCCAGCCACGAAGACCACGAGCTGGCTCAGCGCCTGCTGCCCAAGGGCGCGGGCTCGATCGTGTCCTTCGGCGTCAAGGGCGGGCGAGGCGCCGGCCGGCGCTTCATCGAGGCCTGCGGCCTGGCCTCTCACCTGGCCAACGTCGGCGACGCCAAGACCCTGGTGATCCACCCGGCCAGCACCACCCATCAACAGATGGATGCCGCACAGCTCAAGGCCGCGGGGGTCGGCGAGGACATGATCCGGCTGTCCGTCGGCCTGGAGGACCCCGGCGACATCGTCGAGGACCTGCGCCAGGCCCTGCGCGCCTCGCAGAAGAGCTGACGGCACCGGCGATGGAGCTTCAGGTCGACGACAAGGCCGTCTTCGCCGCGACCGGCGGCCGGCCCTTCGATCCGCGCCTGCCGGCAACCGTCTTCCTGCACGGCGCCGGCATGGACCACACGGTCTGGGCCTTGCAGACCCGCTATTTCGCGCACCACGGCCGCTCAGTCCTGGCGGTCGACCTGCCCGGTCACGGCCGCTCCGAGGGCCCGCTCCTGGAGGAGATCGGCGCCATGGCGGACTGGGTGGTCCGGCTCCTGGAGGGAGCGGGCCTGAGCGAAGCCGCCCTGGTCGGGCACTCGATGGGCGCCCTGATCGCGCTGGACTGCGCGGCCCGCCACGGCGAGGCGACGGCGGCGATCGCCCTGCTCGGCGCCGCGCCCGCCATGCCGGTGCACCCCGACCTGCTGGCCGGGCCATGGCCCCAGGCGGTGACCAGGTCGAAGGCCAGGTGGTTGTTGGCCTCGGCCGCGGCCAGCAGGTCGGGGTGCACCGGCATGGCGGGCGCGGCGCCGAGCAGGGCGA
>JAAUYK010225441.1_pt1 | contig 14375 bp, 8 predicted proteins | sample 7278021 | NCBI WGS metagenome assembly JAAUYK01 (sample SAMN14350223, study PRJNA611818) | marine sediment metagenome | isolation source: surface marine sediment (1.8m) | place: French Polynesia: Moorea | collected 2018-08
CGGAGCAGCCGTCGCTCCAAACACAGGCCATACAACCGTTAAATCCCTGGTATTTATTTTAACCCTGCTAAACATCAGGCTCAACTATTGGCTGCCCAATCCATCGGCAGTAAACGCACCTACCTGGTTTAAAAGGATGCTGATGCGGGCTCCCGTGCCACCAGCATATTTGTGGAAAGAGGCAATTGGTCGCTTGCATGCACGGGGTACGTATGTAAACCTGTCAGATGGCGGCCACATTGAGAACTTAGGGGTTTATACGCTGTTGCGCCGGCATTGCAAGTATATTATTGCGGTGGATGGCGGGACGGATAAATCTTTCGGATTCGGCAGTCTGATCAAACTCATCCGGTTTGCCCGCATTGACATGGGAATTGATATCGACATTGAATTGAACGACCTGCGTCAAGGGCCGGATGGTTTGAATCACAACCACTGGGTCCACGGTAAAATCCATTACGGTGAAAATGAAATCGGCCACCTGATTTACATCAAAGCTTCCATTACCGGTGATGAAAATCAGTATATTTGCAGGTATCGGTCGCTTAATCCAGATTTCCCCCATCAACCGCTTACCTATCAGTTCTTCGATGAAACTCAATTTGAAGCTTATCGCGCGCTTGGTTATCATGCGACCAGTAAAATGCTGAGTGAGATAGATGAAACGAATGAGATCAAGTTGCTTGCCTAAAAGTGGTTTCAACATTTCTCTTCAAGACCGATCACTTCAGAAAAGAATTCTGCGACATTAAATGGTGGACACTTACGAGGATACGGGACCATGGGAAAAACTGATCATTCTTCAATACGCAAAGCTAAAACGCATCGGACCATATCAGGGTATCCTTCCAAAGACATAAAAATATCATTGCAGCGCGTCTGTTTTTTTACAATCATTGCGATCGTATTTTTAACGGTCATTGGTTTTTGGACCCACAACGCCATCAAGCTTTCACTGAAAGAAATCTATACGGATTATTTCCAGACCCTGCTGGATGCCGACATCACGGCCTTAACGATCTGGATGGAAAACGAAAAGAGCCATGCACGCTATTGGGCCGATGAACCGAATTTACGTGAAAACATCCAAATTCTGGTCGAAATAGCTCGCAAGGCACCATTAGCACCTGAAAGATTGAAGATTTCGCCGGCGCTGTTAGAGTTGCAGAATAGTTTTAAAACCATCGTTAAGGATAAAGACTATCAGGGATTCGGTATCATTGACCGCAATGGACTCATATTGGCGTCATCTAAAAAAGATGCGTATGTGGGCCGTTATATTGCGCCTGATTATATGAATTTATTAAAGCGCGTTTTCAAGGGCGAAACGATTATTGAAAAACCCCATCTGAAAAGCGCGTTAATACCTGATATCGAAAACCAGACAGATCAACCCATCATGATGACGGCCGCACCCATACGCGATGATACCGGCGCGGCCATAGCTGTTTTGGTGTTTACCATCAACCCTGACCAGGACTTTACCCGAATTCTGTCAGTTGCCCGTGCCGGAGCAAGCGGTGATACCTATGCGTTTGATGCCAATGGATTTTTACTGTCCGATAGCCGATTTGAGGATCAACTCAAGGAAATAGGTATCATCGATGCTACACCCGAAGCACGATCCATTTTAAGCGTCCAGATCAGGGATCCTGGTGGCGATTTGACCAAGGGCTTTGCGCGCGCCAAATCCCTAACAGATCGCCCGCTGACCAAAATGGCTAGGGCGGCGATTGCGGGGCACTCCGGTGTCGATCTTGAGGGTTATCGCGACTATCGTGGTGTTGAAGTTTTGGGTGCCTGGAGATGGCTGCCGGACTATGGATTTGGTATTGCCACTGAGATCAGCCGGACGGAAGTCCGGGCAATTCTGCGTCCCCTAACAATTATTTTCGGGGGCCTCGTCATTTTGCTGGTGGCATCTGTAGGCCTGACGGTTACGGCAAGTTTCATCATTCAACGGCTGCGCAAGCGTATCGCCCAGGTAAAGAAGTTGGGGCAGTATACCTTGGAAGAGAAAATTGGTGAAGGGGGCATGGGCAAAGTCTATAAGGCCTCCCATGCGATCTTAAAGCGCCCCACGGCTGTAAAATTCTTAAAACCCGAAGCGGTCAATCCGGACACCATCACCCGCTTTGAACGCGAGGTTCAGTTAACCAGTCAATTGACCCATCCGAATACAATCGAAATATATGATTATGGGCATACGCCTGAAGGCATCTTTTACTATGCCATGGAATATTTGCCGGGCATAAATCTAGCCCAATTGATTGAGTTGGAAGGCAGTATTTCCCCGGGCCGGGTTATTCATATTTTAAAACATATTTGTTTCTCGCTGGAGGAAGCTCACGCCATTGGATTGGTTCATCGCGATATCAAACCGTTAAACGTCATCCTGTGTGAGCGCGGTGGACAATTCGACGCGGTCAAGCTCCTGGACTTCGGTCTGGTCAAAGATATCAGGGCGCACGACATTGAGCATACGGCCACTCATGAAATGACCGGAACGCCGGCCTACGTGGCGCCTGAGCGCCTGACCGATTCCCAGAATATTGATACCCGATCCGATTTATATTCCCTGGGGTCCGTCGGTTATAATCTGTTAACCGCCCAGGATGTTTTTGATGGCGCCAATGCCATGGAAATTTGCTACCATGTTATGAAAACTCAGGCACCGCGTGTCTCTGAAAGGGTCAGCACTGATATACCTGCAAAACTAGACAATCTTATCAGCGATTGTCTGGCCAAGGATCCGGCCGCGCGCCCGCAAAATGCCAGTGAAGTCATTAATGTTTTGAATGCGATCGCTGTTGTCACGCCATGGGAGCAAAATGATGCCAAGCGCTGGTGGGCGCAAAATAATGAACGGATTCAGCAGGTAAGAGGAAAAGCCGTTTGAGAATAAGCAAAACAAGCAATCGGAGTTATTCGACACTTGCCTTTTTAACACACCATTGCTTGATCATGTTTTCATCCACCGTTACACCCAAGCCGGCGCCTTGAGGAAATTCCGGCGGGCGACCACCGTAGCCAAACTGCATCAAAGGTTTGACCGGATCCTCCCGTAATAGGTGCAAACCAAAACATCCCTCGCCAAATGCTACGCGTCTGACCGCGGCAATTAGAATCATTTGGGCGGCTGACAGCAAAGAGGTCTCGCCCACCTGGCAGCCGACCTGCACGGTCATGCCGGCTTCCAGCGCACGCATGCAGCGATGATATGAAGCCATGAGTCCACCGTTTTTGGATATACGCGTGTTCACGGCGGTACAGGCGTTTTGATTGATAAGGGCTTCAAGCGATTCAGCATCATGAAAACTTTCATCCACCATGACACCCAGACCGGTTTCTTTTACCAATTGGGCCAGACCCTCGAAATTTTTAGCTTCAAGGGGTTGCTCATATGAATAAATGCCGTAGGTGGCCATTTCCCGCATAGCTTTAATGGCCTGGGGGACATCCCAGGCCATATTGGCATCGATGCGGATATCGCATTTTCGGCCCAGAATTTGCCGCGCGAGCCTGGCTGTGTCTATGGCTGTGTCTTTTTCTATCTTGAGTTTGGCCTGACGGAAACCAAACAGGCGAATCTTGGCAAGCGTTTTAAAGGCTTTAAATCCTTTTTCGGCTGAAAAAACGACACTATACTTGAATTTCGGATCCAAACCCGGATGATCTGACAGCCGAATCGGTTCATCAAATGCATGGCCGAAGGCATCTAAAAGCGCCAGATCCACCGCTGCCCAGGCAGCGGTTTGCGGTTGCGCAGGTGCTACCCATTCCTCAGGCGCCTTGCCATTGCATCGGATTAAAAAGGTTTTGAGGTGTTCAACGGAGTCAAAGTCTTTACCTATCAAGCGTGGAAGTATATGTTTTTGCAGAAGCGCGAAGGTTCCATCTCTGGTTTCACCGGTCACGTAATCCCGCGGTAGACATTCCCCAAAACCAGTGTGGCCGGATGCGGTAATGCATTTTAACATGAGACTATAGGAGGTAGAACGATCGGCGGCCGCATGCTTGAAGACCTTTTTAAACGGCAAATCCATGGCGAACAACTCGAAAGCTTTAACGCGTGCCATATTTGTATTCCTTAGTTGGAGTTTGGATTAAAGTGTGAAAAAGCATTTCTTAATCTACCCTGGCGCCCATTTTGTAAGCTTAGAAATGCGCATTATTCACAAACTTCTAATCAATTTGCGCAGACCAATGAAGAATATACAAGGGGACAGCATTTCTAAAACGTCTCTCGACGGTTTAACCAGTAGGTCAGGTCTTCAAAGTATTTTTCTTTTTCAGGACTGAACTCCAGAATATGCCGGGCATCATTATATTCGATCAAGATATTATCGGCGGCGGGAATTTTATGAAAAAAAGCCAGATTGCGTCGATTATCACAAATGGGGTCCTCGCCGGCAATTCCCATAAATACCGGCATGGTTAATTTGGCGATATTTTTGTGAATAAATTTGCGGGCCCTGTGAACTTGGTAGTAAAAATCACCGGTGGCGGCCTGCAAAGAAAGGGTATCGCTTTGAATAAATCGTTGGTAGGCGACCAGTTCTGTAAACTGGGTCGTCTCTAATGGATTGGGGACCAAAAAGTTGCCTCTACCGGATGGTGTGAAAAGTATGCGCAGTTTCCAAAAAAGCGATGGCTCGGTTTGAGTATAAATGGCAGGGGTGGTCAGAATGAGTCCTTTAACGTTGCCAGGATGTTCACTGGCATACGCCGTTGCCGGAATGGCGCCAAAGCAGTGCCCTAAAACAAAGCTTTGTTTATTTCCGTGTCTTTTGGCGATGAATTCCGCAACGGTTAAAAAGTCTGCGATCATAACCTTAAAATCTTTCAAATCGCCACGCTTGGCTTGACTGAGACCGGACCCCCGGCGGTCCATGGAATACACCGGATGGCCCAAGCCGGCGATAAAGGCGGCTGATTGCGCAAACCAGCCGGAATGGCTTTGCAATCCGTGTGACATAATAACGGGTGTTTTTTTTCCGTTGCTGCCAAATACACGCAAACATATATCGGCGGAACCATGATTTGGCACCAATTCAATGGTTGCCTGAGACAGTGCAATTTTTAAATCTTCCGGAGCCTCAATGCTTTTTTCCCAGGCGCGATTAATATCGATCGGTGCCTTTTCTGTAGCAATAGCAGCATTAGAAATAAAAGCAAACGCGGCAATTAGAAGGCATAATACACCAATAGAGCGATTGTTATTCATGGCATTAATGGCAACTCAGAGAGGGCTTTAAAAGCTATAAAGGCTATGTTTTTGGTTAAAGGAACTCATGCGCTTTATACTGTATTCTGTGTCCTATCTTCTATCTTCTATCTCCTAACTCCTACAGCGGTAATTTATTCGTGGCACTCCTTTTTTAAGACTCTAAAGACGAATCACAAAACAAGTTGAATTATACCTTAAATGAGCGAAAGTTAAGGAAGCCTCAGTTTTAAGGCGCCCAAGGGTGACGCTGTAATGCATTACCGCGAACCCTTGGCAACAAATAAAATGGGGCATGCTTGGCTTTCCCGGCGGGTAAACAAAATGGAGACCATTTTTCAAAGTTTATATCGCTTTGATAGAAGATTTATAAATTGTACAGCCATATCTTACAAGATACCGTAATTATGCCACCTAATCATCTTTCTCCATTTTGTTTACGATCAATTAAGGTAATAGCTAGAACGCTTCTCAAAAAAAAGATTAGGGTTCTTGGCAAGGCGTGAAGCGGCGAGAAAGCGGAGCATACACGTAGTATGTGAGCATTTTGAGCCGGTTCACAACACCGCCAGGGGCACTTAGACTTTTTTGAGATGCGTTCTAATAACTCTACCAATCCGGCCAGCGCCACTGCTTGCGCTCTTCGGCGGTAGCCGGGGTATCAAGCGCTTTGGGCTGGATCACATTGCCCCAATCGGTACGCTCTTCCATTTCGTTGATATTGTCTGCAGAAACAAATTTTTGGCCCTGGCGAATCTGCCAACCGCCACCAAGCGCTTTGTACAATGACACCAGATTTAATACGACATCACTGCGGGTGGTTGTCCACACATCCTGCTGGTCGGTTAAAAACCGCTGAGTATCCAATACACGCTGGTAGTCGACCAGGCCTTCCGTATATTGAAGCATGGAAAGATCCACCGATCGCTGGGAGGCTTCAACGCTGTCGAGCAAAAATTGCGCTTCCTCCTGCTTGCGTAAAAAACCGACCAGTGAATCTTCCACTTCCTGGTGCGCTCTAATCACAGTGTCTTCGTAATTGACAATCAGCTGCTGCAGAAGCGCATCTTCCGTGCGCACCCGGTTTTTGATACGACCATAATTAAACAGGTTCCAGTTAAAAGACGGGCCGCCGAAAAATTCGAAACTGTCGGATTCAAATAGATCGCTGAAACCGCTGCCGGATCGGCCACCGGATTTGGTGTTTTTTGAACTGCTGGTAGCAAAACCAATGGAGCCGAACAGTTGAAAAGCAGGGTACAACTCGGCCTTGGACACACCGATCAAGGGGGTCTGAGTGGCAACCTGATACTCGGCTACCTGAATATCAGGCCGGCGGCGCAGTAACTCGGCGGGAATATCTACCACCACTTCCGGTGGTGCCTGGGGAATCAGTTTGGCGCCGCTAAGCATGTCATCGATTTCTCCTGGGAGTTTTCCCAACAGTACGGCCAGCGCGTTTTTGGCCTGGCGAATACCGGCCGCAAACCGTGGTATGGAGGCTTCGGTGTTTTTTAGCAGCGATTTGGCTTGGCTCACATCCAGGTCCGTCACCGCACCGGCCTTGAACCGGATTTCGGCGATTTGCAGAGAGCGCTGCTGGATTTTTACATTTTGTCTGGCGATCTCGAGACGTTCTTCAAAGGTCCGCAGAAAAATATAGGTGCGCGCGACCTCTGCATTTAACGACACCAGCACATCATCGTAGCTGGCAATGGAGGTTTCCAAATTGGCCACACCGGATTCGACCGCCCGCCGGAATTTACCCCAGACATCCAGCTCCCAGGCGGCATCAAATCCGGCATTGTATTGCCAGAAAGAATCATCCGCGCCCAGTGTATTGGGAGAATTTTCGCTTATCTGATTATAGTCGGCACCGCCTCGGCCCTGCTGCGATTGGGGATAGAGATTGCCGACCACCACGCCTAACTGGGCCCGGGCCTGAAGGATGCGAATGCCTGCGATTTGAAGCGGCAGGTTTTGTTGATACGCATATTCAACCAGGCTGTTAAGAACCGGATCATTGAATACCTGCCACCAGTCTTTGTAGTCGGAAGCCTCAGTTTTAATTTCCGGGGCATCGGCCTCCAGCCATTCGGTCTCCACCGGAGCTTCGGGCTTAACAAAATCCGGTCCGACCATGGTGCAGCCGCCAAGTAGCAATGCTGCAGCGAGAACACTGCAGAGATAAGGCATTGAAGTATTATTCAAATAATTTCTGGAAAATGCCTTGAGTGCAGTTTTGCGTAATTTCGATAGCATAAATCAGACCTTTCAGGTTTTTGGGGATTCTATCCGTGGTTTTACGATACAATAGTGAGGTCAAAGTGTTGCTTTACAATAAGTGTAAAATTTTTTCCTCTTGTATCACGGCACCTTTACCCGAAAAAGCACCGTATAGAGCACCGGCGCAAGTGCCAGGGTGAGCACGGTGCCGGCTGCCAGCCCGAAACCAAGGATGATGGCCAGCGAATAAAACAGCGCATCCCGGGATATGATCAGAGGCATAACGCCCAGGATGGTCGTGATGGTGGTCATAATAATCGGGCGAAAGCGCGATACGGCCGCCATGATCACGGCATCATAGGGTTTGCGTCCCACCGCTATTTCGGTATCAATTTTGTCGATCAGCACGATGCCGTTGTTGATAATCACGCCGGCCAGGCTGAGAAGCCCCAGCATACCAAAGAAATCAAAGGGCGCTCGCATGACATGCAGCCCGATAAAGCCGCCCACAAAAGCCAGTGGGATAGTAATAAAAATGATCATCGGCCGCCGAATCGAATTAAACTGCCACACCAGCAACACGACAATACCAAAGAAACAATGCGGCATCCAGCGAGTGAGCTTTTCCATGGTTTCCTGCTGCTGTTCGATCTCTCCGCCGACCTCCCACCAGCTGTCTGTATTGAGTTCCAGCTCTTCAATAAAGGGCTTGGTGGCCGCAAATAGCTCGGGGGCTTTTAGGTATTCATGCTTGGCTTCGATGGTAACGCAGCGCTCCTGGTTGCGTCGGGAGATGCGGCTAAAATCCCATTGACCGCGAATATCGGCAATCTGGGTCAGCGGCACACTGGTGCCGTCTCTGGGTGAGCGGATCATAACGTTCCAGAGATCGCTGAGAACTTTACGCTCTTCGGCTTCCGAGCGGGCGATGACCGGAATGGCCACATCCAGCTCACGATAATCGGTAACTTGAACCCCATCCATGTGGGATTGAAGCGACAGGGCGGTTTCTTTAGAAGACACGCCGGCGCGGCGAGCCCGAGCCTGGTCCACAATAACATGGGCTTTGAGAACCTTGTTTTCCCAATTGTTGCGCACATCCAGGCTGCCCGGCATGGTCTTTAGGCGCGCAGCGAGCTGATTGCCTTTTTTAAAGATATAGGCGGGATCCTGGCCGTATATGCGGATTTCCAGAAAGCCAGGCTCCTCCGATCCCATCCACATTTGCTTGACGCGCCCGTTCGCTTGCGGGACATGATCGATAAAATATTGCCGCACGCGCTGAACCAATTCCGGAACCGGTTCGGGGGACTCAGTGTTGACGATCACAAATGCCACGTGGGGATCGGGGTCCAGGGGTGAGAGGACCAGAAAAAAGCGGGGCCCGCCGGTGCCCACATAGGCAATGGTGCTGGTGATCTCCGGGTTTTGCTCTTTATCCGCCAGCCAGTCGGTCAGTTGCTGAACGACCGCATCGGTGCTCTGGATCCGATATCCCGCCGGCAAGTCCACATAAATCAGAAACTGGTTACGCACGCTGGGCCCGAAAAACTCACGCACCAACAGGGAAGCCAGGAATCCTCCGAAAATAATAACACCCGCAGCCCCAACAATAACGATCATCCGGAGGTGCAACATTTTTTGCAATATTTTAAGATAAATCTGGTAAAAGCGTCCCGAATAGGCAGCCATTTCATCTTCGCCGTTGGGGCTGTCGGTCGATTGCGAAGGCTGCGAATCCGTTTTCTTAGGCGGTTTAACCTTCATAAACCAGAAGCACATGGCCGGTGTCATATACATGGATAGAAACCAGGAAGACAACAGCAGCAGGATAACAACCATCGGTAACGAAAAGGCGTATTCTCCGGTCTGGCCGTCGATTAATAACATGGGCAAAAAGGCAAAAATGGTGGTCAGCGATGAGGTCAGCAGCGGAATGGCCAGAGTGTTTCCGGTGGCCTTGCAGGCCGCACTTCTTTCCTCGCCTCTTTCAAGCCGGGAGCGGATATCTTCGGCAATAACAATGCCGTTGTCCACCAGCATGCCCAAAGCAATGATCGATGATGCAATCGACACGCGCTCGAGTTCAATGCCGAAAAAGCGCATGCTGATAAGTCCCAGCAGCATGGTCATGGGCACAAATGATCCCACAATCAACCCGGTGCGCACCCCTAAAAACAGCATTACGACCACCAGGACGATGATGAGGGTCTGGTAGACATTGCTGAGGCCGCCGGCCACGGCGGTTTCCACCAGATCCGGCTGAAAGGTGGCGTAGTCTAACACATAGCCGATGGGGAGTTGCGATTCGAGATCGTCAAGTTTGCGGGTCAAACGCTGTCCAAAATCCACCGCATTGACCCCTGGTGTGATTGATAAGCTGATGACAATGGTGCGCTTACCATTGAAATACACCATGTCTTTAGGCGGATCCTCATAACCGCGATAAACCGACACGATGTCCTTGAGTTGTATGGTTTGCTCGGTGTCCGGTATGGTAATTTCGACATCTTCGATGTCTTCGATGCTGCGAAAAGTGCCGGTGGGTTCGACGATGATATCCTGCTGGGCGGCATCAAATTTTCCGCCGGGCAGCACCACATTCTGCCGGACCAGGGTGTCGATCACCTCTTCACCGGTAATGCCGAACTGTGCCAGCCGGGTGGTTGAGAAATCCAAAAATATCTGCTCATTGTGGACACCGTAGAGATCGATTTTACGAACCCCGCGGAGTTCATAAAGGCGATCGCGGAGATCCCGCGCCACGATCCGCATCTCAGCCATCGAAAAGCCATCCGACGTCAGGGCAATATCGGCAACCGATACCAGCCCGAATTCGTCGTTGACAAAGGGACCGATGGTACCTTCGGGCAACTGCGGTTTAATGTCACTCATCTTGTTGCGCACCCGCTGCCAGACGAAATCAAGGTCTTCAACTTCGTCGCGGGTTTCGGCGTGCAGGATGACCCGGCCGTGTTTCGAATCCGACCACATGTCGTCAATCTCCGGCAGGGTGCGCATCTGGGCTTCGAGCTTGCGGGTGACCAGTTCTTCAATATCGGCCGGTTTCATACCGGGAAAAAAGGCAGTGACCACGATTTCACGGATGACAATGGCCGGGTCTTCCTGGCGGGGAAAGGTGAAAAATTGACCCAGACCGCCAACGATGATGGTAAAAATGATCACCATCGTCAGTCGTTGGGTGCCCAATGAAAAGTTGGTAATGGCGGACATGTTGGGGGTCCTCGTATGCTAACGCGTAAATTTCTTTAGGTTGCGGATATTATCTCTAATACCTCAATTTATTATCTTTCTCTATTTTGTTTACGCTCAATTGGGGTAATAATTTCATAAACCAATTGGGAGTATTGGAGTGATGGATTTAAGTATTTCAGACACTGGAAACGCAAAACGCCTAACCCGCAACCCGTCACTTGCAACAAATCATCATCTCAGTTTTTCAGCTATTCAGCTGATTTGATCTCAAAACCCGTTTCCTTGGCCTGCGTTTGCATCAATTTGACCTTCTGACCGTTTTCCAGAAAACTGACACCCGCCACGGCAATAATGTCACCGGCTTTTACGCCCTCGGTGATAACCGCATTATTGCCTCGGACGCTGCTGCCTTCAATCTGTGATTTCTTTACAGCCGATGTCTGGGGATCGTAAATAAAGACCCAACCCTTCTGGGTTTCCCCCCATTGAGCAATTGCCGATATGGGGACCAGATAGCCGGCTTGCTCATCATAGCCGGAAATCATTAAGGCCACCCGGGCGGTCATTCCCGGACGAATGCGTGGGTCTGGATCTTCAATCGTAAGTTTGATCGGAAAGGCATTGGCAGTGCCGGCCACTTCGCTGATTTCGGTCACGCGTCCGTTATAGATGTGGTCGGCGATAACGGAAAATTGGATCTCTCCCTTTAGGTCCATCTGGATATCATCGATGACATCCTCCGGAATGCTGACAGCCACTTCCAGGCCGGTATTCTCAAAGATATCGAATAATTTCTGGCCGCGGCGAACTTCAAAAAAAGGCTCCACATTGCGGGTGGCAATCACCCCGTCAAACGGTGCCCGCAGAATAGTTTTCTCCAGATCGCGTTGCGCCAGTTTGAGTTGGGATTTAGCGAATTGAACTTGTTTGACGGCGCCATCGACGGCGGCTTGCGCATTATCCAACGCCGCCTGGCTGACAGCACCCGGATCCTGATTGTTGATACGCTGGAAGCGGTCCAGATCGTTGCGTTTATCGGCCAGTTGGACCTTGGCACGTCCCAATTCGGCTTCGGCGGCTTTCACATTTAGGTTGAAGGTGCGCTTGTCCAGGATGGCCAGCACCTGGCCTTTGGTTATGCGGTCCCCCACATCGACACGCACTTCTTGAACGTTGCCGGAAACCTCGAAACTGATGCTGGAGCTGTCGGCGGCTTCTGCGACACCGGAAAATGTCCGCAACCTGCCGGCAGCCTGCTCGGCAACCGTAATGGTTTTGATGGCGCGGATGGGTTGGGGTGGCGGCGGCGGTGCTTCGCTGCAGGCTGAGATTATTAAGAGGAGTGACAACCCGAGCAGGGCTTGCGCAAAGGATTTGACGTATTGATTTCGCATATCTTTTTCATCCATATATTTGGGGTGAAGTTTGCTAAACATTTGATCTAAACCAGACACTGTTACTTCAACGAATCGTCACTTTCAGATGAGCATGCATATGCAAATTTTTTATTTTTTGCAAGGATTCTAATTGTAGGCAAGATATCGAATGTGGGAATTGTAGTGACGTAAGAGCTGTTTGATGTGCTGATGCAAAGTCCAATCTATTGCGATGTTGGGCTGAAAACCAAAATGTATCATAAAAAGGAACGATGTAAACCATCCGCTAAGCCTGAAAAATTAAGATTAAAGTTGTTCCACCATGCATAGGCGGCAGGGGGTAAATTCAAAGTGTGGTTTTGTTGGGGCCTTCGGGATCGATAACGACCACATTTTTACTCTGGGTGACGATGAATGCAGAAATGCATTGCTAAATATTGCTTTGGAAATCACTGAGCCCCATTTATTAGATGTGCATCGTTTAAAGCTGCAACATTATGCTGATAGAATACTAGTTTCGGGGAAGGTCAGCAAACATGTCTTCCATGGCGAGTGTCGCCAATTCTTCGGCGGTCACCCACCGGCCTCCGCGACGGAAAAAATTACCCATACCGCCTAAATTATCGCTTAAAGCCTGCTGCGTATAATTGTAGAAGGCCGACCAAACAACGGTTTCCTGCTGACAGTCGATGATGTATAGATCAAAAGCGACCGAAGCAGGTGAATTTGCAGCAAGGTTGCTTCCGACACGTTCTCGGAACCGATAGACGTAACCAACCAAGATGGCATCAGCTCCGATTTGGCGTCCGGTCTCCGCCATCTGCTTTTTACGGCTCCAGTCGCGCCCCCGTCCATCAGCAAACTCGTTCAATACCCTACTGGCGTTACGTGCCGACACGGTTCTAAAACTGGTATCCTGCCGCACCCGGGAAACCACCTGATCGGTTAAAAATTGGTCGGCACGATTGGCCACCGGGCCCGTTACGAAGACGCGCCCGGTGATCGGACTGCGAATGGTAGCTCCGTCACCGTGAATAGCAGTCATATTTTCATAGGGAAGGATAGCGACCTTTTCAATTTTGGTAAGATCACCCTGAACTCGAATGACGGGTCCTCCCTGAGAGGCACATGCTCCCAAAACGATAATCAAAAGCACCAAGGCTGCTAATTGGAAAGTTACAGGGTTTTTACGAATCAATGCCTCTCCTGTGATCCCGTTGATTATGTTTGGGAAGATAAGAATGTCGCTTAACAAGGTTGATTATCTATCATAAATCACATTTCAGACGCAAGCTGAAAGATTGACAGTGTTTGACGACGGCTTTACTCTTACCCTGTTGGACGTTTACATGCCCATTTTTCCATGAGAGGCTAAGAATCAATTTGCTGCTGATATCTGTGGGTGGACTGAAACTGAGACATTGTTTATGCGTGCTTACAAAATTGTTTTAATCATCTTTGGTGTGCTGGTGCTGTTGGTCGTCACCTCAGTTGCGGCTCTATTTTTCATTGATCCATCGGCTTACCGAAACCAATTGGAAAGAAGGGTTAGTGCGGCCTTTGGCCGGGAATTTAGCATCAACGGTCCTATCAGCCTGGAACGTTCTTTGCGTCCGCGAATAATCATCGAGGACATTACCATCGGCAACCCAGCCTGGGCCACCCATACGCATTTTGCTAAGGCGGATGAAGTCAGCGTTCAGGCGGCACTTTTGCCACTGCTGCTTGGTGACTTGATTGTTCTGGATGTATCATTTGCCGGTGTAAACCTGTTTATTGAGGAAGGTCCTGACGGCGCCAACAACTATACATTCGGGGACCGCGATGCAGGCGCAACACCCGATGTGCTGCCCCCCATCGAGCGGGTTCTAATTGAAAACAGCGTCATCTACTATCAAACAGCAGATGGTAACGTTAACCGCTTTGAAATTAACAATGCCCGGCTCTGGAACATCCCTGGAGAGCCGGAGCGAATCGAGGGCCAGGGTGCCGCCAAAGGCAAGACATTCACTTTCGCCCTGGCGGCCGATACAGCCGCAGAATTGTCTGGTCCGCAAAATCCATGGACCGCCAAGCTGAATATCACCGGGCCCGATGTGTCCATAATTGTCGACGGACGCATGGCTGAAGCATTTAAATGGGAGAAAAGCCACTACCGCATCACCGTTAACGCGAAAGAAGCGGATTCGTTAGAACAACTCTTTGGCGTCGACCTTCCCACCACTGGCCCATTTGAATTATCCGCAAAGGTCAACAAGGACCATGGATCCTTCAGCTTGACAGATATTGCCGCCCAAATCCAGGGACCGCCGGAAACACCTGCGATCATA
>JAAUYK010027488.1_pt1 | contig 14373 bp, 10 predicted proteins | sample 7278021 | NCBI WGS metagenome assembly JAAUYK01 (sample SAMN14350223, study PRJNA611818) | marine sediment metagenome | isolation source: surface marine sediment (1.8m) | place: French Polynesia: Moorea | collected 2018-08
ATATAGGGGCGGCGTTAATTAACTGACGGGGAGGAATCCACGAGTTGATTAGGGCCAAATCAATTGGCGCCTTTCTTGAGAGCTTTTCTCACGCCCACATTGACAGGCAGAGCGAACTGAAGAAGGTGAAAGTAGGTTAGCAAACACGGAACCAAGAGACCGTCCGCCGTGCGAGTCCCATCCCTACCTCTACGTATATCTCATTCCGGCCGCCACCATATCGATCGATCCACCACGGGGCTCGCTCGAAGTGCTGCCAGGGTGCAATCTCAGCCGGAGCGTGCTAGAGACCTTGTCCCGCTCTCTCCGTCTCTCATACATTGGCGTTACCGCAGGCCGTTTGTGTAGTGTGTACGCACCTGTCAGTCAGAGTCGGAGAGCGAGCGCATACTACGCGTACGGCCACTTCATCAGATCCCGCCACTTCGCCCCCGGGCTCTCACACTCGATCGCCCATATCCGCATACCAGCAATCTGCATAGTAGCCCATCCCCCCTCTCTCCCTCATTTGCCATAGTCCGCAGTGGCGAAAAGCTTCCTCCCCCCCTCCCTCGTAGTTCCCGTCAGCATCCATCCAAGAAAGAGGATGTGGCAAGTGTACTAAGCCAGGCTGTTTTCTTTGGCTTCCCTCGCGGCGGCCTCATTATAATGCATGGCAACAGCGTAAGCTGCGAGCCCTCTGACGAGGTACGTACGTATAGCCGGCAAAAAAGACTTAGCACTTTGTACGCGCGACAAGGTTATACCACAGCCTTTCCTGGTCCCCAAGGCAGTTTACAACAGTTTGGTTTCAGGTTCTAACATACGTAAACACGCAACAACTCTTGATTTGCCAATGCACTGTACGTAGTACTCGTCCTACATACATACGTACTCTAGGTAGTGCGTGTACGTAGTGTCGCTTAAAAAAATCGCGTGCCGCGAGCAGTTCGCGTTCGAGAGGGGTCATGAAGGAAGGCAGGCAGGCAGGCAGGCACCCGCCAGCCAGGGAATAAATATCGTCAGTACACATGGCACAAAGAGAGAGAACAAAAAGCGTTCCATTGCTCCGCGCACGTCGCGTCGCGTGGTTTCATTCCTGGAGTGTAATTTAGGGGGCTTAAAGGGCCACGGCTAGCACAAAAGCCCCACTCCGTTTGTGCTGGTCGGTCGGCCGGGGAGACAGCTAGCAACAGCTCGAGAGTCGGAACCCAACGAAGGGCGGAGCAGTAGACAACTTCGACGGCGGAGGCGGCAGAGAAACTTGCAGCATGTTTCACCTAAGCTTGGGCTTTCCGAGAAGGAGAGCGGCGTCTTAATGAGTGCCGGTTGAATGGAAGCACGATTTGCGTGTCCGTATGCGTGCTACGTAGAAGTGAATTAATACTGACTGTAGCCAGGAACTCCCACGGTTGGTGCCGCAGTCATATTGGTTACGGCCGCCGCCGCCGCGACGCGACGCGCAACTCGTTCCCGTCATTCTTTTTGCTGCATTGACTCACACGTACATGCGCCAATCTTTTTGCAAGACACGACGACCCAATGGCCTTGTTGTCCCATTAGGAAAAGAACGAGCTTGTGCGATACAGGTCTTCCTTCCCTTCGCATTCTTTTGTCAGCTTTTCTGGGTCAAGCAGATTCGAGTAGATTGAGATTGAAGAAGTTGGAATGGAGGAAGCTAGGCAGCAGGACCCAGTTGATCAAAGGAGGGGACAAACAGAGCTAGATCTCTAAACTTTACAGAGTGCGCACCGAATAAGTCTCGAACCTAGTAGGTTTGTATTGATTGATTTTCTGGAGAGAGTCTGGCTCGAATTGTAACTTGAAGAGCATATTTGAAATTGAAGCATGTTTGAAGAGGAGCTTAAACACTCATGGCGAACCAATGAATGACGACTAAAGTTTTATGGGGAGAAAGAAGTATTTGTATTACTACCGCAGGTAGTCACAATTGGCCTGCTCTGATTCGTTTCTCCATCCCTCTCGGCCGCCATCTTCCCAACGGGATCATCAATCCTTCCTTTCGCACTTTCCCCCTCTCTCACTCGCTCACCTATAGCGGCGGCGATACGGATTCTCTGCTCCGACCAGAGGAGAAGAAGACCTTTTGGAAGATATCCAACCAGGGTTGCCCGTACGACCGTTAGACCAAAGGACACTACAATTTATTCTCCTCAATTGACGCTCAAAATCTATTTATTGCGGTAAAAAATCTTTAAACGTCGCCCCCTCATAAGGCAATCCAATCTGCAGCCAGCCGACCGCCAACGCCAAGCCAAGACGGGCGGCGCAGCGGAGGAGGATAAAATACTGCCTCCGAAATACCATATTTGCAAACAAGGAATTTCCTTTGAGTTGAACGTGGCACATATGTTTCGTCTTCTCGCTTTTATCCTAATCCGCGCCTCCAGCTAAACCAATAATCAGCGGAACTTTTTTCTTTTCCTCCGAGGGGAGGGCGGTGAAGAAGTAGGTGGCTGCTTCGCCAATCGCCCCATTACACTAAGAGGCTAGTGAAGGCAAAAAAGTGTCTGTCTGGCAAGCGGCTCTCTAGCTCTCTTGGGCGACGATAGCCGGCATTAGGAGTAACGAGAGAGCGCTCGAATGCTCGCTCGCTCGCTCACTTTGCCCTACAATTGTAGTATACAGTTACAATCGACGACGCCCACTCGAATCGACTGACGATCGACGGGTCAGATGAATACCCAAGCGAGCACCAGCTCGCGCTCGGCCGGTCGTTGACCCCTCAAACGACTTTTCCACAAAATAGTAGGTGGAGGCGCCTGAATAAAACACCTAGCTCATCCATGCACTGCACGAGTAGAGACGTAGGGAAATTGATGAGAGACACGAGGGTCGGAGCCGCCGTGGCAATAAAGCCCCGCAACAGTGGGGTAATCAAGGAGGGAAGGGAAGGGAGCTAAATTAGTTTGGAGCATGTTGTGCTGTCTGTCTGGCTGGCTCCGACGACCGGGAGTCTGTGGCCGGGTGTTGCTACGCCATATGAATGCACATGCCTCGATCTGGCTTTAGGCATGCAGGGCGGGATACATACTCGGACGTACGAGCTTCGTTGATAATGCAATCAAGAGAGGGAGCTGGAGCTGGAGGGAGAGAGGGAGGCAGCTAGAGGCGGACCTGCTCTCTAGATGTCGATGACCTCGCGGCTGGCTTTCGTATTGAGCGCCCCTCGGTTGGGCGACGGCATTATGGGAATCCGAAGTGCAATTACGACAGGCAGTACGCCGCTTTGGAATGTTGCAGCGACGTGATGGGAGGAATCAGTCGTGTTGTAAGAGACGCTTCAAGTGAAAGCATGCAACTTCGTTCGAACGTACATACTAGATACGGAGGAGTAACCAGAGTGGCGCTCAGGGGGGGTGGTGGTAACGGAGTAACGGGCAAATAGGCGTGACGAAACGATCCACGGCGATTACCTAGACATACTCGACCCGGAGTTATCGCCCCCTCCCATCGCTCGTCGCGTCGCGGACGACTTAACTTAATTCTCAGCGCGAAGGAAAATTCGAGATTTGTGTCTCTTACCTGCTTGAAATGTCCCTTCAGTCGGTACTCGAATTCCAGGAGATCAAAGAAGACGGGCAGCGCGGACTTGCGCAGGTCCGGGTCCGGTATCAGCGTCATCTTTAGGAGCGGCCCGATGATGCCTGGAAGGAAATAGACGGACAGAGGTAGAGAATGATATCAAAAGCAGGTCAGATCGCTAGGCATGCAGGAGAGAAAAGAAAGAAAGACGGAAGAGGAAATGCTAGCGGCGAGCGGGCGTTGATCTGGCCTAGAGTGTTTTCTCCACTACACAACATGGCGAGAAAGAACGGAACAGACAGCCAGACGGACGGGCGGACGCCTTGCTGCGCGCGGGTAACGGACCGTGAAAACTGGAAAATCGCATCAGCAGGTCTCTTCCTCCCGTCGTCCGTCCGCCTCTCTCGCTCCAAAGGTCTCTTAGACGACAGCTATATAGCGGAGGAAACGTGTCCTGGATTATTTTCTTTCCCTGCCAGCAGCCATCGCCCGTCTGTACTCAGGCGTCGTAGTTCCCTCGGGGCCGGCAGAGCAAATTCGTAAATGTAGGACGCTGGAGGAAGGAAGCGGACCTCGCCTACCTACTCGTACCTATTTCTGGCCCCGGCCTTAGGAAGGAAGGAAGACTATGCGAAAGAAGGCTCCCATTTTCTCGTTCACACACGCTCTTTTCTGGCTGTGCACGTCTCGTTCGTCCGTTCCTTGATTCCCAAGGCGCAAGGAGGGAGGCCCCGAAACTTTTCCTTTCTTTAGCGCACACCAAGTGCAGCGACGATTGGGCTGGCCGACCGACTTAGCCAGGAGAGAACGAACGAACGTGCCTTTTCTTTATATCGTTCGTCAAATATGGATAGATGGGTGTACATACGCACGCGCGCCATGTACCACGAGTTCAATTTTCTTAGAGAAGTCTTCATAGGTCGGCCTTTCGAAAGACGTTTATAGATCCTGAGCCTTTCTTTCTGTAGGTGTCCTTCAAGTACTGACTGTCCTTCATTCTTGGTTGTAAGTTTGCTCCCTCCCCAAAGCTCTTTGCGGCCCTATAAAACTTTGACAGCCCGCCCTTGCTTTTCTTTCTTTTTGCTCTCGCAGCTGGGCTAAATCCTCCTATTGCTCTGCTGTCATACGTATACGGTCGGCGAACCTACCGGGAATAAAGAACTGCTTGAGGTCCCCGAGATGCGACCAGAGCGAGAGGATCTGGAAGGCCATCTTCATCCGCATGTCGCCGAACCGCTCCGAGATCCTGTGCCTCCCCAGGTCCGACATCCTCTCCAGCTGCAGGTCCGACTGGGACAGGAAGGTGACGCCGAGCGTGAAGTAGTTCATCCACAGCTGGCGGTCAAACTGCTTCTCCTCCCTGTAATTTATGTACACAATATTGAGCGAAATATTCCCCGCATCAAATTGTTTATTTCGCTTACCTGAAGTAGATGAGCAGCGGCTTGGCGATCTCCTGCATGGCGTTCAGCATGATCTGGCTCGCCTTGAGCCTCATCAGTTGCCACTCTGAAGAGAAGACGTTGCGGGTGATGAGCACTTGGAAGAGGAGGAAGAACTCGAGGAGGAAGGTCCTGAGCGCGCTTCCGTTCCCTGCTTGTTGCCGCGAAGCTGTCTGGTGTTGGTGGTGGAGGTGGTGGAAGCTCTCCCACGTGTGCTTGTAGTGGTCCTCGTCCATCTGTTGCAGCAGCGAAAGCAGACAGGACACGAGGCAACCCTGAACAGTAAGGTTGAATCTTCGATAAGGGGCTCAACGTACGCAGTATGGTTGAACAAACTATCAAACGACCAAACGCGTGAGTGACCTCCTGTGGAGACAGACAGAAACCCAATATGCGTACGGACAGTGGCGTTGGCGTGAGCACGATTACTTGAGTTGGTGCTATATTGCGTATTGTCGGCATGACATACTCGTACTACGTGCGAGTTACCAAGGGCCATTATCCAAGTCGATAATCCGAGGTGCTTGGCTAGCAGGGAAGGAATGACAGACAGGCAGCGCGCGGGGATCAATACGTCAAGCCTTTCTAGGACCAACGGGGGCATCTGGCGATTAAGTAACGCACTATACAAGTACGAGTACAAAGAAGCAAATAAAGAAAGCTGCCCACCGGAAGACCGTTGAAGAAAAGGGAACAAAAAGCGCAAAAAAGGCAGTGACGTACATAGCATGGCGCAAAACAAAAGGCCTCGTCCACTGTAGCATACTGGCTTCGGAGAAGAATGGCCAGACTGGACAATGCGCCGAGGGACGACGGAGGCCGAGAGCAAAGAAGGGACAACGAGCGAACGCACGCGTGGCTTGAAGAAGTAATAGCATTAGCCGTTTCCGCGGACGACGCGACGGACGCTAAACGCAGGGCGCACGCACGCACTCACGAAGAACGTCGCGTCGTCGCCTAGCTGGCTAATAGCCGCGGCGGCTGCGACGACCACGTTCCACGTTCCTTGGCGAGTGGCAGTAATGTGGCTCGCGGCCCGAGGAGCGAGCTCGTAACCGTGGTTGCCTCCTTGCTAGCTTCCCTCTTCGCTTCTGGTCCTCCGCCTGGCCACAAGATATATGCCGTACGGCGGTTGGTCGGTCTTTCCATACTTCCGTCTGCGCCTGCCAAAGGCTTGTGTATGGTAAGATTATGGTAATTGCCATTCGAGAAAGGGGACAGCGTATATGGATGGCATGTTGCGTGCAATAATTGCACAATTCAATGGTTCGGGACTGGGGATTCTACGCCATGCCGGAGCATGAGACGTTTCAGATGAGTGAAAGTTACATACGAGTACTAAGCTCTAGGCCTAATTCCCTTAACTCGAGCTTCATCATTATTTCCGTACCCTTGTGTCTGATCCTTTGCGTGACTGTCGCATCGTCGTGCGGCTGTCATCGCCTCCTCCGTCGACCGTTGACGTCCCAGTGCTGCTCGCCGTTGACGGTTCTTCTTCGCCGGCTCCGAGCACGGCGGAAATCAGCGGCGTCATGACGATCTCCGATATGACCCTGATGTCCTTGGCGGTGGCGTTGCCCGTCGAGGTCAGAGAGCGACGCCGGAGGTGGAAGAAGGTCAGCATGTCGCCTGAAAGGGGAAAGCGGATGATGGTCGCTAGATGGATGGGTCATAAAGTGACAATGGAAAGAGGCACGTTATTGCACAATACAGAAAAAGCTCCCCAAGACTATCGCGGTAATACTCGTATGAGTTAGTTACTCACCGAGTATCTCTGCGCAGATCCTCAGCTGCTGTCCGGCCAGCAGGTACTTTTTGACGATGGAGCAGCAGGTGGCCAGGAAGTGCCTCCTCGCCTCCACGTCCTGGAAGATCTGGCTGTTGACGGTCTGCTTAACAGCGGTCAGCATGGCCTCGGCGACGCGCGGGCTCAGATCGCGGTTTAGGGTGACGAACATCAGCGTGACGAACTCGGCCACCTCGGCGACAGGCAGGATCATGAGGACATGCGGGTAGACGGAGGAGATGTGCTTCAGGAAGATGATCTGCGTGTTCTGGAAGTTGTCGTTCGAGTAGGAAAGCATCTTGTTGAAGGAGTCGAAGAGCAGCTTGACAGAGTCCCTGAAGGAGGCGTCCACCTGACCGACAGAGGTACGAACGAACAGAAGTCTCGAACGGATGATGAACTTCATGAGGTACTCCAGACTCTGGAAGCACTTCTGGATCGGCTCTTGGTTCTCTTTGGACGACACGTGGTCCGTGAAATGGCGCAGGCACGTTAGGAGACCCCTATCAAATAAGGAGAATAAGCATTAATCACACGCCTTGCACGGAATTAATGTACGTACTTGTATACGAGGGCAGCACTAAAGTGTTCGTTTATGTAGGTGTCGAGCACGGGGCCGAAGTGCTCAAACTTGGGGTCCTCCAACGAGCTGATAATATAGACTAAGACTTGGAAGACGAGGCCAGAGTGGCCCGTGGAATCGCCGTCCTCCGTCGTGAACATCTCAAATAGGGCGTCGAGGATGTCCTGCAGGAACTTGACTATCTCCTCGCCCTCCTGAAAGACCAGACGAATTCGATGGTTTCGTGATTCCAAAGTGGTTCTTTCGTCTACGACTTACCACGAGCATGAGTCGCTTTAGTGTTTCCTGGATCTGACTAGGATTTGACTTCCAATTTAGTAGGGACATGAGATGAACTGGAGGAGAAAATTAGACCGTGACCTACGTATATTCCGTGCTTTAAATTACGGCTGAGCTGGCGTACCGTTCTGCGTCAGCTTTGTCGAGCACAGCCTCGTCCTGATCGTAATGCTCTCCTTGTTGCTCCTCACGTAGCCTCTGTGGGCGGTCACCGAAAAATCGGACTGCTTGATGTCGCTCAGCCTGGAGGCGAGCATCAGGTAGTGGGCTGGGTCGCGCAGCTGATCGGCGTCGTCGCAGCGGTAGACGCAGAGCGAGTGAGACCCGTCCTTGATCGTCGTCTCGTCCGGCTCCATGAGGTGCACAAAGGAGAAGCCAAGGAACTTTTTCTCCGTGGGATCTTTGCCTGCACGGAAAAGTTACTTTAATTCTGTGCGAACCATTATTATACGCGAGATTTTGGCTTACTCGAACAGTGTCTGTACTCGAATCGGATGTGTGACCCAGCGAACTGCTCGATGGGTATGTGCAGTCTGACCGTCTCCATCCACATGGGGTTGTTGGCGTGGTATATCACAGGGAAGACCGCCCTATTCGAGCTGTCCAAGCCGGCGGCCATGACGAAGCAGTCATCGCTGGTCGAGTAGAGCAGGGGCGCCCCGGAGGCCGACTGTTGCTGCAGGATTACCTGTGCCGACACCTCCACATTGCGCACCTTTCCCGTCCGTTCGAAGACGCCCTGCTCGATGGTCAGGTAGAGGTCGTTCCTCACGTCGCCGGGCAATATCACGTTCGGGAAGCCGATCTTCCTCGCCTCAACAGAGTTCTTGAAGACGGACTGGTTGTCCTGCCGCACGACGGCCGGGTCTCCCTGCAACAGCTGCACAGACACGGCCAGCCTAGAGTTCGGACAGAGATTCTTCGAGGCCGAGTTCTTGGCGATGAGATCCTGCAGGTGGTGGAAGTCCTTGTTCTCGGCCAGGTACAGCTTGGACTCGAAGTCTCGCGCTGGGCCGCACTTGATGCCCGTGAAGGGGCCGATCATGCCCATGGCGAAGGGGCGCTTCGAGGTCCCGCTGTTCTTGTAGACGTGGTAGACGGCGAACAAGTTGCTGCAGAGCCCCACGTTGTCGATATTCATAAAGACGACCGTGGGCTGCTGAGGAAAGTTAAGGCTGCCTCTTTCGGAGAGGAAGCTGCTAGCGATGTTGGATCCTTTGTGGAGTAGCGAGACGAAGATCTCGAGGTCCTCCTCGTCGACCTTGGGCATTTGGAAGTCGCCAAGCTTGACAGCCACATGGCAGCTCGTCACCGCGTGGCTGGAGAGGCCAACGCCGTTAAGGGCCGTTGATAGCCTGGACTTGCGGTTAGCGTCACGGTCGGCCGTTGCAGAAAACTAAAATATAACGTACCACCATCATACTAACCATTGAAGGATATGCTGTATTGAAGATAATTTACCAAATTGAAAAGGTGGACCGGACTGGCCTTCTTGTAGTCCGCCTGATCGCCGTTCTCCTCCCTTGGAACGATCTCGAGCCCAAGCAGTCTGTTCCCGTTGTCAATGACCTCGGCGATCTTGAGCTTCAGGGCCCTGGTCTGGTCCTGGGTGAGGACGCCGACGTGGAGCTGCCGCCGCATGAAAATGAGCTGCTCCATCAGCTTCTGAACTTTGACGAACTCTGCATGCGAAAAAAGGAGACAAATTGGACGACGTGCCGAAGCCGGCGGATGGGTGGCGTCCAGCTAGCTGGTCGACGCAGCAATTCATATTCAAATTTATGCCCTTGCCTGGCGTCTTGCCCTTCGCGAAGAGCTCCCTCCATAGCGGTCGCCAGGTCCGCATCGTCCACAATATCTCTTCGGTCGGGGCGGAGTCCTCGCAGCAGGACGAGGAGGCGCTGACGGTGGAGGCGGCCGACGAGCCGGCTATGGTGCCGCCGGCGCCGCATGACGACTTCGTCTTCTTCAGCCGAATGTAGGACTTGGGAAAGATGCCCGTCTCCGAGCTGGCCACGTTTTTTCCCAGGTACCAGTCTGAAACGAACGACGCAAAAAGGCGTTATATTGGTGGTGGTGCCATGTCTAAGTGTCTGCCTCCAGCTCCACAGCCGCCATCTATGGCTACAGTTAATGTGACTGGACAGATAAATGTCATCTAAATTCAGCCGTGAGCACCTTGAGGCTCGCTCGCTCCCTCCCTTGCGGTTGAGCGAATTTGTGCGGGGTTAGCAAATGCAAATAAGTATACGTAACTCTGACCGATAAAGTGTCGTAGATTCATAGGTCAGGCCTTAAGTTTCCTTGACCGTGGTTGCTATAAAATAGAGCTCTAGCAGAAGTTGAGCCCAGTGGACAAAGGTACGAGCATATGGCTCGCTGGTCTCGAGATCCAGCCAGGCTTTGAACATGCAGCCGCCCGCCCGCGACCGGCCGCCACTCTCTCTCTCTCAGGCGGATTCCATTCCATTTCGTCGGGCCAGATAAAAGCTCAAGATATAACACGAGCCGGCGACGCGATCGCAGCTAGGAAAGAAAAAAGTCAACTTATGTCTAGCTACGCACGACTGAGGCCACGATGCTTTTAATTGGTGTTTGAATAGGGCTTTAGAAACAAACGGCCTCCAAGGGATTTTGGAAAACGAGAAACCTTTTAGCGCTGTTCCTCAATCCACACTACCCAACCCGGGTAAGCATTAGCCCATTAGGATCATTATAGGCCTTGCCGAACTAATAAACCAGAGCAATTTGCTAGACTTCCAATTTGCCAAAAATTGCGTCCATTATCTACCCCTCTGGATAACATGGTTGCACAGGTACGCACAGATACTGTAGGGGAGAGGACCGTTTATAATCACAAGGCAAGTTGCTGTGATCGAAGACTTCCATGTAGGAGCTATGAAACGAAATGCCAATGTTTTGCGCCGCGGGACAAAAAAAATCCTTCCGCGTCCCTCCGTCCGTTCTCCTTTTTTCCTCCGGCTTGCGAATTAGGCCGCTCTTTCCGGGAAGACCCAATCACCGTCCGCAGTTTGAACAGACGTCGCGGCGACGGCGTCGGTAGCGTCGAACGTCACCGCCCGCGGGCCTCAACCAAGTGCCGAGTTAAGGTAGCTAGTCTTGTACCTGGCGGCGGCCACAACGCTCTCTCCAAGACGCCAACACTAGGCGGGCGAACATCGTGGGAAATCATCGTGACCTGTTGGGGAGAGGAGAGGAAGGAAGCGAGCGGCTCATAGGAAGGGAGGACAGACAGACAGACAGACGGACGGATAGAGTGAGTGCCGCGCCGGCCGGAGGCGAAACCAAACAATCCTACGCGCCGTTCTTTCACTTGATTATGAGAAAAAACGCTGGCTGAGCAATCCAGTCGAGCTAGCTGTAATTTTTTTCCCGGCTACCCGCTGGCTCGACGTTCGTACGGCGGAACAAATGCGGGCCGTGCGGCAATTTGGCATCATACTTCGTTCCGTTCCTTTTTCTCGCAGCTAGCGAATTCCAAGCGGCCGGAATTTTCCGTCTACATAGCTTCCATGCCACGAGGGATGTCTGGCTGCTGGCCGGCTGCTGCTGGCGCGAAGCCCGCTCAATTGGACGGCCGGCCAATGGGGGCAGGTGCTGCTTTCATAGCACCTGTAATTATGAGGCTCGGCGTCGCGCAAGTCGTGAAGGAAAGTGACGGCGGCGGCGGCGGGAAGAACACCAATAAAGGTTAAGAGGATTAGCACACAACGGCCAGCTCGACCAGTCAGTCAGTCAGTCAGCCCGGCACTTGGGCGGATGGCTCGGGTGAGGACTGGACTACCTACTTTTGCCTCAGGGATGCCGAAAAGGAGAAATCTGCGCGTACGGCCAGCGCGTCCGAACGGTAGTAGCCGGACAGGAGGGAGGGAGGGAAATAATGAATTGCCCGCTTGTCCGCGAAAGGAAAGAGCAAATTGCTCTCGGCTCAGGCTACCTAAAGAATTCGTAGCAGGAGTTCAAGTTACTGGGTTGCGATCATTTCTGCTCCCCATAAAAAGGACACAGTTTGCGTGATTCTCCGCCGCCTACTGTACTATCTGCAGTAGACAACTGCCGTCATGTTTGACGATCGACCAAACCAACACTCCAATTTTCTCCTCTTTTTATCTGCCTAACTATTATCGGGAGCGATCGACGTCCTTTTGAAACATAATTCGAGCTCATTACCGAAGCCACGAAATGACTGCTCCTGCCGTTTGTCTTCCTTCCTACGTTCCCTCCTCATTTTCACCGCAGCAGCTCATCATCGTTCGTTCGTCGCGGCGCTTTTCTCTTTCCCGCCTACCTACTACGCGTGCGTAGCTATCACTGCCTAGCTAGCCGCCTACCTCTTGTCTCCTGCGTGACGCAAACTAGGTCGCCCAATCTCAGCGGAAGAATCTTGTTGTCCACGGCAGAGGAGGAGGAGGAGGAGGGGGCTGAATCTTGACGCGCCATCCAGCCAACTCCTCCTGTCCCTGGTGCTCCTCTGCCATTTCTCATCATCGCCGCCGAGCTAACATCTTGATTGCCACCTCCCCCGCCGTCGACGACGGTGCCGTTTTCGACGAGATGATCATCTTGCTTGCCTTCCGTCTCGACCTCTTCCGCCATCGCAGCCGCGGCAGTCGATGCGGATTGGCTCAGATTGGACAGGGATCCCTTGTTGCCCTTCCTGGGGGTCGACTGAGACGACGACGACGGCGGCGACGGCGCGATGGACTCTGATTCCGTCGCCGGCGCCTGCTGCGAAAAGCGCCGTTGCCTCTGATGCTGTGGCTGTTGTCCTCCAAGGTCGCCGTGCGGCGACTGCTTTTGGTGAGAGTAGTTCCCGATGGCTACGGAAGAAGAACGAAAGGGAAACGCCATTAGCTCCGATCGACCAATAGGTCGTGATGGTTCGTGGGAACGAAGTTTCTATTAAGGCGATTTTGGCCCGCTCTCTCCCATTGAAAAAATGCATGGGACCGACCGACGCGACGTTCGGCCAGGCCAACAAACTTCCCACAAATCGAAGCAGCAAGGGCGCCCGCATTATTTCAAGCCGGCGACTTCGGTTTTCCCCGTTGCGAACGTCGCATATACGGACGCATATTGGATTAGTAATTTGACCTTCCTGGTTAACAAATGTCATGGAGTACGCGTCCCCGCAACGTCGAGTCGAGGGCTGTGCGATCCTATCGCTAAACTTACCAACTCCTAGGCTGACGTCGATGGGACTCCACGTCTTGAGAAGTATCCCTGAAATTAACAAATTGGTGGTCATTAGTTAGCGTCGTCGCATTCGTTCGTTCGATCGTCAAGGCAACGTCGGCAAAATAGCATCTTAATGAGGCAGAAAAGTAGCCTCTTCCCGTCTTGGACTCGCTTCCCTCACTCCCTCCCTCCTCATTCACCGCGACAGTATCAATGCCAAGTATGGTCCCTGACTTCAGGGTTGAGAGCGCCTATCTTCGATCGTGTTTGCTGAACTGTCAGCTAGAAGGAGAACAGACCAGACTCTGTTCCTCCCCCATTACTTTAACTAGTATTATGCATACGCTTTAGGGGTCCCCCAGCTTTCTTGATGTTAGAACAGGAGGCGAATGCATATCAGGATCGAGCGCCAGCGGAGGGCCAGCTAGCCGGACGTTGATAGCGGCATAACGATCTCTCTAGCTCTCTCTCTCTGTCCGCCAAGGTCGCCTTTACGCTGACTAACTCGCTCGCGAAGCGGTATCCCCTCGCTCGCTCGCTCGCTCGCTCGTTCATTCGTCCTGCCGCTATCTGACTGCTTAATGCATTTGCAATCTGAGCCAGCTAGGCGACAGCTAGTGGGGTGAGAAGCCGGAGAGAAAGAAAACAGCTCGCACGCTCGCTCGAGCGACCATAAAATTCAACCTCGAATCCTGGTCGTGGAATTTATTGGGGGGCATGAATTGCCGCTTGGTTTGGCATCGAAGAGAATGAACTCTAAGTGACACTCTAGCTGGGGGAAAAGGACTCGCATCCATGCGTCCACATCACCCCGATCCATGTCTGAATTGTCAGTTAATGAACTGATTTGATTCCCTCGCTCCCTCCCGCCCAGCTAGATAGACCACCCGGCCAGCAGCGCGAAGCATCGACGCCTATTCATGAGAATGACTAGCCAGAGCATTTTTTCCCGCCAGCTCATGCGGTCGGCCGGCCGGCCTGTCAGTTGCTAACGCGCTAGACGTCCATTCCATTCATGCAGACAATCGAGCAAAACCGCGTTAGTAGTATCTCCTTCTGTACATGCATTGACATTGAGAACAGCAGTCCGCGGCCATCGTCGCTCTCCGTCGGCCCGCCGCGCCGCGCCGCGCGTCATTCTGTCTCAATCAATTTTCGAATATGGAGAATGACATAAGCCTCGATCGGGCGTCGCACCGAGAACGACGGGAAAACACTCGGCAGCGGCAACGCGTATTTAAACTTCAACTACATACGTGGACAATTGCAAGTGGGGCAAGGATATGAACATGCCGCAACAACGGACAGGTTTTTCACCCCGACCGGCCCGACAGCGGTGCACTTGACGTACTCGTAAAAAGGCCGCTATAGCTCGATGTTACTGGCTACGCGCTCGTGAGCGAGCGAGCGAGCGAGTCCGCCACTTAGGATCGAGATGGCGTTTCTGATTGGAAGACCGTCGACGTACTCGCAGATGGCGATGTAGGGGAGAGAGCAAAGCGAGGCCGCGGGGAGGGGAGAGACAGAGACGGACGCGACGCGGCGGGCGAGCGGGCCAC
>JAAUYK010123721.1_pt1 | contig 14373 bp, 9 predicted proteins | sample 7278021 | NCBI WGS metagenome assembly JAAUYK01 (sample SAMN14350223, study PRJNA611818) | marine sediment metagenome | isolation source: surface marine sediment (1.8m) | place: French Polynesia: Moorea | collected 2018-08
ATACAAACAAAAAAAAAATAACCTCGCCCCATTAGCATGTAAAATACGAAACACCCAACCAAAATTCACATCTCGCATAATGTGACTTACCCTGTCAAAAGCGATTGTCACCCTCCCATCCGCACACACTCTAATTTAGCCTACTATATTAAAATTTAATTTTTAAATTATATTTTATATTGTTTTAAAGTTAAACTTTAAACCATACTACTCTTAAAATTATTAATAATCTCTTTAGCCTTTAGGCTTCAAAAATATTGACTCAGATTATATATCTAAAATTTAAAAATTTAAGAGAAGAATCCTTTTCTTATAAGTGGCATAGCCATTTATTAATTGGAAATTAATTGTAATATTTATACTAACTTATAAGCAAAAATAATTTAAATAGTATATTAGCTTAAGCAGTAAGTTATTTAAATTATCTCAGGTTAAGGGAGTCTCTTAATTCATATTGACTCTAAGAATAATTAAATTAGAGAGAAGTCTTTTAAATAGTAATTTATATACCCTGTCTATAAACTCACCTCTCTTATATTACGCTAAACTCAGTTTGAATATTTGCATAAATAAGCAAATCATTTTTATAATTTTAAGCTTTAACAATAGAAGAGATTACAATTTGACTAATCCCCTCTTACCTAATTTAAGTCTGAGTAGGTGTAAGTTAGATTAGTATTATCATTGAGTCTCTTACTCCTCCCTCTACAATATAAAGCATTTCCAGGTGGTGTTTCATGAGCTAGAGGTCAAAATATAAATTTAATGTTTTCATCGATGACCTTAATAAAACCAGGCATAATTTATTAACTCATTTCCTTTCTAATACAAATAATTTTAAGAATCAAGAAATCTCAAATTCATTCGTCAAATTAAAGGGTTTCATAATTTATAATAAATTAAAATTATAGGATTCAAAATCCAATGTGGAATCACTATTATTAAAGATTAAGAAAATACAACTAAAGGGGTTGAAGGAAATCTATGAGTTATAGGGGGAAAGGGGAGGAATCCCTCTATACTTGCTGTGTTTAATTTTATAAAAAGAATTGGTCGATGAGATGAAAAAGCTTCTCAAATTACCCAAACAAAAAAAAATACAGCTCCTACTGAAAGCATAGACCCTGTTCTTGCAATAGTATTTCAACAAGCATATCTATCAGGATAGTCAGAGTACCGTCGAGGCATTCCTGCTAGTCCTAAAAAATGCATAGGGAAAAAAGTTATATTCACTCCGACAAATATTATAAAAAATTGTCCTTTTACTCATGTAGGATGAAGACTTATGCCTGATATAAGAGGAAACCAATTAACAATTCCCCCCATAAGAGCAAATACAGCTCCTATGCTAAGCACATAATGAAAGTGAGCTACTACATAGTAAGTGTCATGCAACACAATGTCTAAAGAAGAGTTGGCTAGGACAATTCCTGTTAAACCCCCTACAGTAAATAAAAAGATAAAACCTAAAGCCCATAATAGGGGAGCTGAAAATTTTATTCGTGTGCCGTATAAAGTCCCCAATCATCTAAATACCTTAATTCCAGTAGGAACGGCAATAATTATAGTAGCAGTAGTAAAATAAGCCCGGGTATCAGCATCTATGCCTACAGTGAATATATGGTGAGCCCATACTACAAAGCCTAAAAATCCGATAGCTACTATTGCATAAATTATCCCAAGAGCACCAAATGGAGATTTTTTACCTGACTCCTGACTTACAATATGAGAGATTAGCCCAAACCCGGGAAGAATCAGAATATAAACTTCTGGGTGACCAAAAAATCAGAATAGATGTTGATACAAAATAGGGTCTCCCCCCCCGCTCACATCATAAAATGAGGTATTCAAATTTCGATCAGTTAATAGTATTGTAATGGCCCCTGCTAAAACTGGGAGAGCTAGTAAAAGTAAAACAGTGGTTACTAACACAGACCAAGGAAAAAGAGGCATTCTGTCAACAGATATCCCGATACACCGTATATTCAAAATAGTGCTAATAAAATTAATAGCCCCTATAATTGAGGAAACGCCTGCTAAGTGGAGAGAAAAAATTGCAGCATCCACAGATGCTCCAGAATGAGATAAATTAGAGCTTAACGGAGGGTACACTGTTCACCCTGTTCCTACTCCAGCCTCAATAAAAGCTCTCACTAGTAATAACAATATAGCAGGAGTGAGAAATCAAAATCTTAAATTATTTAGTCGAGGGAAAGCTATGTCTGGAGACCCAATTATTAATGGCACTAATCAATTCCCAAATCCCCCAATTAAAATAGGTATTACCATAAAAAAAATTATAATAAATGCATGAGCTGTGACAATTACATTGTAAATTTGGTCGTCCCCTATTAGTGACCCTGGTTGGCCCAATTCTAAACGAATTAATATTCTGAGACTTGTTCCCACTAACCCAGACCATGCCCCAGCTATAAAATACAATGTCCCGATATCTTTGTGATTACATGAATTAAATCATTTCTGCCTTATCTCGATAAATTCCTATTTATTAAAATAATTGTCTGATTGACTCTCCTCCCTTGTCCCGAGAAATTTTAATTAAAATCCCTAGCCCTATACAAGCTTCACAAACTGCTAAAGTAAGAAAAGTAAATATTATAGTAGAAGCAATTTTTACGTGGAGGAGTTCGATAAATAGTACTAATGTAGCTAGAGTTGCTAATTCTAGAAGTATAAGTAGTCTTAAAATATGATTTCTTAAGAAAAATAGAGCTGATAAAAATAATAACGGGATTAAAGTTAAAGTAGAAAAAGCTCTAAGTTGTGAAGAAAAAAATACAGTAATTATAATAAAAGCTATACTAATTTTCTTATACTGCCTTTAAAGCCTTCTCTTAGTTTAATAACACTAAATAATGTAAATAATAAATATAAAACTAAAAATGCTAATTGGGGAAGAGCAGAAATTTTGTACATTGAGTTTAAGGCCTCCCTTCAATTCCTTCTAATAAATCTTAAAGCTCTAGGGGAGTTTGGAAAAATAATTCTTAAAAAAATTAAAGAGAATAAAAAATAAAAATTATATATTTGAACTTTATCCTCAGACCTTATTATTACGATATAAAGAATTAACACCATTATGCCCCCTATGTACACAATTACAATAACATTTATTATTCAAATATTAAACTTTATTAATAGTATAACTCCTGTTATAGTAGCAGCAATAATTAAATTGAGAGCTAACACTATGGGAGAATTAATTCTTCTAGCCCAAATTAGTGTGGATAAAAATACACATAAACACAATCTTATAATTAATATACTACGTTTATTGCTTCTAGACAGATAATTACCTATCGTCAAATCTTTAGTTACTGCTTCTGCAATAGCTACTTTGCTACAACTTATCTCACAAGAGAGTGTTGGACAATTTGTATACCAGTTAGAGCATTATTCATATATTTATTTTATTACTATTAAGTCCTAAATATGTAAATTTATATTAATAGTTTAATAGTGGCTCAGGTAGTCTAAAATAAGCATATGTCATCTGATAAGAAGGAACTTGTAAAATCCTCCGTTTACAACCACACATGACTTTTTTTTTAGTGACTTGAATTGAGGAGTATCTAAACCCAAACCCCCTTAATTAGAAATAACTAGCTGTCATATTATTTAGGTTTTAGGTATTGCCTTTACTACCCTATTTTAATTCTCTATTTTATACTTGGCTACTAGTCCAAATTTAGTCTTATAATTTAAAAGCTAGTAAGTCAAATTCAAAAATTTATCCTGATCATTTTAACTAATTTAATATAGGTGTATGCTTTAACAAGGAATAGTTTAACCGCGGATGCTGGCACTAATTCCCCCCCTTTCAAATAAAACTTTATCTAAATAATACCATAATCTGAGATTTTTACATCTATTCATGAGAGTTTTTATTTACTACATAGCATTTACTACAATTAAATATTTAAAAGTCAAGTAACTTACTAGATTTACTAAATTAAAGATACCTTGGACAAAGGAAAAGTCGTTAGTCTCCTTTTCTAGCACTATGTAAAGACCTATGGGGTTATACTACTATTATTTATATACTGATATAAAATATTAACTAAATTCTTATGTCCTTATCGGGGGAAGGGCAAATTTATTTCATCAAGTTTATTTTCTCAAAATTTATATAAAGCTAGAAGAATTAGAAAACGTTATTTTATACTTATAATAACTTTTCATAATTTAAAAGACTTAATTCATGGTGAGAAGAATTAGGCCAGCTAACGTATTATAGTTATTAGTGCTAATTTTGCAAACTTATAATATGGGGATAAGGTTACACTAAGAAGTCATGTAACAGGCAAGTTAATAATAATAACAATATTATTTTATGTATAGGAATTATAGTAAGAGATTTTAAAATGGGCTGTATCTCTTTATATCTTACAATACTGTTTAAGTATAATAAGAATTTGGTGGTCGCCAAATAAAGAACTGAATTTACCTTATATTTTATAATTTAAATTTTTATTTATGCCTATGAATGCGGAGGTTCAATTATTAATTAATTCCATAAGGAAGCACACTTTATTTTACAGATAGTGGCCTTACTATTAGAAATTTTACTCAATTGTGTGTTATATTTTTAAACAAGAATACGTCACGAGGCTATACCCACCCCCAGATAGATAATTTTTTGGACCTTATATTTTGAACCACGGGATATGCGGAGTCTCTCATTAGATAAGGAGTAATTTTAGAATTAAAATCAAAATTCAAATTTGTCATTTAAAACACCTATTTCCTAATTTTTCTAGGCAAAAGACTTAGAGAGAGTTAAATAGAAAGGAAGTGAAATATTAATACCTTAAATTTAACTGATTTATAGAAGTTATAAAGATAAAACAGTTTTATTTTAGATCTACATTTGGTTTATGTTATATGTGATTATAAATAGATTAGCATTATTGATTAATTCACAAATAATGCATACACTAGTTCTTATTAGTCTTAAAGAGTTTATTTTGAGAGAATGAGTAGAAGTTTTAATAATCTAAGAACTAGCTATTAAATTCTATTGTATTTTAGCTACGCAGGAAAATGTATTTATTCACGGGTAGTACTTAGGTCGGAGAACTAGGCTAATCCATTCCTGCTCAGAAATTCAAATATATCTATCAAATTAAATAGAAGCTTTATGGCAGTGTTCAGAGGTTTGAAGCGAAAGCTATAATTAAACCCATTTTATTATATTTTATAATCCTTTCAAACCTTAAGGCTTCAAAAGAATAGTGTCAAATAATGGCACATAAAATTGCATATTTTATGAGAATTAATTCTTTAAATTTTAAGTAACATAGCTATTTATAAATTGAAATTTATTGTTGTGTCTGTACACACCTATTAGATGAATGGGTTGATAAAACCATTGTTTTGAGGCCTAAACTACTTCAGTTATTAGAATAAATAATATTAGGATTTTAGGTCTTCTAGGGGTTATGGGCCCCTTAGCTTATATAGCTTACTAATATAAGGAAATTATTTTCATAATACTCTATACCACTCTTATAGATAAGCATCCTGTATTGCACTAAATTTAATATTAGTTAGAAATACTCTATATATAATAAGCAGCTTTATAATTATTTGAAGTTTAATATTTCGTATATCAAAATTGTCATCATTAATAACCATATGAATAGTTACTAACGCAATCTCTCATTACTACTCTCCTGGTCAAAATATGACAGGGGTTCCTTTATGTACTTTTAAAGAATTTAGCTTATTTGAAATTAGATGATTACTAATTATTCTGAGATGTTTTGTTAATCTTTCTATATTAAGATTAACTAAAAATAATGACTCAATATATTGCCAAATTATTTTATTTATAAGATTAATCTTAATAATGGCGTTCAGAAGAAACAAAATTATTTTTTTTTATTTTTTTTTTGAAATTAGATTAATTCCAGTCCTTATAATAATTATAGGATGAGGGTATCAGCCAGAGCGTGTTATGGCTGCTAGGTATCTTATTTTATACACGGTGTTTAGATCGTTACCTCTTATAATTGTGATTTTATTTATAAATGGAGAAATAGCTATAATTTGGTTTAATTTTATTTCTTTTTCATTTAACAGAATAGAGAAAATAAGAATGTCTAAAATATTACTTATGCTTATTTTAACTTCAGGATTTTTAGTAAAATTTCCAATATATGGTGTACATTTGTGACTTCCTAAAGCTCATGTAGAAGCCCCTATAGAGGGCTCTATAATCTTAGCAGCCTTATTACTTAAATTAGGAGGATTTGGGTTAATCCTTATTTCCCCTCTATTGACTTTCCCTTTATATCTAATATTTATTACTAGATTTAGAGGGGTAGGAGGGGTGGCTATCGCTATTCTCGCATTGCGGCAAATTGATATAAAAGTCTTAATTGCGTACTCTTCGGTAGCCCATATAAGGATCACTATTATAGCCCTTCTTTCTCATACTCGATTAGCTCTAATATCAGCTATTTTAGTCATAGTCTCTCATGGGTTTTCTTCTCCAGCGATATTTATATCAGCTAATTTTATCTACAACCGAACACATAGACGAAATATGCTAATTTCTACCTCTCTGTCAAATTATAGACAATTTTTAAATGCTTTCTGATTTGTCCTAATTGCAGCAAATATAGCGGCTCCCCCGTCTCTAAATCTAATAGGAGAGTTATTCAGGTTTATAGCAATGTTTAATTTAAATCTAACTTTTTCTTTTCAATTTATTTTTATAGTTTTTTTAAGTGGCGCCTATTCAATTAGCCTTTACTCCTCTACCCAACATAGTCAAAAAAAAAATATTGCAAGATCAAGCCAGACTCTATCTAGTCTAGAGGCTAAAGCTATAGCCTCTTATGCATTAGCATGTTTTCTAAGACCAATTTCCCTATCAGCTCTTATAATTTAGTAAACCTTTAATGTTCTAAAACACTAACTTGAAGAATACAAGATAGTAAAGTATAAAAATATGGCATAGGTATTAAGATAACCCTATTAGGCATATAACGTACTCACTAAATAGCAAAATAAGTGTACCAGCTTTAAACGCTAGTCTAAATAACTATTAGAGATTAAAAAGTGCATGACTGCTCTTTAGGCTTTGGAGGCCCATGGTCAATAACCTAACTTTATAAATTACTAAATATTTGCCTTCCCCTCAAATATTTTCAGTTTACTACTTTTGTAATAAAACGGTAAAATATAAAGTAAATCTCAACTTTTAAGAAGAACTTCTATAATAATTTAATAACAAGTTTTTCTATATAACGAAGCGAGACTAATTAAATATTGATAATAGGTTAATTTCTTTCTAGGGTAATTTACTGTAGCAGATTCTAATTTTTAAGATTTTATTTTCTTGCAATATTTAGGGTTATAATTAAACCTATTCTACTCTTAAAATACTTAGGATAGTTCTTCCTTTGTAAATAACTAAGGCTTCTGAATTTAATAAAATAGATAGCATTCGACTTATGACTCTAATAATTGTAGTGTCATTCACCAGCACCTAACAAAAATTAATTATACCAAAATATCACACTTAAGTGAGACACACCTGTTTAACAAACACAATATTATTTTTAATGTGACAACCACTAACGAACATCTAAAATTTTAATAGCGACAATAAGCCAGGTAGTTCTAGACCTGAATCAAAGATATCCATTTGTCACATTGGCTTCTTAAACCTAATTTGTTTGTGGTAAGAAATTATTTATATCTCAATATGACGACAAGATTATATTATGTATTTACTTAAATATATTATAAATTAATATTGAGAAAGCATATAAAAACTTATTTAGCATTTCATAGAACTCTTAGATTCATAAAATATTTGTTTTAGGAAATAACAACATTAATTAACTTTAGAGCTATATTTTATGTGAGTATAACGCACCTTTATATAGAGTTAATAAAAAGAAGAGTGAAAAGCCTATATGATTTAGCTTGTTCGACCATTTTCTTACATATTTGATTTAAGTCAATGTGAATCAGACTAGTTTCTATTTTTGGGTATTTCTATCTGGGAGTATTAACGACCTCAGGTAACCTCACATGAGCTAAAACAAAATATCAATTTAATGATTTCATTGGCGGTATTTATTTATAAAAACAGAAAGACACAATTTATTGACTCATTTTCTAACACAAACAATCTTTAAATAACAAAGTAACAAATAATGAATAAGGGTCGTTTAGAATTTACTATTTAAACTTATTGGTTAGGTAAAAGGCCTCAATAAGAAAATAAAGAAGTTTAGTGTTTATACTGACTTGAGTCTATTAAAATAGGGGTTATTATAATTCGAACCTAGGTTTTCCTTTAAACAACTTAAACTTAGAAAAGTTTATATAATCCATAATATTTAATCTAATCTTGAAGAAAGTAGTTTATAAAAAAATACCAATTTTGTAAATTGGAGTACTATTTAGCTTCTTCTTTGATTAAACTATTCTTAACTCCAAACATAAGAGTATAGGCGCCTCTTGTAAACTAAATTGATTCAGTTATCACTGAAGTGACCTCTTATTAAATGTAGAAGAAAAATTTGGCCATTTATGCTTAGAGAAATTATTCACCTCTATCTCTTCAGGATAGTATTCATTAAACTATCTAAACCTATAATATAAGCTCTCAAACTGAAGACAATAATAAGCCCCTAAAAGGTAAAAAAATGATGGCGTTAGTCTCCTTAATTATTGTAGTTTTAGCTGCTACCTGATATAGGCTTCCCACAAATAGACGGTAATAAGCTCTTAATATGGCTACAGAAACTAATATAAAAAGCAGAGATAGCCCTAAATAGCCGGATATTGTTATTGATAAAACAACCTTCACCTTTATCCAAAATCCCACTAATGGAGGTAACCCTGATAAGGCAAATAACCCTAAAAATATAAAACCTCTTCTAAGTGTTGTAAACAGAGAGGCTTCAAAAATTTCTCTTTGGTTATACATAGAAACTACTAGGAATAAAAATATTATAATTAATACATAAATCAAATAAGGTTCTACTCATTGAGGGTTAGGAAATACTATTAGTATTCATCTTATATTTATTAATCTGGAATAAGCTAAAATAGGCTTAATCCGGATGTGAGTAATAGCAGCTATCCTTCTTAGCATTGTGATTCTAGCTAATACGGCTTTCTCTTCAGCCCCTATAAATACTCATATTAATAATAATGGTAAAATTTTTTGAATAACCCTTAACACAAATATAGTGTATCAGTCTAATGAGACAAAAACTCCCAAATACCACTGATGAAATGGGGCTACACCTATTTTTAACCTAGTTCCTAAAAATAAAATTATTCACGATCAACCACTACAGGATTGAGAAGCTATAATTACTCCTCAAAATATTATTGTGGAAGAGCTTCTTTGAATAAAAAAATATTTAATTAATGTTGAGGAGCTTATATTAGTATGACTTAAATACATTATATTTAAAAATACTAATATGTTTAATTCCAATCTTAACCAAATTTGAAAAAATTGAGATGAAGATAAGCCCACTACAACAGAAAGAGCTAAAAGACAACTAAGATACCCTTTAGAAATTCTTAAAGATAGTTTTATTTTAAAACAATGGGTTTCCATATAAGAAAATTAAAAATTTTCTATCTTAAAGATTATATTTTAATTATAGCCACATGAGCTCAATGGGGATTTCAGGACTCAGTCTCTGCCCCAATAACTGAGTTTACTTTTTTCCACGATATGACTCTTATGTGGCTTGGGACCATCACTATAATGGTATTTTGAGTAATTACGGTTTCTTTAATAAGCCCCTTTATTGCAACATCTGTTCTTGAAGGACAAGCTATTGAGACAATTTGAACTTTAGTGCCAGGATTAATTCTTGCAAATATTGCAGCCCCCTCTTTATCATTACTCTATGAAATTGACGAAGGATTTTTCGCTGATACCACCATTAAAGCGGTAGGGCATCAGTGATATTGAACATATGACCTTCAAGACTCTACTTTTGAGGAAAAATATGAGAGAAGCTTAGAAGAGCTTGATTGCTATCTATTTAAATCTAAAATACCTGGAGTTAACCGCTTATTAGACACCGAATGGCCTCAAATTCCATTAATATACGATCGACCTTATCGTATTTTAGTCACGTCTGCAGATGTGCTCCATTCATGGACAGTGCCTAGATTAGGGGTTAAAGCTGACGCATCCCCCGGTCGGTTAAACCAAATATTTTTTTCATCAGATCGAGTAGGAGTTTTTTACGGACAATGTTCAGAAATTTGTGGAGCTAATCATAGATTTATACCTATTTCATTGCAGTTTTTAATAATCCCCAACCCTTAAACTTCAAACATAGTGTTAGGTAAGATTCAATTAAATTACAATTTTATATGATTAGCTCTTTACATAAACCTTATAACTATTTATTAACTTCAAATTAATTATAAATTAAACCTGATCATAAGCTGAAATAGTTTAAATAAAATATTGGTTTTGGAGGCCTAAGATACTCTAGTTTTCAGTATAAATACTAACGTTTAAGTCTTAAAGCTTCTGTAGCTCACTAATATAAAGAGGTTAAGACTACTTAGAAAGGTATCTTCAAAATACCTTATAACCCTCTTAAGAAAATAACGCCATTAAATCATGCTTATAATTAAGTCAAAGTATTTGTATAACAATAAATAGTTTAATAGTTATTTAAAATTCTGTTATTTAAATTAATCATCAAAAATAATGAATGAATAGAAAACTATTACACCCTCCTCGTTATTGTTCAAAGTAAAACATATTTGTAGCCTATATTTATGTAAACTTCAAGGGTTTAATAAAGAATCCAATTATGTGATAGTGCCGTCTTCTAAGACTGTTATTGATTAAGCACGCTCTTTATCGGTAAAACATTAATTTTATAAATCGAAGAACACTAAGATTAAAGCCAATTATGGCATAAGTGCATATTTTATCCTATCAAGATAACCCTTTTTCAGGCACATAATTTACTCTTGTAAGTTTAAGTGCGCTGACCTAAAAATATTAGCCATGAAGACAAACCCTCTAGGAACCAAAACACGTTACCACTCTTTAGGTTTAAGGGCCTTACACTCAAATAATTAAACTCTAAAATAATAAAATATTTATACCATCTAATTACATAGTGCCTAACTTCATACGGCATAGATTTGTTCATTTGACAACTTATAATTTTACAGCATCTGCTTAAACCATTTAGACTCATAAAGTGACAGACTAAATAAAATATGAATTCAATGATTTCATCGGGCATTGAAACTACCTTTAAGCCTTTTATTTGGTGGGGGGGGAAATATAAGCTTAGGTAAATAAGAATTATAGGATGAAATTCCATATGCCAGTACAGTATTGTAAAAATAAAATAGAACTTAGGGATTAAGAGAAACCCTATGAGCTATAAAAGGGGTAGTTATTGAAGCCTCTCTACTAGTTGTATTAAATTTATAAGAGTTATAAATGAGAAAATTAGCTATTTCTAATTTTCCTAATACTGTCTTAAGCTCTTTCCGAGTATGCCAGAACTAAATAAGGTAAGCTATAAAACGAAATTAAAATTTTAATTGTGAAAGAGCAGAAATATAAAATCTTCCCCCAATTCCTTAGATAAGACTAGAACAACAGAGTATTAGAAAATTAATCTTAAGTTAAGGAAAGAAAAATAATAAGAATTTTAAATTAAGTTATATTTTCAAGTCTTATAAAATAAGGAATAAACACTATTAACACCTTCATTGCACGACAACAATAAACACCTGTAATTCAGTCAATTAAATTATTTTTAATAGTGTAACTTCTGTAATATCTAGCAGCTATAATTAGATTTTAAGTAAAGCTAAGGATTGAATATTGTTAATTCAAATTTATCTAAACAAGTATATACACACAACATAAACATATAACAAAGGTTTTAGGTTTTGGCTTCTAACCAAATAATAGCGTATAGTTGGACCTTTAATTATTGTGTCTCTTTAACACATCACTACAACTATGCTTATGGTAGAGTAGGGAGAATCAATATATTAGTTTAAGCATTACATGTATTTACATTATCCTATTTAGCCCTAAATAAGAAAAATGTATTTATAATTAAACAGTGAATCAGCTGGCTTATAATAAGCATGATACTATTTGAAAGAAAGAGCTTATACAGTTTTTATTTACAAGCCATATATGATTTTTATAATCATAACTTGGAGAGAGCTGTAATTTTTACTTGCCTATTAGACCAAAATATTTTAGAATTTAAGTAAGTGGTTAAATTCAATTATATATTCTAATTGCCTAACTAGCTTAATGAAGATAAATGGTTTATAAGAAGATAGTTTAACTACAAAGGCTGGTACTGATATCCCCTTCAATGGTACTTTACCTAAATAATATGGTAATCTCACTTATAATAAAAATAGTAGCACTTACTATAGTTTAATATTTATAATTATGAAGCTTTATAATTTTCGTTACTAGATTATCTGCGCAGCTAATTAGTAAGGAATACTAGTCTCATCCTTTAAAGGATAATTAAAGGCCTATAGAAATTTCATTTTATTTTATATGAGTAATATAGGAGTTATTGACTAGAGCTTATTCTATTTTACTTAGAATAAACGAATTGCGGCAATAAATTTTATATTTTATTCTAATAACAATAGAAAGGTTTAGGTGAATTCATTTATTTTAAATTATAACTTTAATACGTACATTAATTTCCTGCAGATATAATTAAGATCTTTTCAGAGTAAGATAAGTTAAATCTTAGCTCATGCCATTATCATACATACACTATTAGTCTGAAATCCTTTAATACAATAATCTTTACAGTGTTTAAGTCATATGGGAAATAGGGTATATTATAATTTATGTGTTGTTTGACTCTTACCCTAATACTCTAATAAAATTTCAAAATAAAGTATAGCTATTTATTTCTCAGTGAAACTACTAAATAGAGAATCTAACTTGCAGTTTACCAAAGATATTTTACTAATAAACTTAAACTAATAGATCAAGATCAACACATAAATACTTCTTGCTCTTATTAGAAACTACTATTCCTTTCAAAGATTCAAGTAATAGGTACTTTGTTAAATTTTAAAAATTAAAATGATGAAAGAATCGAAAAATGGGTAGAATTGTAATAATCCTAACTACCACTATAAAACAAATATGGTGTATAGCGGGCACTCTCCGGGGGTTTAATACGGACAAGGTTTAATTTATGAGTACGGGTTCACCATATCACTTCATAGAGCCATATTAAATTGACAAAGCAAATTAAAACGGTTTTGGTTTTACATGCTGTGCACACACGTATATGTGCGTATATATATATATATATATGTAGTAAGACTAATAAATCTGTAGAAGTAATGTTAAGAAATAACATCCCATAGAAAATTAGGATCTTTATAACCCCTCATGAAATAATTAATATTTAAGATGCATCCCCTTTACTCAGATTAATAATAGTTAAAGGGAAGTTAATAGCATTAAATTCAGCAAATAAAGTTATAAGTATAACTAAATTCTACATGTAAGAGAGACATAAAGAAAATAAATAATAAAATAATTTGTGGGTGTACTTAGAAGAAGTACAAAAATAAAATTGTATATTAGACTTATATTAGTAAGATTAGCATTAGGGCTAATTTTATTAACTGTTATAGGAACTCTATCATATAAAGGATTAAGTCATGAAAGGGAGGAAAAGCTCTCTCCATTTGAATGTGGTTATTTGCCTTTTGAGGAAAGACGAATTCCATTCTCAAGTCATTTTTTTATACTTAGATTAATTTTTCTCGTGTTTGATATTGAGTTAGTGATTTTATTTCCATTCGTCTCTTTAATAACTTGAAGGAGAACCCCAGTTTCATTAGCAATTTTATTAATCTTTTTAATCCTACTTACTTTAGGCTTATTAGTAGAATGGGAAAAAGCAATGTTAGACTGGTTACATTAAATTCTTGACGGCCACGCCTAAATGGTTTTTATTACTAAGACCTAAGTTTAGGAATGATCATGAATTTTAATGCGACCAAATTATTAATTAACTCAGCCAGAAAGAATTATTTAAATTATAATAAATAGCTATAAGCCTATTATTTGCTTCGCAAATTTCTGAAAGTTATTTATAAAAACTTTTCAATCAATTTTATGAAAATATTTTTATTATTTAACCAGAGACGTATCAACCTTACTCCCAGTCAGGAATAACCACAAGCGGAAATATTTGTTGGTGTAGCGATGAAAAAGTGTTTGAGGTGTTGTTTATGCTTCTTTGACTCAATGATTTTAATAAATTCATATATGTGGCTTATATTTATGACCCCTTTAAGCCTAATGAG
>JAAUYK010088304.1_pt1 | contig 14364 bp, 12 predicted proteins | sample 7278021 | NCBI WGS metagenome assembly JAAUYK01 (sample SAMN14350223, study PRJNA611818) | marine sediment metagenome | isolation source: surface marine sediment (1.8m) | place: French Polynesia: Moorea | collected 2018-08
CAAGGACCCAGCATGACCCAGGCCCTGACCCTTGAGCTTGAGCGCTCGAACCCCGGCAAGTTCCAGGACCCCGAGCGGACGGCCAAGGGCGAGCAGCGCGCGTCGGTCGGCCTGACTTCCCTGGCGACGCTCTGGTTCAATACCGGGACGCTGTGCAATCTGGCCTGCGTCAACTGCTATATCGAATCCAGCCCGAAGAACGACCGCCTGGTCTACATCACGGCCGAGGAGGTCTCGGCCTACCTCGACGAGATCGCCGAGCTGGGTCTGCCGACCCTGGAGATCGGCCTGACCGGCGGCGAGCCCTTCATGAATCCGGCGATCATGGAGATCCTCGAAACATCGCTGTCGCGCGGCTTCCAGACCTTGGTGCTGACCAACGCCATGCGGCCCATGATGAAGTGCGCCGACAGCCTCGAGGGCTTGCTCAAGCGCTACGGCCAAGCCCTGGTCCTGCGGGTGTCGATCGACCACTACACCAAGGCCATGCACGAGATCGAGCGGGGTCCGCACAGCTGGCAACCGACTGTCGACGGGCTGACCTGGCTGGCGCGGAAGGGCTTCAATGTCCGCGCCGCGGGGCGCAGCATGTGGCACGAGTCGGACGAGGAGCTGCGCGCCGGCTACGCGCGCCTGTTCCGCGAACTCGGCATCGGGATCGACGCCGCTGACCCCGAGGTCCTGGTGATCTTCCCCGAAATGGACGCGGATGCCGACGTCCCCGAGATTACGGAAAGCTGCTGGGGCATCCTTGGTATCGCGCCCGAGTCGATCATGTGCGCCAGCTCCCGGATGGTGGTCAAGCGCAAAGGCGACCTTCGCCCGGTCGTCATGCCCTGCACGCTGCTGCCCGATCAGGATTCCTTCATCATGGGCAATACCCTCGCCGAGGCCCAGGACAAGGTGATGCTCAACCATCCGCACTGCGCCCGCTTCTGCGTCCTCGGCGGCGGGTCCTGCAGCAAAGCGACGTGAGCCTTCGGATCACCCGCGCCTACGCCCTGGCGGCCGCGCGCCACGTCACCCAGAAGCGTAAGGGCGAGGCCAGGGAACCCTACATCAACCACCTCTGCGAGGTGGCTGAGCTGGTCGCCGAAGCGACCGACGGCGCGGACGAGAACCTGATCATTGCCGCGATCCTGCACGACACGATCGAAGACACCGAAACGACCTACGGCGAGATCTTGACGCTGTTCGGTCATGACGTGGCCGACCTCGTCCAGGAGGTGACGGACGACACCTCCTTGCCGTCGCGGGAACGCAAGCGCCGGCAGATCGAGAACGCGCCGAACCACAGTACCCGGGCCAAGATCCTCAAGCTGTGCGACAAGACGTCGAACATCCGGGCCATCGCGACCAGCCCGCCGGCCGAATGGTCGGAACAACGCCGGCTCGACTACCTGGATTGGGCGCGCAGCGTGATCGACGGGCTGCGCGGCGTGCACGCGGACTGCGAGGCGCGCTTCGACGAAGCGCTGGCCGAGGCCGAGCGCATCTACCGCGGCCGGACCGGGAAGGATCAGCCGCGGTAGCGGTTGTCGATCTCTTCGCGGTAGGCTTCGTACTCGGCCTCCGCGTCGGCGTAGTCGATCTCGAGCGTGCGGATCGACCGCTCGAGATCGATCTTCTCCTCGGTCAGCTGTTTCAGCTCGATCGCGATTGCGGCCCGCTCGGTAGGAATCAAGGTCGGCTCGACCAGGCGGGCGGTCTTCTCGACTAGGAGGAATTCGATCTTCTCCGCCCGGGCCTTGCTCCAGCTCAGCTCCTTGCCGATCCGGTTCACCTCGCTGCGCCGCTGATAGAGGCCGAAGCCGTCGGCGTGGGCCGCGGCGAAGGCCGCTTCCTGCGAGACCGGGCAGATCCCGCCGTAGCGCTTGCCGCTCAGGCCTAGATTGTAGCCGTTGACCGGCCGGCAATAGCCGGTCAGACCCTCGCCGTGGCCGACCATGTAGTCGTCGAACTTCGCGGCGATGCCGAATTCGGCGCAGGCCTTGCGGTGACGCCCGAAGCTGTCGGCGCTGTAGCCCTTGGCGCCGTCCTCGTAGCCGATGGCGCGCCAATCGGCGGTCTGGCACTGGGCTTCGTCCATGCCCTTGCTGGCGCAGCCGGCGAGAGCGAGCAAAATCAAAGAGGCTAGTATGGAGCGCATGGTCGTTCCTCCGGATATCCCGGAGGTTTAGGCGACCTGCTTTAAGGCTCGGTTAATCCTGGGGCGATTGCTCGTACTCGGTCGACCTGATCAGTCCCGCTTGAAGTGCTTGCTGAGCGCCAGGCCCTGGCGCTGGTAGGACGAGCCGATGTCGCGGCCGTAGAGCTTGTCCGGCTGGTCGAGCAGGCGCTCGTAGACCAGCCGGCCGACCACCTGGCCGTCTTCCAGAACGAAGGGCACCTCGTGGGAGCGCACTTCGAGGACCGCGCGGGTTCCGCTATCCTCCGCGTGGCCGAACCCCGGATCAAAGAACCCGGCGTAATGGACCCGGAACTCGCCCACAAGTGTATCGTAGGCGACCATCTCGGCGGCGTGATCGGGCGGAACAGTGACCGATTCCTTCGATGCCAGGATGTAGAAATCGTCGGGATTGAGGATCAGGCCCTCGCGCGGCCGAGCACGGATCGGCTCCCAGAAGTCCTGGATCGCATAGGCCTGTTCGAGGTCGACATCGATCAGCCCCCGGTGCCTGCGGGCCTTGTAGCCGATCACGCCTTCGGGCTCGCGCGGCAGGTCGATGGTGAGCGGAATCCCCTGGGATATGTCGCCGCCCGGCAGGTCCTTGTCGATCAGCCGGACCTGGTCGTGAAGCCGGCGCAGGGCGCTGTCGCTGTAGTGGTGCGAGCCACGCCGCAGGCGAAGCTGGTTGAGCCTGGAGCCGCTGCGCACGACGACGCTGAAGGCGCGCGGCGATATCTCGACGTAGAGGGGTCCCTGGTAGCCGCTCTCCACGCGGTCGAACTCGACCGCGCGATCGGCGATCAAGCGGGTGAAGACGTCGATCCGCCCGATCGAGCTCTTCGGGTTGGCGAGGCCGTAGATCCGGCTGCTGAGCTTGAGCTCTTCCTGCAGGGGCGCGATGTAGACGCAGCCCTTCTCCAGCACCGCGCCGCCCTCTAGGTCGATCTCGTGCATGCCGAAGGCGGCGATCTTCTCCTCGACGGTCGACCGCGGTCCCGGCAGAAAGGAAGCGTTGACCCGGTAGGCCACGGGACCGAGCCGCAGGTCGAGGCTCGAGGGCTGGATCTGCGCCTCCGCGATCGGATTGCCGGCGCGGATCTCACCGACCCTGAGCAGTTCGCGGATCGCCTGGGACGGCAGGATTCCCGTCGAGTGACGCAGAAAAGACGGCCCGTCGCCGTCCGCCGTGATCGCCAAAGGTTCCAAGGCCTGCGACATGCCACGTGACCTCCCGGAGTAGGCGCTCAAGCTATCGTTTTGTTTCAATACGATAAAACACTTTCTTTTGCACACGCCGGAAGAAAAAGCCCACCGTTCTGTCCCGGCCTAGCCGCCGGGAATCCAACAGCTATTCAGGTTTTCCCCGCTTCTCACATACGCTCCGGCGTTTCAATCCCCAGCAGCGACAGGACCAGCTCCAGCTGTTTCAGGCTGACCGCCGCCAGGCCCAGGCGGGAGGCGCGCAGGGCTACGTCGGTCTCGCTCAGGATGTGGCAGTTCTGATAGAAGCGGCTGAACTCCTGGGCCAGCCCGTAGGCGAAGTCGCAGAGCTCGTTGGGCGCGCGCCGCTCGTAGGCGGCGGCCACCGCGTCGGGCAGCAGCCCCAGGGTGATCACGAGGCTGCGCTCCACCTCGCCCGGCGGGAGGATTGCGCCGGGCTCGAATCCCCGCGCCTCGGCCTTGCGCAGCAGCGACTTGATGCGCACCGCGGCGTAGAGCAGGTAGGGGCCGGTCTTGCCCTCGAAGCGGGTGAAGCGGTCCAGGTCGAAGATGTAGTTGGACAGCCTGTAATTGCTGAGATCGGCGAAGCGGATCGCCGCCAGGCCGACCTTGCGCGCGATCTCGACCCGCTCTTCCTCGGGGTAGTCCTTGGCAAGACCGGCCTCGTCCAGGCGCTTCAACGCCATCTCCTTGGCACCGTCGATCAGGTCGCCCAGTTTCATGACGCCGCCCGCGCGGGTCTTGAAAGGCTTGCCGTCGGGACCGTTGACCGTGCCGAAGCCGATGTGCTCCAGGGCCGCGCCGCCGTCGATCCCGGCCTTGTGGACCGCCCGGAACACCTGCTCGAAGTGGAGGTGCTGGCGCTGATCGACCACGTAGAGCACCAGCTCGGGCCCGATCTCCCGGCGGCGGTGCTCGACCGTGGCCATATCGGTCGTGCTGTACATCACCGCGCCGTCCGACTTCAGCAGGATCAGCGGCGGGATCTCCTTCTTGTCGCCCGCCTCGGCCACCGATACGACAATGGCGCCCTCGCTTTCCTCGGCGACGCCCTTCTCCCGCATGTCATCGACCATGGGCTCGATCAGGTCGTGGACCACCGCCTCGCCGAGCCAGAGGTCGAAATGCACCCCCAGGCTGCCGAAGTCCTTCTTCATGGCGGCGATCGAGATGTCCATGAAGTGCTGCCATAGCGCACGGTATCCTAGCCGCCCGACCTGCAGCTCGGCGGTCGCCTGGCGCGCCTTCTCCAACTCTTCCGGCTCGGCCTTGCAGCGCGCCGCCGCCGCGGGATATGTCCGCTCCAGGTCCTCCAGGGTGACCGGGCTCTCCGCCGGATAGGGTCCGTTGAACGCGGAGTCGAAGTAGGGCCAGTCGGGGTGACGCTGTGCCAGCTCGTTGATCAGCATGCCCATGGGCAGCCCCCAGTCGCCCATATGCACGTCGCCCCAGGTCTTGTCGCCGGCGAAGGCGAAGAGGCGGCGCAGCGAGTCGCCGATGATCGAGGCGCGTAGGTGGCCGACGTGCATCGACTTGGCGACGTTGGGCCCGCCGTAGTCCAGGATCACGCGGCGCGGCTTCTCGACCTCGGGGCAACCGAGGCGCGGATCGGCGGCGATCGCGTTGGCCCGTTCCGCCAGATAGGCGTCGGTCACGTCGATGTTGATGAAGCCGGGGCCGGCGATCTCGGTCCGGGCGATGCGCGGATCAGCCTTCAGGACCGGTCCGGCCAGGATCTCCTCGGCGATCTGGCGCGGCGCCTTTCGAGCCTGCTTGGCCGCGGGCATGGCGCCGTTGCACTGGAACTGCCCCAGGTCGGGACGGTCCGAGCGGCGCACCCGACCCAGGTCGCGCGGCAGGTCCAGGGCCTGGAAGGCGTCGGCCACAAGGTCGGTCAGGATGGCGGTGAGAGAAGCCATGGATTGGCGGCAACCGTCGCTGCGTTGGGCAGGTCGAGGACCGCCCGGAACTCGCCGAGCGGGATAGCGCAGCCGGGGCCGGCGGACAAGCCCCGGCGGTTTCGCGACGGCCCGGGTCGAATTTCAGCGCGCGTCGCGATCGGTCCCTGTCATCCTTGCCTATAGAACAGAGCGCCATCGGAGCTCGCGGCATGAGCCACTCATCCGCCCAAGAGCAGGACGGCGGCGATCTCGTGGACCTCGAACGCTATCCGATCCACGAGCCCGGCCGCCGTCCCTACCAGGATCTCGTCGAGAATTGCCGCCGGGAGATCGCCGCCCGCGGCTGTGTCTCCCTGCCCGGCTTCCTGACCGACGCGGCGCTCGCCGCGCTGCGGGCCGACAACAAGGAAGTCTCGCACCGCGCCTTCGTCTCGAAGTGCCGGACCAATGTCTATTTCGGCGTGGACGACGAGAGCCTGCCGGCCGGCCATCCCAAACGAATCTTCATGGATCGGACCAGCGCCTTCGTCCCGGCCGACGAGATCGACGCCGGCTCGGTGCAGCGCCGGCTCTACGACTGGCCTCCGTTCACGGCCTTCGTGGCCGACTGCCTGGGCGAAGCGGTGCTGCACAAGTACGCGGATCCGGTGGCCGATACCATCGTCAACGTGGTCGGGCCCGGCGAGGCCTTCCCCTGGCACTTCGACACCAACGACTTCTCGGTCTCGATCCTGACCCAGCCCGCCGACGAAGGCGGCCTCTTCGAATACGCCCCCAACATTCGCTCGGCTGATGACGAGAACTACCCGGGCGTGGCGCGGGTCCTGGCCGGCGGGCGGGAGGGCGTGCTCTCGCTCGATCTCTCCCCCGGCGATCTGCAGATCTTCAAGGGCCGCAACTCGCTGCACCGGGTGACCGAGGTCGCCGGGGCGCGGCCGCGTTTCACGACGATCTTCTCCTACGCCCGCGAGCCCGGCATGATCGGCCGGGTCGAGCGCACCCGCCAGCTCTACGGCAGGGTGCTGCCTGTGCACATCCAGGCCGAGAAGGCCGGCGAGCGCAGCGACCGTCTGGAAGACTGATTGGCCCTACGGCGGTCACTTTCCCGGCGACGGATTCGGCGATCTGGCCTAGTCTGTCCGCCTATCTTGCCCCCTTTCGAAGGAGCATGCGCCATGGTCCGGCCCCGATACCTTCTCGCCCTCGCCCTCTCCTCCGCGCTGCTGTCCTCTTGCGACACGATTGGTGGCGGCGATCCTACGCTGACCGGGACCTACTGGCGGCTGGTCGAGCTGGAGGGCAAGCCGGCCGAGCCCGGCGCCGAGGACCGGGAGATACACCTCGTCCTCGAAGCGGACATCGAGAAGGTTAGGGGCTATGCCGGCTGCAACAACTTTACCGGCGGCTTCGAGACCGATGGCCAAAGCTTAAGCTTCGGCCCCGTGGCGGCGACTCGCCGCGCCTGCATCGGCAACATGGACCAGGAGCTGGACTTCCTCAACGCGCTCGACCGGACGGAACGCTACACGCTGACCGGCGACGAACTGGTGCTCTACGACAACAAGGGCGCCGCCAGCCTGGGCTTCGAGGCCGGCACGCCCTGAGAGTCGGTTGCGGGGCCTCAAGCGGCCCACATGTCGTGCAGGAAGTCTTCGATCCGGGTCTTCAGCGTCTCCGACTCGCGCGATAGCTCATGGGCGGCATCGAGCACCTGCTCGGCAGCGGCGCCTGTCTTCTTGGCCACCCCGGAAATGTTGGTGATCACCTGCTACCGCGTCCGCGTCAGCCCTCGATCATCGCTTCCAGCGTCTCGACCTTGTCGGCCTCGGCGGCCGGCTTGTCCCAGCGGATCCGGTGGATCCGCGGAAACCGCATGGCGAGGCCCGACTTGTGCCGGGTCGAGGGATGGACGGCATCGAAGGCGACCTCCAGCACGAGGCCGGGCTTGACCGCGCGGACCGGGCCGAAGCGCTCGACCGTGTTGTCGCGGACCCACTTGTCGAGCCGCCTCAGCTCCTCGTCGGTAAAGCCGAAATAGGCCTTGCCGACCGGCACCAGCTCCTCACCCGCCTGCGCCCGGCGCCAGGCCCCGAAAGTATAGTCAGAGTAGTAGGACGAGCGCTTGCCGTGGCCCCGCTGGGCGTACATCAGGACGGTGTCGAGGGTGAGCGCGTCCCGCTTCCATTTGAACCAGGGCCCCTTTTGCCGCCCGGCCACATAGGCGCTGTCGGCGCGCTTGAGCATCAGGCCCTCGATGCCCCGCTCGCGCGCCGTCGCCCGGCGCTCTCGGAGCTGGTCCCAGGTCCCGAACTCGATCAGCGGCGAGAGATCGAGGCGCGCGGGCCGAGCCTCGGAAAACCAGGTCTCCAGGCGCCGGCGACGTTCCGCGAGGGGAAAGCCGCGCAGATCCTCGCCGTCGAGGAACAGCATGTCGTAAGCCCTGAGATGCGCGGGGAAGCCGGCGAGCTGCTTGGCCGAGACCGTCTTGCGATTGAGGCGCTGCTGCAGGTCGTTGAAGGGCGCCACCGCGCCGTCGCGCACGACCAGCAGCTCGCCGTCGAGCACCGCGTTGAACCGCGCGGCCTCAAGCAGGTCCGGGAAGGCGCCGCCGATCTCGTCGCCGTTGCGCGAGAACAGCTTGGCCTGGGCGCCGTCGGCCGCCAACTGGACCCGGATGCCGTCCCACTTCCACTCGGCGAGGAAGTCCCCGGGCGACAGCGTCGCCATGTCCGTCTCCTCGAGCGGGTGCGCCAGCATGAAGGGCCGGAAGGCCGCGCGCTGATCGATGCTCGGCTTGGGCCCGGAACCCTCCAGCCAGGCGAAGAGTTCCTCGAACGGCGGCTCGATCCCGTGCCAGAGCTCCTCGATTTCCGCCAGCACCCGGCCCTGGCCACCCTCGCCCGGGAGCGCGGCCAGGGCGGTCTTCGCAAGGCGCGCCGAGACGCCCACCCTGAGCCCCCCGGTGATCAGCTTCAGCAGTGCCCAGCGGCCGGTCGCGTCGAGTGCGTCGAGCCAGGCCGCGAGCAGACGGGGAACCTCGCTGCGTCCAGCACTCCGCAAACGCTCGACCACCTCGGTAAGCGGCGGCGCGGCCTCGGCGCCGGGCCGCGCCGGCCAGATCAAGGCGGCGGTCTCGGCGAGATCCCCGACATAGTCGTAGGACCAGGCGAAGAGCACCGGATCGACCCGAGACTCGACGAGGCCCCGGATCAGGGCCGGCTTCGCCGCGGGGAAGTCGCGCCGTCCGGTCAGCGCCGCCAGGGCGTAGCCCCGCGCCGGGTCCGGAGTCGCCTGAAAGTAACGGGTCATGAGGCGCAGCTTGTCGTTGCGCGAGGACGTGAAGACCAGGCGGTCGAGCAGCTCCGCGAAATCCTTCACGCCGACGCCTCCGCCGGCTCGGTTTCCTGCTCGTCCTCGCCGCGGCCGACCAGGGAGAGCGCCCGTGCGCTCAGCCCGACCTTGGCCGCCTGATGGACCAGGGCCTCCTCGTTGCCGTGGGTCACCCAGACTTCCGCGGCACCGACCTCGGACAGGGTCGCGGTCAACTCGTCCCAGTCGGCGTGGTCCGAGATCACGAGCGGCAACTCGACACCGCGCTGGCGCGCCCGCTGGCGCACGCGCATCCAGCCCGAGGCCATGGCGGTTACCGGTTCTTCGAGGCGCCGCGACCAGCGGTCGGCCAGCGCCGAGGGCGGCGCCATGACGATCTCGCCGCGCAGCTGCTCCTTCTCCACCCCGGCGACCGGCCGCAGGTCGCCGAGCTCGAGACCGAGATCCTGGTAGAGCCGGGTCAGGCGCGTAAGCGCGCCGTGCAGATAGATCGGGCGCTCGAATCCCGCCTCGCGTAGTAGCGCGATGACCCGCTGCGCCTTGCCGAGCGCATAGGCGCCGATCACGTGGGGACGCTCCGGGAAGGCGGCGAGAGAGGCCAGCACCTTGGCCACCTCCTGATCCGCCGGCGGGTGGCGGAACACCGGGAGCCCGAAGGTCGCCTCGGTGATGAAGACGTCGCAGCCGATCGGCTCGAACGCGGGACAGGTCGGGTCGCGCCGCCGCTTGTAGTCCCCCGACACCACGACCCGGGACCCGCGCCACTCCAGCACCGCTTGGGCGCTGCCGAGAACGTGGCCCGCGGGCACCAGCCGAACCGCGACCTCACCGACTGTCAGGGTCTCGCCGTAGCCGAGGCTCTGCTTCGTGACTCCGGCCGCATCGCCGTAGCGGACTTCCATGATCGCAAGCGTCTCGGCAGTCGCGAGCACCGATTCGTGACCGGGCCGCGCATGGTCGGCGTGGCCGTGGGTGATCACCGCGCGGTCTACCGGCGCGGTCGGATCAACATAGAATCCGCCCGGCTCGCAGTAGAGACCCCTGCCCGTGACCCGCAGCCAATCCTCGGCGCTGACGCTCATGACGACAGCCTAGTTCGGAACATGGCCGGCCGGAACCACTTTGTGTTTCGCCTCGGGACGCGTGAAACCGCGCCAGATCATGTGCTTAGGATCGAAACACGATCCATTACCCGAGACGAAGCCCGCCTTTCCGGCCGGTGACTTCGGGCCAGGACAGATCGCGCTCGAGGCCGCGCACCGCGACGAGCAAAATAGCAAAGATAGCCACAAACAAAACACCTAGTCGAAACCGAAGGCACTCTTGGGAATTTTTGCACCTTGTTTCACGAAGTCTCCTGGCGTAACCATGGTTAACGAGGATTCGTTGTTCGTAGTCTATCAATTACTTTTGAAACTTTTCCCGCCATCAGCCGGATCGGCGCAGGATGACCGCAGCGACCCGAGCGTCGAGTTCCTTCACGCTCCATGACATGCTCGAAAGGGACACGTTTCCCGTCGCCCGCTGGGCGCTTTCGCGCGTGCTCCTGATGAACGACGCCAATTTCCCCTGGCTCATCCTGGTTCCGGAAAGGCCGGGCCTGCGCGACCTGCACGACCTCCTACCGAACGACCTGGCCAAGGTCATGGACGAGATCGTACGCGCATCGCGCGCGCTGCAGGGCCTGTTCAAGCCGGACAAGATGAACGTCGCGGCGCTCGGCAACATGGTGCCGCAGCTTCATATCCATGTGATCGCGCGGTTCGATACCGACCCCGCCTGGCCGAAGCCGGTCTGGGGCGCGGTGCCGGCGAGGACCTACGAACAGGAAATCGCCGAAGAGCTGGTATCCGATCTGCGCTCGGCCTTCGCCGCTCTCTGATACCGAATCCCGCTTTCGAAGCGCAGGCGCGGCGCTATCATGCCGGCCATGCCCGATCCGTTCGAGATTCGTCCGGAAATTGCTGAAGCCGTTGCCCGCCGCCGACCCGTGGTCGCGCTCGAGTCGACGCTGATCGCGCAGGGGCTGCCCTACCCCGACAACCTGGAAACCGCCCTCGGCGCCGAGGCGCGGGTGCGCACCGCCGGCGCCCTGCCGGCGACCATCGGGATCGTCGGGGGCGGCGTCGTCGTCGGATTGAACCGCGCGGAGATCGAGGCCTTCGCCACGGGGTCCGACGTCCTCAAGGTCAGCCGGCGCGACATGGCCCGGGCGGTCGCCGCCGGCGTCATGGGCGCAACCACCGTGGCGGCCACGCTGTACGCGGCGCAGCGCGCCGGCATATCGGTTCTGGCGACCGGCGGGATCGGCGGGGTTCACCGCGGCGGCGAAGCCAGCCTGGACATCTCCGCGGACCTGATCGAACTGGGCCGCACGCCCGTGGCCGTGATCGCCTCGGGGGCCAAGTCGATACTCGACCTGCCGCGCACGCTGGAGATGCTGGAGACGCAGGGGGTCGCGGTAATCGGCTATCGCTGCGACGAGTTCCCGGCCTTCTACCTGCGCTCGAGCGGCCTCGCGCTCGAGGCCCGGGTCGACACGCCCGCCGACGCGGCGGCAATCCTGCGCGCCCAGCACGCACTCGGCCTGGGGAGCGGGACGCTGATCGCCAACCCGCCGCCCGACGGCGCCGCGCTGGATCGCGACGAGCTGGAGGCCTGGCTGGCCGAGGCGGAACGGCGCGCGGCGGCCGAGGACGTCATCGGCAAGTCCCTGACCCCCTTCCTGCTGCGGCAGCTCTTCGAGCTCAGCGGCGGGCGCACGCTCGCAGTGAACAAGGCGCTGATCGAGGCCAACGCCGCGCTCGCGGCCGAGATCGCCCGGGAGCTCGCCGCCCATGACTGATGTTGCCTTGAACGTCGGGGAGACGGCCGGTCCGCCGGCCGCCGCTGGCGCCATCTCCCCGCTCCTGCCCCAGCAGTTCGCCGCCTGGTTCAGGATGCGCGGCTGGGCGCCGCACCGCCACCAGCTGGAGATGCTCTCGGCCGCCGATGCCCAGGAGTCGGCCCTGCTGATCGCGCCGACCGGCGGCGGCAAGACCCTGGCCGGTTTCCTGCCCAGCCTGATCGAGCTCTTCCAGGCGCCCCACACCGGCCTGCACACGCTCTACGTTTCGCCGCTGAAGGCGCTTGCGGTCGACATCCATCGCAACCTGACCACGCCGATCGACGAGCTGGGTCTCGAGATCGCCTGTGAGACGCGCACCGGCGACACGCCCCAGTCCAAGCGCCAGCGGCAGCGCCGCCGGCCGCCGCAAATCCTGCTGACCACGCCCGAGTCGCTGTCGCTCCTGCTGTCCTACGCCGACGCGCCCCGGGTGTTCCAGGGCCTGCGCTGCGTGATCGTCGACGAGCTGCACGCGCTGGCCGACAACAAGCGCGGCGACCTGCTCAGCCTCGCCCTGACCCGGCTCCAGGCGCTGGCGCCGGCCTGCCGGCGGGTCGGTCTCTCGGCGACGGTGCCCCATCCCGACGCCCTGCTGGCGTGGCTCTCGGCCAGCGGCCGCGCCGACCGGGAAGCGCCGCGCCTGATCAAGGCGCCCGGCGGTCCCGATCCCGAGATCGATATCCTTGTGACCCGCGAGCGACTGCCCTGGTCCGGCCATATGGCGATCCACGCGCTGGCGGAGGTCTACCAGCGGGTCCGCGAGGCCGGGACGACGCTGGTCTTCGTCAACACCCGCGCCCAGGCCGAGCTGGTCTTTCGCGCCCTGTGGCGGCTCAACGAGGACGCCCTGCCGATCGCGATGCACCACGGCAGCCTCTCGGTCGAGCAGCGGCGCAAGGTCGAGGCCGCCATGTCGGGCGGCCGGCTGCGCGCCGTGGTGGCGACCTCGTCCCTCGACCTGGGGATCGACTGGGCGGCGGTCGACCTGGTGATCCAGGTCGGCGCCCCCAAGGGCGTGTCGCGCCTGCTGCAGCGGATCGGCCGCTCGAACCACCGCCTCGACCGGCCGAGCCGGGCGCTCCTGGTGCCGGCCAACCGCTTCGAGGTGCTGGAGTGCCGGGCCGCCCTCGAAGGTCTGCGCGCCGGCACCCTCGACGGCGACCCGCCGCGCCCCGGCGGGCTTGACGTGCTGGCGCAGCACATCCTCGGCACCGCCTGCTCGCAGCCCTTTATTGCCGACGCGCTCTATCGCGAGGTCACGCGGGCCGCGCCCTACGCCGACCTCGGCCGGACCGATTTCGACGATGTGCTCGCCTTCGTGGCCGACGGCGGCTACGCCCTCGCCAACTACGAACGCTACCGCCGCCTGTCGCGCGACCCTGACGGGCGCTACCGCATCGGGTCCCAGGTGCACGCCCGCCGCTACCGCATGAACGTCGGCACCATCGTCGAGGCCCCGACTCTCAAGGTGAGGCTCAGGCGCGGGCGCTTTCTCGGCGAGGTCGAGGAGTACTTCGCCAACGGGCTGGTGCCCGGCGACACCTTCATCTTTGCCGGCGAGCTACTGCGCTTCGAGGGCGTGCGCGAGACCTGGGTCGAGGTGAGCCGGGCGCAGAGCGGCGACGAGCCCAAGGTGCCGGCCTTCATGGGCGGCCGCCTGCCGCTCTCGACCCACCTCGCCGACCGGGTGCGCGGCATGCTGGAAGCGCCGGCCCGCTGGGGCGCCCTGCCCGAGGCGGTCGGCGAGTGGCTGCGCCTGCAGCGCTGGCGCTCGGTCATGCCGCCGGCTGACGGCCTGCTGGTCGAGACCTTTCCGCGCGGCCACAAGCAGTTCATGGTCGCCTACTGCTTCGAGGGCCGCAACGCGCACCAGACCCTTGGGATGCTGCTGACACGGCGGATGGAGCGGGCCGGCCTCGGCCCGCTCGGCTTCGTCGCGACCGATTACGTGCTGGCGGTCTGGAGCCTCGAGGCGGTCACCGACGTGGCCGGCCTGTTTGACGAGGACATGCTGGGCGACGACCTTGAGGCCTGGATGGCCGAGTCTTCCATGCTCCGCCGGACCTTCCGCAAGGTGGCGGTGATCGCCGGACTGATCGAGCCGCGCTCACCGGGCCGTGAGAAGACCGGGCGCCAGGTCACCTTCAACGCCGATCTCATCTACGACGTGCTGCGTAAACACGAGCCTGACCACGTGCTGCTGCGCGCGACCCGGGCCGACGCCGCCGGCGGCCTGACCGACATCCGGCGCCTGGGCGACATGCTGAGCCGCGTCCGGGGCCGCATCGTGCACCGGGCCCTGGACCGCGTCTCGCCGCTCGCCGTGCCGGTTCTGCTCGAGGTCGGCAAGGAGCAGGTCTACGGCTCCGCGCTCGACGAGCTCCTGGACGAAGGGGCGCGGAGCTTGATCGAGGAGGCCACGCAACTGGACGACGACCCGCAGGCCGAGATGCCGCTATGAGCGGCGCCCTCGCGCTCCGGCTGAACGGCGCGGACCTGCTGGCGGATCGCAGCGGCGCCCTGTTCTGGCCGGCCCGGAAGACCCTAATCGTGGCCGACCTGCACCTCGAGAAGGGATCGGCCTTCGCCGAGCGCGGCCAGCTGCTGCCGCCCTACGACACGGCCGCCACCCTGGAGCGCCTGGAGGACGTGGTCACCCGGCACCGGCCCGAGCGCGTGATCGCGCTCGGCGACAGCTTTCACGACAAGCGCGCCGCGGCCAGGCTCGCGCCGCGGGACGGCGACCGTCTGCGCACCCTGACGGCGGCGCTCGACTGGACCTGGGTCTGCGGCAACCACGACCCCGCGCCGCCGGAAGACTGGGGCGGCACGGCCGTCGAAGAGGTCGTCGCCGG
>JAAUYK010046767.1_pt1 | contig 14360 bp, 20 predicted proteins | sample 7278021 | NCBI WGS metagenome assembly JAAUYK01 (sample SAMN14350223, study PRJNA611818) | marine sediment metagenome | isolation source: surface marine sediment (1.8m) | place: French Polynesia: Moorea | collected 2018-08
GGATTGGTAGATTGCACATTTATATTCAAGTTCCTTTTTCTCCATTGCTAATGTATTGCTGTTTGCAATTTAGCTGGATCACATAAGTGAATTGACGAACGGATCTTCGACAAGTGGAGAAGGCAAGAAAAGGAAATCCACGTCCGCCATCGGCGCCGCCGAAGGATCGTCTACGAGCGCCAAGAAAGCTAAGCGGGATCCGGCCCCTGACAAGGACTTTCTTAGCTAAAGGTCGGACGGCCTAAAGATGACCATCATCGTGTTTCTAGTCGACACATCGGCGTCGATGCAGCAGCGAGCGTTCCATTCCGGCCGCTCGACGCTGCTCGACGTCGCCAAGGGGGCCGTGGAGTTCTTCGTGAAGACGCGACAAAAATCGCCCGAGAGTCGCGGAGACCGCTACATGCTGCTCACCTTCGAGGAGTACCCGCGCAACATCAAGGCCGGCTGGAAGGAGAACCTGCAGACGTTCATGAGCGAGCTGAAGAACCTCGATGCGAACGGGATGACAACGCTGGGCACGGCGCTCAAGCAGGTTTTCGACACGCTCAACATCAACCGGATGCAGACCGGGATCGACATGTATGGGCAGGGACGGTACCCCTTCTACCTGGAGCCCGCCGTCATCGTGGTCATCAGCGACGGCGGCAAGCTCACCACGCAGGGCTCTGTCCAGGGAGAGCTGAATCTGCCCATGCACAGCACCGTCCCCGGATCCGAGCTGACGCGAGAGCCGTTCAGGTGGGACCAACGTCTCTACGCTCTGGTTCTCCGGATGGCGGGCACGCCACCGACCCCGCAGGAGACGACTGGCCACGTGGCCAACGACCACAGTCCGGTGGACCTCATGTGCGAGGTAACCGGCGGCCGGTCGTACGCCGTGACGTCACAACGCGTTCTCCATCAGTGCATTGACAGCCTAGTCCAGAAACTGCAGTCCGGGGTCGTGGTCCACTTTGAAAAGATTGGTCCTGATCCGCCCGCCTTGACCACCGCCGCTGGCGAAAAGGAGGAGCCGGAACAAGAGAACTCGCTTTCCAGGTAAGAAGCCATTCATTCCAATATGCAGACATTGCCAGCTTATTGTATAACGTTTCGTCTTTTAGAGCGGACACCGCACCCCTAGACGAGTTGGAATCATTAGCTCAGGCGAAGGGCCTCACCTTCTCCAAGGACGGCTCGGGAGGTGGCGGCGGCGGCGGCAGCAACAGCAACTCCAGGCCGCACACTCCCAACCACGTTTTGTCAGCCTCGACCGTTGCATGGCACTCGTGCCGAAAGCTGATCTACGTGCCTCGATCAGCACAGAAGGGGTTCGCAGTCGGGTTCTGGCCGCTCCCCGAGGCCTTTTGGCCCGACGTGAACGCGCCCGCCCTCCCGCAACGGTCGGCGCACCCCAAGGTGACCTTCTCCTGCTCTAATCAGGAGCCGATGATCATCGACAACCTTCCGTTCGACAAGTACGAGCTGGAGCCGAGCCCCCTTACGCTGTTCATCCTGGCCAGGAAGCAGCCCAAGGTCTGCTGGCAGGTGTACATCCAAGGGAGCGGCAAGGCGGCGGAGGGGGGCCACGCCTTCGGATACCTGAAGGCCAGCACGAATTTGCTCAGTGTGAACCTGTTCGTCCTCCCCAACAACTACCCCGTCCTGCTCCCCCTGCTCGACGACCTGTTCAAGGTGCACCGCCTGAAGCCGACGAGCGACTGGAGGAACGCGTTCAAGAACTACCTGCACACTATGCCCGCCTACTACGCCGGTCCGCTTCGACGCGCGCTCACGCGGATGGGAGCCGGTAATCTGGCGTCCACCCTGGTCCCGGAGACGATGGACAACTGCCTCAGCTACACCGTACTCAACTACCTGAAGCGACTGAAGAACCAGGCCAAGCTGGAGTACGACAAGACCTTGAACTCCACGCCGGTCAACTCAAAGATTCGGACGGGTCCGGACGGCATCAAGGTGATTCCCCGGAGCCCGTTCAAGAAAGAGCTGTTGAACAACCACCTGCTGCGGGATCGCTTTGCCCTCCTCCGCGACCAGCTAACCGACTTCCCCGGCTTCATGCTGGGCATCAAGGATGCAGGCCTGAAGAGCAACGGACTGAGAAACGCCTTTGACATCCCCAGGCACAGTCTTCTTGATCAGGTAAATAACCGTGCAGTGTATGTTGTATGGATGGTATGCTCACTATTATTCTCTAGCTGATCCGCATGAGAGCCAACTACCTCCAAGCGAGCCACACGAACAGCCGTCTCGTGGACGACGACCTGACGCACTCGTTGCCGATCGGCCAGATGGGAAACTACCAGGACTACATCAAGAAGCAGCCGGTACCGCTGCGAGAGATCGAGTCGCAGCCCGTCAGGCAGCACATGTTCGGGAACCCCTTCAAGATCAACAAGAACATGATCCTCGACGAGGTGGTCGACGAGGTGCCGGTGAACAACATGGCGGGTGGGGGAGGAGGCGTGCAGCAGCTCATGGGCGGCGGAGAAGCGGGAGTTGGGGGTCGAGGCAAGAAGCGAGGACACGGTTCCGGGGACAGGGGACCCGACCCAATGCCGCCAGGAAAGAGAGCGAGAAAAGGTTAGTGTGAGATATGTGCTAATTCCATGGCATGCTGCTTTAACAATGTGCTTTGTACGTAGGTCCGTTGCCGAAGGACTTTGTGTATCGCCGCACGCCACCGGGTACTCCGACGCACGATTTCTCCTCCGACTCGGAATCCAGCCCGCCATCGTCGCCGACGGCTCTCTCGGCAGGAGTGACGTTGCCGGCTGAAAGCCTTCCTCCTCAGATCTCCCCGTTGCTTCCTCCGCAGCCGGGTCTCGGACCCGTGCCAGCAATAGCGGACGAAGAACAGCAGCATGAACCGCAGGCTGTCCATCCTCCTTCAATATCCGTCAATGGTAAGCACATAATTTAACTTCCCTCTTAATTACGATTTGCTTTGACTTTATACCAATATTTTTAGGCGTTGGCCTACAATCGTCGTTTGCACAACCAGTCGACGCAGCTCCAGCTTCGGTCGACGACGAAGACGAGGAGGAGTCGAACAGCGACGACAGCGACACCGAGGCCGCTTCTGGTGCTCAGCCGCCTGCTCTAGCCAGCAACGCCCCCGAGACCAGCGAGGACGCAGACAACCAGCTCCCGAAACGGCCTCCGAACCAGCCGCCGGCTCTCGGCTCTGCCGCTTCTTCTCTTCCTGTGGCGGCCTCCGCTGCCGCCCCTTCCCAGTCTTCTCAGCCTCCGTCCCTGGCGCGCCAGGATGCCTTCCGTCTCTCCACGTCGCGGCAGGAGGCACTGATGACATCGGAGATATCCAGCGTCATAGGGAGCGGCAACGCCGGCCTGGCCGGCAGCTCCATCTTCGGAGGTGCCTCGGCTCCAGCTGCCGCGGGGTCGAAAAAGGCCACCGGCGGCCACCTGAGCAACGGAAGCGTGAACGGGAGCAGCGTCGGCCCCCTAGTTAACGGCTCTGTGGGCTCGCCTCCAGTAAAGAAGGAGCCCGGGGCCGACTCCGACTCCGACGAGCCGGCCCTATCCAAGGAGGAGCTGAGGAGCGTGCAGCTGCGCAACCAGAACATGCGCCAGATAATCTACAAAGAAGTGAAGCGGCCGGGGCGGAACCACGAGAGGCTGTTCGACATGCTGAGAGAGCTCCGCGGGCCGAGGTACGTCCGGAGGGACTACATCGGAGACGTGATTGCCGAGGCGAGGCGGTTCAAGAGAAAGCTGCTCGCTGAGATGCTGGAGAACAAGATGGAAGAGTTGGTGTCCGCTCCGGCATAGCGGAGATTCTTTTATTTCGGCGCCCGGCTCCAATTATGGTTGCGAACGAGCGACGTTTGAAGATCCAACTGTGATTTAACTCAAAGGCATAATTATTAACTGCTAGGGTGTGAGAAGAGATATGCGACAGAGACGCTCGAATATCTCGCCCACAAAAATCGACGCATTACTACCGCCACCAACTGCTACCCCCACGAAGATATCATCCTGTCAGTCCAAAGATACTACGTGCCTGTTTCGCTAAATAAAATCGATACAAAATTATGTGAAATTAGAGGTTTAATCGTGCACATGTTACTGCAGCTAAAATATGGTTAGATGATTACAGTAAAGTGACATCTTGGCATCGATCATTGCTTTTACGGATTTCAAACATAAATGCGGCTTTAGAACAGAAATAGTACTTTAATTCTTTTGCAAGGACTCTTTCTTGTATCGTAATACGTCGTACTAAGGGCCGCCGATTCAGCAGTTCTGGTTGGCGTTGACGATCTTGACAAAGTCCGGCTTGAGACTGGCGCCGCCGACGAGGCTGCCGTCGATGTCGGGACACTGGGCGAGGGCGCGGCAGTTGTCGGCGGTGACGCTACCGCCGTACAGGATGCGCAGGTTCTCCGATACCTCGGGGGAGACGTTCTCCAGGAGCCACTTCCTGAGTGCGACGTGCACCGCCTGTGCCAGCTCCGGGGTGGCCGTCTTGCCAGTGCCGATCGCCCACACCGGCTCGTAGGCGAGCACCACCCGGCTCCAGTCGGTCACGTTGTCCGCGATCGCCTTCAGCTGCTCGAAGCAGACCTTCTCAGTGTTGCCCTTCTCGCGGTCATCGAGCTGCTCGCCGATGCAGGGGATGATCTTCATGCCGTTCTCCTGGCAGAACTTGACCTATAAAAGCAATATGCGTTTAAACCACCTGTTGGGTATTAAGCATATTAGGCAAATGGACCTTCTCTCCGATGAGCGCGTTGGTCTCCCCGAAGACGTGCCTCCTCTCAGAGTGTCCGAGGATGACCCACTCGCATCCCAGGTCTTTAATCATGGCGGGGCTGATCTCGCCGGTGAAGGCTCCCTTCGGGGCCTTGTAGCAATTTTGGGCGGCAACGCCGATCGAAGAAGGAAGTCGCTGGCGGACATAGTCCAGGTAGGGAGCGGGAACGCCGACCACGACCTCTGCAATTAAATGGCTCACTGTCATACGATACGTAAAGTATATAACACGTAATTATGGTAAGCTACCGGTGCTGGGATCGAGCGGTCCAGCCTTGAGGAAGGTAATGATCCCGTCGATGCTGGCCTTGTCGCCGTTCATCTTCCAGTTGCCGCCGACGAAGAACTTGCGGTCGCCCATCTCGGAGGTTTGGATTTGTAATTTCAGTGGAATCGAAGCGAGTTGGTCGCGTCAAACGGTTCGATTGATTGCCTCGCAATCACTGACTGCCAGCAGATATTTTGATGTGGCAGACACCGCAAACAGAATGCGAGCGAGGAGGAATATTCGGTGCGATCGAGAAGGAAGCCGACAAGCCGTGGACAGCGATATACCGACCGAACAAGTGGACCAATGCACAAAGCCGATGCTTTATAGCGGCCGGCTGAACGAAGTAAGTTACATAAGCTGCCCCTAAAAAAGAGGAGAGGCGGACGGAGCTACGGAGGAAAGAGCTAGCTGGCGAGCAAGCCAGCTTTAAGAACGGGGTCGATTCTGAAGGGCAGTCAAGGGCGTCACATGATGGGGACGCAACTTGTCCCACGGTTCCGCCAAAACCTCAATAATTCGGCGCGTTCCGAAGATTTCCTGAGCATCGTCATTTAATTGGCCATGACTAGGGCAACGCGGTTCTGACAGCAAGTATGTAGCGTTAGCAGTAGATCCAATCGGGATGTAGCGCTGGCCGGCAGTGCTTTGGACACCTGTGCAACAAAGAAAGGAGTTGTTGCCATGCGTATGCTACATGTACGTATACGGACACGTACGTACCTCGCTATAAAAGTTGCATTTTCCTTCCACACAGATGCCACGTGGTTGTTGGTCTCCATGAGTCGCTTGGTGGGGAACGGCCTCGAGCCGGGGAACATGCGGCAGAGGTAGCTGTCGTGCTGCACCGAGTTGTGGCGGCCCCAGGTCCACACGTAGCGCGAGAGCAGAACCTGGTCGGGGCCCTTCTTGAAACGCGGCTCCCAGGCCTCGGGGTCGTTGAGGATCTTGTGCCACGACTTCCGCCACCTGCGACAAAAGGCAAACGCGTCAGTTTGCGAATATAATATATTTTGGAGGAGCTGCTGACATAATTTAAGAGACCTATTTACGTATAATTCACGAAAAGAGCCCTCGAAATGGACAGGAACGTTGTTAACAAGCTCAGGAGCATGAAACATGCAACGCGCGTATTAACCTAGGATGTTTTAGTATATATGTAACGAACTCTTACGTACTGCAGTTTAGTTTTGGTATATTCAAATATTTCCATAAAGTTTTAATCTACCGCAGGTACGCGTGCCCCTCTGTGCATGTCAGCGTACATACAAGGTACTAAAGGCTGGGCAGGGTATAGGCGCAAGCTCATAATGCTTGCGTAAACTGGCACTTTGATTGACAGCAATCGTTAAAATGGAACAGTATAGGAAGCGCCTGTCACACACATTTTCCACAGTGCCATTATGGCGGTGAGAAGCGCTCTGACGTTCATGGTTTTTGTCCTCCTGACGAGGGGCATCTCGCCTACGTTCTTGAGATTCCTCGAGGACCTCGCGTCGGAGTTGAACTCCAAGACTCCGGTCGTCGTGTTCGGAGACGAGACAGATTCGCATTTAGGCTATTGCAAGGACTCCACCAGCTTTGACTGCCTATTCCTCCACTCCGACGACGCGGTCGGCGATGCCCTGTCGCACATACGAGCCCTGAGGATGAACGACATGTTCGACTTGATCGCCTTCTCGTCGTCGACACGAAACAAATTTCCGCTTCGAAACCTTAGCGCAGATTCGGCGGATTTCTTCTCGGCCAAGATTCCGGTCGTTGTGGACGAGGCACTTAAGTCCGAGTTTCACCTAAGGCTGGACAGGAACGTCCTCTTCTACAGGAGGCCCGAGGCCAATGGAATCTTTCAAGTGCATGAGGCGTACGCGATAAAGGGCGTCCCGATCCCTCCGCATCCCATCGGCTACTGGACTCCGAAGCGGGGGTTCATTGTCACCTGCCAATATATGGACATTCTGGAGCGACGTCGCGACTTTGGCGGCATCGAGCTGAAGAATGCCATTCTGGACTACTCGGTCATTACCCTGCTCGAGCTCGACAGCAAAAAAAGGCTTGTCGGCATGCAAGGCATGTTTCCCGACTTTCTGCTCTTTCTCCAGGAGAGACTCAACTTCACCTCAAGTCTTTCGCTGCCGGCCGACGGAAAGTGGAGCGGCTTCGACAAAAACGGCTCATGGACGGGCCTCGTAGGCCTTCTGGCCAGCGAGCAAGTCGACCTCGTGACGGCAGGCTTGACGCAGAACTTGGAGAGGAGCGGCGCCATCGACTTCACGGTGCCTCTCTACCCCGAGAAAATCACGCTGATTGGCCCCTCGCGCGTTACCACACCTCAGGTCCACGTCTGGGTCTACAGGGACATCCTGTCGGTCGCCAGCTGGGCGATTCTCTGCGTCGTCGGGGTCACACTCGCTGTGGGATTCGTGGTGCAGACCTGGTACAAGATGGAATCATTTCACGGTACTGCAGAGCCCGAGAGGTTCGGCCTGACGAACGCCCTTGCCCTAGTCGTCCTCATGACGTGGAAGTTGAACTATGAGGACCTGAGGGTGCGGCGCCTCTCGGCGAAAATTCTCTACCTTACATCTTCTCTGGCCGGCCTGCTTCTGATGTCGCACTACGCCTCCGACTTGACCTCGCGGATCACCGTCGGGCCAACTCCGGTGCCGATCAAGTCTCTCGGCGACGCGCTCAGACAGGGCTACGAGATCGCCATCCGCGGCGGGACGTCGCTTCAGGACTCCCTATCGAGAGCCCCCAAGGGCAGCCCCGCTTATCGCGCCTATGCGCAGAGCCTGGCCTCGGGCATCGTGTTCGACTCCAACGAGGGGGCCAAGGAATACATGGTCGGCCACCAGAAGACACTCTGGTTCGGCATCGACCTGTACACGGCGTTCGACGAGAGGACGCGCTCGCTGCAGATTACGGACGGCTACACCACGCCTCTGGGATTCGGCCTGCAGAAGGACTCCGAGTTCAAGGAGGTGTTCAACTTTCACCTTCAGCAGATGGACGAGAGCGGCGTGAAGCAGCAGATCGTCCGAAAGTGGCGCTACGTGGCCAACCGGCAGTTCGGCATGAAGGATCCACCCACACTCGGGTTCGACGTCGTCTTGTTCCCGTTCGTTACTGTTGCGCTCGGCGCGGCGGCCGCGATTCTAGTGCTTGCGCTCGAATCAGCCGCGCACACCTGGCATTCGTTCGTTGCGCAGTACTATTACGTTGTTTGGGCTGGCAATTGAAGAAGTTAACTCATTAAATCCGATCCCTTACTCTACCTGGCCCTGGCGTTCTTCCTGACCATGTTGGCGCCCCACGCAGCGCCGAGCAGCGGCACGTTGTGGCTCCTGTGGTCGCGCATCGAGTGGATCGGCTCGTCCGAGTTGAGCAGCCAGTCGGAGACGGCGGCGCGCTCCCGCAGCGAGAAGCGGCTGTCCAGGTCACGGCTGAGGTAGACGTCCACCTGAGGGTCGAGGGTGGGAAAGAAGCGCCACAGCATAGGGAAGACCTCGCGGGAGTCCACCATCGGGGTGCCGGGAAGGTGGCCGGCGTCGCACAGGTCGAGCGCGCTGTTCGAACACGCCATGGTACAGAGCTCTGAATGGGAAGGAAGGAGATGCAACATTTACATACACGCTTTGCCCTTTAATTAGCAGGAGATTTCGTTAAGACCTTTGAGAAGAACGTTCTCCTCTCCGTCCTTTTCTCCCTCGACGTCAAAGTAGAGCCTCATCACCCATCCCGGGTAGTACTTCTCCATAAGGGCAAGGTTGCCGGCGATGCCGTCCATGTAGCCCTTGCGGCTCATTTCGTGCGCGGTGGTCGCATTGCTGTAGAAAGAGAAGCCGACGACCTGTGTGGATCGGCAAATAGACAGGAGATTAAACTCACCGGAGATCGAGCGAGCGAGCGAGCGAGAGAGGCAACGGTTTTGCTGAGAGCAAATATCTGGCGAGTAGAGTTACGGTCGGTAAAAGAGAGAAGAGAAAGAAGTCGGTGGCCGACGATACTTTCATTTCCTGTAGTACCTCCCCGAGTTCTGTCATGTTGCCAGACTTTGATCGAATCAAAGAACACGCAATGACGTCGCGTCGGTGGTGTCTGTCAGCCGCAATTAATGAAGCAAAAGGGCAGCAAAAACGAAATTGCATACCTGGCGAAATGGGAATTGCAAGAACAATACCTTTTGTCTCGGTCCCCTCCTGAATGCGTCTATCCCGCACGTCGTGTCCTCGAACTTAATTCTTCCCTCGCCGCCGCCGCCCGTCTTTTCATCGGAGTCGGCGCCGACGGCGCGGAGTGTTCGCGAGCAGTTGCAGCGCTCGAGGACAAAAGTCTTTTTCGGCTCGATTGGAAAGAGGCTGCTGGCACGATCCGTGGCAGACAGAACTTCGGCCTCTTTCTCCTCGAAGCTGGCCACCTCTTCGGAGGACGTCCTCTTCTGACTCCACATGAGGATGCGGCGCCTAATTAAAGGGAAGCTTCTGATTCACGTATGAATTATGAGCTTAGGTTTGTACCTTCTCAAGTGTCTCCTCTGCATCTTGGGCAGCAGCGTGAACACCATAAGGGCTGAGAACGCCGTTAGGGCGAGGACGAACCCGGTCAGGGTCGAGGACGGTCTCATTGTGGTGCAGCGGGTGGGATCATTTTTTTTTCGTTTCCGCACTAATTACTCAAGCGGTCGTTGAGTTTTTCAGCTCGAACCATTCGCTGGAGTCATGCTAGCGAACGCATCGATCCCTCCCTCCATTTTTTGCCTTGCTTCATTTGTGTTTGCATGTTGCAACTGGATGACCAGCAACTCGTCCCTCTTGCCCTTCGTCGCGTCGGAGTCGTGCGCGTCAAAATGTAGCGCAATTTTCAGCCCGGCAAAATCCAGTCATCTGTGAGGGCAATTTTTTTCACCGTGACAAGTTTGGCATCAGTCAGCCTTGGACGTGATGTGCTACATTTGCTCTCTGCATCTGCTCTGATAATTATAACCATGTACTCTGTTGTTATAAGCACACTACACACTGCTCTATTGATTCATCGTCACAAGCACCATCAAGCTCCGTTCGATCTTCGATGTTGTTACGAGAAACCACTTCACTTCAGCATCAACTTCCAACAAGCAAGCAACTGAGGATCGAGTGCATCGATCGCGCGTTCGTTCGCGTTCCACTATGGCTACTACGCCTCCATGATTATGGCAACGCAGGCGTGGAGAAACCTGGCGGCGACGTAGACGTAGCGGTCGGCCGTCCGTCCGTCCGTCCGTCCGTTTTGTCGGTCTCCCGTGTAGCGCCGGCGCCGCGCGCGCGCTGCATTGTCTACCTACTGTTAACTCAGTTGGTTGTCTCTCAAGCGTGGAGCCGGGGCGACGCGACGACCGACTTCCTGTCAGCGAGGGAAAAATTGCCGCGACGGCGAGGCGATTGGATCGAGCGGATTTCGCCCTAAGTGTTGATCGTATGCGGTACGAATGCGAATACGTACATACACATACCACAATCCAGGTGAAAGTTTTTCGCTGCCGCAACTTTTTGTGGAATCATAGGAACGCTATACATAGCGGCGAGTGGAGCTTTGTCGCACGTAGAACATTAATGATGTTTATAATTACTACCGTCCCCTAATACGTTGCGTTATGCGCGCACTGTAGGTTTTCTTTCCGAACCTGGGTCTTTGAACGAAGGCCTGAAACAATATTTCAAGCTTCATTTTATTGCCCGTCCGCGATCCAACGCTCCCCATTAGTCACTGCCTGGTGGCAAAATTTGTCCTCGGTAATGCAAAGCTGTCTAGCCCGGAGAGAGTGAAAGTACTGTACTTTCACTTTTCCGGATAAAATTAAGCTCACGTCGAGGCGCCGGTGTTGCGCCCGAAACCGCCGCTCTTTGAACAAGATAGTCCATTATCTCGCGTTGCGTTACGTAAGAGCCTAGCTCCTCTCTCGAAGCGATGTACGTACGCTAGACTAAAGAACGTGCGTAACATCAACATGTGGACGTGAGTCCTATACTAGGTATAGGTGTAATGCGCGTACGTCAAAAGCAAAATGAGGGGCAACGCGTCGAAGTCCATCTTGAAGGAGACCCTCCGGTCCCGGCTGGGCAACTTCGTGCCGTGCGACACCAGGTTCCTTTTGGGAGAGAACTTTTCCAAGACTGCTAAAGAAATCCATTTCGCCGTGATAAAGCCGCCTCGTCTGCAACCGACCGCCGTCGCCGGCGAGGTGAACGACTTCGTCAAGCGGTGCTTCTACACACAGGCGCTGGTGCCGCGGGCGCTCAATCTCACCACCGCCTGCCCAGACTTCCTGGACAGGGAGGTCGACCTGCTGCTCAACTCTGGCAGCAGCCTGGCCTTCAGGAAGGCCGACGGCGAGGGAGCGGGCACCCTATTCGGATGCCAGCTGATGGTCTCCTGGGACCGGGACGACGACTACGAGATCGTCGAGGACTGCTCGCTGGCGTCGTGGCACACGGCGGCGGCGGAGATCGCCATGGAGGAGAACGCTCAACTGCCTCAGGTAGCAAAGCCGACACGGATGGAAGGGTTTCTTCGCCAATTCTGAGCTGTCTGAGCATGTCTATTTACAGGCCATATGGAGAGAATTCCAGTACCAACACCTCTACAACCTTGCCCAAATGCGCATTAGGGAATCAGGGGCAGACTTTTGCAGCTACATGGGACTGGGCTATATATATCCAAAGATGAGGGGAAATAAGTTCTACGAGGCAAGTCGGCCGACAACGTGCTTTTGCCCCAAGCATTAATCGCCATTTTAGGAGCTGTCTCCCCTCTTATTAGAGGCCCTAGTGGAGCACAATGGCATCAGCTTGGACTTTTGCACGGCGGACTACATAACAGAAAATTGCCTGCCCCACAGAGGAGGACCTAAAAGGTGCACAGTTTTGGACTCCTTCCCGTACCGGGATCAGGCGAGTGGCTCATATATAGCACTAGTGAATCTATTCATTATTCTATCTACATATGTACATATACTACATTATATTCCAGATCTTGGCGGTCGACGGGCGTCCGGTCTTCGAAAAGCTGATCAAATCGGGAAGCCTTTCCGTCGTGTCGACAAAAAGTGTCAAAGAACTGAAGGAAGCAAAAATGTCGCAGCTATAGCTTCGTATACGGTATAGTAAATTCGTAGTTTCCATTACATGTACTACATATTTCTCAATCTAGTCGTCTTTTCTGATTCTCCTCTTCCTCTTCCTTTGCTTCGAATAGCGATTTCTGCGTGTAGAGAAAGGAGCTGATTAACATTGTGGCTGTGACGAGGCTCGACGAGAGCAGGAGGTAGGCGCTAGGGAAGCTTTCCAGCGAGTAGTCGTAGACTGTGCGATAGGCGAGGATGGACAAGAAGTTCTCCAGGCCGTACATGATGCCGATGGAGGCGTACAGCCTGGCCGTCTCCGACTTGTCAACAGCTGCAAAAGAGGAAATAACCGCGTCTTTTTTGTTCGAGTTATGCGATTACAATACTTTTCGTTGCCAGCGCCCGGCCAGCGCTATAATTGCAGGATCGCACGCTGGACACGAAGAAGGGCACGAGGAACCCGGGAGAGAATTCGGTCGCAAAGGCGGCCGCGAGGTAGCCCGTTGCGGCGATGAAGTTCGCAGTGGCAAGTACGGACGTCTCGTGCATGTGACACACCCGTACCAGCGTGGGCAGGAGGACAAAGACGCTCGTGATGCTGCCCAGAGTGTAAATGACGTTGGCCCTATTTTACAATAGAACGTCATTTAAGGGTACTGATGACGGTGCCCATTTCTGTTCCTGGAGAATTCCTCCGGCCCGATGTCGAACTTCAGCTTGAGGTAGCCGAAGTTGAGCGGGGAGTCGTTCTGCGTGGCGTAGTAACAGGCCATCAGGACGAAGACGATGGCGAGCAATGGCCTCATATGATGTCGCCGAGGCCTGAGAGGAAAGAAGATCCTTTGTTTAGGATCCGCTCCGTTCGAGCCGCGAGCTGCGAAATTGGATTCAGTCTACCTGAAGACGAGATGTCGCAAGTCCTTAATGGGCTGGACGAGAGTGGCATGCAGAAAGTCGCAGAGAGACGTCTTGCCGCCTCCGGCAGCCCGCGTAAGAGATTCCTTTCTTTTCGTCGAACTGTGGACGCAGTTTGAGAGTGCGCGGGACTCAATCGATTTTTTGCCTACCTCTGGTGGCGCGGGTGCTCCCTGAGGATGACGAAGCAGTAGATCACAGCCAAGGTTGTGAGGCCTGATTTTGTCGCGTAGACCCCAAAATATGAGAGCTTTAATGCCAGTAACATATGATATGGTCTGCTGAAGTATCTAGTAGTACATATGTTCATGGCATATTAAAATCCTCCAGTGCTTTAGATGTAATTTTACAGCAGACTGTGTTGTTCTTAATTCCTTGCGAAATACGTAGGGTGCAATGGCGTTCCCGAGCAAGGACATGCAGCTCTCGACGCCGTCGAAGGCGGCGAGTCTGGGTGCCCACTGCGACGGGTGACAGAATCGGGTGATAAGGCCGTAGCAGCCCATATAGTAGGCGATGCCGGCCCCGAACAGCGTTATGAAGGCGTCAAGGTACAGAAACTCGATGGGAATGGCGTCGAAGAAGGCGTAGTTGACCGCGTCCACCACGTCGGTCATGAGCTCGCCTGTGCTTCAGGCGATCGACGTGTTAATTGTTACGTGAACACATCATGTACTCTCCTTCTAAACTGGCTTACTGAACAGAGCGATAATGATGATTGCCCTGAAGCCGAACTTGTCCGCGAAGGCTCCGATAAACAGTGAGACGATCAGACCGGACACGTTTGACATCAGCTGCACGTTCCTGCTGAAGTCGTTGACCAGCCTTTGGACGGCGTTGTTCTCCTCCTCGTGCGCCGTCAGGTTGGCGCACACGGACGGGTCAAACTCTAGCTCGTAGAGACAGGCCTTGTCGAAGAGCAGCTGGTCCGTGATACCGGCGCCGTTCTTAATCGACCGGCCGAGCGAGGTAAGGAAGCCGACGGGCTCCGAGTTGATCGTCGAGAGGACGGACATCATTTTTCAAAGGCGTCGACTTTAGTCAGTCTGCCTGTCCCTTGCCGACGTACACCGATATTAACCGCGAAATAAGGATAAAGTATTCGTTCGCGGAAGTTGATGGACTTGCGTCAGCATTCAATTATCCTAGTCATGGGTATGGATATGTCATGGCCTCATTCACACGGATTCGAATCACATTTTTTTTTTATATTTTGGCATTCGTTGCAATTTACCTTGTGCCATGTATAATTTTAAATGCTCTTCTCAACTGCCCTACGAACGAGATTTGAGTGGA
>JAAUYK010082409.1_pt1 | contig 14343 bp, 12 predicted proteins | sample 7278021 | NCBI WGS metagenome assembly JAAUYK01 (sample SAMN14350223, study PRJNA611818) | marine sediment metagenome | isolation source: surface marine sediment (1.8m) | place: French Polynesia: Moorea | collected 2018-08
GACTCCCGTGACATGGCCGAGGCAACCGAGCCCCCGGGCCCGTCGAGCTCCTCGAGCCCCTCCTGCCCTTTGCACGGCTGGAGGTGTGCGGCCGCGCTGGTATGGGTCGCCGCCGTGGTGCTGCTCTACCTGGCGGTTCGCGAGCTGGGTCTGCGCGTCGTCCCATGAGGAGCGCCGCCGAGATCGCACAGCTCCTGCTGGCGGGCGCGGTGCCCTGCCTCGCCTACGCGCTGCTCGGGCTGAGGCTGCTGCCGCGCTTCGGGGTCGAGGCGAGCGGGGCGGAGCGATGGGCCCTGGCGTGGCTGTTCGGGACCGGCTTCGCGTCGCTGGCGATCCTGCTGCTGCGCGCCCTCTCGGTGCCGCTTCCGCTGCTCGCCGTGGCCGGCGTCGCCGCGCTCGCCGGGCTGCCGTCCCTCCGGCGGGGGCTCCCTCTCGTCGATCGCGCGGACGGCGGGGTGCCGGACCCGACACCGAGCTGGGTGCGCGGCGTCGACGCCGCGAGCGTGTCGCTGGCCGGACTGCTCTTCCTCTCGGCGCTCGGTCCCGAGACCTTCTGGGACGGCTTCGAGTACCACCTGCCCCTCGTCGCAGCCTGGACCGAGGGACCCATTCGCGCCGTTCCCGGCGTGCTCGACGCCGAGTTCCGGGCGGGCGTGGACCTGCTCTACGTCCCCGCCGTCGGCTCGGGCATCCCGGACGCCGCCGCGGCGGTCTCGGCGGTCTTTGCAGCGGCGCTCGCGGCACTGATCCGCGCCGAGGCCACCCGTCGCGCGACGCCCGCAGCCGGTGCGCTGGCGGCGCTGTTCACATTGCTCGCGCCGCTCACCCTGGAGCTGGCGCCGAGTACCTACGTGGACCTCGCCGTGGGGGCCTACGGCTTCGCGGCGCTTCGGTGTGCCGACCACTGGAATCGCGGGGGACCGCCGGCGCTGCTCTCCGCCGCGGCCGCGCTGTGTGCGTTCGGCGCGAACGCCAAGCTCCACGGCGCCTTGCTCGCGCCCTCGCTGCTGGTCCTGGTCCTGCTGGGCGGCCGCCCCCCGACGCTTCGACGGCTCGCGCGCTGCGCGGCGATCGTCGCGCTGCTGGCCGCGCCCTGGCTGGTCAAGACCGCCCTCACCACCGGCAACCCCTTCTTCCCGTTTCTGGGTGACTGGCTGGGCACGGGCCCCACCGACGCGCGCAATCTCGATCTGCGCAGGCTGCGGCTGCTCGCCAACTACCCGACGGCGGGAGATCCGACGGGCCTGCCCGCCTACCTGGCCTCGATCGGATTCGGGACGAACCCGCACGTGGGAGGTCGGCTCGGCGCACTGCCCCTGGCGCTCGCGCCGCTGGCCCTGGCTCGCGTCCCGCGCGCCTCGTGGACGCTGGCGGGCCTGCTGGCGGGGCTCGTGGTGGGGATGTTCTTCCATCTCCCGGCGGTCCGCTTCGGCGTGGCGATCTGGGCCTGGCTCGCGGTGGCGGCGGCCGTCGGCGGAGCGCGCCTTGCCGCGTCGGGCCCAGCCGCCCGGGCCGTGCTGGGCGTCGCCCTCGCGTTGCTGGGAATCCATCACGGCACCGCGGCGCTTCACCAGGGCGGGAAGCGGCTGGGCGCCCTGCGCGCCCCGCGCGTCTACGAGGCTGCCGTCTTCCCGGATCAGCACGCGCTCCGCCGCATGGTCTCCCTGGCGGAGCCCGTGGTCGGCATCCCGATGGGCGCGACGGCCTGGATGCCGGTCCCGGTCTACAACCTCCTGTGGGAGCGCAACGGCGAGCTCTACTTCGGGCGGGGCATGCCCGAGGGCCTGGTCCGCACGCCTCCCGACGACGCCCTCGCGCTGCTGCGGGCGCGCTCGGTGCGCTCGCTGGTGCTCGACGTCGAGCCGCCCCACCCGGCCGACGGACAGGTGGGACATCCGGCCGTGGACCGTTGGCTGCGCGACGGACGCGCCCGCATCGACCACTCCGCCGAGTCGCTGCCCGCCCGCGGCGATCGGCGCTGGGTGCTGGTGCGGCTCGTCGAGTGAGCGCGAACCAGTGCGAAGGCTTCCCCTAGCTGCGCGCAGGGCCCGTAGCTCGTCCTCGCCGAGCGGGACGTGGGCCGATTCCGGCAGCTCGCGCCGGATGCGCTCGAGGGACGCGCGCAGGCAGGCGACCCGGTCGGGATCCGTGTCCCGGAGATCCGGCGCGTCGGCCCCGAGACGTACGAGCCGTTCGGCGCCGCCGCCCTCTCCCGCGAGCTGGTACTTTTACCCGTCGGCGATGAGCGCAAAGCGCGGCGATGGCGAGTGACCTCGGCCGGGAAGCGCCAGGTAGAGGACCGGCCGCGCCGTCTCCGCTCGCTCGGCGAACAGGTTCCGACCGCGCTGGCCGGGCGGTACCGGAACGCGCAGCGCCGCGGCCAGGGTAGGCACCACGTCGAGCAGGGACGCGAGATCGGAGCGCGCGCCGGGCGCGCGCCCCCCGCAAATCGGACCCAGAGCGGCACGCGGACCAGCGGCTCGATCAGGCGCTCGCCGTGGGCGAACCAGAGATCCGACTCTCCCAGGGCCTCTCCGTGATCGGCCGCGAAGACCAACGAGACCCCGCCGCGTCCGACGCGCGCCGCGACGCCGTCGAGCAGGCGCCCGATCTGTTCGTCGACGTGCGCGATCTCGCCGCGATAGCCGGCCCGGTAGAACCCCACTTCGCCCCGGCCGCCGGGCAGGAGCTGGTAGGGCGGAATGCCGCCGAAGCCGTCCTCTCCCGCGACCGGCAGCCGGCGACGACCGCCGGGCTCCCGCCGGGCTGCGGGGAGCTGTCGCTCGCGGAATCCCGGGGGCGGCGTGTAGGGTCCATGGGGGTCCTGGTAGTGGATCCAGAGGAAGACCGGTCGGCGCGGCGCCTCGAGCAGGCGATCGAGCATGGACAGGGCGGCGTCGGTGGTACCCCGGGCGGTGCGCTCGAGGAGGCCCCGCACGCGCTCGCGCGCATCGAGCTCGACATCGTAGTGCTCGAAGCCCCGCTGCAGGCCGCTGCGCGGTCCCAGCACGTAGTTGCTCACCACCGCGCCCGTGCGCCAGCCGCTGGCGTGGAGGCGTTCGGCCAGGGTCTCGACGTCCCCCAGCCGGTGCGTGTTGTAGTCGACGCCCGCTTCCTCCGGCCAGCGACCGGTGAGCAGCGCGACCATCGAGGGCAGCGTGTAGGAGGACGGCGCGTAGGCGCGCTCGAACACCACGGATTCGGAGGCCAGGGCGTCGAGCCGCGGCGTCAGGCCGAGCCGGGACCCGTACGCACCCAGGTGATCCGCGCGCAGCGTATCCACGGTAACGAGCAGCACGTCAGGGGGCGCACTCCAGCAGCCCCACGCGACACACAGCGCGAGCAGCCACACCGCCCGCCTCACAGCAGCTCCGCCAGCGCGCGCGCGTAGAGCTCGTTGCCGTACGCGTTCAGGTGGGCGTCGTGGGCGAAGTAGAGGTCGCGGTGCGCGCGACCGTCGCGCTCCCACATGCGCCGCATGGCGGGCAGGACGTCGACGACCTCGATGTCGCGCCCCCGGGCCTCGCGCCGGAAGAGCCGAAGGCTGCCTTCGGGGTCGTTCCGTGCCGGGATCGGCGCGACGACCACGCGGCAGTCGCACTCGGCCGGTAGCGCTTCGAGCTCGCGCAGGACCCGCTCCAGGATGGCCTCGCGCTGCGCGACGAGCTGCGGCGTGATCCCGAGGTCCTTCCGGCGGGTCTGGAGGAACTCGATCCGCAGCGGACTGAGGGGGCCCGCCACCGCGTAGACGAGCAGGCGGGCGAAGTAGGAGTGCGTCACCGCGAAGCGCAGCAGGCGACGCTCCGCCAGCGCGTCCACCCGCGCGCGAAGCGCGTCCCGTTGGGCTGGCGTCTGGTAGGAGATCACCGTCCCGCGGTGGCACTCGCGCTGGAAGCGACCGTTCAGGACGTCGCGCACGTCGTTGCCGAAGAACGCGAGCACGATCAGGTCGGGCTCGAAGCGAGGCAGATGGCGGCGGATCAGGTCCAGATGGACGTCCGTCCCCGTTCCATCGAGCCCCAGGTTGACGACGTCCGCCCGGGGAGAGCCCCGCTCCCGCAGCGCGCGCTCGAGAACGGCCGTCCAGACGCGATCACGCGGCACGTTCATGGCGGCCGTGAAGGAATCCCCGACGGCGAGCACCACGCGATCGGACTGCCCGGGAGGCAGCGGCTCCTCGTCGTAGAAGCCGAGCGAGTTGATCTCGACGCGGTTCTCGATCTCGAAGTGACCCGCCACGAGCCCGGTCGAACGCGGCCGGTAGCGGAAGCCGAGCTCCGGGTCCGGCTCGTAGATACAGGGGTAACGGATCAGCGAGACCCGCGCCGGCCGGGCGATCCGCAGCAGGGTCTCGGCGAGCAGGAGCGCGGCGAGCGCTCCCAGGAGCAGGCTGGCGAGTCGGAGCGGACGCTGCACCTGGCTAGTCTACCGGGGCGATGCTCTCCGGGGTGCGCGAACACCTGCGTGTCGGCCTGGTGGACGGGCCCCGGTCCGGACGCAACGGGTTTCGACTGGCCGCGGCCCTGGCGCTGGCTCTCCACGCCGCGTTGGCTCTCGGGCGCGACGGCCTGTGGGGCGGCGGCGACCTGGCCCCTCATCTCCGCCTGATCGAGCAGACCGCAGAGCAATCCGGTCTGCACAACACCTACGCTCCCGCGTACCACCTGCTCGGCGCCGTCGCGATGCCGCTGCTGGGCTTCGAGCTCTACGTGAAGCTCTTCTCGCTCCTGGCGGCCGTCCTGCTCATCGCGGGCTTCCGCTGCTTCCAACGCGCCGCCGGCCTGCCGGACGCGGCCTCGGCGATCTTCGCCCTCAACCCCTACCTGCTGTCGCTCTCCTGGTGCACGCCGAGGATCGAGGCCGCGGGCTACGGGCTGCTGCTGCTCGGCCTGGCCGGTCTGCTGCGGGGCCGCGTCGCGCTCGTCGCGCTGCTGCTCGCCGCGACCTTCGCCGTCCACACCGCCTCGGCGCTGCTGTTCGGGATCGCGGGCGGCGTGCTGTGTCTGGCGCGACGCGACGCGCGGGGCCTCGCCGCGTTGGCCGCCGGGACGCTGCTCGCCTCGCCCCTGGTCGCGGCCCAGATGGCGGCTGGCTGCAGCTTCGGCGAAGCCCTGCTCTTCGCCCGCGGCGGCTACGCGCGAGGGCTGCACGAGCGCGTGCTGCCGGAGGGCTGGCCCTGGCTCGTGCCGCTGGCGAACCCGGTGGCTCTCGGGGCCGCGCTGCTCGGTGCCACCGCCCTGTGGCGCCGCCACCGCGCCGTCGCGCTCCTGTGCGGCGTCCTCACGCTGCTGTACTTCAACAACGTCTGGCTGGCCCCGTTCGGCCAGCGCACGCTGGTGACGTTGCTGCGCGGGTTGTCGCTGCTCGCCATTCCCGTCTCGATCGCGGCCGCGCTCTTCGTCGCGGACCGCGTGCGCCTGCGCGCGGCGCTCGTCGCGCTGACCGCCGTCTGGGCGCTCGTCTCGAGCGTCTGGGTGGTGCCCGAGGCCTGCTTCGTCCGCCCCGTGTCGCTCGAGGAACTGCGGGGGCTCCAGGTCTCGCGCTGTACCTTCACGTGGCGGGGGGCCGCGATACGGCCCCCGGCGGGGTACGCTCCCGGCTCCTGATCGAGGAGGCTCCCCATGCAACAGCGCTCCCCCCGACGCGCCTCGCTGCGGCGCAGAGGTCGCGGCCGACCGCTCGAGCGGGGACTGATGGCCGTCGCGATCGCGCTGTGCGCGGTCGCCGACGCGAGGGCGCAGGAGCGCGCGGATCCCCTGCCCCCGCTGGCCGTCGAGATCGCCCGCGTCTTCGGCATCGGCGAGGGCGACGAAGAGAAGCTGCGCGCCGGAGAGATCGTCTCCAGCAAGCTTCCGGAGAAGATGGAGAAGGAGCTGCGCGTGGGCGTGGCCATGCTGCTGCCCGCTTCCGCGAAGCGGATCTTCGAGCAGCTCGCGAGTGGCCGCATCCTCTCCCTGGACGAGACCATCCTGGCGATCGGCGACATCCCGAAGCCCGCTGCGCCGCTGGGCGCGCTGGCGGGCTTCGCGCTACCCCCTGCCGAGCTCGCCAATCTCCGGCAGGTCAAGCCCGGATCGATCTTCAACCTGGCCACCGACGAGATCGAGGGCCTGCAGAAGCGGCTCGAGACGGAGACCGACGACGCGGCACTGCAGGACGCCTTCCGCAGGATTCTGGCGGGCCGCGTCCAGGCCTTCGCGAAGAAGGGACTCGACGGCGTCGCGCCCTACGACCGGGGAGACGACGATCCCGCCCATCCCGCAGAGGAGCTTCGCCACGCGAACACCACGCTCGAGAAGCTGCGCGAGGCGGCTCCCGACTTCGCGAAGGCGCTCGACAGTCCTCCGGGAAGCGTCCCGGACGTGGACGAGCATTTCCGCTGGCGGCTCCAGCAGATCCAGGACCGCCCGACCGCCGTGCTCGAGCGCCGTTTGGCGCTCGATCGCTTCGACGCGGAGCACGGCTACGGACTCCTGGCCTCGCAGCGCTTCTACGCGAGCCAGAGCTTCAATTCGCTGCTCATCGCCGTGGGCATGTTCCAGTACGGCGAGAAGACGCTCGTCTTCTACAGCAACCAGACCTTCACCGACCAGGTGGCGGGCTTCGGGAGCTCCGCGGCCCACGCGATCGGTCGCAAGTTCATGCTCTCCGAGATCGTCAAGCTGTTCGAGTCGGTCCGGGATTCGGAGCTCGCGAAGGGTTCGTGAGGAAGGCCACCACCCTGGGACTCGGGGTGTTCCTCGGGACGCTCGCGCTCTACGTCCTGCTGTCGACGCTCTTCGGCGCGCCGCGGGCAGAGCCCGGCGCGCCCTGGCGCGAGACCCATTCCCTCACCCGCATGAACGTGGTGCTGATGGCCATCGCGGCCTTCACCGTGGGTGCGCGACGCTACGAGTCGTGGGCCGTCTCGCGCGATCTGCGCGAGATCCGCCCGTTGCTGCGCTGCGACGAGGCGGAGTTCGAGCGGCTCCGGCAACAGCTCGGGCACAGCCGGGGCCGGCACACGGCCGCGGCGCTCGTGCTGGGCGGCGCCCTGGGCGTGGCGATCCAGTTCATCGCCGCAAACGACTTCTGGGCCGTCCTCCGCGACTTCCAGGCGGCCTTCCTGCTCGGGATGATGATCGTGCTGTTCGCGCTGCTCGGGAAGCGCGCGCTCGACACGCTGGCGCTGTCGCGCGCGTTCTCCGAGCTCGGGCGGCGCCACACCCGGGTGCAGCTCTTCGAGCCCGCGACGCTCGCCGCCTTCGGGCGACCGGGGCTGCGCCTCTCGGTCAACTGGCTGGTGGGGAGCGCCATCGCGTCGCTGCTCTTCGTGGACGCCACCGCTCCCGGCGTGGTGGCGAGCGTGATCGCGGCGACGCTCGGGCTCGCCCTCCTGTGCCTGCTGCTGCCAGCGCGCGGCATCCACGTGCGTCTGCGCGAGGCGAAGCACGCCGAGCTGCGGCGCGTGCGCGAGGCGATCGCGCGCGAGGGCGAAGCGCTCTTCCAGCGGGGCAACCGCGACGACCAGGCGGACCACGGCGCAGCGGCGGCGCGGCTCCCCGCGCTCGTCGCCTACGAGGGCCGTGTCCAGGGGGTACGCGAGTGGCCCTTCGACACCCCGGCCCTGCTGCGTTTCGCCGCGCTGGCGCTGCTCGCGACGGGCTCCTGGATCGGCGGCGCGCTCGTCGAGCGCCTGCTCGGCCTGGCACTCGGCTGAGCCGAGCCCACGCCGTTCCCTGCGTTGCCTTAGCAGGGCCTTGGCGATCGCTGCGCTTCGCCATCTGCGCCGGCCTGTGCATTGATCGCTGTCGACAACGACTGCCATGATCACGCGTCGACCGACCACGACGTTTTCGTGGGGAGAAGGGAGAGCTGCCGTGATGAACGTCGCACTGCTTGCAGACAACCAGGCCGTGGCCCGCGGGTTGCTGCACCGCGCGCTCGAGCGCGCCGGCTTCCGGGTGGAGACCGCGGAGGAAGGACGGCGGGGAGAGCCGGGTCGGAGTCGGAAGCCGGCCGGTCCTGCGTCGCCGCCGACCGGATCTAGGCGTGGAGGGAGCGGTCCTCTCGTCACGACCCTCCACGGGGAGAGTGAAGCCGTGCACGCCTCCGCGCGGATTCCCGCGTTTCGACACTTTCCCGCGTTGCCGCGCGGGACACCGCCGTCTAGCGTGCGCGCGCGGAGGGGGAGCATGGTGGGGAGACAGCGACGATGACGGCAATGCACTCGGCACCTCTCGAAACGACCCGGAGCGACGAGGAGGGAACGTCGCCGCAAGATCCGAGACCGATCGCACTCGTCGTCGAACCGACCCTCGAGCTGCGCTCCCGGATCGGCGAACGCCTGGAGGCGTCGGGCTTCTGCATCGTCGAGGCGAGTCACGGCCTCGAGGCCTGGCCGATGTTCCGCCGTGCCGCGCCCGATCTGGTGGTCGCGGCGCTGCACGCACCGGGGATCGACGGTGTGGAGCTGGTGCGACGGATCCGACGCGTGTCCAGGGTGGAGCTGCTGCTCCACGCACGGGCGCCCGAGGTCGGCGAAGCGGTCGCAGCCGTGCGGGAGGGGGCGGGCGACGTGCTCGGCCTGCCGCGGGAGCTGCCCAAGCTCGAAGAGCACGCCCGTCGCGTGGCGCGGCGGCGACGCAAGCGGCCCGCCTCGGCGGAGCTGTCCCGTCGAATCCTGGGCCGGTGCGCCGCGATGCAGCGGGTACGGGACCGCGTGCGCGCGCTGGCGGAGCTCCGCGTCCCGGTCCTGCTCGCGGGCGCGGCCGGCACGGGACGCGACCACGTGGCCCGGGTCCTCTACGAGGCCGGTTCCGATGAACGCGGCAGCTTCGTCAAGGTGACCGCGGATCGGGATCCCTGTGCGACGCGCGAGCCCGGTCGGCACGTCTACTACCTCGACGGCATCGAGTCGTTCGGCGCAGCCGCCCAGGCGCGCTGGCTCCAGCTCGTACGCGAGGTGCGACGCGACGCCGCGCGCCCGCACCGGATCCTCGCTGCCACCTCGGTCGACCTCGAGGGTCGGGCGCGAGAGGGCCACTTCGAGCCCGAGCTCGCGGAGGAGATCGGCCGCTTCCGACTCGAGCTGCCGCCGCTCGCCAGGCGGCCCGAGGACGTCGGGGCGCTGGCGCAGGGGCTGGCCGCCGGAGCCGCCCATCAGATGGGCCGCCCTGCGCCCCGATTCAGCGGTCCCGCGCTTCGGGAGCTGGCCCGCCGGAGCTGGCCCGGAAACCTGAGGGACCTCGCGCGGGCGGTCGAGAAGCTGGTGGCCTTCGCGAGCCAGGACCGCATCGGACTCGAGGAGGTCCGCAACGTGCTCGACGAAGCGTCGAGCAGCGTGCAGTCGCTGCGGCGGGAGCGCGAGGAGCAGCAACGGCGCGAGCTGATCGCGCTGCTCGAGGAGAGCGGCGGCAATCTCGCCGAGGTGGCGCGGCGCCTCGACATGAGCCGCGGCGCCATCATCTATCGCGCCCAGAAGTACGGGCTGCTCCCGCGCGGTCGCTGATAGGATGCAGACCCAGGAGGAGCGCCATGCCCACGAGCCCGATCCACACCGTCACCGGAGCCATCTCGCCCGAGCAGCTCGGCAGGACCCTCATGCACGAGCACCTGGTGATCGGCTACCCGGGCTGGGAGGCCTACACCCCGGACCCCGGACCCGACGCGCAGGAGCGCTACTCGATCTGCGTCGACCGGGTGGAGGAGACGAAGGGCCTCGGCTTCACCAGCCTCCTCGACCCCTGCCCGAACGACCTCGGACGCGACGTGGAGCTGATGGCCAAGGTGGCGCAGAAGACGGGCTTCCAGATCGTCTGCGCCACGGGTCTGTACAAACAGGAGGAGGGCGGCAGCGCCTACTGGCACTTCCGCTCGAACTTCGGACCGAGCGCCGACGCCATGGCCGAGCTCTTCATCCGGGAGCTCAGCGAGGGGATCGGCGAGACCGGCATCCGGGCGGGCATCATCAAGGTGGCGACGGGAACGGACCGGATGACGGACTACGAGCGCTCCATCTTCGAGGCGGCTGCGAAGGCCTCCGTCGAGACCGGCGCACCCATCACCACCCACACCGATCGCGGCACGCTCGGCGACGTGCAGCAGCGGATCCTCACCGAGCAGGGCGTGCCCGCCCACCGCATCGTGATCGGCCACTCCTGCGGCAGCTCCGACCACAACTACCACATGCGGATCGCGCGGTGCGGATCGTATCTCGGCTTCGACCGCTTCGGCCTCGAGATCCTCCACCCGGACGCGGAGCGCGTCACGTCGCTCCTGGCGCTGCTGCGCGCCGGAGCCGGCGACCGCGTCGTCGTCTCCCACGACTCGGTGTGGTGCTGGCTCGGTCAGCCGATCCCGAAGGAGATCGAGATCGCCATGGCGGAGGTCTGGAACCCCAGCCACTTCAGCCTGCGCGTCGCACCGCGGCTGCTCGAGGCCGGTGCGACCGAGGAGCAGATCGAATGCCTGCTGGTCGACAACCCCCGCCGCTTCTTCGCCGGCGAGAAGCTCGAGGCGCTGGCTTAGGAGGCCAGCCGGAGGACCTCCTTCACCAGGCCCTCGATGCCGGCGGCGACGTCCTTGACTCCGGGCCCCAGCATGTAGGCCGGGCAGCTCACGACGCGGGCTCGCTCGTCACAGACGTATGACTCGACCGGGCACTGCTTGTGGTGGGCGCCCATGCTCTCGAGGGCGCCGGCCGTGGCCGGATCCGAGCCGATCGTGAGCTCCACGTCGGGGAAGAGCTTGGCGCCGATCGCGGGCGCGATGCAGATGAGACCGATGGGCTTGCCGGCCGCATGGACGTCGCGGAGCAGGCGCTCGACCCCGGGGTAGATGCTGCAGCCCGGTCCGTCCACGGCGAAGCTGGAGAGGTTCTTCGCGGCGCCGAAGCCCCCGGGCAGCACCACCGCGTCGAAGTCCTCGGCTCGCGCCTCCGCGACGTCGCGGATCTGGCCGCGCGCGATGCGCGAGGCTTCGGCCAGCACGTTGCGCGTCTCGCCCGCCACGGGCTCCCCCGTGCGGTGGTCGACGACGTCGCGCTGGGGCTTGTCGGGCGCGAAGCACTCGACCTCGGCACCCGCGCGATCGAGGCTGAGAAGGGTGATGACGCTCTCGTGGATCTCGGCACCGTCGAGATATCCGCATCCCGACAGGACCACGGCGACTCGGGGCATGGGGGCTCTCCTGGCTGATGGACGCGCCCGAAGCTACCGCTCCCCGACCCGCTTCGCACGGAGGCCACGGCGCGTCCTCGCCGAGCACGCCGGGCAGCGCGGCTCAGCGGCCCTGGAAGACCGGCTTGCGCTTCTCCAGGAAGGCCCGCGGCCCCTCGCGGGCATCCTCGGAGCCCATCACCGCCATGCCGTGCTTCATCTCGATCTCGAAGGCCTGGCTCTCCGGGAGCGTGGCCGTCTCGCGGATCGTGGCGAGGATGGCGCGCACGGCCAGGGGCCCGTTATCCGCGATGCGCGCCGCGATCTGGCGCGCCGCGTCGAGCGCCTCGCCGTCGGGCACGATGCGACCGACGAGACCCAGTTCGAGGGCCCGTCGTGCGGGGAGCGGCTCTCCGGTGAGGAGCAGCTCCACCGCCACGCTGTAGGGGACCTGGCGGGGCAGGCGCACGGAGGAGCCCGCCATCGGGAAGAGTCCCCGCTGCACCTCCGTGATCCCGAAGGTCGCGCTCTCCCCCGCGACCCGGATGTCGGTGCCCTGGAGGATCTCGGTACCGCCGGCCAGCGCGTAGCCCTCCACGGCCGCGATCACGGGCTTGCGGGGACGATAGGTCTTGAGCCAGCCGTCGAAGATCACGCTCGTGTCCTCGAGCAGGCGCTGCTCGTACTCGTCGTCGGCCCGACGGCTGGCGAGCTTGGGGATCACCGACAGGTCCATGCCCGCGCAGAAGACCGGTCCATTCCCGGTGAGGATGGCCGCGCGCAGCGCTTCGTCCTCGTCGAGCCGATGCCAGGCGTCGGACAGGCGGCACAGCACCTCGGCGTTGACCGCGTTCTTCTTCTCCGGACGGTTGAAGGTGACGGTGAGGACGGGACCGTCCTTCTCGGTGAGCAGGGCCGGCTGCGACATGGGCGCTCCTTCTGGACCCGACGGGAGACCGCGGGGGCCGGTAGCATGGTCGTACGTCGCCTACCGCAGCGCCGCGGGCGACGCCACGGGCCGCAGCGGCCGGTGGAGACGCTCGGCGCTCTCGGCGGCGCGAATCGCGGCGGCCACGCCGCGGTCCGCCAGCGCGTGCCCGCGCGCCGACCAGTGCCCGTCGCGGTCCAGGAACAGGGCGTCGCGGTCGGGCTGGGCGCGGACCACAGGGGAGAGGTCGAGGAAGGGAACGCCCCGAGCCGCCGCGATCGCGGCCAGGCGCCGCGCCGGGCGGTCCCACTCCGCGCGCTCCCGGCTGCCCTCGAAGAGCGCCTCGAAGCGCGCCGCGTCCACGGCGTCGCGCACGGCGACGAGCACCAGCAGCAGCCGGCCTCCCGCGTCGCGCGTGCGGTCGCGCATGCGCGCCACCAGCGCATCGACGACGCGCCAGGCCCGCTCGAGATCCGGCGTCGGCTGGCCGTAGACGTCGACGACCGGGTTGCAGATCCAGCCCACCTCCGTGTCGAAGCGATGCAGCGCGCCGCGCGTGAACGTGGTGACTCCCAGGCCCGCGACGCGTACGGCGAGCTCGGCGAACCCGAGAGCGGCGACGAGGCCCGGGACGAGCAGCGCGATCGACCTCATCCCGCGTGACCTCCGCACGGACCTGCCAGTCGGCTGCGGGCCCAGCCGGGCTTGTACCATCCAATCGCAGCAAGAACGAAGGGCAGCGGGGACGAAGCGGGCGCGGCCCGGGCGGCGATGGACGCCATCGGCGCCGACGCCTACGCTCCCAGCCGGGCGCCGCTCGCCCGATTTCGACCCAGAGCGAGGCAGTCGATGCCGACCCAGCGCGATTTCGAGGTCCCCAGTCTCGGGCCCTGTACCGTTCTCTCTCCCATCGTCCTCGAGCCGGGCAGCTCGTACACGAGCGATTCGCGGCGCGTGCGACTCGATCCCGAGATCGATCTGGATGCCCCGAGCCGGTCGGACGGAACCGAGCTGACGCTCGAGCTGGCCGGGCCCCGGGAGCGCATCTTCTTCGAACCCTCCCGCACGACCGCCGCCATCGTGACCTGCGGAGGCCTCTCGCCCGGTCTCAACAACGTGATCCGCTCCGCCTACTTCGAGCTCGCCTACAACTACGGCGTGCCGCGGGTGCTGGGCATCCGGGACGGCTACATGGGCCTCAACCCGGACGTGGGTGCGAAGCCGATCGAGCTCACCAAGGAGGCGGTGGTCGAGATCCACAACAAGGGCGGGACCATGCTCGGGAGCTCGCGGGGCCCGCAGGACCCGAAGGTCGTGGTCGACTTCCTGGTCGACCAGCAGATCGATCTGCTCTTCTGCATCGGCGGAGACGGCACCCAACGCGGCGCACACGTCATCGCGGAGGAGGTGTCGCGGCGCGGGCTCTCCAAGTCCATCATCGGCATTCCCAAGACCATCGACAACGACGTCCCCTTCGTGTGGATGACCTTCGGCTTCATCACGGCGCTCGAGGTGGCCGAGGTGGTGCTGCGGGCCGCCCACACCGAGGCCTGGGGCGCCCCGAACGGCATCGGGGTCGTGAAGCTCATGGGCCGCGACGCCGGCTACATCGCGGCCGGTGCCGCGGCCGCGAGCCAGGACGCGAACTTCGTGCTCGTCCCCGAGGTGGCCTTCGAGATGGAGGGCGACAACGGCCTGCTCGCGGCGCTGGAGCAGCGGATCCGGCGGCGCGGTCACGCGATGATCGTCGTGGCCGAGGGCGCCGGGCAGCACCTGTTCCAGCAGGGGAGCGACCAGCGCGACGCATCGGGAAACGTGCGTCACGTCGACATCGGCCCCTACCTGTGCGATCGCATCAAGAAGCACTTCGCGACGCGCGAGATCCAGATCAACCTCAAGTATCTAGATCCGAGCTATGCGATCCGGGGCGTCCCGGCCAACGCCTGGGACCGCATCCTGAGCGACCAGATGGCGCGCTACGCGGTGCACGCCGGGATGGCGGGGAAGACCGACATGCTGGTCGGCCGGGAGAGCCAGCGCTGGGTCCACGTCCCGATCACCACGTCGAGTTCCGAGCGCAAGCGCCTCTCTCCCACCGACAACCTGTGGCAGGCGGTCCTGAGCTCGACGGGGCAGCCGCACTGGTGAGGTCGGTGCAGCTTCCGTCTAGTGTCCTGTCCCAGAAGTTCGGCTGCATTCGGAGGGCCCTTTCGCCCGCTGGCTGCGTTCCGCTCCCTGCGGCGTAGCTTCGGCTATGCCTCAGTCGCGCGCCTTGCC
>JAAUYK010155159.1_pt1 | contig 14334 bp, 13 predicted proteins | sample 7278021 | NCBI WGS metagenome assembly JAAUYK01 (sample SAMN14350223, study PRJNA611818) | marine sediment metagenome | isolation source: surface marine sediment (1.8m) | place: French Polynesia: Moorea | collected 2018-08
GTACGTCCATGTTTTAATTCGGTCGTCGAGACCCGATCCGAGGCTAGCAACCCTTGTCAAGTCGTCGTCCAGTTTCGGGAGCCCCTTTTTTTCGACAGGGTCGTTTGATTTTGACTGATAAATGGGGCTTGCCTGGCAGACTGACCTGGCCTGGCCTGCATGGCTCCAGCCCCTCTCCATGCAGCTAACGATGTTCCTATGGAGCCTCATGTATCCATCCTTCCGTGAGAAATTAATTCACCTGGTTCAAACAGCTCGGCGATCGATGAATAGCTAGGTAGATGCTCAGGCGTGCGAAATCAATTAGCCATGCTATTGCCGTACGGAAAATAATCGGACGGGCGAACAAAGAGATAGTCAGTCAGTGGATCAATCGAGACTTGACGGAATAATTGTTCTGACATCCTCCTCTAACTGCGAATGTTCATTTTCCTTTTTTGATCGTTATTGGCAGAGAGATCAAGCCGTTTGGGTTCAAGTCACTCAGACGGCGGGGCGCCCCAGACTTCCTCCTAACATTGACGGTTTCTTAGTTACTCTAAATGAAATAATTCTCCATCCACTGCTGAGAGCCTCCATGAGCGTATTCTTACTGATACTACCGCACTGCATCAATTGAAATTCGAGATTGGGAGCATCCCACTCTCCGCCAGCTCCATTCATTTGAAGAGTGAAAATGACTGACGGGGAAGAAGACACACGGGAAAACTTCTAAGAAGGACAGGTTTCGAATTTCAAGCTGTCAGTTGCATCAAAGGACATTTGTTACTCGCCAGCCAGTCAGGGAGTTTGTTAAGGCACAGAATACCTGTAAGAAACAGACATGCTTTTGTCACCCCACACACGCACACGATCTCTGCAAAAAATAGCTGCCGTCCGTCCGTCCGTCCGTCCGTCCGTCCGTCCGTCTCTCTGTCTGCTTCGGATCCGTCAGCGCCGATGGCAATCTCTGCTGCCCACCCGAAGCGAGGTGGGAGGGGCGGAAAAGAGTTCCCGGAAGGAAGAATAGCAGAATCCATTGTTGGACTCACAAAAAAACTTGCGGAAATAGGGATTTTTATGGTGAATTATGCAACCACCCTTATCCGATCGACCGACCGACACGTGCCGCCGACATGAGGCGACATCCCCAATCCTTCGTTTTGAGCGCGTTTCGACAAAGGGACGGCGGGCGAAAATCCCGCATCAAATACGCATTCGAGTGGTATCTGTGTACACCGTTTAATTGGGCGCTCAGATTTACATCATAAAGGAGACGGCATACATTTTTTGCGTCTGCGTACCCAAACCGTTGTCGCCAATTTACCGCTCCATAAAAACGCGCGCATGATTATTATTCTTTTTTTTCGGGCAGAAACGACCGTTTTTTCCCTCCTTATTATCACGCTCGGCCGACCCCACGTGAATCGGATTAGAGCATTTATTCGGACTTCTTCTTACTTGCGATTTCTTCTTCTCCTTCCCATTCACATTTGGGGCTGGCTGATCGAGCGCCCCATGGCGAAATCCCATGTTCTGTATCTCCTAACTATACTACTACTGCATGGTGGCAGCAGTTCAAAGAGAGTTCGCTTGTACGGTAGCTACCCACGTCTGCCTTTATATTCTCATGGCTGGGGTAGGTCGGTCGGTCACGCCCACTCCCCAGAAACAGCTAGTCGGCTACTTTTTACCCGGGGCGATTCACTAGGGCAGGTCTATAAATGCGAATGAACTCTCCAAGTAGAGCTAAATCTACATATGTACTCGTATCCTATGTCATATGCTTTCTCTAATTAAGCCCTTTTATTTGAACATTTGTGCCCATTGGTATTTGCTCCTCTTGTCTTTGGAAGCCCCACTTCATCATGATCGTCATATTGTGAATAGCTAGAAGGAAAAGCAGCAAGCTAGACGCCGCCCGCACTGTATTATTCTGTACTACGTCCAACGGTTGTTTCATGCATTGGCCAAATGATAGAAATCGACCGGATGTATTATGCACCACCTACGTTCTCCACTTGAAAGCCGTCTTCGCAGACGTCCAGGACAGGTTAGCAAAATACTAGAATATGAATTTGACTTCTATATTGACATGTTTCTGGTCGTGCTCGCAAGTCACCGGGAGGTCCCTCATTTGGAGCAACAAGTACGTTCAATGTCCAATTATTTGCTTTGTCGGCCTATGGACGCCCATTGCGCCGAACTATCCGCCCATCGAACAAACCGGAGATACTGCAGAGCGATCGCTTTTTATATTATAAGTCCCAGCCATCGCATCTATATCGAGTCGACATGCAACGACGGCGGTTCCTTTTACGGATCGATGCGAGTATGCGCGCTGAGCGAGAACGAGTTTCGGCTCGGACGCGCTTCTTGATGCTGACAAATGCGATTGGCGCGATCGAGCAAGCCGAGCGTACACAGATTAATGAACGGTCAAAATTTACATATAGCCGGTCCCTCTGGGTAACGAGTCGCGAGGCTGATTTTTTATTACAGCCTTCAAGAAGAAATGTTTCTTTAGCCTTTCCTTTGCTCTATGTACTGTATGCAGCATGCCGATCTAAGGAAATTCCCCTATTCAATTATACTACTCGGCATATGACGAAACTGAGTCTACTTGGGATTACATTTTTGGACGCGTTCCAGCAGAGGCGCGAACAGGCTTTCCCCCCTACATGTACGTACACTGTGTGTGCTCTAGCTGCTAGGTCTCGTTCGTAACATGCAGTAAGACTACTACGTACATCTATCAGACAGCGGCATGTAGCGTGCGTGGATTGCCAATCGTGTTAACATTAAAAGCCGTTTTCGGCCCTTATTATATTGGCTACTCCTCTAAGATTTTTAGAATTAAGTCGTAATTAATTGGTGCCCCTGAGTAGCGATGTAGGTGTGTGCGACGCTTTGCAGAGATAAACTTTTGACCCCGTTTCCGAAGCTACATAGCCAGCTCACGGCGGCGTAAAATTTCCCCTGCTGCTGCCGCCCGTCCGATGTTCGATCAACTTTCTTGACTTTCCGCTTCATTGGCGGCTCAACTTTTCGTCGTCCTTCCTTTCTTCTATTGCTGGCTGGCTAACGAGCGTTTAGAATTGGCTTCGTTAACTGGAAAGCAGCAGCAGAGGCTGGAAAGGCGCGACGGTGGCTCCGCTGCTCTCCAGTTGCCGGAGTTACACGCCCCACTGGCCTTTAAGTCTAGGTTCATGTGATCAGTTCTACCTTCAAACAGCTAGTGCGTACTTATTATTTTGGTTTAAATAGAACATTCGTGCTCTTGATGTCACTTTCCGCTCCGCACGACTTTGCCTCCCTCCCTCCTCTCTCACTCACTCACTCACTAACTCCCCCTCTCGCCATTTTCCCCACCTACGCGATTCCGGCCGGCCGGCCGGCAATCCCCTCATACACCCCTCACTCGCTTCGCTCTCGTCTGTTCGTTCGCTGGCTGCCGTCTCGAGGGCAACAAAGGAAAACCCCGAAAATAACGAGCTAGCCGAACAGAAATTGCCTTCGTTAGTAAGAAAATACGTCCAGCCAGGCGGCCGGCCGGCCGGCCTGCTACGGCAACGGCAACGGCGACGAGGAGGAGGTGGAAAGGCACAAGAGGTGTGTGTGGCAAGTGCATGTGTGCGTGTGGTGGAACACGTGGATTTTCTGGCCTGAAGAATGGAGGCATATACGAACTATAGCTGGAAAATGGAAAGCTAGCCAATAGAGCGTCCATTGTTTTCCTCGACTGTACGTATGGTTGTCAAATAACTTGACCGCGCGGCCGGTAGAATTCATTAGGCATTTGGCGAAAAGGGGAGACGGGAGGGGAGGGGAGCATGGGAATCGGTGGGCGGGGGCAATTCCCCTCCGCTCCGACCGAAATAGAGTTGGGCGAACAATTTATGGCTTATTGAAATTGGTTTTTCGTCGTCGTCGTCTCCGGCATAAATGCGGGAAAATTGAAATGAATGGACGCGGACTGAAAATACGATGATGGCCACTCACTCTCTCTCTCCTATGCAAAGAAAGAGCTACGTCTAGAGGTGGGCAGGATCGAGTGAAAAAGCGAGTTTGAATTTAGATTGGGCAAGAAGATAAGATTTAGGGTAATAGCTATAGGCGTCGCTCGTTCGCCAGCTCTGCACACAACACACATGGCGCGTAATAACTTGATCAATGCAACATGTAAGTTCTCTTCTACTACATGTACGTTACGTTAATAGCTTCTCCATTTTGCGAACGTTGGCCGTCAAAATAGCTGTGCGGCCTGAGCTGACACTTTGCAGCGACCCGGAGCGAAAAAATTTCTCCGCAGCCGATCGGCCGGCCGAAATTTGGTGCTGCTCGTTATAACGGCGGTAGGGAAGCCGCGGAAAATGCAGCAGAATCACTCGCTCCAAATGCTGAAGGAATCGACCTTCGCCTCCGCCGCCGCCGCCGTCTGTCAGTCTGCCTTTTTCCGCCAGGCTTCTTCCTTCCTCTTCTTCCCTCAAAATGACACTATCGCCCCCATACATCAAATCGGCAACTCCCCCAAGACTAAAAACTCGCAACGCCCACCTCTCCTCTCCTCCTCCTCCTACTCCTCGGCCGGATGACTGACTGAAAACACCTCGGAGATTTTTTGCCGGGCAAAAATTATCTCCCTTGGAAGGAGTGCTCGCTGATAAGGAGGCATTTTTCATTCCACTCAGCCTGGAATGACAGATTGCAGAGAGTGCGGCGGCGCGGCGGCGGCGGCGACCAACGGATGGATTGGAAGGAGAGAGGGAGGAAGGGTGGCAGCAGCCAACAAGCCAGCTAGACAGGCAGATAGTAGAGTTTTGCCAAAATGACTTGCAATTCTGATGGATGGCGCTGATAGGGGCCAGCAGACGTTCGCTATATGTTTTCGCGACAAACTCAATGTCAACATTTTTTGCCACCACGTTATACTATGCTCCAAAATCCAACATTTTCCTAGCCCGGCTCCGAAGCTTCTCCTTTCCAAGAGCCATTTGTCATCTCGGAGCCCCGATAACTCGGCATTTTTGTCAACGAAAGGGGAGAAGAAGGAAGATCTAGCTCATTCATTAAGCAGAGGAGCTGCTCGACGAGCTAGCTGGGAGGGAGGAGATGGAGTGAGTTGAGGCTTACGAGACATTCTTCCCTCAAAGATGTTTCTTGGGGTAGCTTTTAAGTCAGTAGTGCAGCTAGTGGACCTCCCCATAGCTATCCGGATGGCCGGTCGTCCGGCCTCCTAAACGAGATCGTTGCTCCCGTTCAGCTATGGCCTAGCTGTCTATCTTTCTTCTTGCATAGTGGGGATTGACGACGAACAGATAAAGCGGTTGAGGGCTGTCCGCCCTTGTAACCGCCAGGCAGGGTGGATAAGTCTCTATGGAAATACTATTATACCGTAGATTCCTTCTCGTTATTCTACGTACATAGCGAGAGAAATTGCTTTCAAGGCCTAATTTTCACGTGTACGAAGTGTCTGAGCACAATCGGAGGCCAGCCGGGTACTCTGCATTTCTGCAGTGGCGATAGAGCGAGGAGTACGTGTATCGGCGGCGGCGACGTCGCTGACGACAGAATGACAGCTGCCGTTGGATCGCAGAGTTTAGATGGGTAGCCAGCCAGCCACTTGGACGGACGCTGACCCGCGACCGCCCGCCCGGACGATGCGGACATTCGGCTGTGTGTAATTAAAATTATAACATACGTAAGAGGAAACTCGCTGTGGGAAATAGCGCACATTGTTGGTTTAAACTTCTAGCTAGCTTCCATCTCGGTAGCGTCCATCGCGCTATCTCTCTAGCGGCATCACTAAGCATGAAACGGTGGCGGCGACAGAGTCACTCCTCCTCCTCTCGCTCGCTCGAGTAGGCGTTCGTTCGTTCTGGCCCGCCCGACCGCCGCCGCTTCAAAAGCAGAGCAGAGCAGAGCAGGGAGAATGATCCACTTCGTTAGGAAAATACCTCTCATTCCTGAGTCAAGAAAAAATGAGACTCGAGTGAGTAGCCGGCCGGCCGACCGACCATCCAGGGGAGGCGCGGCCAAGTCGAGGCGAATTCGAAGTTATCGCAGAGAACGAATGCAATGGGAAATTCAATGGCTTCACGAGCTTGAGCATGCTAGCCGCGACGACGTTAAGAGCGAGCTGCTCCTTCCTTTGATGCAGAACTGGCTTCATGGCGGCGGCCGCCGCCGCATCGTACGTGAGCAGTCTAGCTTTGTGGCGACGACGGCGACAGCGACGACGGTGTCGGTGGCCAAGAGCGGTTAACAAAGTTCGTTCGGATGCGGCGATGTCTGCAGTGGTTTCAAAGGACAATGATGTAGCATTGAATACTACGTCTGAGTCAATCTTCCCACTCTCTGTCTGTCTTTCCATCTCGGAAGCGGAAACGTTTTGAGCGATCAGACGACGCCGCTGCCTCGGGGCGTGGATGGATGCATCAGCTTGCGCGTCCGTGTCAGTCACTCAGGCAGCAGTCGGAAGAAGATGGATCATCTGACAGACGGACGGGCGAGCGAACGAAGAGAAAGAACCATGTACGTAAAGGTCGCTAAATTGAATCGTATAAAAAGATCCTGGCAACGTATACGTACATACGCGCACAATGAGACGGAATATTGGATTTCATCCGTTGGCTGTATATCCATCCATCCAGCTGCCTCGTCATGTACCGAACATACGCGTCGTCGTGAGCTATAGGAGAGAGAATATTGAAACGAGAACTGCCATTGGGGAGGGGAAAGACAATCGCTCAGTGGATGGATGCCACCGGCAGAGCCTAGCCCTGCCTGCAGTCAGTCTACTTTGGGCTCGCTTGCACCCCTGCCTCGATTCCCGCTGTTTGAGCTTCTCCAGCCGATGATTAATGACGGGCCGTGTACGTACGTTTCTCCGGCCGTCTAGACAAGGCGAGTGAGCGCAAGGCACATTTTTCCCATGCAGGAACAACATTTATCAGGAAGAGGAAGAAGAATGCGTATATACAAAGTACATGCTTGATGTGTACTAGCTCTTGTAGCTAGGGCATGCAGACTACGAGTTTAGTTTTAAGGCCACCCGCATTCCGACCTACCCTCGACATCCAAGTCACGCGATTATAATAGCGTCAAAAGACTGGCTCCCCTCGTTTTCCATTGTCGCATGATTGCCACGCAAGTCGACCTTAATTTCGAAGTGTAATTGTCGATCCCGGCCGGATTCGACTTGCACGCAACGCAGCTAGAGATGGAGAAAGTGAACTCGTGGGAAGTGAAGCTGGCTGAGTGCGTCGATCGATTTCTGACCCGCACACGCTCTCCGATATACCGAATGAGTTCGTTTGGTCGGCTGCGGTATTGCCTAGCTTCGCTCTTATATTCGTCCGTCCCCATAGTGGCCCTCCCTCTCTCTCGCTCATGCCATCTCTGGTAGCGCCGGCGACGCGACGGCAGTGGCGGCAGGTCGGATGTCAAGCGACGAGAATTTGATACTCGATGGGGAGAACCAGGATGGGCAGGTTGTGGCTTAAGCCAATACGTAGTTTGGCAAAGGTTTCTTCTTCAAAGGTATATCGTATACTGAATCTACTTTATAACCTAGTAAGGGTTTCCCTCAGGCACTCATATACGTGAGACAACAGGATGAGCTTTCCGCTACTAGCTACGTATATGCACTCAATTACGTGTGTGCGTGCGCGTTCGTTTCCCACAGGCGGAACGCAAGCGTACGCGTACGTACATGCGAGTTGATTTTTAATGGTCCTAGAATTACGTTATCTGTATCAGCTTTCCGTTGTTGCGGGCACGTGTCCGGTTCGTGCGTTCGCTCCATAGCTATAACACAAACGTGTGCAAACATTATATTTGTTGGACAAGCAAGCAGTACGGTGAAGTGTTTGTGCAAGGTCCGCAAATCGAGCTACTACGTGCCCAATAGGACAAGACAAGAACAACAACACATGTCCGTCAATTGTCAATGGCGGCCCCGATGTTACCCAGGTGCACACCGAGGAGGAGAGTTGCATTTCTGGACTCTAGTAGTACACATTTCGCCATGGGAGGTCCCCAGGTTGTCAAGAGTTGCCACTTTCCATTGCGCTGTCTTGCTAATCTCAAGAAGGTTTTGGTTTCACGATTGTTCTCTCATTCTTTCTTACAGCTCTCCAGAGATCATCGCCCGCCAACCGGCCGGCTAACTAACCAACCGCAACATTTTCTCTGACCGGCGACGAATGTTCTTGACCTCCATAACTCTGGAGGGCGGGCGGCTGGCGGCCGATCGACTGACTGACTTGCAGCAAGGAGAAAGGAGGGAAACCGCAGGAAGGCAGGCAGCTGGATGGCCGGCCGGCCGGCTTGAACACGGAAAATGAGCTCAGAACGAACGAACGAACGAAACTCGTTTTCACGGGAGATCTGACCGCGCGAAAAGAGAGAGGCTCCTTATACGTATCTGCGTACGCGTACGTAGAGTGATCGAGCTGGCGAGTTAAATGACATTTCGCAGTTTAGAACTCAATTCATTTGAAGCATCAAACACTGAGAGTTTACTGAACTGTATATCTCCCCTCCCAACCCACACGTGCATTAAAATAACGCACGGCCGAGGAACAGCTAGGGGACTAAATCCGACGGTAGGGTCGGGTCGTTGGCCCGAAAGGAGCGAGATTATCCCATGTTAATCATCGAGAAACCAACCCAGCTGCTGCATCTCAATCGCTTATTTTCTATGTACGCGCACATGTGCACGATTACTTTGAACAGCTCTCGAATCTTAAGCAAGACGTATACATGTAGGTGCCTCACTCTTTCGGTCGTTTGTTCATTCGGCCGTTCATTGCATGCATCTATCCCCTTAACCGCTCGCGCTCGCTGTTTGTGGAACGAACGGTCTAGCTCTCTCGACCGCCGCGCTGGCTAGAGCTTTTCTTAAACCAACCTCGCCGGAGAGTCTTTTGGCAATCATACTTTAAATTGCATAACTGTCAAGAACCCCACCTCGTCGCTAACACCATTACCATTTACCGCTCTAAAAAACCCTGGCCATCGTCTTTGGAGCTCAGCTCATAATTCATAGCTCTAATTGACAGTTATATGGCCGGTCGGTCGGTCGGTCGGACCGTCGGGGCAAGGAGCCATTGAGACGCCAGCCAGGCAGGCAGGCAGCCAAGGAAGGCGCCAGACAGGCAAGAGTCGAAAGCATGAGAGCTGGAGCTAGGCAGAGAAGAAGAAGACGGCCGGCCAGGCATCGTCATCATCATGATCTCCGGAGTTGGGCGGACGGGGTGCCAGAAAGACGCCACTCATATTTAACTCTGTCGAATTTAACGAGAGCCGCTCGATCGGCAATAGCCGTTTGCACACTCCCGAGTTATTGCTGCGCTGAATGAGCTATGTACTATACTACGTAGAGAGGTATAAGTTGACGCACCACAAACGTACGATGGACGCCGTAGATGGAGGGGGCAGATGTCCTCAACTACTATATTATTCTTGCACCTGTGCTAGCTGTCTAGCTGTCCTGTCTGGCGGCGGCTTCTATTTCGGCGGCGTCGGCAGCGGCGGCAATGTAAAAGGCGGAACTCTATATCCTTTCTTCCTTCCTTCCGCTGTCGCTTCCTCCTCCCTCTCTCTCGCTCGCACCCTGTTTTCATTCCTTTCCCCATTCCAGGGAACCACACGAGCGGAGAGACAGACCAGGAAATACGACTTTCGTCCGCACCTATGCGTACTATACGTGTGCGACCAAAGGTCGCTTCTTCTGGCCAATTTATGCGCGTGCCAAACGTGCAGCTGTTTACCTCATCAACGAGCATAACCCCCGACCTCAGGTTGACACCAATCATTTGACCCCCAAACTGATGGATGCAGTCGTCAGACGACGCTAGATACCCGCAATAAAGTTGTCGGGGCAAGGCTTTGAAGTGTCAAGTGATCACCTAGTAGGCGCTCACTCTGCTCAATGGTTGGCTCGATGGATACAATGTTTAATTACAGGTTCGGCCTCAGCCCTGATTGGGGCCATCAGTCCGTCCGTCCGTCCGTCCGTCCGTCGTCTCCGGTGGGCGGACAGCACGAACTTTGAGCGATCGGTCGCGTCGGTCGGCAGGGAGAAGCATAGATGGGTTCATTATGCGAGCGTACGGAGCACGTGCAGCCGTTTAACATTGCTCGAATTGTTGCCGCAGTTGGGTTAATAATATATGCAGGTCCGTAAGAGTTGAACTAAGAAGCGTCCGTTATGTACGTATATGCTTTTTAGGAGGCCACCCCGACTTTTGTTGCGTATATCTGCCGTCCTTATCGACAGACGCATGCTCCGTCCAAGACTGCACAGGAAACGAAAAACGGTCCCATCAGCACCTTGAGATCGCTTTTTTCTAGGTAGCTAGCTGCCAAGAGGAATCGATATCGGAGACGTAATCGGAGCGTTGGTCGCTCCGCGGTCGCCTCGGCGCCCGTCGGGTCCCCCCTCCTTCCTCCCCTTGCCTCGCTCGATAGCCAAATGAGAAAGAAGGTGAGATGTGGTGTGGGGTGTGGGTTGCTGGCTGGCTGGAACGAAAGAGCATTTACAGAGTCATTGGGCGGCTGTTAAGCGGCAGTTCGCTCCTCGTCTTTGCGCCGAACGAGCGACGTAAGCAGCTAGCTAGCAGAAGATGCACAAAGATGGCAGAGCCGTCCGCCCGCCCGTCCGTCCGTCCGCCCGTCAGCTGGCAGCTAGGCAGACATAAAATGTCAAATGGGTCTAGCTGCAAACTTTGTGAGCGCTCTCCACCGGCTACCTGTCTCATGGCCTGACTGCCTGACTGTCGTCCGAGATGGTCGTCAAGCTAGCTTGAGGGAGGCAGGTTGGCCGTCGATGGCCAACGGCTGGCCGGCCGGCCGCCCGGGCGACGCAAGAAGAAGATATACGCCTATCTAAAAGCTCTCTAATGCGGTCCAGTTGCTAGCTATACAATATACTAGTAGTAGGTAGACCCGCCGTTGGTTGGCCTAAGTTGCATCCCCTACGTAGATTCGATCCCTATCGGGCTTCGGTCATCAAGATATGGATGTTAAGCGAATAGGGACGTACTATATTGTCGTACATAGCGGTGGTTTTTTTGCACTCTCAAAATTGTTGCCGTCGCCGTCGACAAAAGCTAAAGCTCGAGAAAGTTTTTGTCCACGTCCCTAGCGCATCACCGAAGTTAAGTCCTGCGTAGAATCAATCGGACCCTATAGCCGTCACAATCGAGTAGCTTTACGTGGCCTCTGGCCGGAGGAGAAGCGCTTTCTTCGTGCAACAACTACACTTCTTTCCTCCCCTCGCTCGCTCGCTCGCTCGCTCGCTCGCTCGTTCGCCCTCCGCCAATCGGCAACCTCCCGCCACCCGCACCGACCGACTCGCGCGTCGGAGTCGCCATCCGAACGGCGACCTGCGCCGCCATTCTCCGGTTGCCTCTGCGAAGCCACCCATGCAGGCAGCTAGCGCGACTCTTTTTGAGTTTGAGATCTGTCGTCCCATCAGCAAGCAGACCGGCAAGAAGATCGTCGCTCGCCGCAGTCAGTCAGTGAGGCAGGCACCCAACTCCAGCTGCCTGCTGCTAGGTGGAGACTTTACACACGCACGTCTTGGTGGTACCCAAAAGGCAGCAGCAGCAGGACGGAGTATATGCAGCAGTGACTGACTGATCCTCAGTTCGCCGTCCTGTCTGTCTGTCTGTCTGTCCGTCCGTGTCACGGTCGGTCGAGTCGTCCCCAACTCAACTCACCTCGATCACTCTTTTCGTTCGAAGAGCCGACTCTCCTGCAAACAGTTCAGGGGGCAAGCGCAAGCGACTACTGTGCGCGCTGTGGCCGCCAACGCCGCCGTCGGCTGGTCACCCAAAGTCGATCTCGAGGCGACCAACCGATGACTGCACAAAGAATAGCGAGGCGTGAGAGACAGTGAGCTTGTGCGAGGCGAAGCCAGTGGCAGCATTTGCGTTTCCCGTACGTGCATTATTCGGCTGAATTAAGGCGTGTGTGTAGTAGCATGCACCACCCTAAGTGCTTTCTCGAGGAGTGCGTCGACATTGTTGGAGATCTCGAAGTGAGCGTTTCTGTTGCCATTGGAAAAGGAATAGTCGTGACCGATTGCGGCGATGACGTCGCTGCCGCCGAAGTAAGTGTTGCTGCTGACCACCACCTCGGAGAGCAGCGGCTGTGGCGGCAGGAGGATGGGAGTGTTGGCCGAGCTGCATGCAGCCAACACCAAGTCGTCGTCTGAGGAGGCTGCAAAGGTAAGCTAGCTGCTAACGTCCTCTGCTATATAATTATTTTGACATGCGGCGCCTGGCTAATCGCCGTCGATCCGCGACTAACACTTGTCGCAATCAGCCAGCTACGTAGGCTGCGGTGCACTGGATCCAATCATGGGCGCAGAGAACACATGCACTACACTGATTGACGGGCCCGGCTACATGTGCATGCCCGCCTACCTGTCTCCATCTGCCAGTAATGCCTTCATTTCTAAATTTTAGAATGAATTTTCGAACAGGCCTACCATTTGCAGCATACTTTGTGAGCACGTTCACCCAGCAGCTAGACAGAAAGGCCGGGCTGGCTGGCGTATATGTGAATGACAATGTTCACGTACGCACAGGTGTCTCAAAGTAGCGCCTATTATGGGGTATAATTCGGCGCCATTTAGCGTAATGGAGATCGTATCTCCGTAATTGCACCGTGGCGCGGAATAGTCTGTTTCCCAAAGCTCTGTTCTGTTCGACGGGATATGTAGCATTTTCTCCCTTTCTCGCTTCCTCGCCCGCGGCCGTTTTTGAAGTTAGTCGTCGCTGCTGCCTCCATTCATTCGGTTCTTGGAGTTGAGCTCGATCGTTCTTAAACGACTTCTCCAGTTCGGTTCCGGTCCGCCTCAGTTCCGCTCCTCTTCCTCTCAGGCCGCCTCGCGCGCGGCGGCAGAGGCTATAAATTTCTAAGCTGCGGTTTCCCCGCCTCTCTCTCTCTCTCTCTCTCTCTCTCTCTCTCTCTCTCTCTCTCCCTGTTGCTTTGGACTCAGGGTCCCAGTACTAAAGTTAAAAAAAATCTACAGACTTTTCTGTGCTGCAAACTCGAGGAAGTCGGCTGGCGTGTATTTAGTATAGCCGCAATTAATCAGAGGTCAAAAGAACCGGAAGGAAGAGGGAAAGAGGAGAAGAGAGGAGAGGAAAGGAAAGCAGTGAGTTAGGGAAACTTTTGCTCTTTGCCATAAAGCAGCTAGATCGCTTGCTCTCTCAGAGTTTGCGGTGCTCACAGTGAACACAACAAGTGACTGACACCATAGCTCACTCAATCACCTACTGGCGCCCAAAACATGATGGATGGAAGGAAAGGGTAGGGGGGAGAGACTGAGTGAGAGGCAGAGAGAAAGAGAGAGAGAGAAAGAGTGAGAGAAAAAAGAGAGAGAGGGGGGGGAGAGGGGGGAGAGAGAGAAAGTGAGGGAGAGAGGGAGAGGAGAGAGAAAACAGCACCTTTCCAAACTCATTATCCTCTCTCTCTCCCCTTCCTTCTTCCATTCTCTCTCGCCATCCCCCTATTTCTTCTTTCATTCCCTGTTCATCCTCCTCCCTTTCCCCTCCCTCCTCGCTCTGGCTATCCCAAGTAAAGCGCCTCCTTTCCACAACTACGTCTCCACCTGCATTCCCCATTGGGATAATTACATTAGGTTCCGGTACGCACTTGGAAAAGTCGCTTGGGGCCAGCTCTCTCTACCACTCTCCTTAAGCAATTGGCGTAATTAAATTTTCATCCCAGACAACTGTAGTCTCTTTTGGCTCAAGCTTTCGCCTAGCTGCCTCCCTTTTCTTTCCCTGGGTAACAAAAGCATGGCATGCCTAATAGATGCAAATTTACATTTTATACATTAATCCATCACCTCCTGGCTGGCACCGGCGGCTCGCAGTTTCCAATTCCTGACGAATGAGAGAGAGAGAGAGAGAGAAAGAGAAGGTTAGGGAGAGGGAGAGAGGGCAAGAGCATAAGGGATCGAGGTTATAGAGAGGAGAGAGGAGGGAGGAGAAAGGAGAGAGAGGGCACATAAGGGAGGAGAGCAATATTGAAAGAGAGATAACGAGAGAAGCGAAGAGGAGAGAGAACGATATAGCTAGGTACATGCAGCAGCAGCAGCAGCTGCGGAAGAGGTAATCCGGCCACCGGAAAGGGCGAAAGGCCCTCAGGATAGACAGAAATAGCACTTAAGTAAAGCGACACTCACTACGTAATATTCCAAATTACAAGGATTTAATTATGATCATGACCTGTGCCCCCTTGACGCTTTTCTTGAGCAAGCAAGCGCGCATGCATGCTCCTTGAGATGGACGCGAGCGAACGAACGCGAACGGCGCCACGTCTGTCAATCAA
>JAAUYK010045253.1_pt1 | contig 14330 bp, 11 predicted proteins | sample 7278021 | NCBI WGS metagenome assembly JAAUYK01 (sample SAMN14350223, study PRJNA611818) | marine sediment metagenome | isolation source: surface marine sediment (1.8m) | place: French Polynesia: Moorea | collected 2018-08
GATCGAGGGACACATCCTTATCACCGTTGTGACCCGTCCGAAAGAAGATTTCCCTAAGAAGGATCACCCTGCTTTGCAAAAGGCTTTGGATCTCTTAACCCGCAGCGGTATAAACATCATATATAAATCAAATATCCACCAAAAATTTGCCATCATGGATCAAAAAATTGTTTGGTATGGCAGCATCAACCTATTGAGCTATGGGAGGGCCCAGGAGAGTATCATGCGGATTGAAGGTTCTAATATTGCAAACGAATTGATCAAAAGTATAGAAAATGCATGAATAGATCAAACTCACTTTATCGTACAGGGTTATTTCAACCATCCTATATTTACCGAATGAGTTAAAAAGATATAACTATATGTATTTATTATATTATGTGGTGGAGGCGGCGGGAGTCGAACCCGCGTCCGAAAATATTCCACATAGGCTTCTACATACTTAGCCCGAATTTTTGCTTTCGCCTTATCAAGTCTCCTCCAGGCACGATACTTGACAGGCTAGTCCGCTAAAAGTTCGCCGCCGCTGATGCGGGCTGTCAGAAGCAGCTATCCTGCTCAGTCGACGCCCATTCAGGATTCGCAGGATAATCCGTCAGGACGCTGGCCTCATTAGGCGGCCAGAGCGTAATTATAATCGTCTGCGATTATGTTTAGGTCCCACCGTTTTTACGAGTTGGTAGGAACTCGGTATGCTACCTAAGCTTCCATATCCCCGTCGAAGCCATTTCGCCCCCATAAATTGATCGCAGATTGGACCCGTTAATACGGGTGATGTAAAAGAGCTTTCCAGGCTGAAATGTAAGAAAACGAGGCCAATTTGTCAAGAATTATCGATGAATCTGAACCTTCTCTAAACACCTGACATTTAATAAATTTTTTGCGCAATATCCATTACTTAAGGTCTTTAAAGGTGGGTAGCTGTGTGAACGCAGGTGGATCTTTAGTATTCAACTTCCTTTTTAGCCCTTTCCAGATCACGCTGCTCGTCGCGGCGGCGAATGGTTTCGCGCTTATCGTATTTTCGTTTGCCTTTGACCAGCGCTAAAACCATTTTAACCTTGCCGTTTTTGAAATAAAGTTTGAGGGGAACTAATGCATAGCCTTTTTCATTGACCTTGCCGTACAAGCGTTTGATTTCATGCCGATGCATTAGCAGTTTGCGGGGTCGGAGAGGATCATGATTGGCATAATAGGCAAAGGGATAGGGGCTGATGTGCATCTGGTGCACAAAGACTTCGCCGTTGTTAATTTTGGCGTAGGAATCTTTCAGGTTGGCGCGTCCCTGGCGCAGTGATTTGACTTCGGTGCCTTTTAAAACCAAACCGACTTCGTATTCGGCCTCAATAAAATAATCGTGCTTGGCCTTGCGATTAACTGCGACGACTTTTTCAAATGCGCGTTCCACGGATGTATTAGCTTTCGATTAGATATAAATAGTTATGATCTGGACCGTTAGGCCTTGTAGATCTGTTCGGCTAAAATTGAGCCATAGGATTCTTCAACCATTGCGGTTATGCGTTTAACATCGGTCTCTTGCAGGGCTTGATTGACAAATTTTTTGGCCTCGTCAGCTTCAATTGCACGGATGACGCGTTTGACCGCCGGTATGGACAGTGGATTCATGCTCAGCTCTTGGATTCCCAAGCCCAGTAGCACCGGAACAAAATAAGGATCGCCGGCCATCTCACCACACATGTAAACACCAATATGATTGTGCCGGGCGGCATCGGCAACCTGTTTCAGCAGGCGCATAATGGCGGGATGCAGCGGTTGATACATGTGGGCGACGTTTTGGTTGCCCCGATCGATGGCAAAAGCATACTGAATCAGGTCATTGGTGCCGATACTGAAAAAATCCACCATTTTGGCCAACTCCTCGGCCAGAATGACCGCCGAAGGTACTTCGACCATAATACCGGCTTCGATGTCACCATTATACGGCACCCCTGTTCGGTCCAACTCGTCAGCGGCTTCCTGCAACAACTTTTGGGCGTCTTCAACTTCCTGGGTATTTGAAATCAATGGAAAGATAATGCGAACGTTGCCGTAAACCGCTGCGCGTAATATGGCCTTGAGCTGGGTTTTAAAAAGTTCCGGATATTTAAGACAATAACGGATCGCTCGCAGTCCCAATGCGGGATTGGGCTCCTCGTCATTGCCATTGGTGCCGATGGCTTTGTCACCATTGATATCCAGCGTGCGGATGGAAACCGGCAGCGGCGCCATGACTTCAACCACCTCCCGGTATTTATCAAACAGCTCATCTTCGGTGGGAAATTCAGAGCGGCTTAAATATTGAAACTCGGTGCGGTACAGGCCGATACCCTCGCCCCCATGATCGCGCACCGAGACAACTTCTTCCGACAGCTCGATGTTGCCCATCACCGGTACATAATGACCATCCGGGGTTTCGGCGCGATGATGGCTTTCACGGGTAATCAGGGTAAGGTAGTCTTCGTAGCGCTGCTGACGCTCTTCAAATTCCACCAGAGTATTATCGGAGGGATGAATGACCACGACACCATTGGTGCCGTCTACCGCCAGCAAATCTTCATTGTTGATCAGGTGGGTCGCATTGCGGAGTCCGACCACAGCTGGAATTTCGAGGGTGCGCGCGATAATGCCGGTGTGCGAGGCTTGCCCGCCTCGGTCGGTAATAAATCCTTTGATGCGTTCCAACTGAATTTGACTGGTTTCCGCGGGCGAAAGATCCCGGGCCACCAGGATAACCCGCTTGTCGATGGCGCCGATGTTGACCTTGTCAGCCCCCACCAAATTGCGCATAATCCGATCGGATACCTGTTCGATATCTGCCGTGCGCTCGCGCAAATAGGTATCGGAAATATTGCGAAACATTGACTTAAGACCGGCCACGATCCTTTTCAACGCCCATTCGGCATTGATCCTCTCGGCTTCAATTAATTGGATGGTCTTGTCGTAAAGCATTTTGTCTTTGAGCAGCACCATATGAGTTTCAAGAATTCCCGTATGTTGCTGAAATTCTTCCGGGGTGTTTGTGATAATTTCATTGAGTTCATCAATGGCTTTGCGCACGGCGGCCTTAAACCGCTTGACCTCTTTGGAGCGGTGCTGTTTGTCGATGTAGTACCGCTCAACGATATCTACCCCTTCCTGATCGACCATATAGGCTTTGCCGATGCAAATGCCGGGCGAGGCTTTAATGCCGTTGATGCGGATTTCTTCAAGGTGATCTGCAAACATGGATCTTATATTTCTCCAAATCCGGACTCGATTTCCTTGACGATGGCATTTAAGATGCCGGTATCGTCCGGATGATCAATAACCACGGTAACCTGAGTGCCTTGCGGGCACATCAGCGTTAAGATTTCAATAACGCTGGCGGCGTCAACCCGTTGGCCGTCTTTTTCAAGCCAGATCGGATGGTGCGCCTCCCCGGCCATTGCCGCAATCTTGGCGGCTGATCGGGCATGCAGACCGAGTTTGTTGATAATGACCACATCCCTGGCAAGCTGTTTCACAAGGCGACACTACGGTTAACTTATTTAATGACAACTCTTTCGTAAATAGCCCCTGTCAGGTTTTCGCTAAAAACTTTAAAGGTGCATCCGTTTTGTCAATGGCGATGTAACTTCCGCTGTAAAAAGGCGGGTAAAAAACGGGTGAGTTGGTGGATGTATTGGCTGCGACCGTATCACTGCAAATAATAGCTTACATATACCAAACATTCTAATGAATATAAATTTATCAGTTTCATGCGCGGTTTGTCAATCCGAAAACATTGACAAAAGTGATCATTTCTGGTTTGAAAAGAAACTAAAACTTACTGAATTCTTTTGTTTTTTTAATTTGGAGGGATTTCTATGACAGCTTCTGTTAAAATTTTCGGCAAAAACACCTGACCTTACACAACAGCCGCCCGTGAGGCGTATGCCAAGCAAGATAAAGATGTGGAATATATCGATGTATTCGCTGGCAATGAAAAAATGGATGCCATGCTGAAGTATTCCAAAGGTAAACGCAAAGTGCCGGTGATTGTGGAAGGTGAAACCGTTACCATCGGATTTAATGGCGGTACCTGAGGCGTTTAACGCGCGACACCAGTTGGTGTCGCCCAATAAACATATACAATCGTTTTCAGTGTTGCTACCTTAGTATTTGCAGGTTTGCCGGTTTTTAGGTGCTGCTCTGGCGGCGGTGCGTGGATGGCGAGATTAATAAGGTCAGAAAATTGATACGGCATCAGGATTGTATCGTGTCAAAATTAATGCCTGTAGCGCAACGTCACTTTGTAATGAATAAAAATTCTTATAATATCTGCCTGTGTCGTTTATATCCGGCGTTTGGTTTGATCATAGCGATATATTTTGGCCGGCTAGGAAGCACTTATGGAAAAACAATATCTGGTAGATGAAATTCGATTGGGTGAGTCATGGCGGTTGTTTAAGATCATGGGCGAGTTCGTGGATGGGGTTGAAAGCCTGCATGAGGTCGGGCCGGCGGTGAGCATTTTCGGCTCGGCGCGGACCAAATCGAGCGATCCCATCTACCGTAAGACAGAACAAATTGCCGCACTATTTGTTAAACAAAATTTTGCCGTGATCACCGGCGGTGGCGGCGGTATTATGGAGGCTGCCAATAAAGGGGCAGCGGAAGCCGGCGGGAAATCCATTGGACTGAACATCGAGTTGCCGTTTGAGCAAAAACCCAACCCGCATGCCAATCTGCAGTTGAATTTTCATTACTTTTTCATCCGTAAAGTGATGTTTGTGAAATACGCATCGGCTTATATCATTATGCCGGGCGGCTTCGGTACTCTGGATGAATTGTTTGAGGCCGTAACGCTGATTCAAACCCAACGCATCAAGCCGTTTCCTTTAATAATGGTCGATTCGGACTACTGGTCCGGATTGGTTGAATGGATCAAAAAACGCCTGCTAGCCGAAAAGCTTATCAGCCCCGCAGACATGGATATTTTACAAGTGATGGATGATCCGGAAGAGATCGTTAAAACCGTACAAAAGACCATCATTTTTTGAGATCAAACGGAACCGTGAACAAACGGGATCGTTTTATCATAAAGTAGCTAAAATCCAGCTAATAAATAATTACGATTTGATTATCGTTTTTCCTTGACTAAAAAAGAAGGTTCTACTAAAGAATGCCATAAGAAATAAATGGCATTCAGAATATTATTAGTTGTTTATTTTTATCACCATTGCAACAGCGGATCCCAACATTGCCGAATCGCTGGCTACTGCATATGATCAGTACCGCCATCATCGGAATACAAAACCGATTCATAATTGGGGGTTAAATCAATAACATAAGCCGCAAGGCTTGTTTTTTTTTGGTCCTCTGTCAGCCGTTTAGAAAATCGCCAACCCATGCAAAACACTGCACATCAACGATTTGTCCGAATATTGACAGCGGCTGGCAAGGGATCAAACAATTAGGAATTTGCCTGTGAAGGGGCAGCAGGTAATCGTTTTGGGGAGGAACTGAATATTGGCGTCAGCAAATGACGTGAATGCATCCGAGGTTTTGTTAGAACTCGAAGACATTCACATGAGTTTTGGGAAAGTCTCGGCCCTCGCCGGGGTAAATCTGCAAATACGCAAAGGTGAAATTCATTCGGTGATCGGCCCTAACGGAGCCGGTAAAACCGTCATGATGAATTGCATCAATGGTTTGTATCACCCTCAGCAGGGCAATATTTATTATAAAGGCAAAAAAATAAATACCCTCAAACCCCATGATCGTGCCAAACTGGGCATGGCTCGCACGTTTCAAAAAGTAGAGGTTTTCGGCGGAATGACGGTGTTGGACAATATCCGCCTGGGCCGTCACACACATTATAAATCCGGCATTTTCAGCGGATCCTGGTATTTCGGTAAAACCGCCAAAGAAGAGATCAAGCATCGCACCTTTATTGAAGAGGAAATTATCGATCTACTGGAAATTGAACAGATTCGCAGCAAACCGGTGGGCATGCTGCCATACGGATTGCAAAAGAGGGTGGAACTGGGGCGCGCCCTGGCACTGGAACCCGAATTGCTGATCCTGGACGAACCCCTGGCCGGTCTGAACCTTGAGGAGGTCGAGGACATGGCCCGTTTTATTCTGGACATCAATGAAGAAAAACGCTGGCAGGTAACCTGTCTGCTGGTGGAACACGATATGGGCGTTGTGATGGATCTTTCCCACCGTGTCTTTGTGTTGAATTTCGGCAACACCATCATGGATGGTACCCCCGAAGAAGTACAAAACAACCCGGAGGTCATCAAAGCCTATCTTGGCGAAGAGGATTTGTATGCAACACGCGGATAACATGCACGTGAACGACAAAGAGATACCGAAAGAGCTGACGATTCCCAAACTCTTTTACGAAAAGGCCAATTCTTATGGCTCTCAAAAGGTTGCCATGCGGGAAAAAGAATTCGGCATCTGGCGCCCGATTACCTGGCAGCAATATTTCGACAATGTCAAACACATCGCCTTAGGTCTGGTCAGCCTGGGATTGGAGGACGGCGATAAAGTCTCCATGATCGGTGACAACCGCCCGGAAGGTTTGTGGGCTGAAATGGCGGCGCTGTGTGCCCGGGGCACTGGCGTGTGGCTGTTTCAGGACAGCTTGATTGACGAGGTTAAATACATTGTTGATCATTCCGACACCAAATTTCTATTTGGCGAAGGCCAGGAAGAAGTCGATAAAGCCCTTTCGATTTACAATGAATGTCCCAAACTGCAAAAAATCATTTGGGATGATCCCAAGGGCATGCGCAACTATCACCAGGATTACCTGATCAGTTTAAAAGAACTGATCGCCCGCGGCCAAGATCTCGATCAGCAGCAGCCCAACCTTTTTAAAGACTTGGTGTACAAAGGCCATGGTGATGAGGTTGCTTTGTTGTTCTATACTTCCGGCACGACGTCTTTGCCGAAAGGGGCCCTTTTAAGCCATCACAATATGCTGACCATGGGCAAACACTTGATGATGGTCGATCCCTGCCATGCTAACGATGATTATGTATCCTATCTGCCTTTTGCCTGGATCGGGGAACAGATGATGTCGATTTCCTGCGGTCTGCAGATCGGTTACACAATCAACTTTCCGGAGGAACCGGAAACTTCCCAGGAAAATATTCGCGAAATCGGTCCGCATGTGATGTTCGCGCCGCCGCGCATGTATGAGCAGATGACCCGTTCGGTGCAGGTCAAATACCTGGATGCCACCTGGAGCAAGCGCAAGTTTTATGAGTTGGCCTCCAAAATCGGCTACCATGTAGCTGATCTGCGGTTTAATAAGAAGCCGGTGTCTTTTCATTGGAAAGTGCTGGAATGGTTCGCCTACGCCATGGTGCAGAAAAAGTTAAAAGACCACCTGGGCCTATCACGCGTGCGCAATGCTTACACCGGCGGTGCGGCCATGGGCCCGGATCATTTTCGGTTTTTTCATGCCATGGGCGTGAATCTGAAACAAATATACGGACAAACCGAGGTAGCCGGTATTTCAGTGGTGCATCGCAAAGGTGACATCAAATTTGACACAGTCGGCAAACCGATACCCGGAACCGATGTCAAAATCACGGAAGATGGCGAAATTATCACGCGCAGTCCATCGGTTTTCTTGGGTTATTATAAAAATGAGGAGGCCACCCAGGAAGCGCTGCGGGACGGCTGGCTACATTCCGATGACAAAGGCTTTATCGATGACGACGGTCACTTGGTAGTGTTTGATCGCACCAAGGACGTCTTTACCCTGCGCGATGGCCGCCCCTTCTCGCCCCAGTATCTGGAAACGCGCTTGAAGTTCAGTCCCTACATCAAGGATTCCTGGGTGATCGGTGACAAGCGTGATTATATCAGTGCCGTACTATGTATCGATTATTCCGTGGTGGGCAAATGGGCCGATGAAAAAAAGCTCAATTATACCTCTTATCCGGAGCTTTCCCAGATGCCCGAGGTATACGACCTGGTGCAAAAACAGATCAAGCAAGCCAACCGGGATCTGCCGGAAGCCGCGCGCATCCATAAGTTTACTAATCTGTACAAAGAATTGGATCCGGATGATGACGAACTGACCCGCACCCGCAAGCTACGCCGTAAGTTTGTGGAAAAGCGCTATGAAGACATTGTCAATGCCCTTTATGCGGATAATGATACGGTTCACATAGATACGACGATCAAGTATGAAGATGGGCGCGAAGCGCACATCAAAACCGATCTTTCGATACGGATGCTGGAAAATTAGACAATTAAGGAGACCGAGGAATGGAATTATTTTTGATGACCGTAACCACCGGCGTCATGGTCGGCGGCATATACGCTCTGGTAGCTTTAGGGTGGGTCTTAATTTACAAGTGCTCCGGCGTATTGAATCTGGCCATGGGCGAATTGACGCTCATCGGTGCGTATGTCTCTTTGAGTTTTTATAGCATGGGGGTTCCGTTTCTGCTCTCGCTGGCGATTTCGCTGGTGATTGGATTTATCCTCGGAATTTTAACCGAGCGTATATTTTTAGACAAACTCATTGGCGAACCTGTGCTAACCGTTATTATGGTGACCGTCGGGCTATCGTTTTTCTTTAAGGGTTGTGTGGAACTGATTTGGGGTACTGACACCCGCGTGTTTACACCGGCGATATTTCCTCTGGAACCGTTTCGCGTCGGCCCGCTGGTAATCGGCCAAGTCTATTTGTGGAGTTTTTTGGCAGCTCTGTTACTGCTTGTTATTTTTGTCTGTTTCTTCAAATATACCCGTTGGGGGCTCGCGATGCAAGCCACGGCAGATGATGAGATGGCCGCGCTGTCGGTGGGAGTGAGTGCACGCTTCGTTTATGCGGCGGCCTGGGCCATTGCGTTTATGGCGGCCGGTGTCGGCGGTACCCTGTTGGGAAACATCAACGGTTTAAACATATCGGTGGCCTATTTGGGATTGCTGGTTTTGCCGGCAGTCGTGTTGGGAGGCCTCAATTCCGTACCTGGCGCCATTGTGGGCGGCATCATGATCGGTCTGCTGCAAAATTTTTGCGGTGCGTATCTTGATCGGTTTTTTCCCGGCGGCGTCAAAGAAATTGCCCCGTTTGTTTTCATGTCGGTGTTTTTGCTCTTTAAACCGTATGGCATCTGGGGCTGGGAGCGGATCGAACGGGTTTAATGATTCAACGCTGTTTCATACGGCGTCACAGCGCAACGATGATAGTAAAACGATACTAATTTTTGATTTTATTGGAGTTAGTGTATGTCTACGACATTTCTTCCCTGCGGCACCTACCACGAATACTATGCCGAGGATCATGGATGGTGGCAGACCAAATTCATCAAAGCCAAAATGGCTCTGCTCTTCATTGTTTTGTTTATCGGCATCCCTCTCGTAGCTGATGAATACTGGCTCAGTGTGTGCAACACGGTGGGTTATACTATTTTAGGCGCGTTGGGCGTACAACTGCTGATCGGTTTCTGCGGGCAGGTAACCCTGGGACATGCCGCCTTTCTGGCGGTGGGCGCCTATACCAGCACGCTGTTGATTTTGGAATTTCCCTGGCCCCAATTTTTAATCAACGCTGGACTGGCTTATCCGATTAGTATCTTTATCGCCGCCATTGTGGCAGGAATTATGAGCGTGCTGTTTGGACTGCCGTCGGCTCGGGTCAAAGGTTTTTACCTGATTTTGACTACCATGGCGGCGCAATTTATTATTGTTGATTTTCTGATTACCCAATACGTCAGCCAAATTGGTGGCCGCGGCCAGGCTTTTTCATTGCCACCGGGCACGATTAAAGTCGGCCCCTGGGTCATCGACAGCGATTTAAAAGTCTACTTCATGATGCTCGTGCTGGTGATCATTTCGATCATTATAATGACTAATTTACTTCGCTCGCGCGTGGGCCGTGCCTGGGTAGCGATTCGTGACAACGACATCTCGGCCGAGGTCATGGGTATCAACGTGGTCAAATACAAAATGCTGGCCTTCTTTGTAGCGGGGTTTATCGGCGGTATCGCCGGGGCTTTTTGGATCAGTAATCTGGCCGCCATCAGTCCGGAGCATTTCCCATGGGTGTGGTCGCTGTGGCTGGTGGGCGTTATTCTGATTGGCGGCGTGGGCTCGATTCACGGCACCGTTTTCGGCTCCATTTTTATGGTGGTGGTCATGGAAGTACTGCAGTTGATTATCATGCAACTTTTGGACATGGGCTTTGTGTGGGCTGAACCCCTGTTCATGGACTTTCTGTTTATCAAGGAAGCTGCATTTGGATTAGTTATTTGCGGGTTTATGATATTTGAGCCCAACGGCCTGGCATATCGCTGGTGGCAGGCCAAGAACTATTTCAATTTATGGCCGTTTTCATACTAAAGCAAAGGAGGTGATGTACGGTAGCATTCTGGCAGAGGCACTGAGTTAAAGATACTTCCTGGAAAAGGGGGAAAAATGATGCGCATGCAAGATGTTAGGACCAAGGCTTTTGTGAGTTTGATTGCGATCTTGATTATCGTGGGATTTGCTACCATGGCCGGGGCCGCCAGTAAAATAAATGTCGGGGCACTAAACGATATGACCGGCGCGACATCGGATGTCGGCAAGGACTATGCCATGGGCATTTCCGAAGCCATTAAGTATATCAATGATAATGGCGGCGTCAACGGCAAGAAAATCAAACTGTATCAATTTGATTATGGCTATCGCGTACCGGAAGCACTTACCAAATACAAGCTTTTTAAACGCCTTAAGTCTGTGGCGGTGCTGGGCTGGGGTACCGGCGATACCGAAGCGCTGTCGCCAACCATCACCAAGGATAAAATGCCGTATGTTTCGGCATCCTATTCCGGCCATCTAACCGATCCGAGCAAAACACCCTATAACCTGTTTGCCGCTACGGATTATTCGACCAATGCGCGGGCCACTCTGGTGGCCTGGTTCGACACGAATTGGGCGAAGCACCAAGACAATGGTAAACGCAAACCACGTCTGGTTTGCTCTTATATGTTTGCATCGCCCTATGCCAGTGCGCCCATCAAGGCGATCAAAGATCAAGCCAAGATCCTGGGGTTTGATATTGGCCCGGATCAGGACGTATCGTTGTTTGCCATCGACACCAAAAGCCAGGTGCTGGCAATGAAAGACTATAAGCCTGATGTGGTCTGGCACGGCAACACGACCATGTCGGTATCGGCCACCGTTCGCGATGCCTACAGCTTGGGATTGGGCGCCGATCACATTGTTAATTTATGGGGTTTCGACGAGAATCTGCCGCGTTTGGCCGGCAAGGCGGCTGAAGGTGTGATGGCGGGACATGTGTGTGCTTTTTACGGTCAGGACACACCGATGATGAAAAATGTTGTGGCTTACGGGAAGAAGTACAACCCCGGTGTTCCCCAAGAAAAACGCCTGGTACGCACGGTGCAGGGATGGTCAAATGCACTGGCCCTGTGGGAAGCTATGAAGCGTGCCGACAAGGCCGGCGCGTTAAACGGCGAAGGCATATTGAAACAAGGTTTTGAAACCATGCGAGGATACGATGTTGGGCTGGGTGGCGCACCGTTGACTTACACGGCCACAGACCACCGCGTGTCGGGTGTCGTTCCCGTCTATGTCATCAATAATGGGAAGTTTCAGCTAGTCAAACGCGTTGACCTGAAATCCCGCTGGCCGCAAAAATGGGCCAAAGAATGGATTGGATGGTAGTCCGTTCGACTAAAAACAGCGGCAGATCGGTCACTAAAAGTGCTGTTTGACTGATGAAACTGTCAGCTACCCCAAAGGAGGAAAAGGCGTTTTGTCACCAGACAATATGATCCTGAAGATCAATAATATCGAGGTGAAGTACCACGAGGTGATTTTGGTCATCAAGGGTGTTTCCATCGAAATCCCCGACGGCGGGATTGTTGCACTGCTAGGCGCCAATGGCGCCGGCAAAAGCACAACTCTGAAAGCCGTGTCCGGACTTTTGAAACACGAGGACGGAGAAGTCACCGACGGTTCCATTGAATTTATGGGACAGCGCATCGATAAGCTAGGTGCTGAAAAGATCGCAAAGATGGGAATCGTGCAGGTGATTGAGGGTCGCAGGGTATTTGAACACCTAACGGTGGAGCAAAATTTGAAAGTCGGTGCCCATATGCGCAAATACGGTCGATCCATTAAGGATGGATTGGAGATGGTGTATCACTACTTTCCCCGTCTGAAGCAAAAACGCAACGAAACCGCCGGCTTCATTAGCGGCGGCGAGCAACAGATGACGGTTGTCGGCCGGGCCTTGATGACCCAACCCAAGCTGATTTTACTGGATGAACCATCCATGGGCTTGGCACCTCTTTTAATTCATGAAATTTTCAACATCATCACCAAGCTTCACCAAGAAGAAAAGATCTCCATATTACTGGTTGAACAAAACGCCAAATTGGCACTGAATGTTGCACCTCACGCTTATGTGATGGAAAATGGTCGGATCGTTATGGATGATTCGGCTGAAAAGCTCAAGCAGAATCCGGATATCAAAGATTTTTATTTGGGAATGACCGACTTCGGGGGGCGTAAAAGTTTTCGCGATGTGAAGCACTACAAGCGCCGAAAACGCTGGCTGACATAAACCCTTAACCCACATAAGGGGGTGATGAAATGCGAAGAAATACCGTAGTAATAGGATTATGTGTTATATTCACTGCAGTCCTAATGATGGGATGTGCAGGGATGACTAAAAAAGCCTCACAAGCAAATTTTATACAACCTAAAGTTAGTCTCGAAATGGTGGAAGTCGCTCACTATTGGGGTTGGTGGTATTATTCCAATAAAGTTAAACCAACCACGGGGAAAGCCGGCAACCACGGCGCGCCACTGGATCTAGCTTTTGTATTTAATATCGAAAATCCGAATCCATATCCCGTCGAATTAGAGAGTTTAAAATTTACTGTCGCATTTGAAGAATTTGATTTAAACACAGTGAGCTCCACCGACTCGCAATGGATACCTGCAGGGAAAACCAATCAATTGCGGGTTCATGCCATGTTCGATGGGCGGCAGTCTTTATTGAGCTTACTAGTTGTTGGCGGGTTTAAGCTCAAGGATAAGACGGGATCCGCCGGTCCGGGCGCAGCATTGAAACAGCTGGCTACCTGGTGGGAAAAAGTTCCTGAGTATGGCTTCCCGATTTCTGTAAAAGAGGGCGCCGCTGTGTTTAAAGCGGATTCAGTCACAGAAGTCACCCAATTTGATGCAGTCTTTCCCTAATTGCATCTTCCAATCTATTAGCCGTTAGATTTTTAGGGCCCATTTGCGAACGTACCTTTCGGAAATGGGCCCTTTTTGATGGGAAGCTCGAAATAAAACTCGCGCAGCCCTGTCCGTTCAAGGTTCAATGTAAAATTTCTTGCAACCGTTCTTTGATGCGCATGGCGGTAGTTGATGCACCGGATTCTTGCCAGCGGCTGCGCCCAAACCGTTGAAAAAGAGATGGGATCCACAGTGCATTGCGGACATGCTTTTTGGTGTGGGGGTGGGTTAGAAATTTCCCATTTTTGCTCCTGTCTATGATCGTGTCCAAGGCAATCGTATCCGTATTTACCGAAATGCCCGCCCGTAATTGTTGGGCCATGGCTGCAAGCTCGTTACACAACACCAGCAGTTCTAAAGAGCCGATTTTCCCCGAAGACAAATACCCTAGATTGTGAACAAACGATGTGCCCGACAACGCTGCAGCCGTCATATTCATGGTGGCCTCGCTGATGGCTTGCGCATCTAGCCGGTGGGCGTCGCTGCAACCCGCACCGATCCAGGTGGGAATGCCGATGGCTTGCAAATAATCAATGGCGGCCAAGCTTACCAGTGCGTATTCAGGGGCGCCATAGGCAAGAGTAACCGTACGCATATCCATGGGAACGACGGCCGAACCGCTGATGACCGGCGCTCCCGGGCATGCCGTTTGATGAATCACGATACCGGCTAAAACCTCGGCGGAGCTCTGGGCTATGGCACCGGCCAGTGTCATAGGGCCGCTGATGCCCGGAAACAGGCACGGGTAGCAAACCACCGGTAACTGTTTGTGGGCGGCAAAAACCAGTCGGCGGCAGGCTTCCGGTTTGATTGTCAAGGGAGAGGTGGGGCCTGTAAGGTCCAATCCCCACGGTTTGGCTGACAAAACTTCCCAGCCTCCGGCGACTTCTGCCAAATAGCCCCATATTTTGGCAGCTTCAATGTCATCATGGGCGATAAACATGATCGGTTTACGGGTATTTTCAATCAGTGCTTGGACTGCCGCCCGCGCCTGATCTTCAAATGTTACATCGCTGGGATTGCCCAAATTGGCCGCCATGTGAATATTGGGCAATGCGTCACAGACCCGTGCTGTTTCA
>JAAUYK010105909.1_pt1 | contig 14329 bp, 13 predicted proteins | sample 7278021 | NCBI WGS metagenome assembly JAAUYK01 (sample SAMN14350223, study PRJNA611818) | marine sediment metagenome | isolation source: surface marine sediment (1.8m) | place: French Polynesia: Moorea | collected 2018-08
CCACGAGCAGCCGGACGCCTTCGAGGTCGCGCTGGGCGACGGCGTAGTGCAGGGCGGTCCAGTCGTTCAGTCCTCGCTGGGCGAGATCGGCGCCGCTCTCGATCAGCAGCCGCACCAGGTCGTAGCGGTCGCGGCGGCCTGAGGAGAGCGCGGCGATCAGCGAAGGGAAGCCGGCCTCGTCTGGGTAGTTGGGATCGGCGCCCAGGGCGATCAGCGCCTCGATGAAGGCGAGGGGGCTCCAATAGATCGCGTATTCGAGCGGATGGTTGCCGACGCCCAGCTCCGGCGGCTGGCGGCAGTTCGGGAAATCGGGCGGCTCGCCCAGGGCCTTGCGGAGCGCGGCCATGTCGCCAGCGCGATAGGCCGCGTCGGCCGCCATGGCCCGCGCGCGGCGGTCCTGGCTGTCCCCCGTCATCCCGCCGCGCGGCGCGCCAGCACGCCCATGCGCTGGACCGCGGCGATCGAGAGGAGGACCGCGGCCGAGAAGACGTAGAGGCCGGCGTGGAGCACCACGTCGCTGATCAGCGAGCCCTGGATCGCGACCACCAGCAGCGCCACTACGAAGACGTCGAGCATGGACCAGCGGCCGAGCTGCTCGAGCCGGCCCATCCAGCGGTGCAGCCCCGGGCTGCCGGCGTCCGCCTGGTACCAGAGGGTCATCGCGGCGCCGAGCTTGGCGAGCGGCACGACGACCGAGAAGAACACGATGACCAGGACCAGGAAGTAGTCGCCGTGGCGCCAGAGGTCGATCGCGCCCTGGAGGATCGAGACCCGCTCGGAGAGGAAGAAGAGCTGGCTGACCGTCATGATCGGCAGCATCCAGCCGAGCAGCAGCAGGACGCCGGCCAGCAGCATGGCGCCGCCGATCAGGCGGTCGGCGCCCCGGGCGGTGGCGGCGAGGGAGCGGGGATTCATGCCTAAATCGAGCGTCCTGCGGTTGCGCCGACCCTAACCTGGAACGGCGGCGGCCCCGGATCAAGGCGGTGCGTGGGGCGCGCTGGACAGCGGCGGCGGTTTCCGACCATCCTGCGCAGGTCCGAGAAGCGATCAGGGTTCCGCCCATGCCGCCCTACAAGAAGCCCGAGCGCTGGGCCGATCCCGCCAACAAGATCTTCGCCCATCAGGTCGGCTTCACCGCGCCGCCCCACGACTTCGACGCCGCGCCGACCGACTTCCTGAAGATCGCGCCCGAGGGCGTGGGGGCGCACGGGCGCATGCTGCACGTCCCGGTCTACGCCCACGAGCTGGGGCAGCGCGCCGACAACTTCCACCTGCTCGAGGAGGTCGTGCACTGCATGGCCAACAACGGCGCCGACGCGGTGGGGCAGGTCGGCACCAACTGGGTGCACTGCAACGGCACCACGCCGGACGAGATCGCGGCCTTCTGCCAGCGCCTGAGCGAGAGCTACGAGACGCCGTTCCACATGGCGGGCTACTGCCTGGTCGAGGGCCTGCGCGCGCTGGGCGTCGAGAAGATCGCGCTGAACTCGGTCTACTACTGGCCCGACTGGCGCGACGGCATCGCGCGCTTCCTGAAGCAGGCCGGCTTCGACCTGCTCTACGCCGGCAACTTCGTCGACCTCGGCCTCTACGAGACCCAGGAGGAGGTCAACGCCCGCACCTGGATCTTCCCGGCGGAGATGGCCCGGCGCTCGATGGCGCGCGTGGCCGAGTTGGCGCCCGGGGCCGAGGCCGTCGTGGTCAACGGCATGCCCAACTTCCGCCAGGCCGACGGCCTGACCCGCCGCATGGTGTCCCTGGAGCGCGACCTGGAGGCCGGAATCGGCAAGCCCATCGTCTCCTCGGACTCGGCGCTCTACTGGCGCCTCTTCAAGACCCTCGGCGTGGCACCGACCGCTCCGTTCGGGCGCCTGCTCTCCACGCTCTCCTGAGGACCCGGCGATGCACAAGATCCTCGCGCTCTGGGCCACGCCGCGCTCCACCTCGACCGCCTTCGAGTGGATGATGCGCATGCGCGGCGACATGACCTGCTTCCACGAGCCCTTCGGCGAACCCTGGTACCAGGGAGAAGAGCCGCTTTGGCCGCGCCTCAAGCCCGACAGCAAGCGCACCCCGGGCCTGACCTTCGACAGCGTGTGGAAGACGCTTCTTGCCGCCGCCGAGCAGGGACCGGTCTTCACCAAGGACTTCGCGCACTACATCGAGCACCTCTGGACCGACGATTTCCTGGCCCACTTCACCCACTCCTTCCTGATCCGCGACCCGGCCAAGGTCGCGACCTCGATGTACAAGCACTGGCCCGATTTTGTCCTGAAGGAGATGGGCTGCGTCGAGCAGCGCCAGCTCTTCGACCGCCTCGCCGACCAAACCGGGAGCGCGCCGCCGGTGATCGACAGCGACGACCTGCTGGAGGATCCCGCCGGCATCGTCGAGGCCTACTGCCACGCCGTCGGCATCCCCTTCATCGCCGAGGCGCTGACCTGGGAGCCCGGCGCGCGCGACGAGGTGAGCTGGTACGACGGCGGCTCCTGGCACCAGAACCTGCGCGACTCAGACGGCCTCAAGCCCCAGCCGCGCCAGTACATCGACATCTCCGAGGCGCCGGACCGGGTCAAGGAGATCTACGAGACCGTGCTGCCGCACTACGAACGGCTGCACGCCCACCGCCTGACCGCCTGAGCAGCCGCCGGCGGCCTCAAAACAGGTTCTCGAGGTCCGCGGCGGCCTTGGAATCGTTGTCACACGGCGGTGACCCGTCGATGATAGCCATGGCTTTTTCGGACTGTCCGCTGAGCGCGGGAGAGGAGAACAGGGATGATCAAGGGTAAGAACGCGATCGTGACCGGATCGACCAGCGGCATCGGCCTCGGCATCGCCGACGCGCTGGCGGGGGCCGGGGTCAACGTCATGCTGAACGGCTTCGGCGACGCGGCCGAGATCGAGGCGACGCGGGCCGACCTGGAAGGCCGCCACGGGGTTAAGGTCGGCTACCACGGCGCCGACATGAGCAAGCCGGACCAGATCGCCGAGATGGTCTCGACCTCGGCGAGCGACCTCGGATCGGTCGACATCGTGGTCAACAACGCAGGCATCCAGAACGTCGCGCCGATCGAGGAGTTCCCGGTCGAGAAGTGGGACGCGATCCTGGCGATCAACCTGTCCAGCGCCTTCCACACCATTCGCCTCGCCCTGCCCGCCATGAAGCAGGCCGGCTGGGGCCGGATCATCAACGTCGCCTCGGCCCACGGCCTGGTCGCTTCGCCCTTCAAGTCGGCCTACGTCGCGGCCAAGCACGGGATGCTCGGCCTGACCAAGACCGTCGCCCTGGAGGCGGCGGAGTTCGGCGTCACCTGCACCGCGATCTGCCCAGGCTACGTGCGGACGCCGCTGGTCGAGAAGCAGATCCCCGACACCGCCAAGGCCCGGGGCATCACGGAAGAGGAGGTGGTGCGCGACGTCATGCTGGGCCCGCAGCCGACCAAGAGGTTCGTCGGCGTAGAGGAGCTCGGCGCCCTGGCCGTCTTCCTCGCCTCCGACGGGGCCGCCTCGGTGACCGGGACCGCGATCTCGGTCGACGGCGGCTGGACCGCCCAGTAACGCCGGTTCAGGCCCGGACTCTATGATTCTAGTGTGATTCAGCTTCCTAAACTCGGCACGTTTATCGTGCCGAGTTTAGGAACCATCACGCTAGCTGCTGCCAGACCTGCTCCGGCTCGAGGCCCAGGGTGCGGGCGAGCCGGCGGAACTCCTCGCGCTCGGAGTCGCGGATCTCGTGGTCGGCGAGGATCACGAGATAGGCGACCCGCAGCAGGGTGCGCGACTTTTTCATGTCGCCGGCCATGCGCTGGACCTTGCCGTAGAGGATGCGCCGGGCCGAATCGCCCTCGGTCCGGACCGCGTAGATGTAGTCGTAGAGGATGTCGATCGCCTTCTGGGTGTCGAGGTGGCGCAGCACGGGGTCCTTGGCCAGGAGCTCGTCGATCCGGTAGTGCTCCGACATGAGGACCTCGTCGTCCGCCGCCGCCGTCAGGGCGCAGACCGCCATCGCCGCCTTCAGGAAGGCCTTGTCGTTGTAGCGGTTGATCTCGTCCGCCAGCTTCTCCAGCAGGGTGTCTCTGAGCACGCCGGGCGCCTCCCTAGAGCGAATCATGTTTAGATGGAACCACTTCGTGGTTGCCAACCAAACATGTGAATCCGCTCTACATCTAAAGTTCAGAGCAGATTCACCGGGTTTGATGGATCGCCTATGGCGATTCAGTCAAACCCGGATCTGCTCTAGTGTCTGCGTTCCAAGTCTAGAAGAGCCGCGGGGCAAAGCACCCACGAATTGAGCCCCCGGATCATTTTTTCTCGATCTCAGGCGGGTGCGGCGGGATGCGCTTTCCTTGCCGATCCGCGGCAAAGCAGCTATTCCCCTGCGGGCTCCGCCAGCCGCGGAGCGCAAGACGGTAAGGCGAAGAGACCCCGCAATGAGCGACCCCGGCGAAAAGGCCCTGCTGCCGGCCGGCCTCCAGGACGTGCTGCCGCCCGACGCGGCCCACGAAGCCGCGGTGGTCGAGCGCCTGATCGCGAGCTTCGCCGCCCGGGGCTACGAGCGGATCAAGCCGCCGCTGATGGAGTTCGAGGAGACGCTCCTGGCCGGCACCGGCGCCGCGGTGGCCCAGGAGACCTTCCGCCTGATGGACCCTGTCAGCCATCGCATGATGGGCCTGCGCGCCGACATGACGCCCCAGGTCGCGCGGATCGCCGCCTCGCGCCTGGCGAAGGCGCCGCGGCCGCTGCGGCTGTGCTACGGCGGCGAGGTGCTGCGGGTCGCGGGCAGCCAGCTGCGCAGCCTCCGCCAGTTCCGCCAGGTCGGCGTCGAGCTGATCGGCGCCGGCCAGGAACGCGCCGACGCCGAGGTCGTGGTCCTGGCCGCCGGCGCATTGGAGGAGCTGGGCGTCCCGGGGCTCTCGGTCGACCTCAGCCTGCCGACCCTGGTGACGGCCCTGGCCGAGGCCCTGGGCTTCGAGGCGGAGGCCGCCGGGGCGCTGCGCCAGGCCCTGGACCGCAAGGACGCCGCCGCGGTCGAGCGCCTCTCGCCCGGCAAGGACGGGGTCTTCCAGGGCCTGCTGCGCGCCGCCGGGCCGGCGGCGGAGACCCTGGAGGCGCTGGCGGCGCTCGCCCTGCCTAACCCGCTGCGGCCGACGGTCGAGCGCCTGGCCCGGGTCGTCGCCCTGATTCGCGAGGCGGCGCCCGGCCTCAGCCTGACCGTCGACCCCGTGGAGCACCGCGGCTTCGAGTACCAGACCGGCATCAGCTTCACCCTCTTCGCCAAGGACGGCCGCGGCGAGCTCGGCCGCGGCGGGCGCTACCAGGCCGAGCGGGCCGACGGCGCGCGGGAATCCTCGACCGGGTTCACGCTCTACATGGACACTGTGCTGCGGGCGTTGCCGGAGGCGGCGGCGGCGAACCGGATCTTCCTGCCCGCCGACACCGACCTCGGCACGGCCGCCCGGCTGCGCGGGCAGGGCTGGATCACGGTCGCCCAGCTCGACGAGGCGGCCGGCCCCGGGGCCGAGGCGGCCCGGCTCGGCTGCAGCCACCTGCTGCGCGACGGCACGATCGAGGAGATTTGAGCCCATGGCCAACGTCGTGGTGGTCGGCGCCCAGTGGGGCGACGAGGGTAAGGGAAAGATCGTCGACTGGCTGTCCGAGCGGGCCGACGTCGTCGTGCGCTTCCAGGGCGGCCACAACGCCGGCCACACCCTGGTGGTCGGCGAGGAGACCTACAAGCTCTCGCTGCTGCCCTCGGGCGTGGTCCGGCCCGGCAAGCTGTCGATCATCGGCAACGGCGTCGTGGTCGACCCCTGGGCCCTGATCGGGGAGATCGAGCGCCTCGCCGGCCAGGGGCTGACGGTCACGCCAGAGAGCCTCAAGCTGGCCGACAACGCGTCGTTGATCCTGCCGCTGCACGGCGCGGTCGACCGGGCCCGCGAGGCGGCCCGCGGCGATCAGGCGATCGGCACGACCGGCCGCGGCATCGGCCCGGCCTACGAAGACAAGATCGGCCGCCGCGCGGTGCGGGTGTGCGATCTGGCAGATCCGGAGCACCTGGCCCGCCGGGTCGATGCCCTGCTGCTGCATCACAACGCGCTGCTCGGCGGGCTCGGCGAGAAGACCTTCGAGCGGGACGCGCTGATCGGGCAGCTGGCCGAGATCGCGCCCAAGATCCTGCCCTTCGCGACCCCGGTCTGGCGGCTCCTGGCCGAGGCGCAGCGGGGCGGCAAACGGATCCTCTTCGAGGGCGCCCAAGGCACCATGCTCGACGTCGACCACGGCACCTATCCCTACGTCACCTCGTCGAACACCGTGGCGGGGCAAGCCGCTGCCGGCTCGGGCTCGGCGGTCCGGCGGCTCAACTACGTGCTCGGGATCACCAAGGCCTACACCACCCGGGTCGGCGCCGGCCCGTTCCCGACCGAGCTGACCGGCGAGGTCGGCCAGTGGCTGGGCGAGCGCGGCAAGGAGTTCGGCGTGGTGACCGGCCGCCGCCGCCGCTGCGGCTGGTTCGACGCCGTCATGGTGCGCCAGGCCGTCGCGGTCGGCGGCATCGACGGCATCGCCCTGACCAAGCTCGACGTGCTCGACGGCCTGGAAGAGATCAAGGTCTGCACCGGCTACCGGATCGGCGGCGAGACCCTCGATCACCTGCCCGCGCTGGGCAGCCGCCAGGCCGCCGCCGAGCCGGTCTACGAGGTCTTCGAGGGCTGGCGAGACAGCACCCGGGGCGCGCGGAGTTGGGCCCAGCTGCCGGCCACGGCGGTCAAGTACATCCGGCGCATCGAGGAGCTGATCGAGGCCCCGGTGGCCCTGCTGTCGACCAGCCCGGAACGGGACGACACGATCCTGGTGCGCGATCCCTTCGCGGTCTGACGGGCTGCGGGGAATGCGCTAAGCCGGCACCATCACCCTTCGACAAGCTCAGGGTGAGGGTGAGATGTTTCAAACATTGACCCTCATCCTGAGCTTGTCGAAGGATGACCGTGATCAAGGGTTGTAGGCTTTTTCAGCGCCCTCGAGCCCGTGGGAGCGGTTCCGTTCTTCACCGCCTCTTAACCCCCATCTGACCAAATCGGACTAGTCGCGACAGGCTAACAGGACGTCGCCGGGACGCCTGCCCGGCCGCGCCCTTTTTGGAATGCGGAGCTGAATCGACAGATGCCGGCCGAAGCCAGCACCGGGGAAGGGCTGTCTGCGGCGGACGACCGCGCCCCGGTCATCGACGGCCGTTACCGCGTCATCACGGAGAACCGTCTGCCGGAGCTCGACTCGCCCAACGCCGAGGCCTTCGAGGCCAGCGACCTGCGAACGCCGACGAACCGGGTCTTCGCGCTGCTGTGCCGCCGGGGCGCCGTGGCGCGAACCGAGACGATCGACCGCATGACGCGCACGGACATCGAGGGCGTCATGATGCCGCGGGGCTTCGGCGTTGTGGCCTGGCGCGCGACCGGCGAGCGCCGCCTGGTCATCATTCTTACGCGCCCGGGCGGCGCGCGGCTGGTTCCCAGCGGCCGGACCGCGATCGATCGGGTTCCGCCCCACGAGCTGGGCCGCCGATTCCTGCGCCCGCTGGCCGGCGCCTTGATCGCCCTGGCGGAGCGGAACGTGACCCACCGCGCCATCCGGCTCGACAACGTCTTCTTCGCCGATCCCCAGGGCGAGACCGTGGTGCTCGGCGACTGGCTCTCGGAGCCGCCAGGTCTGAGCCAGCCGGCGGTCTACGAGCCGCTGGAGCAGGCCATGGCCGACCCCACCGGGCGCAGCGCCGGCAGCGCGGCCGACGACTGCTACGCCCTGGGCGTGCTGTTGGCGGTGCTGCTCGCCGGCGAGACCCCGCACGCCGACCTGAGCGCCGAGGAATCTGTGGCCGCCAGGCTCAAGTTCGGGTCCTACTCCGCCTTGCTGGGCCAGGTCTCGGTCCCGCTCGGCTTGACCGAGCCTCTGCGCGGCTTGCTGAGCGACGATCCGGGCAAGCGCTGGGACATCGAAGACCTTGCCCGCTGGCTGGGCGGCCAGCAGCTTACCCTCAAGCCGCCGGGTCTGCCGCCGCGGGCGGCCCGGCCCCTGTCCTTCGCGGGGGAGGACCACTGGAACGTGCGCTCGCTGGCCCACGCCATGGCCAACAAGTGGGACGAGGCGCTCGGCGAGGTGGGCCAGCCCCGGCTCGCCGACTGGCTGACCCGCAGCCTCGGCGATGCCGAGCGCGCCGACCAGATCGCAAACCCCCAGGTCATCGCCGGGGCGACGGTCGAGGACGCGGTCACCGAAGAGGATCTGCACCTGGCCTGGATCCTCCTGGTCCTGGATCCGCGGGCCCCTTTGCGCTTCCGGGGCTTCGCCGTCCGGGCCGAGAGCCTGGGCCGCGCGCTGGGCATGAACCTGGGCGACGCCCGGCGCGTCGAGAGCCTGCGCGCGCTGCTGCGCGCCGGGCTCCCGGATCTCTGGTTCGAGCTGCAGGAATCGAACCGGCCGGAGTATCTGCCGCTGCGCAGCCAGATCGGCCAGGCAACGACCGCCCTGGCCGAGAGGGCCCTGGGCAAGGGCCTGGAAAACTGCCTCTACCGCCTGGCCCCCGACTGGCCTTGTGTCAGTCCCCTCCTGGAGCGGGAGTACGTGGTCACGCTCGGCCACGTGCTCCCGGCGCTCGAGCGTCTGGCGGAACAGGGCCAGGCCGCCCGGGACCTGATGGACCGCCACATCGCCGCCTTCTGCCTGATCCGCCTGCAGCGCACCCCGGAACGGGCCGGCGGCAACCTGGAGAGCGGCGTCGTCAGGATCCGCTCCCTCGCCATGCTCCAACTGCTGGCGGCGGTCCAGCTGGCCACAGGTCCTGCCGCGCTGCCGGGCATCGGCCGGTGGTACGCCAAGCAGCTGGCGCCCTCGATCGAGTCCTTCCACAACCGGGACTACCGCAAGCAGGCCGCCGAGGAGGCCGAGGGCCTGGCCGCGGCGGGCGATCTGGCCGCGCTGGCCGCGCTGTTCGACAACGAGCGGCTGAGACAGGCCGACCAGCAGGGCTTCGAGGTTGCCCGGGTCGACTACCGGCGCATCGCAGAGCACATCGCCTGGCTGGAGCAGGGCGGCATCAAGGGCCCGGCCAACGTCGCCCGGGTCAGCCGGCAGGCGGCGAGCATCCTCTCGGCCCTCCTGTCGGGCGCGATGCTGATCGCCATGACCCTGCTCTATCTGGTCTAGGGGCGGCTGGTCTGGAGATGGCGCCATGAGCGGAACCAGAGCCTCGAAAGCGGGCCTCTCCAAGGGTCAGAAGATCTTCCTGCTGGTCAGCCTTCTGCCGCTCGCCGCGCTCACGCTGCCGACCCTGGTCGTGGTCGGGCTGGGCCTGCTGCCGACTGTCTCGGCCGCGATCTTCGAGCGGGGCAGCCGCAAGTCGCTGGCCGCGACCGTCGGGATGCTGAACCTGACCGGCTGCCTGCCCCTGGTGGTCGATCTCTGGTCTCACGGGCAGAGCTTCGCCGCGATCGAGCTCGTGCTGCGCGACACCATGCCCTGGATGATCGCTTTCGGTGCGGCCGGCCTCGGTTGGCTGATCTACTACGCGACGCCGCCCTTCGTGGCGACCTATCTGGCCGTGATCAGCGAGACCCGGGCGAGCGTTTTCAGGCTGAGCCAGCGCAGGCTGGCGGAGCTCTGGGGCGAGGAGGTTGCCGAAGGCCACGAGCCGGCCGAGGACACCGAGCCCCGCCGAGGTTAGCGCCGCTCGGCCGCCACGCAGATCGCCCGGTTGTCCATCACCACCCGGCCGTCGCCGTCCCGGAACGGCAGGATCGCCGCCCTGACTGCCTCGTGGGCCTCGGCCAACCGCGCTTCCGGGACGTCGTCCAGGCGCGGGTCCGGCGCACTCAGGTCCTCGCGGAACCGGAGATACTCCTCGATCGAGGCATAGCTGTTGCGGACCGTGATCTCGGCGCTTTCGAAGCCCTCGAAGCCGGCTCCTTCCAGGATCACCTTCAAGCCCTCGAGGTCCGCCAGATCGAAAGGGGAGCGCGCGCCGACCACCGCCGGCGGCAGGTCGAGCTCCCGGGCCAGGACCCGGCCGACCAGGCTGATGCTGGGAACCTCCTCGGGCCGGCCCCAGACCGCCATCGCGAAGCGTCCGCCCGGGCCGAGCAGACCGAAGACCCGCTCGAGGGTCGCCTCCAGTTCCGGCACGAACATCAGACCCCAGCGGGACAGGACAACGTCGAAGCTGGCCGCCGGAAAATCTGGCGCGGCCGCGTCCATCTCGAGGAAGGCGATGTCCGCGACACCAGCCTCGCGGGCGCGCGTCCGGCCGATCTCCAGCATGGTCGGTGCCAGGTCGACGGCGGTGACGCTGCCCTCGGCGCCGACCCGTTCGGCCGCGCTCAAGGCCGGCTCGCCGATCCCGCAGGCCAGATCGAGCACCCGATCGCCCGGCGCGACCCGGGCGAGGTCGAGCAGGCACCGGCTGACCGGCCGGGCGCCGACCTCGATCAGCGGCCACCACTTGGCCCAGGACTTCGCCACGCGGTCCCAGTGGGCGCGCTGCTCGGCCGAAACGTCGGGGGCTGCAGTCGGGTCTTGCGGCATGGCTTCGATCCGGTTCCCGGGAGCGGTCACCCTGGGGCTTAGCGCGTTGGACGGGGCGCCGCTCGCAGGGCGCAGAAAAAGGTCTGGAGCCCTTGATCACGGTCATCCTTCGACATGCTCAGGATGAGGGTAAGTGCTGGAATCCATATCGCCCTCACCCGCGCGTAGCGCAAGTGCTCCGCACTCTTGTCGAAGGGTGATGGTGCCAGCTACGCACTCACTTAGCAGTTTGCTAAAGCGAAACGCATTCCACCGGGATCACTTGCTAATCCCGGTGGAATGCGTGTGGTGCCGGAGCGGCGGCCTCAGACCGTGGCCAGCCGCTCCTTGATCGCCGCGTTGCGGATCGCCTTCTGCAGCTTCTCGAAGGCCCGCACCTCGATCTGGCGCACGCGCTCGCGGCTGATGCCGTACTCCTGGCTCAGCTCCTCGAGCGTGGTCGGGTTCTCCTTCAGGCGGCGCTCCTGCAGGATGTGCCGCTCGCGCTCGTTCAGCGCCTTCATGGCATCGACCAGGAGCGCCCGGCGCTTGGACAGCTCCTCGCTGTCGGCGAGGCGAGTCTCCTGGTTCTCGGTCTCGTCGACCAGCCAGTCCTGCCACTCGCCGTCGCCGTCGACGCGGAGCGGCGCGTTCAGCGAGTGGTCCGGCGCGGCGAGGCGCCGGTTCATCTGGACGACGTCGTCCTCGGGCACGTTGAGCGCCTCGGCGATGTGGCTGACCTGCTCGGGCGAGAGGTCGCCCTCCTCGATCGCCTTCATCTGGCCCTTCAGCTTGCGCAGGTTGAAGAACAGCTTCTTCTGCGCCGCCGTGGTGCCCATCTTGACCAGCGACCAGGAGTGCAGGATGTACTCCTGGATCGCCGCGCGGATCCACCACATGGCGTAGGTCGCCAGGCGAAAGCCCCGCTCGGGGTCGAAGCGCTTGACCGCCTGCATCATCCCGACGTTGCCCTCGGAGATCAGCTCCGAGAGCGGTAGCCCGTAGCCGCGGTAGCCCATGGCGATCTTAGCGACCAGGCGGAGGTGGCTGGTGACCAGCTTGTGGGCAGCCTCGGTGTCTTCATGTTCGCGCCAGCTCTTGGCCAGCATGTATTCCTCGTCGACCTCCAGCATGGGAAAGGTGCGGATTTCCTGGAGGTAACGCGAGAGGTTGCCCTCCGAAACCAGGACCGGGACCTTGGGGGATGAAGGCATGTCAGTTCAGTCTCCAATCTTCGGTCGGTCCGCGCCCGGGTTGCTGCCGGGGATGAAGGCCGACGATTGCCGGAATTCCGCGAACCGGAACGTAAACAACAGCACACGCGGCACCGCAGCAGATCTCGGTGACGCCGAATAAACCACTCTCAGCGCCTCGACCCCGGGTACCGCGCAATTTGAGCTGATGCACGTGGATTGACCCAATATTAGAACGACTCTAGGGTGGAGATCAAGTTCTTTATTTGTTCGGGAAATTCCCGCTCGAATAGTAGCTGCTCGTGATTTTTCGGATGGACGAAGCCCAGCGTCCGCGCGTGCAGCGCCTGGCCCGGCAGGTCGCCGATACGCTCGCGGGTCGCTTCCGGCAGGGCGCGCGCCCGCTGAGCCGCCCGGCGTCCGTAGATCGGGTCGCCCAGCAGCGGGTGGCCCTTCTCGCTCAGGTGCACGCGGATCTGGTGGGTGCGTCCGGTCCCGAGGCGGCAGTCGAGCAGGCTGACCTGGCCCCGGGCGAAGCTCCGCCGCACCCGGTAGCGGGTCACGGCGGGCCGCCCGCCGCGCGTCACCACCGCCATTTTCTTGCGGTTCCTGGGGCTGCGCCCGATGTTGCCGGTGATCTCGCCCTCGACCGGCTGGGGTACGCCCCAGACCAGGGCGCCGTAGACCCGCCGGACGCTTCGCGCGGCGAACTGGGCGACCAGGGCCTGGTGCGCCGCGTCGTTCTTGGCCACGACCATGAGGCCGCTGGTGTCCTTGTCGAGCCGGTGCACGATCCCAGGCCGGCGCACGCCGCCAACTCCGGTCAGGCTCGGGCCGCAGTGGGCGATCAGCGCGTTGACCAGGGTTCGATCGGGATTGCCGGGCGCGGGATGGACCACCATGCCGGCGGGCTTGTCGACCACGATGATGTCGTTGTCCTCAAAAACGATATCCAGAGCAATGACTTGCCCTATCGGTACGGCGGGCTCAGCCTCGGGGATCACTATGGCGAAAGTTTGGCCGGGTTTGACCCGCCTGGAGGGCTCGCCTATCGTCTCGCCGTCCAGGCTGACGAGGCCGGCCTCGATCAGAGACTTGAGACGGGAACGCGTCAGGCCGTCCAGGCGGCCGGCGAGTACGCGGTCGAGCCGCTCGCCGGCTTCCTCGTCGGCGACGGTGATCCGCTGCTCTTGTTGGAGAGCCATGATGCGCCCTGGTGTTAGGGGAGGTTGACGGCCCGTGCAAGGCCTGAAGGTGCTGGTCGTCGTTATGGGTTTCGCGATCTTCGCGATCCTCGGCGTGATCATTTTCACCGTGGCGGGCCGCATCAGCGAGCCCGACGAGGCTGAGGCCGGGTTCGGCGAGGTCCTGCTGACGCTGCCCGAGGACTGCGTGTTCGCCGGGGCCGAGCCGGCCGGCGACGAGCGTCTGGCGCTGATCCTCGAGGGGGAGGCGGGCTGCAGCATGATCGTGGTGTTCGACCTGGAGCGGGGCGAGGAGGTCGGGCGTATCGTTCTCGACGCCCCGTGACGGCGGCGCGCCGGAGTCTGTGAAGCGAGGGGAAGAGCCATGACCAACTTCTGTTCCGACAACACGGCGGGCGCCAGCCCTGAGATCCTGGAGGCCCTGACCCGGGCCTCGGAGGGCGCGGTCATGCCCTACGGAGCCGACCCGGTGACACAGGCGGTGGAAGCCCGCTTTCAGGAGTTATTCGAGACCGACTGCGAGGTCTTCCCCGTGGCCACCGGAACGGCCGCAAATGTCCTCGGTCTGGCGGTCATGACCCCGCCCTACGGCGCGATCTACTGCCACGAGAGCGCCCACATCAACGTGGACGAGTGCGGCGCGCCTGAGCTCTATACCGGCGGCGCCAAGCTGGTGCTGCTGGAGGGCGCCCACGGCAAGTTCTCGCCCGAGGGCCTGGAACAGGCGATCGGCGGCGCCGGCAACGTCCACAGCGTCCAGCCCGCGGCGGTCAGCCTGACCCAGGGCACCGAGGCCGGCACGGTCTACCGGCCCGACGAGGTCGGTGCGATCGCCGAGGTCGCCCGGGCCCACGGCCTCGGCGTCCACATGGACGGCGCGCGCTTCGCCAACGCCGTGGCCGCGCTGGGGGTCTCGCCGGCGGAGATCACCTGGAAGGCCGGGGTCGACGCGCTCGCCTTCGGCGCGACCAAGAACGGCGCCCTGGCCGCCGAGGCGGTGGTCCTGTTCAAGCCCGAGCTGGCGGAGACCGCGGGCTTCCGGCGCAAGCGCGGCGGCCACCTCTTCTCCAAGATGCGCTTCCTCTCGGCCCAGCTCGAGGCCTATCTCACCGACGACCACTGGCTCGCGAACGCGCGCCACGCCAATGCCATGGCCCGGCGCCTCGCCGAGGGCCTGGCCGCCGTGCCCGGTGTGGAGATCCTCCACCCGGTGGAGATCAACGAGATCTTCCCGCGCTTTACCAAGGCCATGGCCGAGGGCCTCAAGGCCGAGGGCTTCCTGTTCTACACCTGGGGCGGCGACGAAGACCGGGTCGAGGCCCGCCTGGTGACCGCCTTCAACACGAGGCCGGAAGACGTCGAGGCCATGATCGCCGCCGC
>JAAUYK010013891.1_pt1 | contig 14313 bp, 12 predicted proteins | sample 7278021 | NCBI WGS metagenome assembly JAAUYK01 (sample SAMN14350223, study PRJNA611818) | marine sediment metagenome | isolation source: surface marine sediment (1.8m) | place: French Polynesia: Moorea | collected 2018-08
AAGCATCGGCGGCTCGGCATCGGCATCGGGAACTCACAGCCGCGTTACCGTCGGTCTATCGCAATCCGTCGGACCTCTCGATCTCGCGGTCACCGGTGATTATGGCCGTTTCAAGCTCCCGGTCCGTCCCGAGCTCGATCTGTCCGAGGAAGAAAAGCTCATGCGCCTCGGCGCACATGTGGGCTTTGGCGGCTTCGAAGTGCGCGGCTCTGTGGGTGCCGAGATCAAGCCCTTCGAGATCGGCAATACACTGGCCTGGGATCTCGCGGCGACCTTCGACGAGGGCCCCTGGGCCTTCGGATTGGCCTACACCCATTCGCTGCTGGCCGATGCACCGAACTCCGAAGAAGTCGATTCCTTGGGGACCTTGCAAAGCGGCGTGCGCTATTCAATCACGCCGAGAATGTCGGCCGGCGCCCACGCGATGTTCTTCACCTTCACCGATGAAGACACCGGATCGGACACCGATCTCGCCGGCGTGCTCAGCTTCTCAATGCGCTTCTAAATCTCAGCCACGGGTACAAAACTGCCGCAGCGATTTGATGGCGGTTTTGGACGCCGCACCCGAGGGATTGCGATCATAAGCCAAGAAGGACCACTCCTCCGCCGGGGATGAACACTGAACCGCGACCTTGGCCCTCAAATCAGAAGCTTTTCGCGTTCGGCCGCGGTCATGGCGCTACGGACCTTTTCAAAAGCACGTACCTCAATCTGTCGGATCCGCTCGCGCGAGACGCCGAACTTCCGGGCAAGGCTCTCCAGGGTTGGAGGCTCTTCGGCCAAGCGCCGCTCGCGAAAGATCACCCGCTCGCGCTCGCTCAGATTTTCCATCGCCTGCTTCATCAGCGCCCGGCGCTTAACTAGCTGGTCGGCCTCCATGACCAGTTTCTCTTGGTCAGGCGATTCGTCGGTCAAGAACTCCTGCCATTCCTCGCCGGACTCGGCGTTCAGCTTGGCATTGAGCGAGTGCTCTCCGGCCTCCAAGTATTGATCCATGTCGACCACGTCATCCCGGGAAACGCCCAACTCCGCGGCGATCGCATCGGCCTGCTCGGGAGACATCCGGTTACCGTAAGTCTCAACATCGCGAGCCTTGAGACGACGCAAGTTGAAAAACAGCTTTTTCCGGTCTGCTGTGGTAACAGCGCGGACCGGCATGTAGCTTCGCAAAACGTAGTCCTGAATCGCCGCCCGGATCCACCAAGTGGCGTAGGTGACGAAGCGGTTGCCGCGGTCCGGATCGAAACGGTCCATAGCCTGCATCAGGCCCAGATTTCCTTCAGCGATGAGGTCACCGATCGGTAAGCCGTAGCCGGAAAAGCCACGGGCGACCTTGACCACATAGCGCAAATGGGCACCGGCAAGGAGGCGGGCAGCAGACGGATCTCGCTCGTCACGCCATCGCCGCGCCAGATCCCGCTCCTCTTCCGCGCTCAGGATCGGGAACCTGCGGATTTCATGCATGTAGCTGGTCGGTATGCTCGCCTGTCTCAACTTCATCTCCTTCCCCGCAAACTACTTGCGGGGCCTATAATCGTTGCTCCCGTTCAGACCTAGCTTTCGCTTGCCGAGAGGTTCCCCAAGGCACTTCAACACACTTGCAGTTTTTGCGGAAGTAACCTAGAAGTGGGAACATATCCGGAACATTTCAAGTTGTTTTGCCGTACCGCTCGTCCACTCGCGATGGGTTTCACATCTCCTAAACCTTTATACGCAGCGACACGCTGTTTTGTTCCAACTTGCTTGTGTCTATCGCCGGTCAAAGCTTCGTGACCGGCCGAAAAAAGCCACAATCCTTGAGCCGCTGCAGCGCCAGTTGCTGTCCTTTGCTATTCTACGCGAGACCTCAAGGAATAGTTTGCTCCGCATGACCTTTGTCCGCCAGGAAACCTGTTCTGCGACGGCGTCGAGCGACCGATCTTGCTTAGCAGCCACCTCTCGCAAGGCTATTGACCTGGGTCATGGTGAGCGGCGGCCAGTTTCTGGACTCTGCGGTGAAATAGATGGAACCGCCACGGTTCGACCGTAATCAGGGAAACCGGATTGCCGGGAGCAGGCAAACCAGGACGGAGGTGTCGTTTCCATGGAAGTAAGCCGACAGGCCGGTGTTATGGATACGAACCATGGTATGCTTTGAATGGCTGATGCATGTAGCGGCCGCCCTGATGGTCAAATAGGGGGATGACGACATGACGACCCGTTCCAGCATCTCGGGCTTCAAGCCGCGGCCGCGGCCGGCGCGGGTTCCCCAGCGACCCAAGGATGAAGCGCTGCGTTATCATGCCGATAAGATACCGATTACACCTGAGCAATGTCGCATGGCGCGGGCGGCGCTGCAGATGACCGTGCGACAGCTTGCTGACAGGACCGGTGTGTCGCCGTCCCTGATCACGCGTTTCGAGAACGATCGCCTGCCTCACGAAACCGACACACTGTGCCGGCTGCGGACCGCGTTCGAGGCCCGTGGCATCGAGTTCATCCTCGACGACGTCCTCGGCGTGCAGCTGCGCAACCCGGCGAGTTGATCCCCCGATTCCGCGCTTCCCCTCAGTCCGCTGCGATCAACACACCGGCGACGATCAGGTCCTCGATCTCCGAAGCAGACCAGCCGTGCTCGGCGAGAACCGCCCGGCTGTGCTCACCATATAGCGGCGCGCCGCGGCGCAGGGTGCAGGGCGTCGCGGAGAACTGAACCGGCGTGCCGAGGGTTCGTACCGGGCCCAGGCGGCTATGTTCGACCTCGGTTACCATGCCCCGGGCCAAGGCCTGGCGATCGGCCTGCATCTCGGCGATCGATCGAACCGGCCCCGCCGGGACGCCGGCGGCATCCAACGCCGCCAGCCAGGCGGCCGAGTCCCGGGTCTTGAAGTGTCCGGCCAAGCGGGCCGCCAGATCTTGCCGGTTGGCCATGCGCGCCCGGTTGTCCCGGAATCTGAGGTCGGCCGCCAGTTCCGGCTCCCCTAGGACTTCGACCAGGCGCTCCCAGTTGGCCTGGTTGGCGGCACCGACCGTAATCCAGCCGTCTGCCGTCTCAAAGGCCTCGTAGGGCGCGTTCAGGGGGTGAGCCGAGCCCATCGGCCCGGGCGGCTCACCGGTGGCGAAGCACATCGCCGATTGCCAGTAGGTGTGGACGATGCCGGCCTCGAAGAGCGAGGTGTCAACCTGCTGCCCCTGTCCCGTCTGCAGGCGACGGGCATAGGCCGCGGCGACGCCCAAGGCGCCTAGGATCCCGGCGGTGATGTCGGTGACCGGCGCGCCGACCTTGACAGGCGGACGCCCGGGCCCCTCGCCGGTGATGCTCATCAGACCGCTCATGCCCTGAGCGATCAGGTCAAAGCCGGCCCGGTCGGCATAGGGTCCGCTGCGCCCGAAGCCGGAGAGCGCGCAGTAGATCAGGCCCGGGTTCTCGCGGCTAAGCTCCTCGTAGCCCAGACCGAAGCGCTCCATGGTGCCTCGGCGGTAGTTCTCGACCACCACGTCGGCGGCGAGGATCAGGCGGCGGACCACGGCCTGCCCGGCCTCGGTCTTGAGGTCGACCGCAATGCCCCGCTTGTTGCGGTTCATCATCATGAAGGCTGCCGATTCGCCGTCGATGTCCGGCGGCAAGGTGCGGCGGGTGTCGTCGCCACCCGGCACCTTCTCGACCTTGATGACCTCGGCGCCGAGATCCGCGAGCATCAGACCACAGACCGGGCCGGCCATGATGTGGGCCAGTTCGATCACCTTAACCCCGGCCAGTGGGCCGCTCACCTCTGCACCGCTCTTGCCAGGCATATCAGCGACCTTTGAAGTCCGGGGTGGCCTTGGCGAGGAAGGCTTTGTAGCCAATCTGGAAGTCCTCTGTGCCGAAGCAGGCGAAGCCTTCGTCCAACTCGGCCTCGGTCAGAGGCGTGCCGCTCGCCAAGCGCCGGATGAAGGCCTTGTGCCAGCGGTTGACTAGGGGCGCGCCGGCAGCGATCCGTGCAGCTGTCGCCTCGGCCTCGGTCTCGACCTCATCGTCCTCGACCACCCGATTCACCAGGCCCTTGGCCAGGGCCTCTTCAGCGCCCATGATCCGGGCTTCGAAGAGCAGCTCCTTGGCCACCGAAGGGCCAACCAAGGCCAGCAGGCCCTCGACCTCGGGATAGGCCATGACCAGGCCAAGGCGGTTGATCGGCACGCCGAAGCGGCTTGAGCGGCCGCAGATCCTCAGGTCGGCCAGAGCCGCGATCTCCAGCCCGCCTCCGACGCAGATGCCCTGAATCATCGCCACGACAGGAACCGGACAGTCGCGGATCGCGCCGAGGGTGGCATGCATGATCGCGCCATAGGCCCGGGCCTGGGCGACGTCGGCGCGTTCGGTCTCGAACTCGCCGATGTCGTTGCCGGGGCTGAAGGCGCGACCACCGGCACCGCGCAGCAGCACGCAGCGCAGGGTCTCGTCCCCGGCCAGCTCCTTGAAAACCTCGCCGAGCTGCCGCCACATTGGCTTGGTCATCGCGTTCAGCTTCTTCGGCCGGTCCAGGACCACGGTCGCGACAACATCGTGCCGCCGCAGCGTTATTTGCTCATGTGCCATCTAAAGAACCTCGGCCAAGAAATTGTCAACGATAGAAATACTCAACCAAACTCATGGGTATCACCGGGACGTAGGTGACGATCATCAAGACCAGAAAAAGGACGGCGATGAACTGGATGTTGACCTTGGAGACCTCCCAGACGTCGGCCTTGGCGATCGAGCAGGCAGTGATCAGGACGCTGGCCACGGGCGGAGTCTGCTGGCCGATCCCCAGGTTGAGAGTGACGATCAGGCCGAAGTGTATCGGATCGATCCCGACCGCCGTGATGAGCGGAATCACCACCGGCACGACCAAGATGATCGCCGCCGCCGAGTGCAGAAACAAGCCGATCACCAGGAAGAAGACGTTCAGCAGGGCCAGCACCACATAACGGTTATCAGTCAGCGCCAGGATCGCGGCTGCCAGCTTCTGCGGCATCTGCAGCTCGGTCAGGTAGACCCCGACCAGGGCCGAGGCGGCGACCAGCAACATCACCACCGCGGTCTGCAGGCCGCCGTCGATGATGGCCGTGCGCAGGAAGGGCCAGTCGAGGTCGCGATAGATCACCACGCCGATGAAGAGCGCGGCGACCACCGCGATCCCGCCGCCCTCGGTCGCGGTGACAACGCCGCCGAAGATTCCGCCCAGGATGATCACCGGCAGCAGCAGGGCCCAAGCGGCTTCCTTGAAGGTCAGCCAGAGCCGGGACAGCAGGAAGACCTCCTCGACCGGCCAGCCGAGGCGCCGGGCCATGAGATAAGAAACGATCATCATGCCGAGCCCACCCAGGACCCCTGGAATGATCCCGGCGACGAAGAGCTGGACGATCGAGCTGTCGGACATCACGCCGTAAAGGATCATCGGGATCGAGGGCGGGATGATCACGGCTAGGGTCGCCGAGGAAGAGGTCACCGCGGCGGCGAAGGCGCGCGGATAGCCGCGCCGCTTCATGGCCGGGATCAGAACCGAGCCGGTCGCCGCGACGTCGGCCACGGCGGAGCCCGAGATCTCGGCGAAGAACATCGAGACCGCGATGTTGACCATCGCCAGGCCGCCACGCACAAAGCCGACCAGGGCCGATGCGAAGGCGATTAGCCGCTGCGAGATCCCGGAGGCGTTCATGATCGCCCCCGCCAGGACGAACATCGGAATCGCGAGCAGCGGGAACTTGGTCGCCCCGTCGTACATGACCAGGGCGACGTTGGGCAAAATGTCGAGCCCCTGGGTCGCGACCATCGCGCCCACGGCGACGATTGCCAGGGCGACTGCGATCGGCACGTTGATCAGGATCAGGGCCATCAGCGACAGCAGCATGAGGAGCAGGATCACGGCCCTTCCTCCACCACCTCGGCCTCGTGCAGCAGGCGACCGTCGCGGACCCGGCGCAGCTGTTCGGGCAGGCTCACCAGCTGCCCTAGGATGAAGAGGGCGGCGCCGATCGGGATGACCGACTGCGTGAACTGCACCGGCACCCAGGGCAGGCTGACCAGGGTATCGCCCTCGAGCACCTCCAGCACCGTCATCCCGACCCAAGCCAACAGGAGGAAAAAGGCGGCCACCGCCAGCTCGCCGAACCAAAAGAGCGTCAGGCGCGATGCTCTGGGCAAGGCTGCCAGCAGGCCGGGAAAGCCGATGTGAGCGCGCTTGTAGGCGGCCAGCGCAGCCCCGTAATAGGTCAGCCAGGCGAGCTGAATTGAGGCGACTTCGTCATACCAGGAGAGCGAAGCCCCGGCCTTGCGGCTGATCACGGCGAAGACCACGACGGCGGTCAGCGACACCATCAGGAAGATGACGACGGCCTCGAGCAGCCGTCCGTAGGCTCGGCCCAACCCTTCCATGGCGACGTCGCGCTGCCTCCCCGGGCGCAAAAAACGCCCCCCGCAGGCCGACTGCGGGGGGCTGTCTTTCAGGCTCTAGTTGCCGAGGCCGATGGCCGTGTCGACGAGCTCCTGGCCGCCCGGCACCGATGCAGCGTACTCAGCATAGATGTCCGCGCTGGCGGCAACGAAAGCAGCCTTGTCGGCTTCGTTCACCGCGATGCCGCCACTGCGCAGCTTTTCCAGCAAGTCCTTCTCCAGGCGCGCCGCGGTGTCGTAGACGAAGCCCTGGGTTTCCTTGGCGGTATCCTCCAGGATCTTACGCACTTCTTCTGGCAATTTGTCCCAGGCCTTGGAGCCAACGGTAACGTAGGCCGGCGTGTAGACGTGGCCTGTCAGCGAGAGGTATTTCTGCACCTCCTGGAACTTGGCGCTGTAGATCTGCGCGAAGGGGTTCTCCTGGCCGTCGATCACCCCGGTCTGCAGCGCGGTAAAGACCTCGGAGAAGGACATCGGAGTCGGGTTGGCGCCGTAGGCCTTGAACATCTTGACCCGCCAGGTGCCCTTCGGCGTGCGCAGCTTAACGCCTTTCAAGTCCTCGGGCTTGGTGATCGGCCGCAGATTGTTGGTGACGTGACGGAAGCCGTTCTCCCAGATCGCGAGAATCTTGTAGCCGCGGGCCTCGGCAGCCGGCGCCAGGCGCTTCCAGAAAATCTCCCTCTCGATCCGCGCCATGTGGTCCCGGTCCTTGACCAAGTAGGGCATCTCGAAGAGGCCGAACTCGTCAGCCACGGTCGACATCACGGTCGAGGGCAGTGCGAAATGGACGGTACCCAGTTTGAGCTTCTGCAGCAGTTCCTTGTCCTTGCCGAGCTGGCTGGAGCCGAAGACGGTGACTTTGGCGGCGTCACCGAGCTTGGCGTTGGCTTGCTTGGCGAACTCTTCGGCCGAAATTGCGAAGAGCGAGCCGGGCGCGCCGACGTGGCCGAACTTGAGCTCGAGTTGCTGGGCCGAGGCCGCGGTGGCGGCGAGCCCCCAGGCCGTCAGCATCAGTGACAATACGATCCTTTTCATGTCTTGCCTCCCTAGGCGGGTTTGATTTCTTCTTGGTTTTGCTTCTCGAGAATACGGCTTTCGCGCCTCGGCTCTAGCCCGTCTTGGCCAAGGATACGCCGGAACGCTGGGCTTCGCTCATGAAATCCAGGGCCGCCTGGACCCCGCCCTTGCGGAAGGGGATGCCGGAGAGTGACAGCGCCATCTCGACCCCGGCCAGGGTCCCGGCGAGCATCAGGTCGTTGAAATCGCCAAGATGGCCGATCCGGAAGACCCGGCCGGCGAGCTTCCCAAGTCCGGTGCCGAGCGACATGTCGAAGCGCTCCAGCGCGATCTCTCGGAGCCGGTCGGCGTCCTGGCCCTCCGGCACCATCACGGCGGTCAGGCTGTCGCTGTACTCCCGCGGCTCGACGCAGAGCAGCTCCAGTTCCCAGGCGCGCACTGCGGCGCGAGTCGCCTCGGCGTGGCGGCGATGCCGGGCAAAGACCTTGTCCAGGCCCTCCTCCTGCAGCATGGCGAGAGCCTCGCGCAGACCGTAGAGCAGGTTGGTCGCCGGGGTGTAGGGGAAGAAGCCCTTCTCGTTCGGTCCTAGCATCGCGGCCCAGCTCCAATAGGAGCGCGGCAGTCCCGCTGTCTCCGAAGCCTTCAGGGCCTTGGGCCCGACCGCGTTGAAGCCCAGGCCCGGGGGCAGCATCAAGCCCTTTTGCGAGCCGCCGACCGTCACGTCGACCCCCCAACCGTCGTGGTGGTATTCGATCGAGCCGAGCGAGGAAATGGTATCGACCATCAGCAGCGCCGGATGCCCGCTTCGGTTCATGGCCTCGCGGACCGCGTCGACCCGCGTGGTGACCCCGGTCGAGGTCTCGTTGTGGACGACGCAGACCGCCTTGATCCCGCGATCGCTGTCGGACTTGAGGCGTGTTTCGACCTCGTCGGGGTCTACACCGCGGCGCCAGTCGCCGGAGACGAAGTCGACCTTGAGGCCCAGGCGCCTGGCCATCTCCCGCCAAAGCGAGGCAAAGTGCCCGGTCTCGAACATCAGCACCCGGTCGCCGGCGGAGAGCGTGTTGACCAGAGCGGCCTCCCAAGCGCCGGTCCCCGATGACGGGAAGACGACTGTGGCTCCGCTCGTTCCGAAGACCGTCCGCAAACCGGCGAGGATCTCCTTGGTCAGCTCGGCGAACTCGGGCCCGCGGTGGTCGATGGTCGGCAGGTCCATCGCCCGCAGGACCCGGTCCGGCACGTTGGTCGGTCCCGGAATCTGAAGAAAGTGCCGTCCGGCTCGATAGGTCATGGCGCTTCGGTGTGCCTCCGCTTCTGGGCATCGCCCATCCCGTTAAATTGAATATTGAATTCAAAATGCAGATGTGTCAAAGCAGATCCATGCACAGGAAGGGAGACAGGCAGACCTGCGGCAAGAGTCGGCCGGAACGCCGCTGCGTCTGCGCGGGCGTCCAGACCGGCGGCCAGGACGCGGACCGGTGAGTACCGCTGCTCTCAGCACCGTCGCTCGCAAGCCCAACCGCGACAGGATCGGTGATCCAGCGCTGGCGGCACGGCTGCGCGGGGCGATGGAAGGCGAGGTGATGTTCGACGCCTTCAGCCGCGGCCGCTATGCGACCGACGCCTCGCACTACCAGATCGAGCCGATCGGCGTGGTGGTCCCCAAGACCGAGGCCGACGTCCTGGCGGCAATCGAGATCGCAAGGGAGGAAGGCGTGCCGCTGCTGCCGCGCGGCGGCGGGACTTCTCAGTGCGGCCAGACCGTCGGCCACTGCCTGGTTCTGGACACCTCCAAGCATCTGAACCGGATCCTGGAATTCGATCCGGAGAAGCGGGAAGTCACGGTCGAGCCCGGTTTGGTGCTCGACCGCCTCAACGCCAGACTGCGGCCCGAGGGGCTGCTCTTCGCCGTCGACATCTCGACCGGCAGCCGCGCCACACTCGGCGGCATGGCCGGCAACAACAGCTGCGGCGCGCGCTCGATCCGCTACGGCAAGATGGTCGACAACGTGAAGGCGATCTCGGCCGTCCTGTCCGACGGCACGCGCCACGACTTCGGCCCCCTCCCCGAAACCCTTCCGAACGATCCCCTCACAGCCCGGGCCCGAGGCATTGCCGAGGGCGCCGCCGCGGCGATGGAGGCGCGCTTTCCGAAGCTGCAGCGCAGGGTCGGCGGCTACAATCTCGACCGCCTGCTAGCCGGGCCCGGTAACATGGCACAGCTCCTGGTCGGCTCCGAGGGCAGCCTCGGATTCTTTACCAAGCTGACCCTGGGGCTGCATCCGATCCCGCCGAACCGGGTGTTGGGCGTCTGCCACTTCCCGCGGTTTTACGATGCCATGGCCGCGACCCAGCACATCGTCGCGCTGGAGCCCAGCGCGGTGGAACTGGTCGATCGCAAGATGATCGAGCTGGCCCGCGAGATCCCGCTGTTCCGCGAGATCATCGCGCGCACGGTCCGGGGCGAGCCAGACAGCCTATTGCTGGTCGAGTTCGCCGGCGAGGACTCCGCCCAGCAGGCCGCCAAGCTCAAGGATCTTGACGCGCTGCTGGGCGAGCTAGGTTTTCCCGACGCCGTGGTGCCGGTGATCGAGGCCGAGCTGCAGCGCGATATCTGGGAGGTCCGCAAGGCCGGGCTCAACATCATGATGTCGATGAAGGGCGACGGGAAGCCGATCTCCTTCATCGAGGACTGCGCCGTGCCGCTGGAGGACTTGGCCGAGTACACTGACCGCCTGAACGGGGTCTTCGCCCGCCACGGCACTAGCGGCACCTGGTATGCCCACGCTTCGGTTGGCTGCCTGCACGTGCGGCCCATCCTCAACCTCAAGCAGGAGATCGAGGTCCGCAAGCTGCGCGCCATCGCCGAGGAGGCTTTCCAGATGGTGCGGACATACAAGGGCTCGCACTCGGGCGAGCACGGCGACGGTCTGGTCCGCTCCGAATTTCACGAGGCGATGTTCGGGCGCGAGATCGTGACCGCCTTCGAGGACCTCAAGGACAGCTTCGATCCGCTAGGCCTCTTTAACCCGGGCAAGATCGTCCGGGCGCCGAAGATGGACGATCGGAGCCTGTTCCGGTTCGGGCCGGACTACCGGGGCGTGCCATTCGAGGGCGTGCTCGACTGGTCGGACTGGGGCGGGTTCCTCGGCGCGGTCGAGATGTGCAACAACAACGGCGCCTGCCGGAAAGCCGATCCGGGGGTCATGTGCCCCTCCTATCGGGTCACCCGCGACGAGCAGCACGTGACCCGGGGCCGGGCCAACTCCCTGCGCCTCGCCCTAACCGGCCAGCTCGGCCCGGCGGCACTGAACACGCCTGAGATGAAGGAGACCCTCTCGCTTTGCGTTTCCTGCAAGGCCTGCAAGCGGGAATGCCCGACCGGTGTCGACATGGCCCGGATGAAGCTCGAGGTCCTGGCGCAGCGGCGCAAGACCGAGCCGCCCAGCCTGCGTGAGCGGGTGATCGCCTACCTGCCCCGCTACGCTCCCTGGGCCGCCCGCCTGGCGCCGCTGGCCAACTTGCGCGACAGCTTGCCGGGGGCCGCCACTCTGAGCGAACGGCTGCTCGGGCTCACCTCTCGCCGGTCCCTGCCCCGGTGGCGGCGTGATGCCTTTCGGGCCGAGGAAGCCCAGGCGGCGGGTCCGAAAGACGGCCGCGAGGCCGTGCTCTTCGCCGATACCTTCAACACCTACTTTGAGCCGGAGAACGCCCGCGCCGCACTCAAGATACTGCAGGCCGGCGGCTATCGGGTCGAAGTCGCCCGCCCCATGGATGGCGGCCGGCCGCTCTGCTGCGGGCGGACCTTCCTCGCCGCTGGCCTGGTCGAAGAGGCCAAGGCCGAGGCCCGGCGTTTGATCGCGGCGGTCCTGCCCGCTGCCCGGGCCGGAACGCCCATTGTCGGGCTTGAGCCCTCCTGCCTCTTCACCCTGAAGGATGAGATCCCCTCTCTTCTGCCCGGGGAAGAGGCGCCAGTGGTCGCCGCTGCGGCGCGGCTCCTAGAGACCTTCCTGGTCCAGGAGCGGGAGGCCGGCCGGCTAAGCCTGCCGCTGCGCGACCAGGGCGAGACCAAGGCGCTGCTCCACGGTCACTGCCACCAGAAGGCCTTCGCCGTGATGTCCGACGTGGAGCGCTGCCTCGAGATGGTGCCTGGGCTCGAGGTGACGCCTATAGCCTCGAGCTGCTGCGGCATGGCCGGATCCTTCGGCTACGAGGCGGAGCACTTCGAGGTCTCGCAGCGGATGGCGGAGCTGAACCTGCTTCCGGCCGTGCGCCAGGCCGACCCGGAGGCGATCATCGTCGCCGATGGCACAAGCTGCCGGCAACAGATTGGCGACGGCAGCGGTCGGAGCGCGCTGCATGTGGCACGGGTCCTTGAAGCCGCTTTGGAGCCGTTTGAGGAGAGCGAAGATGGCGCGAGGTAACGGCCCGTTTTCGGATGCGACGCCCGGACATGGAACTGTGGAGCGAATCGAGCGTCGAAGCCTGCACGACGAGGTCGTCGGTCGGCTGCGCGGCATGATCCTGCAGGGCGAGTTGCGGGCCGGCGAGCGGATCCCCGAGCGCGCGCTCTGCGACCGCTTTGGGATCTCGCGGACGCCGCTGCGCGAGGCGCTGAAAGTGCTGGCCACGGAAGGGCTGATCGACCTGTTGCCCAACCGCGGCGCCGCCGTCTCGCAGATCAGCGCCGAGGGCCTGCGCGAGGCCTTCCAGGTGATGGGAGCTCTGGAGGCCCTGGGCGGCGAGCTCGCCTGCGCCCGCATCACAGACGAAGAAGTCGCGGCGATCCGGCAGCTGCACGAGCGCATGGTCGGACATCACCGGGCCGGACGGCTGAACCATTACTTCGCCCTTAACCAGGAAATCCACGAGGCGATTCTTGCGGCGGCCGACAACCGCATGCTGACCGAGCTTTACGGCCGCCTGCGCGGGCAGGTCCAGCGCGCCCGATTCGCCGCCAATCTCTCCCCAAAGCGCTGGCGGCAGGCCGTGGCCGAGCACGAAGAGATGATGGCGGCCCTGGACCATCGGGACGCTGATAGACTCGGGGAGGTCATGAAGCGTCACTTGAGCAACAAGTTCGACACCCTGCTCGAGGCAGTCACCGAAGTTCGCGGACCAACGGCACCCTAGCCGAGTCCGGAGTGATCTAAAAAGGCAATGCTCTTGTCACGGGATGGTTGCTTGATACCCGTACCGTGACGCCTATCCTGGGTTGCAAGCTCATATCTCACGAGAGGGAGGACTAGGATACGCCATGCCTAGCCAAGAGTGTCTTGCTCGCTTCGTTGTCGAATTCGAAGGCCGCGGTGTCGGTGTTCTGGTTGCACAGCGATCGGGTTACAAGTATTTCGCGGCAGACCCAAGTACGGCACGACTCGACGGCCGGAACTTCGCCTCGCCCTCACAAGCCCAGAACGCCGTTTCGGCACTCTGCGAACCGGTTGCCGCGGGATCCAGATCGAGGGCGGCTCAAGCTGAACCGGTCTGAGTCTTGAATCCTACGGGACTGTAAATGACCATACACGATCGCTTCACGCCGCTGCGGGGTGAAGCGATCATCAACCAAGGCGTATCCCAATCGGATGGAAGCGCTTCGCGATCCATTGGCGGGATGCGGAATCTCACTCTGTCGGGGTCAGCGCGCTGCTCTCGGCCAGATGCTCAAGCGTCTGATCGGTGCGCACGTTTAGCAAGGCGTTTGCAACAATCGGGTGCAGATATACGTGCGGTCGGCCTGAATGGCCCCGTCCGACGTTAGCGCTCCCCGACCTCCCTGGAAAGCTCGATGCTCGGCTCCAAACTCTCCAGGGATTCAAGAAGCGTGCGGTAGTTGTTCAGATCCCACTCTTCCCGTTCTGCGTCGAGGTTCTCCCAGAGTCGACGAACTTTCACTGCAAGTCCGGCCGGAGTCCTCGCACTCGTCTGACTTATCTCCAACTCAAGAGCATCAAGCCGACGTCCGAGTTCTTCGATATCGCGGTCGTCACGACTAGAAGAAACGGCCTGCTGCAACGCCTTGAGTTCAATTTCCATCTCCAACAATGGCTCGGCAATAGTACATCGGCGTGCCATTTTGCCCCCTGGTCAGTCCTGACCTCTTCGTAAAAGGAAAGTATTCATAAGGAATCCTATTACAAAGCTATAAGTTGCAGTTCTTCACGAAAATCAGGTCCAATCCGTTCAGCTGTCCGGGAAATCCCTAACTCAACTCCAGATAGGTCGAGAGCTGAACCAGTTCGGCGAGGGAGCCGACCGCCATCTTGTCCATGACCTTGGCCCGATGCGCCTCCACGGTCTTGGGGCTGATATCGAGGGCGCGGGCAACTTCTTTGTTCGAGCGGCCGGCGACGATCAATTCGAAGACCTCTCGTTCTCGAGGCGTCAACCGCTCGACGCGCCAGGTCACCTCGCGCCGGATCTCCTTCTCTCGGCGCATCCTGGCGTCGCGTTCGATGCAGAGCTGAATCCGGTCGAGCATTGCCTGGTCGTTGTAGGGTTTCTCGATGAAATCGACCGCGCCGCGCTTCATCGCCCGCACCGCCGTCGGCACGTCGCCGTAGGCCGTGACGACGATGATCGGGATCGAGATGCCGTCGTTGGCCAGCTTCTCCTGGAGCTCGATCCCGCTCATCCCCGGCATTCGAACGTCGACGACAAGACATCCCGAATCGGCCGGATCGTAGTCCCGGATAAAGTCCTGCGCGCAGGAGAAGGTCTGGACCTTGAGACCGATCGAGCCAACCAGCCACTTGAAGGACTGGCGGACGGCCGGATCGTCGTCGACAACGAAGACCGTGGGCTCAGGCGGCATCTTGCATGGCCTCGTCGGCGCTTGGCAGCAGGAAGGAGACCTTGGTTCCGGCCTTGCGGCCCTTTTTCATGCTGATGCGCCCGCCGAG
>JAAUYK010198941.1_pt1 | contig 14313 bp, 15 predicted proteins | sample 7278021 | NCBI WGS metagenome assembly JAAUYK01 (sample SAMN14350223, study PRJNA611818) | marine sediment metagenome | isolation source: surface marine sediment (1.8m) | place: French Polynesia: Moorea | collected 2018-08
CCGCAGGAAAAGGCTTTGAAAAAGTCGCCTTGACGGAATACAAAGTGCAATCCGAAGACTACAGGCTCAATACGTACATACAATACAAGGGAAACACTCATGAAAGCACCGCGGGCCCCTAACACTGGATTGCTGACTCCAGCTGCTGACTGGCTATAGCCGTCTCTCCCTGTTCCGTCCGCAGACGGAAGGAATGTGAGCGAGCGCAGACAAAGGGCCCAACTTTAATTTCGCTTCCGCTCATTCGCTCAGCCCCTCGTCTTCCGGCCGACCGAACCGCATTCGTCCGTCAGTCGGCACTCGACTCGGCAGACAGAGAGGCCTCGATCCGCCCGCGTCGCGTCGCCGTCTTGCGCACGACGTACATAAAGAAGATTGAAAGGCGAGACAACGAGACGGGGCCTCCCTCTCGGACACCGCACTAACATCATGGGAACTCTACTTTGCCAAAAGTTGGATCTTCGCTTACTTTGCCAGCATGCCGATGGACTCCTCCAGTCCGATCTTGAGCCTGTCCACGATGTAGATCCCGTAGGTCTGCGGGTCGTCGATCTGGTCCTGCATGAAGCAGCCGAATCCGGAGAGGTTCGTCGTGACGGAGGGGATGCCCATCACGGTGCACTCGGCGGGGGTGTAGCCCCAGGGCTCGTAGTAGCTGGGGAAGACTCCCATGTGGCAGCCTGGGCGAACGCGCAAAAATTTAGACGACGGGCAATTAATTACACGCAGCGGGAGGGAGAGTGGTCCCGCCGAGCACAGCGGCGAAAAGAGAAAGCTCGCTTGCCTCGAACAAAGTCGTTGTAGTCGAGCCCGAACAGCGGGTTCGTGGAGCCGAGAAACTCCGGGTGGAAGACCACCTTCACCCTGTCCGCCCTGCTGTTGAACAGCTGGCACCTCCTGAGGGCGCTCATCACCGGGTCGGCGGAGTCGTTGACGATGTTGTGCGTCGTGATGGGCGGAAGGTTGGTGGCGGCCTGGGCGAACACGCAGCGCTTCAGACGCACCACGTCCTCCTTGGAGAGGAGCTCGCTCGAGTCGGGGATGCGGCCCGTCAGGCACGTGTCGTACATGCGCCGACCGATCTCCTTCTGGATCTCGTCAATCGTGTCCTTCAGGCCTGCGAGGTGGGAGGGAGTCATATGGGCATTATTATGCATGCACGTTTCAGGAAAACCGTTCGTTGCGTGCTGGCGCGGCCAACAGGTGGGACGCCGCGCCGGCTGTTGTAATGGAACTCATAAATATTCATTGGGAATTTTATCGGTTCAACGTTTCGTCGGTTCGTGAAGTGAACGCGGTCTTTCGAAAGACTTGTTTAAGGCTCGCTCACCTTTGGTGACGGCGTGCCCGCGCAGCGACTCCACGTTGAAGCTGTTGGTCTGCGTCGGGAAGATGAGGAAGGCGACCACGGTCTTGTCCGACTTGGCCTCCTTCAGCATGTGGTTCAGCCTGGCGAGCGCCTCGATGAAGATGTCGGCGCCCTTGTTGCTGAACTCGTACCGACCCGAGGTGAAGAAGTAGAGCGTCTTGTCCAGCTCGAAGTCAAAGTGGCCGTAAAAGTGGCCGCGCACGAACTGGTTGATCTTCTCCTTGGTGGAGGCGTGCATGTTCTGGAACTCGTGCAGGTCGCGCTTCACGTTCAGCCCGTTCGGCGTGATCATGTCCGGCTTCCGCTTGATCAGGAACTCCGCCTCGCGCCCCGTGATGTCGGACACGGTGGTGAAGACGTGGGCGAGGTGGGCGCCGGCGCGCTCGATGCAGTAGCGGTGGTAGAAGCCCCGCTTGCCCGCCTCCTCGTCGCAGTTGAAGCGGTCCAGGTTGTTGTAGAAGTCGGTGGAGCCGGCGCAGAGGAATCGGCCGAGGAGAGTGGCGTGCGTCGTGAAGATGGTGGCCAGGTCGAGCTTCCACACCCTGGACATGATGAGGCCGACGGCGGCCATCCACTCGTGGAAGTGGGCCACGATGCGAGGCTGGCTGTCGGAGAAGTTCTCGGAGAGCTCGCGGAACTCACCCAGGAAGTGCGCCACCATGAATCTAAGACATATTACGCATACATGTAATGTAAAGTGATTCGAAATAGGTATTTTTGCTCCTACCCGAAGATCACCACGTCGTTGCACTCAATGTCCACGTGGGGGACTCCGATTCCGGCCTTCTCGAAGAGCTCCTGCTTAAACTCGTTCATCTTGTGGGCGGCGGAGCCGATGTCGAACAGGATGATCTGGGGGTTGCCGTCGACCAGCCAGCGGCCGCAGTGGATGCGGTAGCCGCGCTCGCGCAGGCGCTCCACAGCTTGGCCTAGAAAGTTAAGTTAGAATAATCTGCATATGCCTATGTACAGTACAGTATACAGGTAGCATCAAGGTATATAGAGACGTGTAAGCATTGTCAGTATTATCACAGGTGTAAGCATTGTCAGTATCTTTTACCTAGCGGGTGGTGGAACTGGAAGTCCTCCTGCTCCACCTCCTGCCTCGCCTTCGACTCGATCCACGGTCCCAGCAGGACGTACTGCTCGCCCAGCTCGTTGACCGACACGCCCGTCTTGGATCGGATTACCGTGTAGATGCCTCCGACCTTGTTGCCGACCTCCCAGGCGCATTCGAAGACCCACCTAATATGTATGTTATGCTATAATATGTCAAAACGGCTATACGTATATGTGTGTGTGTGCCTTACCTGTTCTGCATGGCAAAGTGCTCTCCCCTGTCCCAGAACTTGGTGAGGTCGGCGCCGCTGTCGGTACGGTAAAATCGCTTCGACGACTTGGTCGGCGTGAAGGAACCGCGACGGGTGCCGCTGCCGTTCTCCATTTTGTCAGACGTGAAGCACTTGGTCCTGCACTACACTTGCAATTCACTATATTCACTTCAGATACTCCAAGGTCGCGTACACGTAATGTTATTATGTGTTTGTCTGTCGAAGACGATCGCTACGCGAGGGTGTATTCAACGTCGTACGAAAGTGCTAGTAGAAAATCAAGTGTGCTCGCTCGCTCCAACCGTGGGCAAAAGTTGACTAACCGGTTGGCGTCGATTGATCGCCCGCCCGTCCGAAAACCGCCTGGACGGACCCCCCGACCGCGTGGTCATATGACCGTCCGACTGACTGCCCATTCCATTGCCCAAGTGTCTCTGCTCCGTCTGTCCGTCCGTTCGTCTTCTTTGCCCATCCTCACTCGAGACGCGCACGCTCTACGGGAAGTTCAAGATTCGGCCAAGCTAGGTAGCTTCTGTACGGGACAAACAGCGAGCGCGTACGTGGTTTCTGGTTTGCCCCACCCATTCGTCCGCCGCCGCAATTTACCTGAATACCTGAATTTTCTAGCAGCCGCATGAATTTCTCTGTCAACCCAGCAATCAGGACAGCAATAATAAAGCAATTTGCAAATGCGTCGATATATTACATGGAATCGACTATCGGGTATTGGATGTAGTGCACGCGCATGTGTAGACCATAATTGATAAAGTAATGCTCTTAAAAGGCTCGATTTGGTACACCGCACATTGGGATTCTTTCCTCCTACCCGTAATTCAGCCGATTCAAGTTCAGACCTTCCAACCAGTTTGGCGAGTTTCGGAGACGCCACCAAAAAATGGTCGCTCGATGCGTTCTGTAAATTCGGCCTAATAATATTTGGTTACGCAGGGAACTAATATACGTATGTAAAGGGTAATTCTACGCTTTTGACCGTGTTTTGCGATAGAGCACTTATGACGTGCGTTCTTTGAATCCCTATGCACATACTTAATTTTACGCAGAGAAGGACAATATTAAGATGCGCGTCTGAGTATTCACTAAACTTTGTACAAGTGGCGCCGGCCGGTCGATCGAGAGCTGTCCGAGAGGCGCCTCGACTCGAAGCAAGAACTCTGATCTCGCCACGAGTTTACGCAATTCAGAGTTTACAGAGCGAACACGAGTCAGAAAAGAAAGGAGTCTCTTCCCCCGGCTCGTCAAACAAACCCACACTTGATTTCGGCCGTACGTCGGAGCAAACAGAAAACTTCCATTTTTTGCTCGCTTCCACCATCTCCTTTTCCCCCAGCCGGCCGGAGCGAAGTTAAGTAACCGTGTTTCCTTCTCTAGCTCCCTAGCTGTCTGAGGCAAGATGATGACTTGCGTGCTTGGCTCGCTCCTCACTCTCTGCGTCGCGTCCATCCTCGGACCGACCGACCGACCAATAGATAGAGATTCGTCAAACATGCATGGTCCGAGCTTCTACATGGGTTTATGAACCAAGTTGTATAGCAATCCTTCACATATGTTGTTTATGGGTAGACAAAATATCCAGTGTATTATAATTGTCTCTTAACTATACGATATATGTACTTATTTAGGTATCTAATCTAATTACACTTCGTCAAACCGACTAAGGAATCGAGTGCAGCTTGACAATGTTTCCCGTTTCCTTCTCCAGCTCGGCGATGTGGTCTTTCAGCTTTTCGGCGAGCTGCTCCTCGTCGAGCTCGCCAGCGTCCACAGACTCGGTCCAATGCATGAACCTGAAATTAAAGAGGGAAACAATAGCCGACTATGTTGTCAACCACCTTCGAATCTTGTCCACTCACCTCGTGTGCCGCAGTCTCTGGACAGGCTTGAGGAAGCGCTTCTTGCAGAACGCGCACGGATAGTCGACGGCGTCCGCGTCCGACGCCTGCTGCTGGCCGGCGGGTCCGACGACGTCGGGGTGCGCGTCGACCAGGTGCTGATGGAAGTCGGCCTCCTTCTCCACGACAATTCTGTGGACCAAAAATTGAATCAACTCTTTTTCCTTAGAGCAGACTTATCATAAACTTACTGGCATTTGAAGCATCTGTAGGGCTTCTCCTTATGCTCCACCCTGTAGTGTCGCCAGGCGTGCAACAGGGTGTACTCCTTGGCGCTGCACTCGAGGCACTGGAACAGCGCCGACTCGTCGGGATGGGCCTCCTTGAGGTGCACTTGGAGCAGGTGCTTGTTGGCCAGGTTCTTCTGGCAGATCGAACACTCGGTGCTCATGTTCTGGTGCAGGTTGGCGGCATGCAACTGCACGAATAAGGAAAAGTTAAGAGGCTAAATTGCCACAAAAGAAGAGGTGAACTCACCTTTAGTCTGGAAATGCTCGGAAAGGTGGTGTCGCAGGACTCGCAGGAGTACTTCCACTCGTCCTTGGACAGATGGCTCTCGGCGTGGTAGCGCAGCTTGGAGAGCACCGTGAACACCTTGCCGCACTCCTTGCAGCTGTAGGGACCGCCTGCCGTGCCGGCGCCCGTGCTCTCCACGACGATGCTGCCGTCGCCGAGCGCGATCACGCTCGTGGCTGGCGCCGAAATGGCCGAGACGGGCGCGCCTCCGGTTCGATGCCGCTGCAGGTGGTCCTTGTAGTTCTGCACCTTGTGGATGCGCTTGCCGCACGCGGGGCACTTGAAGCGCGCCTCCTTGTCGTGGGTGAACGTGTGCTGGAAGTACTTCCAAACGCCCTGTATGTTGATGTTGCACATCGGGCACGGAAGCACCGTCTTCATCTTGTCCTTGAACTCGGACGGGACGAGGAAGTCGGACTTGGCGTGGCTGACGTAGTGGGCGACGAACGCCTGGATCGAGTTGACCTTCGCCTCGCAGCCCTCGATGTTGCACCTCCGCGTGAAGCCGTGGTAGTGGTCGGTGTGCGCCGAGAGCGTGAGGTACTCGCTGAAGCAGCGGTCGCAGTGCTCGCACTGGAACGGCTTCTCCATGGTGGCCACCTCGCCGGTGCGCGGGGTCAAGTTGCTCACCACGATCGAGCCGTCCTTGGCCACGGTGCCGCCGGCGCCGCGCACACCCGGAAGCCGGGTGGTGGTCCTGTTGTCGTCCGCCGCCGCCGCGTCGTCGCCGTCCACCTGCGAGGCGTGCACCATGTGCACGTGGTTGGACAGCATGTGGAAGTGGCGGAAGGAGGCGGAGCAGTCGCTGCAGGTGAACGGGGCGTCCGCGCTCGAGATCTGGCGCTCGTACTCGGCGGCCACGGCGCCCGAGATCAGGACCTGCTGCCGGATGCGACGGCCGAGCAGCACCCTGAACCCCATCGGGGCCATGTCCGTGCGCGAGAGGTAGACGGTGCCCTTGGCGACGGAGTGGGGCATGACGTCGAACTCCTCGGGGGTCATGTAGACCAGGGGTAGGCCGACCTCGACGATGTCGGCCGTCACCTCGGCGACGGCGATCGGAGGCGCCCGCTCGACGACGCCGGTGTCCATGTCGAACATGAGGGTGATGGTGCCGCCCTGGTCGCCGTCGCCGCCACCGCCGCCCGCCTCATCGTCGGCAGGGGGCATCTGCTCGGGAGTGGCGACCACGCTAGTCTTGAAGATCTTTGCCACCGGCACCTGGAAGTCGTAGCCGATCTCGAACGCGTTGAACGAGGCGTTGCCGGCGTCGATGAGCTTAACGACGCACTTGGAGAGGTCGACGAATGCGGCGACGTCGACCGGCGCCTGCTTCTTACTCGCTGTAATCGTTGTGATATCATCGTCGTCTTCCGCCGCAGCCGACGAGCTGCTCGTGTACCTCTCCGTGGCAGTCTTGGTCTGCGAGCACGCGTCGGCGTCCAGCACCCTCTGTCCGAGGACGAACGTGTCGAGAAAGGACTCCGTGGCGCGCCTGTACTTCTGGTAGAGCTCCTCGATCTCGTCCATGTCCTCGGCGCACTTGTGGCACACGCGGCTGCCGTAGAAGCTCGGCTGCACCTCCTGCCTCACGATCGCCTCGAACATCTCGTAGAGGCTCTTCCCGCCCTTGGTCCGGTCCTCGTACAGGTTCTTGTAGGACTCCAGGTCGGCGAAGTCGAGCTCGGTGGAGCAGACGCAACAGATCTGGTCCTTGCACACCTCGTAGGGCTGCCTCTTGGCCGCCTCGTCCTCGCCGGACTCGCCCACGAGCTTGACCTTCCTATTGAGCGCGATCTTCCTCCTGCTGTTCCTCCTGCTCGGCACCACGTTCGACAGCTCGTGGAAGTCGGCGTCGTCCAAGAGGCCATCGTCCGTCTCCTCGTCATCCTCCGTGGCGCTCTTGCTCTTGCGGCGTCCGAAGCCGCCTTCGCCGAGCACCTGGTCAAAGTCCCGCTCCACGTCCGCGTCCTCGCTGCCGGAGTCACCGGGGTCATCAACTTTTTCGGCCGCGGCCTCGTCGTAGTCCGTGACCTCGAACTTGACGTTGACCCTCCTCCCGGGCCTGAGGCTCATGCCGCCAGACTTCCTGCCCGACGCGGACTCGTCCGAGTCGTCGGATTTTTTAGTCTTTTTTGGGGCATCGGCGCCGGCCTCTTCCCGCGCCGAGGCCGGCTTCTCTCTCTTGACTGCCCGCTTCACCATAATTACCTAATTAATAGCTATAGTCATAGTCATTCATCTTGGGCACTTCTGGAGTTGTGGTGGGTACCAAGGTAAAATCGATCAAATATAGGTTGCGTACAACTCCAGGAGTGCCTTGTTCTGGTGCTCGTTGTTGTTCTCGTCGTCGTCGTCACTGTTCTCGTTTTCTATGTTTTTGCCCAACCCGTCATGCAGCGTCCGTCAGGCATTAGATCAAGTGATCAGCCTGTGGCTGGCAGAGGTTGAGCAGCTGGATGAGGGGGCTGAAGAGGACGAAGCAGAGGGTCAAACCAAGCAAGAAGAGGACGAGCAAGAGGTCGACGAAACTCAGACGATGCCGTCTGGGCCCGTCAGACATTTTAAGAAAAGACAAATTGGCAAAAATTAGGAGAATCGAATGTATTATGACGGCGTCCTTTTTCCGCCAATTCAACAACAAACAAGAGACTTGGAAGCAGGTAGGGGAGACAAATCAGAAATAAATGGACAACAAGGCTAAACTCGGAAATTAATTAATGCTTTGATCCTTTTTGCTATAAAAAGTTCAAAACAATTGTACTGCATTATATTTGAAACTAAATCTTTATCTCTTATTCTGGTTTACAAAGAAAGAATAGCTAGAATACTATAATTAGCATTTACCAAGTGAAGTGTCTCTAATAGTGAGGACAAAATATCTGTCCCTTCTAATTCACGTACCACAACCATCTTCTTTTAAAGGGCATGCCGACCGAGTTGCCGACGGACGGCTTTCTTGCTTGCTCGCCTCAGACTCAGAGTCAGAGACTCAGAGTCCAGCCTGACAATCCCTGAACACCGGCTGACGAAAGCTCGACCTTAAAATGGTACTTCTTTCCCAATAATATATTGAAAACCCATATTAAGTCTTTTCTTCCCCCTTAGGCCGTGCTCGGCATCCAGCTGGCCATCACCCTCGTGGTGGCGTCCATCATGTCCCGGATCGGCCCTTACTACTCGTTGGCCCGTTGGCTGCTCACCGCCGGCGCCGGCCTCGTCCGCTACTGCCACCCGGAGGACGACGAGCTCAGGCAGCTGGCCAACCTCCCGCCCAGGAAGCTGCCCTCGGCCGCCGCCGCCGCCACGATGACTAACAAGCGGAAGCACCGCAACCACGCGCATGCGTCGAACGGCGCCTCCGACGTGTTCAGCGTGCCGAGGACGATCGACCTGCAGCTGGACGCCGCCAGGGTCTCGGTGCAGGACGTGGTGCAGCTGAGGTTCTACTCGGAGTACCAGTGGCTCCTCGACTTCGCGCTCTACGGCTGCATCGTGTACGCGCTGACGGAGCTCTACCAGTTCTATCTGCCGGCGAGGGCCGCCAACGAGGTGAACCTGGGCCTCGTCTGGAGCCTCCTCGTCGCCGGGTTCGCCTACCGCCTTCTCGCCTCTCTGAGCGGGCTGTACTTCGACGGCGGCGACGACTCGGCCGGCGAGCGGTCCATGGTCATCGTCATGTTCTTCGTCTACCTCTTCCTCGCCATGATGGTGCTCGTCGTCGACGAGGACACGTTGGAGACGGGGTTGGACGAGGCGTATGAGACGTTCAACGCCACTGCGGCCGCTTTTCTGGCCGATAACGCAGGACTGGATTCCAGGTTGAGTCTTCAAAACTTAGAGCTCCTCTTCCTACCTGACTGAACGAATTTTGCTAATTGCTCTTGGTAAAGGACTGTTATCCGTGGATCTTTAGTGATCGTCGTCAGGCGGCCGAAGGAGAGGTGCTTTCGGGCGCCCCTAGGATGGCCTTCCCAAGCCTATCCCCCACTCCCCCTTTAAAGGCCTGGGAAGGACAACCTAGGGGGCCGTAACCACCCTTTATCGATTGGATTTTGCAAGCCCCCCATTGGAAGTTTCTTATTAAGCGTGGCAAGGCAACCCTAAGAATTCTGAAAATAGACCTTTACCTTTCTCTTTATAGTGGCCCCGCCTCCAAGCTGGTGCTGAAGTTCTTTCTGGCGCTATGGTGCGGCTCCATCGGCGCCCTTTTCACCTTCCCCGGCCTCCGTCTAGCCCGCATGCAGTGGGACGCCCTGAAGCACGCGGGCGGCGAGGGCGGCGGAGGCGGTCTGGCCACGGTGCTCCTGCATGCCGCATTCATCTCGCCGCTGCTCCTCACCATGATGTGGGTGAAGCCGCTAAGCAGGGACTACCTCACGGAGAGGGTTTACTCGGGAATGAGCCAGCCATTGTAAGAATGAGATCATTTCTGTTTATGTCGAATTAATTCATTTCCTTAATTTTCGCTGCAGCTTCTCGTCAGCTCAATTCGAGTCCATTCGAATGTACCTCGTGCTCGCCGTTGTCCTCTTTCGTCTGGCAGTGATGCCCCGCTATCTCCAGTCCTACCTGAACATTGCCTTCTACAAGGTGGAGGAGTTGAAGCAGGAAGCGGGAAAGATTTCGAACATTGATCTCCAGCGGCTCGTAGCAAGGATATTCTACTACCTCTGTGTGGTAAGACTGAACGAATTAAGGTTCCTATTGAGCTTTCTCAAACTGGGTATTCATTACAGGTTACGCTTCAATACATCGCCCCCATGATCCTGATCCTCTACCTCTCGTTGATGTACAAGACAATGGGAGGCGCGACGTGGACGGGGATTTTGGAGACCGGCGAGACCAAGTGCCCCGTGGCCGAGTCGGACCCGGCGGCCGGTTCGACTCCGGTTACGCCGTCGTTCGCCGAGGCCACCGGCATCGAGGACGAGAACGTGGAGGCCGTGGTGATCAAGTTCTCGCTCGCGTGGCACTCGCTGAAGCAGGTCTTCACCGCCACCGTGCTCAGGGGGCTGCTCGGGTTCTCGGCGTGGTGGTGCTGCCTCGCCTGGTTCGCGTCGTCAGCCATCGGCATGGGATACCTGTCCTACTTCGCCAAGGTCTAGGTTGTCGAATCTCCGAGCTAAACGCACGCGTAGCTCTCATGCAAGCTTAGTTTCATGCAGTCGTCATATACTCGTTGTATAGCTTAATACTACCACGTCGCGCATTCTCGACGAAACATGAATGCTATGTGAACATACAGTATATCCTGCTGGCCTTTTTTGTCACCTGCGTTCGTTCGCTCGATCATCCGGCCGGATCGGAGGCATGCATCGCATGATGACCGCGCACGCCGCACTGCGTACGTGCACGTTTGTTACGTGTACGTACTTACGACTGTGCGATGTTTTTCCAGATACGTACGTGTAGATTGCTGCTGCCTCTGGCCAGTGTCGACGCGACAAAAAAGCTTTATTCGATCGGGCGAGAGTATATATAAGCAAGTAAAGGGGAGCCTCGCACCCAGGTACGTTTATCTGGCATGCGTCACAGCTGGAGTCTTCTCGGAAGAACTTTGACGGTCGGCTGACCAGTCCTAGAGAATGAACTCGCATTTATTCAGATTTGATCCTACATGTTCAGAACCACGTAGTACTCGTGTGTAACGTGGAGCTATTGTTTCTACGCTATTAAGCCTAAAATATTTCTCTCTATCTTTATCTCCTTGGAATAATATGCCTTTCCTTTTAGTGTAAATGCAGATACCTGCACTTTTGCAGGACGAGGTGTCGTAAGTCGTATACGCATTACAGCTACATGTCCGCACCGAAGAAGTACAGTACATCGTAGTATAATCGTTTTGCCTTATACGGCGTTGTTGCGGCGGGAGTAATAGTTGCAGCAGTCTGTCTGTCTGTCAGCGATTGATACGGAGTCGACGGACGTACAGACCGAGCGAGTTGTGCGCGCGCGCATTGCCGCCGCCGCCGCCGAGGAAACAGAACAGTTAGCAACAGACAACGAACGGAGCTAGGGAGCGGACGAGAGGAGCCGCCGATTCGGAACACCGATTTGTACCGGCGCGAAACCGCTGCAGGTTTCTTGTACGCCCCATTGTACTAAAGTTATTTACCCAAATCTTATGAATGCGGTGTTCAGGCCAGAACTTTAATTAAGAACTACGAAATTGTAGGGTTCCCCAATGTGCCGCTTTCCCCTCAATGCAGGTGGGGAAACTATAGGCAGGTAGGTACGTATACCACGCAAGATATTTTTGAGGAAATGTAAGCAAACACACACATTCGTTTCATCTCAATTCGTTTGGCAACACCGGTCGGTTACGTCGGGTGAGTAAGGCGACGAGCGAGCGAGCGAGCGAGTGAGTGAGGGCGATTATTAACGGGAGAGGAGGAGCAAGCGAGCGAAAAAGAGAGCGAGGGAACAAGAACGAGGGACGGAGGAAGGAAGAAAGAAAGGCTCCCGGTTTAGCTGAGCGAGAGGGAAGGAGAGGGACCAGTGACCGAACCGGAGCTTTCCTTTGCCGTTCGTTCGTTCCCTCGTACGTACGTTCTCCGCTCCGTCCGTTGTGTGCCGCCGCCAGCCGCAGCTAGCCGGCCGGTTAGAGACCACCACTGCACTAATAGAGAGAAAGACTATATAGCTACTTTAGTAGTTTGGGGCCCATTATAGTGTCTGTACTACTATAGGTATGCAGAATTGCAGATGGGTGTTCGATGGCTTTGCCATTCTCCCTCTCCTCATACTCAATGGGGTCAACTCAACTTGACCGGTCAAGTATGATGTGGGCTCGCCGACGTGGACCGAGTGACGAAGCGACCTCGCCGGCCTCAGAAAAAGCCAGTGGAAAAATTGATACATCGCATCTAGCTACCACCTCTGCGATCTGGATTGAGTTCCCGGCCGCGATCTGAGCAGCGACCATGGCGTCGACGAACGTCCGGAGGAGAAACTTGGCGCTGCACGTCAGGGACCGACAGACGTCCAAGGCCGGACCGACGTCAGCGGACGTGGACCTCGAGGAGAGGTGGATGTGCGATCGCCTCTTCTCCCCCCGGTCGCCTTCTTCCCGCCGCCTCCGCCGCCGTTTGGCGCGATCCGTTGACCTGGTCGGACACTTTGGCTGCGTCAACGCCGTCGAGTTCTCGCCCGACGGAACGAGGATCGCGTCAGGAGGGGACGACAAGAGGCTCATGGTAGGCGAGTTCCTATAATTACGTACAGAGCATCAAAGTTTTGTGTTTTTTCAGCTCTGGCGCATCCACGACCGCGTCCCCTCTCCCCACGTGCTCGCCGGCCGCCACGCCTCCAACATCTTCTGCATCGACTTCGCCCCCGACGGCTCCAAGATCTACTCGGGCGGGAACGACGAGGTCGTCATCCTCAGGGACGTCACCTACTCGTCGAAAGCCAAGCCGACGGCGGTGTTCGAGCACTGCGACCCCGTCTACGGAATCAGCGTGTGCCCGGAAACCGGACACGTGTTCGCCACGGCGTGCTCCGACGGCACGGTGCGGATGTTCGACTCGAGGCTGGAATACGACCGCGACAGGACGGAGTCTATGGTGCTGGCGCGGCAGACCTCGGGCGGCGCGCCCTTCCACTCGGTGCAGTTCAACCCGGCCGACCCGCGCTTCCTGGTGACATCGAACAACAAGGGCGGCGTCGCATTGTGGGACGCGCGGCTGCCGAGGCGGACCCTGCTTCGGTACGGCGCCCCCGGCGAGAGCGCCATGTCGGCCCGCTTTAACTCTGCCGGCACGAAGATCCTCGGCCTGAGGAAGAAGCTGCCACCGGTGCTCTACGACGTCGCCTCGCCCGCCAAGGTGGCCGAGTTCGACGCCGCCGGATACTACAATAGCTGCACCATGAAGACCTGCACCTTTGCGGGGGCCGACGACGAGTACGTCGTCTCCGGTTCGGACAACTTCGGCATCTACGTGTGGCCCGTCGGCGATCTCGAGAGTCGCGACGGCGACGGCTACAAGGTTGTGAAACGTGCCTCCATGGTGCTCCGGGGCCACAGGTCCATCGTGAATCAGGTCAGGTTTAACCGGCCTCTCGGCCTGCTCGCCTCCTCCGGCGTGGAGAAGATGGTCAAGCTCTGGGGACGCCTAGAATCTCAGGACGAGGAAGACGACGCTAACGGCGGTGATTCGGCCAATTCGTCTGGGCAGGGTCGAGACGAAGGCCAGAGAAGAGAGGCCTTCAGGCGGGAGGAGTACATCCGACTGGTCGCGGAGTCCAACCACGAGTACTTGAGCGAGTGCACGGAGGAGAACAGGGGCATGCTCGCCTTCTTCGACTCACTCCTGCAGCGCGAAGCCGACAGCGGGTCGTCGTCGAGCTCGAGCGACTCCGAGACGGTGAGAAGAGCGGCGAGAAAGAGGAGGCCACTCAACTTCGATCACTGGTCAGAGGTTCAGACAGCGACGGACGATTCGGATAGCGAAGCTGACAACAAGGAGAAAGTAAAGCCGCCGAACCGACGCCCCGACAACAGCAGCGGCGACGACAGTGAAAGCGGAGAGTTTCCCAGTCCTGCCAGGGGTCGGAGAGCCTCCAAGCTGATGGTCAGCAGCCTCATCCAGAAGCTGAGGGAGGGCATGAAGTACCGCCGCCTGAGAGAGCCACCGCTGAAGCCTAGGGAGATTCGCCGGCGGCAGAGGAGGGCTTCGAGACTCCTAAGTACGTCATCCACGCAATTTTCAAGCTTCGAGGACCTGTTCCGCGAAGCGATCGCCAACTATGCATACGACTCCGACTCCTCCACGCATTTGTCCGACCTCGACGACCTGCCCACGGCGTCGACATCGACGTCGATGCCACTGCCAAGGCCCCTCGTTTCGAAGCAGGAGATCGAGGAGTCTGCGAGGATGCGTAGCGAGATTCTCGCAGCTTTGACGTCCTCCGAGTCAACAGCGGGGTCCGCCTCGCCGTCTGAGCCAGATAAGGAGGGCGTCCGCAAGAGTAGTGATAAAAGTGGTACTGCTGCCTCTGCCGCGAACGGCGGCGACGAAGCGTCTGAGTCAGTGACGTTCAAGAATAGTGGGAGGTGGAAGGGAGCGAGAAGAAATTATCGAAGCCGGAACAGGAGAGGTGACGAGCAGAGGTCGAGCAGCGAAGGAGAAGCAGATTAACGCTCTTTCGCTGGGGTGTGAAGAACACTGCATGCTGTTAGGCC
>JAAUYK010058964.1_pt1 | contig 14312 bp, 15 predicted proteins | sample 7278021 | NCBI WGS metagenome assembly JAAUYK01 (sample SAMN14350223, study PRJNA611818) | marine sediment metagenome | isolation source: surface marine sediment (1.8m) | place: French Polynesia: Moorea | collected 2018-08
GATCGCGGAAACCAACAACCTAATAATAATGCTTCTAGGTTAGATGAATGGTTTCAAGAGTGGGAAAAGAACAAAGAAAATGAATCTGAAAAAAATGAAAAAACAAATAAAAATAAGGGTAGTGAAGAAGAAAATAAATCAAAGAAAGGAAAAAGAAAAAAATTAGAAAAAGCTAATACAGTAGCTCCAGACTTTACAAAACAAACAGCACATTTTGGTAGAGGAAAAGAACTTTCAGTTGTAGCAGTTCCATCAGAAGAAAAAGATTTGAGAGGAGTTTGGGCAGCGATCGCTCACGACTTGCGTAAAGGTGCAATTCAATATGAATATACTCTAGAATTGCCACTTCCTCTAGATATGGCTAAAAAATTGGATGAATATTTTCGCGTACTGGATGAAGATGAAATAAATAATGATGATAATGATGGGGAATTGGAAGAAGAAGAGTAGAAATTTGTTCAATTGAAACTGGTTTTAGAGGGAAATACGTTAACCTAAGTGTAGGGGTAAATAAGCGCGAAGCTGTCACTATATAGTAATAAGCGCACGGGAAAGCTTTACTCATAAGGTATCTCAGAAACTGCTCAGTAGCGCTCCGAGCGAAAAGCATGAAATATTGCATAATTTTAGCAGTCCCTGCAATATTAGACCATTTAATCAGGTTAACTTCGGGCCTAATGACAGAAACAACAGCAAATTATGATGAACCCTGGAAAGCAGCAATATCTGAATATTTGCCATCTTTCCTCAACTTTTTCTATCCAGAAATTCACAACTCCATTAATTGGAAAAAACCACCAATTTCTTTAGATAAAGAACTGGAACAAATTACAGCTTCAGCTACAACAGAAAAACGTTATGCTGATAAATTATTTCAAGTTTGGCTATTAGACGACCAAGAAATATGGATTTTAATTCATATAGAAGTTCAAAGTCAATATGACCGAGAATTTAGCCAAAGAGTGTTTATTTACAACTATCGAGCATTCGATTTGTATAATAAACCAGTAATTAGTTTGGCTATACTTGGAGATGAAAACCCATCTTGGCGACCCAGTTATTATGAATATGGATTAGAAAAAAGTCGAATGAGATTGGACTTTTCCATTGTCAAACTCTTAGATTATGAATGGTCGGAATTATCAGCAAATAATAATGTTTTTGCTATGATAGTAATGGCACACTTAAAAACCAAGAGTACCACAAGTAATTTAACAGAAAGAGAAGAATGGAAATGGCTTCTAGTCAGAAGTTTATATGAAAGAGGATTAAGCAAGTTCGATATTATTAACTTGTTTAAATTCATAGATAAAATGATGACATTGCCCCCAGAATTGCAACAGAACCTTGAAAGCAAAATTAATCAATATGAGGAGGAACAAAAAATGGAATTTTTAAGTACAATGGAAGAACGTGCTATTGAAAGAGGTCAACAAATAGGTGAACAAAGAGGTGCAAAAGAAACTCGCATACAGGATATTCTCGACCTACTGCAAATGCGGTTTAATTCAGTGCCAGAAACTTTGGTATAAACTCTAAATAATATTGAAGATTTAGCTTTCCTAAAACAACTGCTATTAGAAACAATCAGGGTTAATTCTATTGCGGAGTTTGAGGAGTTAATTCAACAGAATTCCTATGGGGAAAATTAGTCATGCTCAGGCTTTTAACTTCTGACTTCATAAAATGGCACACTTAAAAACTAAGAGTACCACAAAGAGTAGGTTTAGGGGTTTGAGTAGTTGCTACCGATACCCCAAGATGCACACTTTGGACAGTTAGGCATTGATGGACAATAGTAACTTTTATTCCTCTATCATTACATATTGAGCACTACCAATGAGTCATTAACTTTCATAAAAATTCTCCAAAAAACCCTAGATAAAAATACTATGGAAGGGGAATCAGTTTAACCCATCCCCCAATTATTTATTAACTATATTACCAAGAGTGCAATACCCAATCCAATTGCACCAATACTCAAAACAAAAGACCAAAAACGATGATAACTATTAACCACCGTTCCATTCTCACTATCTAACTGAGTTAAATCCATCCAAGGCGCAACTCCACGGCGAAACCAACCCACATTTTTGACATTCATGCCAATTAAACTTTTAACTCGTTTCATTCCAAACAAAAAATTGCCAATCGGACCAAATCGGGAAGCATAATGTAAATAAATCATCCCCGTTTTATCCTGCAATTTTAAATCCGAACCAAAGGAATATCCAGCATCTCCTCGACCAATTAATTCACCTTTCAAACGAGCTGGTTTTCCTCGTAACGGACTAGCATAAGGGTCTGACATTAATGCTAAGACATTAGTTTTTGGTGCATTTTTCAACTGAGGATACATCACCAATGTTTTGATTAAATGACCCATACCAAAACCAATTACTGGTCCGGAAACTATCAGTAATGGCATAGTATTAACCATCAAAAACGCAACAACTAATCCGGCAATAATACCAATGAATTCCGCACCATATAAAAATAGGTCTAAGATAAAATTTCCATAGAGTCGCGTCTTATTTAACTTATTACCTTGACCAATAATGCGACCCATATCAAACTCAATTGCTAGACCTAATTTTTCTGCGTAGGTACTCAAAGCTCGAACTCGTTTTCCAGTTAAAGGGTGAGTCGAACTTAATTCCATCCACCACCCCCAGGGATTAAAAATATCCCACAAAAATACTTTACCAATTTTACTGGTATCGGAACTAATACGATAAGCAGTACCTGAAGAAACGGCAGCTTTAGCATCGTAAATTCCAAGAGCGCGAGTTCCTTCTAATAAACGACTAGGTTCTTTAGCCTTTTGACCCTCCTCTACAATACCATAAGCAATTTTTACTAACGCTCTCGATAAAGCATTAGGATTTCCTGTCAAAAGAGCAGCAAAATGGTCGGCAAAATATTCGCGAGTTCGAGATAGATACAGTAGAATATAAGTCCCTACCAAATAAAAAACATAAGCTGCAATTGCAATTGTACTTGCTATATCTTTGACTTTTTCCCCTCCACGTTCCAAGCGTCGAGTAAAGACATAAATTAAATAAGTGATTTGTACTAGGGTAGAAGCTAATGTCATTACTGCAAAATCCCCATGAACAATGTGACCTAGTTCATGGGCGTAAACTGTAGCAACTTCATCATCATCAAGATAGGTAAATAAACCTTCACTAACAACTAAACGAGCTTGATTAGGAAGGGAACCATAAGTAAAAGCAGTAGGGTTTTGGTCGTCAATAATACCTAAACGGGGTTGTTTGAGATTTCGTTCTTGACATACCCGTCGAATAACTGCGGCTGTTTCAGGACTTTTCTGCTCGATATCGACTAAAGAAACCCAACGGGTTTTATATAGCCACTTTTGGGTGAAATCCATTAAATAAGGAGACAAGAAAAACGCTGCAAAGTTAAAAGCGACAGTTATTCCAACTGCGATGATTAATCCTTGTGTAGGATTGGGACTTTCCAGAATCAAAATTAAGGCCAAAGACAAAGCTAAGACCATACCAAATAGCAAGATTAAGGTTAATAAAGAAGCGAAAATTAGGTTTCCGCCTCCTGCTATGGCAACTTTGACCCCCAACTTTTGAGTACGTTTGGGCTTTGATAATGACTGTTCTGATGTAGCCATGATGGACTCTCCAAATTAGCTCAAATTTTTAGAAAAAGTAAAGATTGTTGAGATTTTTAGGATAGTTCTGTTGTCGGCAATAATGTTTACTGCTTTTTGATGAATCGCTTCTTAACTATCAATTTTGATAATTAAGGATTCAGGATTATTAACTTAAGAGTCAGTATTCAGATAAAAATTCAGTTTGTCTTGCATGTTAGCTTTAATACCAATTTTTCATCTGATGATTTTGCCGTGCGTGAGTTAGTAGGGAAGAGAAATTTCCTACTAATAGATTCTGACTCCTTGTTCGCTCTCTGTCATTACTTTTCCGACTTTTAGCCCAGCAATCTTGAGACTTATATTTCTGATATCTTGGCAGTTATGCAGTTTTTTTACTAATATCAAAAAATCTCGTTAATTATTTACAGTTAGATGGTTAGACTATCCATGTTTCAATGATAGCCTATAAAATTATTATCAGCTTCTTTGATAGAAGGTCTTATAGTGCTGTCAGGGTCTGCTATTTTATCAATTTCTTGATAACTCAAACCAGTCGAATGCAAATAATCTCTTAAATTACCTCAAATCAGCAGAAGGCCAGCGCTATAATTTTAATTTAGCGCCTGGATGAATGGTGAGTATATAATTATGACATCGAATCATAATGTCGGGAGTATGTCAAAATACATATCAGAATAACAGCGTTTCTTTATAGTTAATTTATCAATTTGAAACAGTAAAATTTGTTCAGACATTAGATTTTACCTCTAATTAATTTCACGTAGTCTTAGGGTCAATTGCTTTTCAAAACGGCAGTTGTAGTACCTATCTACTTCACCACAACCCCCCCCGCCTCCTGTTGGATAGGTTTCTGATTGAGATGTGGCGATGGATGGAAATCCCGCGTTGTCTGGCAAGTTCAACGTCGGAAGGATGTCAAGGCTGTTTTTTCGCGTGGGTGATAGATGAGTGGCGGACAAGGTGGGGTGATATGATTTTGTTGATGCCTGCACGGAGGGCGTAACCACAAACTATCCTATATATCGCTTTGGGTGTAAGTCTTTTTTCTCTGTCTTTGTAGGAGAGCTGGATAAATAATGGCTGTTCAATTTTACCATCTCTTAATTGTTGGTAGTTGGCGATCGCTTCGGCACTTTTTTGGGGTAGGGTTAATTTTTCTAGGTCTTGTCTACCTTTACCTATTATTAATAGGGAGCGATCGCGACAATTAACATCTCCTACTTTAATGTTGGAGAGTTCAGAAGGTCTCAATGCTAAGTCCCACAATAGTCTGAGGATAGCATAGTCACGGAGTCCTGAGAAGGTTTCTTTGTCTGGTAGGGCTAATATTTTTTGATATTCTGTGTCGGGAATGCCTGTTGTGTCGCGATATGTTGTTAGTTTATCACTTTTAATTCCTACTAAACTAAGAGTTGATATTCCCATTTGTACAGCCAAATCAACTAGGGATTTTATAGCAGCAATTTTTCTATTTACAGTGTTAACTTTGAGTCCTTTGTCGTAGAGAAATTGTCTGTATCCTAATACTGTTGTTGTGGCTTCTAGTTGTGATAATTGTAGAAAGGAGTAGGGGTCATATTCTAAGAATTGGGTAAAGTCTTGAAAATCTTGGCTGTATTCTTTACGGCTTTTTGGAGATTTTTTAGAGGCTAAGATAGCAGCAATTATATCTGGTTGTGGGTAGAGTTTGTCTAGCATTTTAAGTATTTATATGTATATGTATATGTTAATGGATAATTACCTCTTTAAAGAATTGAGTCTATTGATAGATAATAGATAATGGATAATTATTTCTGTTTTCGGCTGTCGCCGACATGAAACCTGCGAAACGCTCCACCGAAATTACCATCAGTCTAGTATATCTTAAAGGCGTAAAACTAGAGAAGATACTGTTGGCGAAAGTAATCATCTTGTAACTTATGATAATACAGGATAGGTTTGATTAAGTAAAAATACTCACGCTCATTCCACCAAAACATTTCAAACTCAATAGAGGTAAAACAAAACCTTAAAAAAATATTCAGACCCCAGGAGCAAGCTCGAAAAATAGTATATTTTCAGGGAAGTTGATCTCAAATAGTGACACACGCAATGTCTTTGCACTCAAAACCGATTCCACCTGTTCCCCCAATAACAGCACAAGTTGCTCATGCTGCATTCCCCAAAGGCAACATATACATAGAAATTAGAGACACCCTGGGAAGCATTTATATAGATGAAGATTTTGCTGATTTGTTTTCACTCAAAGGTAAACCTGCCCTCGCACCCTGGCGATTAGCCTTAATCTGTATCATGCAGTACATGGAAAATTTATCAGATCGCCAAGTAGCAGAAGCCGTAAGAGGACGAATTGATTGGAAATATATGCTTTCATTACCTTTAGAAGATGATGGGTTCGATTTTTCCATCTTGAGCGAATTTCGTACTCGCTTGCTAGAAGGTGGAAAAGAAGAACTGTTATTAGAACGAATATTAGAAGAATTGGCATCCAGAGGATTACTCAAAGGAAAAAGCAGACAAAGAACTGATTCAACACATATTCTAGCAGCAATTCGTCCTCTAAATCGTTTAGAAACCTTGGGGGAGACATTTCGGACTGCTCTCAATAGTTTGGCGATAGCAGCCCCGGAATGGTTAAAAAACAATATTTGGGAAAATTGGTTTGAGCGTTATGGAAGAAGAATTGAAAACTACCGCTTGCCAAAACTTGATTCCGAACGAGAAAATTTAGGCAATATAATTGGTGCAGACGGTTTTAACTTGCTCTCAAAAATTGATTCTCCAAATGCACCCTCATGGTTACGTCACATTCGAGCAGTCAAAATTCTCAGACTTGTCTGGATACAACAATTTTATGCACCCCAAGAGGGAAAAGTGCAATGGCGAACGCCCAAAGATATGCCCCCATCAACCATAGCAATTCATTCACCTTATGATATAGAAGCTCACTATAGTTCAAAAAGAAGTGTCAATTGGGTAGGTTATAAAGCTCACGTTACCGAAACTTGTGATGAAGGTTCTCCTCATTTGATTACCCATGTTCAAACAACTTTATCCACTATTACTGATGAAGCAGTAGTTGAACCCATTCACCAAGCTTTAGCAGAAAAATCCTTATTACCAGAAGAACACTTGATGGATCTCGGTTATGTCACCGCACAACTGCTAGTTTCTTCTCAAGAAGAGCATGGGGTGGAAATCATTGGTCCTGTTCGCAGTGACCCCTCTTGGCAAGCCAAAAATCATCCGAAATTTGCCAGTTCTAATTTTCAGATTGATTGGAACAAAAAAATTGCGATTTGTCCGAAAGGTCATCAAAGTCAAAAATGGTCGTCAAAAACTGATTTGACAGGACAACCTGTAATTGACATCAGATTTCCGGCATCTGCCTGCAATAGTTGTAGTTCTCGTCGTCGATGCACTCGCTCAAAAAAACACCCCAGAGGGTTAACAATTCGGAGTCAAAAAGAATACGTTGCTCTGTCCGCACGTCGCCAAGAACAATCTACGCCTGAGTTCTTAAAAACTTGGGCTCAAAGAGCAGGAATCGAAGGCACTTTGTCACAAGGCATTAGAAGAGCAGGTTTGCGTCAATCTCGGTATATTGGTTTAGCTAAAACCCATTTACAACATATTTTGATTGCAGCAGCATTGAATTTATGTCGTGTCAATGATTGGTTGAATGATGTTCCTCTTGCTATCACTCGTTACTCTCGATTTACTACTTTAAAACCTCAAGCTGGTTAGTGCTATTGTTGAAGCGCTCATAAGGGCAACCAAGGGCTAAAACTATTACTGGATAAAGATTTCAATAATTATACCCCTGTATAAAACAAGATTTTTTCTATTTAATAATGATAATCATTTTTAGAGGAGGGATGGGTTCGCTTCGCGAACCCATCCCTCCTACCCCAATTCGAGTTGATTTTTATGTCAATTAAAAATGATTATCCTGTATCACAAAGCCAGTCGATTTTTCACCCTTGCTTATATTCTTTAAACCTGTATCCCACAATGATTTAGAGGTGTTTGTTACCCCGTGAGCAAACTCTAGTTATTTTTTTGGGAAGTGGGTTTCGCGGAGCACTATGTTTGCTCGCGCATTCCCTTAGAAAGGAAAAAGCGGAGTGTTGTTGCGCCCAGTACCATGAGTGCGAAATGGATGTTGAATTGGCGTTGGCGGAGTAAGTGCGGCAGCTACATCGCTCGCTCATCATTCCTCTCACTTCAATCATTAGCTAGAGCCTATGTATTACCATAAGTTACAAGATGATTACTTTCGCCAACAGTATCTTCTCTAGTTTTACGCCTTAAAGCTCGCGAGGATGAATTTTGATTTTATTCTCGTTTTTTTTGAATTGGAGAACCTAAAATGTAAAAATTGAAATACAAAAACAGGTCAACCTATGCCAAAAATTAAAAATTTAGAATACATTAAAACGCTCTTAAAATATATAGAGGAACAAGACCATTGGTACTACCAACAGGAAGGATCAGAATATATTCAATCAATAAAAAAAATTGAAATTGCCAAAATTGAATTTAACACTGAAGATCATAGTAATCCTCAATTCTTAGTTACTTTTAACCTTTTATTTTTCAAGGTAAACAAGTATGATGTTAAGGATGAAGATAATATTCAATTCTGGCGCAAGCAAGAAATAGAGGTTTTTTATGACGGAATTGATATAATTGATGAGGAAGATTTTGCTGATGATATTTATGAGGATATCTAAAGAAAATCCCCTAGTAAAAACCATGAAAACTAATTGAAAAGTACACCTACTAGAATTTACTTCAGTAGTGTGCAATGCCGAAATTTTAAACCTTTACTTCCGATTCCAATAACTCCGATGCGTTCGCCCCACGATTTACCAGACTCCATTGTGGTTGTATCGGGTCATACTTACAATAGCATACAAATATTTGCTTACCCAGCTCAGGACTAATAAATTGTTCCACCCTTGTTACAACCCAGTCTCCATCACTGCTATATGTAGTCAAACTTTTTTCGGATTCCGATTTATAATTGCGCGTGCGATCGCCGATTTGAGGAATGGTAGGTTTTTCTTGGTTACTCCAGTTTTCCCAAAGAATATTAGTCAAGCTTTCTCTAGGCATAAGCATCCGCTCTTCCCAACCATAATCATTTCTGTTTTCAGTTTTATATACAATCCAAGTTTCAGTCGTCATATCTAGAATCCTCGAATGATGTTTGTTCACCCTCAAATATACAATCAACTTTGAGGATTTCTTGTTTTTTATTTATTCTAACATCTTTCAGTTTCCATCCATATTTCTGCTGCATTTTTTGGAGTGGTGGCAGAGTGAATATTTTCTTGATTCTTCTCCAGCATGACATGAGTAAACTTTCCTAAAGTTGTTTAATTTATTATATTTGATTCGGTCAACTCAATGCCTGAATTCAGAAAAAAATTAATATGATATATGGTAAATTCTGATAGTTAGTTAAATAACACTAAAAGCTTGGAAAAGTAGTTTCATTTCAGCTTTAAGTGCTGTAATTGCATCTTCTAACACTACACAATCATTTGTATCAAGTAAATAAGCATCACCAAAATCGGCACTTGACCACAAATAGGAAGGTAATCCAATAGTTAAACTTCCTCTCCATTTTTCTTCGTATGTATCGAGTGTAATAAAAAAGTTTCTTGACATAATATTTTCCCGTTCTAGAACAAATTTACCCCACAGATAAAATCCGAAATATTCCCCATTTACTTCGTTATTATATTCCCACTCAGTGAAATTAGGGAAAGCTATTTTTGCTTGCTCAATTGCTTCTTGAATTTGAACTTCTGTTAATAACATTTGACTAATACAGATCCGTTTTGTAAGAGTAATTAAGTACACCTATTGTGATTGATATTTCCTATTGCCTGTTCCGTAAAATAAAAGAATTTTGTACCTTCCCAGTATAGTAATTGCTATAAATAAAATAATTATTGATTAAATTTAACTTTCTCCCTTATAAGTTGATGACCAACCAAATAATTTTCGTAACCTTTGAGAAGGATTAAATTTAAAAACACTTGTTTTTCCCTTCTTGACTTGTATATAAAAACTGCCAAAATCTCGTAAACTTACACTCTCTCCCTCCTTAAGACATTGATAAATTTCATCTAAAGTAACATTAATGACTTCTGACACAACTTGACTTTCATAACTAACTTGTTCAGAAACACGCTTAATTAATTCTTTTTTGTTAATCGACATATCAGTGAATAGCTAAACAAAAAATATATCCGATTTATTCATTGATTTTTCCTCCTTGTTTAATTTCAAGAAATTCTTGAGGAAACTTCTCACTCAAAGAACAATCAAAATAATAATTACACCAAAATTCAGCCACTTCTAGTAACATCGGAACAGAATCAGGAATTAATCCACTACCATAGCTTGGTTCATAACATTCCACATATTCTCTAGCCAATTTATAAACCAAATAAGGAAAATCTTGTTCAATGAAACAGCGCAAAGCATAATCTAATTTAAGTAAATAACCACTCCGAACAAAATGCACAGTAGTCCAATGAACATTACGATAATCATCACCTTGCAAACTATCAATTTGTCTCAAAAATTCCCAGAGAATTTGTTTTTTTTCATAAGTAGGAGCTGCTAAATAACCCTCCATTTGAGCAATAGCATCAGACATCAAATTGAGGTGAGTTGACCATTCTTCAATACTAAACTGTTCAGAACATTCAACTTCATTCATTTTTTGCTGAACTTTTTGAGAAATATATAGAGCAAACTGTTCTGCTGCTGTTTCATTTTTGCTCAGACTTTTGATACTTGTTAAACGAGTAATAGGTATAGCAAAAGTGAAGTCTCCATTATTGAGTTTAACTATTACTTGAAGCCACTTTTTGAGTTTGTTAGCTATTGCTTTGTTTCCATCTTTTTCCTTCATCACAATATATCTTAACTTGCTCAAACACCATTCTCAATCGCTAAAGTTATTAACCTCAAAAAAATTAGAATCAAAATATCTAATTTTCTGTTAATAAACCAGACATATTCAGCAACTTGTCTGACCAAACATTAGCTTTTTGACTCACCTCACTTCGGAGTTCACTATCATTCCAAATACTTTCCCAATTATACTGCCATAGTGCTAATGTTATTTGCAACTCAACAAGTTCGGCAGCAATTTCCACCTCTGTATCAGGTGCAGTCCATTCAATAAAAAATTCACTTTCTTTGAGTAAATTTTCTACCAGTTCTTGATTAGCTGTAGACTGACAGCGAGATTTAATTCGTGCTAAATTCGAGGCGAGATTTCCCAAACGTATAGGAATTTCATCTCTCAAATATCTTTCTTTCAAAGTATTCCAATTTCTCATAAATTTCCTAATAACTGTTCTACAATTTGAGCAACCCGCATTCTAATAACTGGGTCTTGAATTTCCATTGATCGATTGTTTTGACGAGGACGGATATTTATCAGAGATTCATAACCCACCTCTTGTGTAAGTGGATACCAATCAGCTCCCCAAATATCTACTTGTCTACTTCCGTTTTCTAATAGTACAGCTTCACAATCTGCGTGTAGTTCTCCACCACCAGCTAAAATACCTTTTTCTATATCTACTGCCAGTTTAATATAACTATTGAGAGTAGCTAACATTTCATTAATTTGTTCTTTAGTAGCACGGTCTCGGAGCAAGTAAATCATTATTTTGTCAGAATAAATTCTTGGTATTTTATCAGATTACTACTTTAATTGTAAAAAAATCGTGATTGTAATTTTTTCACTTATTTAGATGTATAAAATAGTAAATAATAGCACTCCCAACTGGCCAGAAAAAGAGTGCTTTATCATCAATGCGTCAATTTCCTATTCTAACTGACCCCCCAACAAATTTTTCACAGACTTCAAAGCCTTCAAATAAGTATCTCGTTGCTTCAGCGAACCATATTCTCGTAGTTGTTCCTTAGTAAAACCAAAACCATTACATAAATCTTTCAACTGTTGAATATTTCGTTCTTCAATAGGCAGATAATAAGCCCCTACAGACTTAGGTTTAGACTGATGATTATTTCCATCACCATTAGATTTAACCAGACTTAAATCATCAGATAAATTCTTTCCATTAGTAGGGACAGAACCATTAGACTTAGCTCCTTTTTTTGACCCATTACCATTAGATTTATTACCACTAATTGAACCATTACTATCCGCCTCTACTTCAACAGTAATCACATCAATTAAACCAGAATCATCACCACCATTAGGGTCATCAGGACGATAAGGAGTATCTGACAAATCATCAGCATCAGGCAACTCCTTCAAATCAATAGAATCATAATCCCCTGATCGAATCTTTTCCACCTCTTGCCAAAAACCTAATTCCAACTCATTCTCACCTGCAATCTTAGTAGCATTAACAGCCTTAATAATCTGAACTAAACCAGACTCCAAAGCACCCTTTAAAGTCTTCTGATTCTGATGCCTCTCCTCATTAGCAGCGTGTTCATTTCTGAGCTGAACTAACTGACGTTCTAGCTCTTCAATGCGAGACTCTGTTAGAGTCGATAGAGGCGTTCCCACCTCTACCTCTCCTTCAGAACCGGACGTGAGACTTTCACCTCATCCGGCTCCTCAATAACTCCATCCTTGTTATGGATACGTTCAGACTTTCTCGTTCTGGCTCTTGTGGAGGGAGCCATCTGATGTAGTCTTAGTGTCGTGACAGTGTTTGTGTAGAAGTTGTAAGTTATCGTAGGTGTCTTTTCCACCTAGACTTGTTGGCACTATATGGTCAACTTCTACAATGTCTGTATCTGAAAAATACAGACCACAGTGAGGACATTTCCCTTTTTGCCGTTTCATTAAATTGGCTACCCTTGTGGGTGTTCCGGGATATTCTCCTTTACGCTTGCTCCAGTATTTCCAATCACCGTTGTACGGACTACCTTCTCCCTTGACTTTTGTGTGTCTGATAATGGGAGTTTCTGAGTGTGTTCTTAGTTTTAATCCGTCTTCTGTACTGAAACACCAATTTTGGTCTCCTACTGTTCTCCAGTATTTATCCTTGTTGATGCTACCTTTACCCCTGCTTCTTGCCCATGCTCTTAATTTTTGGTAAACAAGGTAATTCAGTCTATTGAATGTTTCCTTGCTGACTACGGTCGAGTAATAGTTTGACCACCCGCGTATAATTGGATTCAGCTTGCTTATGAGGGCAGCTTGTGGGGCGGTCTTATGGGTATCTATTACTTCGCCTATTTTTTTGAGGTGGGCTTTGATGCACTTTTTGGAGGGGGTGATTATTGTCTTAAAACCTAAAGGAGTTCCGTTTGTATTGTTGGCACTTCTATAGTTTCCTACTTTGTGTTGTTGTATATGGAATCCTAGAAACTCAAACCCAGCTTTTCCTTCGGTTGTTCTGAAGGTGTGAGTTAATCTTGTCTTTTCCGGTTTTAATTCCAACCCTATGTCACTTAGCCACTCTTCAATTATTTTTTGACAGGATTTAATTACACCGAGGTCTTCATGGATTATAACGAAGTCGTCAGCGTAACGGATTAGTCCCAAGCTATCCTGGTTTTGCTTTTTGTTACCTTTGAAGGTTCTTGCAAATTCCTTAATCCGTTTTTCCATACCATGTAGAGCAATATTTGCCAGAAGGGGTGAGATTGTACCTCCTTGTGGTGTACCCTCATTAGTAGGGAAGAAATTATCTCCCTGGTCAATGTATCCTGCTTTTAGCCATTGGTTGAGTTTACGACTAATAGTAGGGTATGTATTGACCTTTTTGAGCAGAGCTAGGTGGTTGATGCGGTCGAAACATTTTGAAATATCCGCATCAAGCACATATTTGGCTTTTAAGCTGATGCTTTTAAATATTGCATCAATTGCATCGTGGCATGAGCGTCCTGGTCTAAAACCATAACTGTTTGGCTCAAAACGAGCCTCCCATTCTGGCTCTAACGCTTGTTTAACAAGCGTCTGCAAGGCACGGTCATACATTGTTGGTATTCCTAGGGGTCTTTTCTCATCACTGTTTGGTTTTGGAATCATTATCCGCCGTGTGGGTTTGACTTTCCCAGTGATTCTCAGGTTATTTGTTAGGTTCATACGAGCTTTTGGGGTCAGAGATTTAACTCCATCCACACCTGCCGTCTTTTTACCTTGGTTATCCTGAGTGACTTTCCTTACCGCAATTAATCTTGCTGACCTTGACCTAATCAAGGTTTTTTGAAGCTTGCGTACTGCTTTTACATCACCACGTTCACTCGCTCGAAATATTCTTTTTTGCAACTTGAACATCCGTATCTCGGCTTTACGCCAATTTACGTTGTTCCATTCCATCATCAGGTTTTCCTGTGCTTTAGACATATATATTGCTACTTAATCAATTTCTTTGAAGTTATCGTGAGTACGTCAGCATATCCAATCCATTACAGATTGGCTTTAGCTTCTTACTCAATCCTTCCCCCGGAATCATACGGTTAGCACCTACTAGGCTATCGACCGATCCTAGAGATTTTTGGGGGTTAATTCGTTCCGATTACCTATTGTTCGAGTCTTTAGCGTGAATACTATCCACCGGGTTTATTGGGCAGTGCTTACAGGTCGTTTCCTCAAACGCCTATGCCCTATCCTTGCCTTTTGGCATGGCCTTAAACA